>Ga0209580_10001030_pt1 | contig 13359 bp, 8 predicted proteins | sample Coa_R1_5_FD_187153 | JGI IMG/M metagenome (GOLD analysis project Ga0209580, IMG submission 187153) | Surface soil microbial communities from Centralia Pennsylvania, which are recovering from an underground coalmine fire - Coalmine... | ecosystem: Environmental > Terrestrial > Soil > Unclassified...
TTTCAGGTTTCCGAGTCCGAAAAATGTCGCGATAAGAGATGCCCAGACTGGAGTGGTAGCCGTGGCGGCCGCCTCCCTCGCGGGCATTTCAGTCTTCATCGCTTTCACCAGGAAGACCCGTGGAGTCTATTTCGTCCGAGATGTCGTGCACAGGCGACGAGACCACGTACTGGCCGCTGGCCCATTTGCCAAGATCAATCAGCCGGCAACGCTCGCTGCAAAAAGGGAAGTCCTCGGATGCTTTCTCGACCAGCTTCTTACACGTCGGGCACTTGAGTTTTGTTTTCTGCTTGCGTGGCACCCATCAATTCTAGATCGAATTTTCACCCACGTCGCAGGGCAGGCGGCTACCGCGCGAAATTGTCCTGAAAAAATTCCCGTATCATGAAAACGTGACTTCTCCGTCAGCACGACCTGCGCGCTGGAAAATTCTGCTGGCCTTCTCCATCATTTATTTCGTTTGGGGATCGACTTATCTGGCCATCCGCATCGGAGTACTGCAGATGCCGCCATTTTTAATGGCAGGCATTCGCTTCACGATTGCGGGGCTGGCGCTCTGGACGTGGATGCGGCTCCGTGGCACTCCTTCACTCACTTTGCCCGAGTGGCGAGCCGCGACCGTGCTGGGCTCGCTGATGTTCCTGATGGACTACGCTTGCTTGTTTTGGGCGGAGCAGCGCGTGCCCTCTGGCATTACGGCGGTCATTATCGCCATCATCCCGGTATGCATAACTTTGCTGGAAATTGTTTTCCTGAGAACCCAGCGGCTGACGGCCAGACTCGCACTGGGCTTGGCTGTTGGCGTAGTCGGAGTAGCTGTGCTCATGGCTCCGTGGGCCTCGTTGGGGGAAGCGCCTCTGGATCGCGGCGGCGCAATTGCCTTGCTGGTGGCCTCTTTGGGATGGTCTATCGGAACGGTTCTGAGCCGCCGTCTTGCTCTGCCCTCGTCCAAAGCCATAGGGGCAGCGGCACAGATGCTTACTGGAGGCGTGCTGCTTCTCGTGCTTGCGGCTGTTACCGGCGAGTTCGCGCATTTTCACCCAAAAGACGTATCAATCAGCGCGTGGTTTTCGCTCGGGTATCTGATTGTCGCTGGTTCAATCGTTGCGTACACGGCCTACATGTGGCTGCTGCATTACGAGTCGCCGACTAAAGTGGGGACGTACGCGTATGTGAACCCAATCGTCGCCGTGGCTATGGGCGCATGGCTCGGCGGAGAGACAATCGGACGCCGCACGATTCTCGGGGCAGCGCTGATTCTAGTAAGCGTGGTAGCGATTACCACGATGAAAACCAGGGCCGGCGTCCCGGTATCCAAGGAAAAACGGCAGGTACAAAGCGAGGCAGTGGCGGACTGAAGAACTTCTTTGCCTGCGCTAGGGCGGACGGCTTGGGCCGTCCATCATCAACCGCTAAACCTATTGCCCGTTCGCTGGAGCCCCTTTTGGCTGCTCGTAAGGCTTCTGCAAGTACCTGCGGGCTTCGTCTAGCGCGCCCTGGGTGTTGTCGTTGGTCTGAATCGCCTGGCGGTATTCGTTCGTGGCGCGTTCCCGCTGCCCGGTGATGTCGAAGATCTTGCCTAGCTGGATATGACTCCAGACTTCCGTCCAGCGCGGCTCGCCATCGCCGTTCAGGCAATCGCGATACGCATTCGCCGATGCCTGATAGTTGTGCTGCAGGAAGAAGACCTCAGCAATTCGGTAGTGGGCCAGCGAGCTGTTCTTGTTGATGTCCAGCGCCTTGTTAAACTCCGCCAGCGCTCCGGTCATGTCGCCCTGCTGCACCATCGCCTGCCCACGCTGGATTCCGGCGCGCAGCCGTATATCTGAGGCATTCTTCAGCAGGCGATTGTCTGGATCAATGCTGATCCGGCGCGGCCGCCCAAACGTATCCACGCTGAAAGCGGAATCCGTACCGGTGACGTCGATGCGCTTGATTTCGGTTTTGCCGTCGGTGTCAATCCTCAGCTCAACCGGCATGCGAAATAAATCCAGGTCCTGCGCGATCTGACCCACCACGCGAAATCCTTTGTTATTGCCCAGTCGGAAGACCGTGTATTTCGTCTTGAACTCGGGCGCGCCGGTCGAATCCAGCCACTGGGAAAAGAACCAGGTCAGCTTGTCTCCATAATTTTTCTCAGCCAGCGTCCGAAACGCATCAGCGGTGGCAGGCTTGCCCTGGTACTGCGTAAAAAAGTCCCGCATGGTCTGATCGTACTTCTGATCGCCGATCACCCAGCGCAGCATGTGAAGGATCATCGCTCCCTTGTCGGTGGCCAGCGACTGGAACTCCGGTGAAAACAAATCCAGCTTGCCGGCGCTCGAAAGCGGGACGGTATCGTAGGCGAGCGCGCCGACCGACATATCTTTGATCGCTTCCTGCAAACCGCCTTCACCGGCCGCGCTCTCGATATATCGAGCTTCGGAGTAGCGCGCAAAGCCATCTTCAATCCACCAGTCGTCGCGCGATGCCGGGCTCACCGAGACTCCCCACCACTGGTGCGCAATCGTGTTCGCCAGCAACCGATAGTTGGTTCGCGGAGTGATGCCGCGGCCGGCAAGTGCCGCCAGTTCGGGCGCCCAGGCCGAGGGGACGGTGTCGTCCGGCAACTCGACTACGCGCAAAACGTTCGAAGCCGGTGGGCCGTATAAGGTGATGAAATAGGTGAACTCTTTCACCGCGGTTTCTGCGTAGGCTGCGGCCAAATCCTTGTGAGTCGGTTTGAAATACACGTGCAGGTCAATGCCCGCTTCCGTGCTGGAGTAGTCGCCGAAGGATCCCGCGATGATTGTTCCCGGAAAACTTGCCTTGTCGTATTTCAGCGAAAACGTTTTCGTCGGACCTGTGCCGGCTGAGGCCCCTTTCAAAGCCGGAGCCTCGCCTGGAGCCACCGTGCCGCTGCCGATCACGGTCATGTGGGCTGGCACCGTGACATTGATGGTCGCGGTGAAGCGGTCAATTCCGTAGTCGTTTACTGGAAACCAATCGCCCGCGTAGAGCAGATAAGACGTGTCGTCATTGACGGACGTGAGTTTCAGCCCCGGAACCGGAGAGTCGTCGGCAGAGTCGAGCACGCCTTCGTACTCAAATGTCAAGGTCGTGGACTGGTCTTTGGGTACGGTTTTGCTCAGGGAAACGCGTACGCTCGAATCCTGCGGAATGCGGTCGGCGGTAAGCGCCTTCCCGGAAGGGTCGGTCACCTTGGTCAGCCGAAGGTCATTGTGCAACTGGAATGTGGCAATGTTCAGGTCTTCGAGCGCCGTGATCTTGACCCTGGCCCGAGCCGCGATTTTGTGCTCGTGCGGGCTGAGGACGGCGTCAATCTGGTAATCATCGGCGTGGAAATGCGCCTTTTCAGCGGCCCAGGCCGGCAGGGAAAGAACAAATAAGGCCAGAACGAGGCAGACAGCAAGCTTCCTACGCTGTGGCCCAGGTGCAAGAAACATTCAGGGGATCTCCTAGGATACGGACTTCTTAATTGTAAGATGAAAACTGGGTCCGTAAAGATGCTGAGTCACAATGATTTAGGGGGCCTGTCATGCGTGGCTGGCACGCAATAGCTCGAAAATTGTGTTTGCGGCCCGTTCGGCGGGGGCAAGGGAGGCTTTTTCACCCCCACGAAGCCCATCCCGCACCTCCTTTAATCCCGCCAGCATCTTCTTACGCGCCTCAGACTCTGGAATGATCTTCTCAATCTCTGCCGTGACTTTCTCCGGCGTGAAATCTTGCTGGACTAGCTCAGGGATGACCTGCTTGCCTGCAATCAAGTTGACCATAGCGAAATGCGGCACTTTCACTGTGGATCGGCCTAGTAAATATGTCAGCGGCGTAACCCTGTAAACCATGACGAAAGGAAGATTCATCAACGCAGCTTCGACCGTTGCAGTGCCACTGGCGATGATACCCACGCGGGAATGAGCAAGCGCAGGAAGAGCTTCGGGGACGAGATGGATGTTGATGTCCTCTCCCTGATTCCGACCGGGAAGGGCACGACTTCGAGTCGTGCCGTCCGTCTGTTTACTGCGACCGTCGGCACGGCTGAAGGCCGGGTTCTTCCCGAACGATGCCTGGCCAACTAGCGTCTCCATAAACTTCGCATCCAATGTTGGCGCGACGGGAAGCACAAATTCATACCGTGAGCCGAGTAGCCGCGCCGACTCGATCATCCCCGGCAAGTTCATTCGGACTTCTTTTACCCGGCTGCCAGGCATCAGCGTGATCCATTCCTTTGCAGGGTTGAGGGCGTGCTGCTCCGCGTAGTCCTCCCGCGAAACGGAAGGGCGGGCAAGTTCGGCTAGCGGATGTCCCACGAACTCCGCATTCACGCCGCGATCGCGGTAAAACTTTTCCTCGAATGGAAAAATGACTAGAGCTTTGTCAACGTACTTGCGAAGCAGGCGCACGCGTCCCTGGCGCCATGCCCAGAATTGCGGGCAGACGTAGTAAACGACGGGGACGCCGCGCTTCTTCATCTGGCGGGCGACGCGCCAGTTGAACGCGGGCGAGTCGATGACAATGGCGAGATCAGGCTTGCGGCGGTCCGCCTCGGCGATCAGCTTGTGAAACAAGCCCCAGATTTTCCGCAGATGACCGAGAATCTCGGTGATGCCGACAACCGCGAGGTCTTTCGAATCGACAACGATCTCGCATCCGGCAGCTCGCATTTTTTCGCCGCCAACCCCGAAGAACTCAAGCTGCCATGTGGCGCGGGGGCCCTCGCCCGCGATGCTCTGCTCAGATCCTGCATTGGACGGAGCGGGCGAGACGCCCGCCTCTCCAAGATCACAGGCGCGCCGCAATGCTTCTATCAGTTGCGCGCCGTACATTTCTCCCGAAGCTTCGCCAGCCGAGATCAGAATGCGCACGGGAGCATTGTAAAGGCGCTGGCCTTATTTGATCTCGACCTCGTCAATCTCGAATTCGAATGTCCCTGCTTCCTGAGAACGCGCAAATGCTATTCCGGTCACGTCGCGGCCGTCAGTGTCGAAGTCCGACACAGCGAATGAATATTGCTTCCACTCTGGCCCGGCCACAAACGGCTTTATAGTCGGAACCGAACCAGAGTTGGTCTGAGTTTGAACCGCAATCGAATAGGTCTTTCCGTCCCCTTTGGCCCAGAACGAAATCGTTTTCTTTTTCGAGAGATCGGCTGGATCTTGCGGCGAAGCGCCGGGATGAAAGAAAACTCCCGCCCAGGCAAACTGAGGGTTCGGGAAAACCTCTCCTGCAACTTTCAAAGCGCCTTTGGTGCCGCTCGCTCCGCCTTCTACCGCGTCCATGGTCGCCGTTGACCTGCCACCAATCTCGGTATCGGAACTGGTTCTCCAGAATCCATACTTGGCCGAGACTTTCAAATCGTCGAAGTTGCTAACGGTGTCCGACTCAGATTTCGCCGGGCTTGCGGCGCTTTGCCCCGAAGCCAAAACTTCCACCGTGATTGTGCTGGTCTGTTGCGAATTCGGCCCAACCATGATTTCAAAAATTCCCGGCTCGACGACTCTATGCATATCGACATTCCACATCGAAAGCGCTTCGGGCGTAAGCGTGAATTCGACGGTCTTTTTCTCTCCGGGCTTCAGGTTGACGCGCTGGAATCCTTTCAGTTCCTTCACCGGACGAGTTACGGAAGCGATCCGCTGGTGAATGTACATCTGCGGCACCTCGTCGCCTTCCCTTGAACCGGTGTTGGTCACATCCACGCTGACCTTCGCGGTCCCTCCCGTATAGATTTGGGGCGGATCGACGCGCAGGTTGTCGAACTTGAAAGTTGTGTAACTCAAACCGTAGCCGAACGGGAACAGCGGTTCGCGCGTACTGAACTCGTAGCTTCGATTCGCAGACGGTTTGTGATTGTAGTAGTCGGGAAGGTCACCTACGGAGTGCGGAAATGTGATCGGCAGTTTGCCACCGGGGTTGGTGTCGCCAAAAAGAACGTTAGCGGCCGCAGTGCCGCCTTCCTGGCCGAGATACCATCCTTCAAGAATTGCCGGAATGTGTTGGGCAACGTAATTGATGGACAGCGGCCTGCCGTTAAGAAGCAAGACAACCGTCGGGGTTCCGGTTTCGACCACAGCCTGCACGAGTTCGTTCTGTGCGCCGAGTAAATCGAGCGAATCGCGGTCGCCGCGATGATTTTCGGCCCACGCCTCACGATTGGTGCTTTCGTTTTCGCCCACCACCAGAATCGCTACGTCGGACCTCTTTGCGAGCGCTGCGGCTTCTCTAATCTTTCCTGCCTGCGTCTTGGGATCGACCAGTTCGACGACATCATCCGACGAAAACCAGCCCCGCCAATCCTGATGTTTGTTAGTAAAGCGGCAGCCTTCGGCGAAAACAACCTTGGCCTTGTTGCCCACGCGATCCTGAATTCCTTGCAGGATGGTCACGCCATGGCCTGGGTTCCGGCTGTAACCCCCGAGGTGAAGACCATCCGCATTTGGGCCAATCACCGCAATGGTCTTGAGCTTGCTGAGATCGAGTGGGAGCAGATTCCTCTCATTTTTCAACAGAACGATGGTTTTCTGCGCGGCTTTCAATGCAAGCGCGCGGTGCTCGGGGTCGTTGGTGATACGCTCGGCGTAATCGGGATCAACCAACGGGCCGTCGAAAAGTCCCAGGCGGAATTTGGTGGCGAGGACGTCGCTGACTGCTCGATCTAATTGGCTCTCGGGCACCAAGCCTTGCTTCACCTGATCAACCAGTGTGCGGTAGACGGCGCCGTTGGATAAGTCGTACTCAACGCCTGCGGCGATGGCTAGGCGCGCGGCATCGGCGTAGGTTGCCGCCACCCGATGGGTTCCGACCAGCATCTGGAGGCCCTCGCCATCGGAGGTGACATAACCCGGAAATCCCCACTCCTGGCGCAGCACTTTGCTGAGCAACCAATGGTTGATGTGCGACGGAATGCCGTCGATCTCGTTGTAGGACGCCATCACGCTGGCGACGTGGCCTTCTTTGACCGCTGCTTCAAAAGGCACGAAAAAATTTTCGCGAATGATGCGCTCGGAATAATTTCCGGGAGCAGTGTTGGTCCCGCCTTCGGGCTGGCCGTGAACCGCGAAGTGCTTCATGGTCGCGACCACGTGATGATTGTTGATAAAAAATTCGTCGCCTTGTAATCCTGTGACCGCGGCGACCGCCATCCGCGAAACCAGATACGGATCTTCACCGTAAGTCTCCTCGGTGCGTCCCCAGCGGGGGTCGCGCGCGAGATCAAGTACTGGCGAAAACACTTGGCCATAGCCAGCCGATCGAGCTTCGTCGCCGGCAGCGGTGAAGGCCTGCTTGACCAAAGCGGGGTCCCAGGTGCTGGCCAGTCCAATCGCCTGCGGAAAGCTGGTGCTGCCGTATTCCATCAGCCCGTGCAACGCCTCGCCCATGAACAAGTTCGGAATGCCCAGCCGGGTTTTTTCTTTGAAATAGCGCTGGACGCCATTGCGCAAGATCGCAGCTTTCTTCGGCTCGAGGACCAGTTCTGCACTTTCGTACTGCGATAACGTTTGCCGGGCAGTTTCTTCTGTAAATGTTCCAGTCGGATCGATGATCGAAAACTGCCGCGACTCGCCGCCGGTAATCTGCTCAACTTTTTCTTCCAGCGTCATGCGCGAGAGCAGGTCGGCAACGCGATCGGGGATGGCGAGGTGCGGATTGCGGTAGGGCGGACTCTTCTCATTGTTGTTGTTATTCTCTTGAGCGTTCGCTGCAGCAATGAGCAGTGCCATGCACGTCAGAGAAGGCAGCAGTACACTTCGCAGGGAGATTCTCATCGAATGGGCGCCTCGCGATGGAAATAAAGTCGCTGGTCAGAGCACGCCAGTATAGACCTAGAAGTTTCGCTGGCAGCAAGAAGAAAAACGATTCTTTCCTGATTTCCCGGCGGCCCGATGCCTCCCGCGCATCATAAATTCCATATGACGAAACGCCGCCTGATCGTCGTGCTCGTTTTGTTTGCTGCGCTGGCTTGCTGGGCGCAGGAAAAGAGTACCTTCACTTCGCAGACGAACCTGGTTTCAGTACCGACGTTGGTGCTCAATGGGGAAGGCAAGACGATTGACGGGTTGCACGCTCAAGATTTCGTGATTGAAGATGAAGGAGTTGAGCAGAAAGCACTGCTCGAATACGATCCGGATGTGCGGCCGATTTCGCTGATGATCGCTGTGCAGTGTGGAAGAAGAGCGCAACGTGAGTACGGAAGGATTTCTACACTAGGATCCATGCTCGATCCCGTGTTGGCGGGTCCCGACACGGAGGCGGCGGTGCTTTATTTCGACAACAATCTCAATCTCATTCAGGACTTCAGCAAGAACTCTGAAGACACAGAAGAAAAACTAAAGGCATTTCCTTCTGGCGATGGCGGTGCGGCAATTCTTGACGCCGTAGCTTATTCCGCACGACTGCTTTCGCGACGATCTCCGGAACGACAACGCGTGCTCTTGTTGATCAGCGAAACGCGCGACCACGGCAGCAAGTTCACGAAATTCGATGAACTGCTGCCACTGATAGGAGGGAACAACATCTCTGTCTATACGCTGCCTTTCTCGCCCTACAGGTCACAACAGTTGGATGTCCTTCGCGGCAGCAATCGGGACGAATGGGCGCCCGCAATAGATATTCTCAGCAAACTAGAAGACATTCACCAGGCGATGCGGAAGAACACGCCTAAGGCGCTGGCCTCGATCACCGGCGGCGAATACGAGGGATTCATTACACACAGCGCTTTCGAGTCAGACATGCTCGACTTCACCAACCATTTGTACAGCCGTTACTGGCTCAGCTTCTCGCCAAAAGATCCGCATGTTGGGCTGCATCAGATTCGTGTGCGGTTGCGAGATCCGAAGGCGGGGGAGAGACTGGTGTTTCGGACTAGCTATTGGGTGGCAGAAGGGGATTCAGATCAGCCGCAAGCGGCGCGGTGAAGCGAGTAGCCTAGTCATCTGCGCTGGAGGTTACTTCGGGGTGGCTGGAAATGCCGGCTGCAAGCTCCTGGTCTTTGTACTGCAGCTGATACAGCTTGTAGTAAATCCCGCGATTGGCGAGCAGTTGCTGGTGGGTGCCCATCTCGCGCAGCTGCGCCTTGTGCATGACGATGATCTTGTCGGCGCGCTGCACGGTCGAGAGCCGGTGGGCGATGATGATAGATGTTCGTCCTTCAACCATTTTGCTCAGGGCGTCGCGGACTTTGAATTCGGTTTCCGTATCCACGCTCGATGTGGCCTCGTCGAGGATCAGAATCTTTGGCGAATGCGCCAGCGCCCGTGCGAACGATATCAATTGTTTCTGGCCTGTCGAAAGCGTTGAGCCGCGCTCGCGTACTTCTTCTTTATAGGTGTTGGGCAGATTGTGGATGAAGTCGGTAAGGTTCACGTCCTCGGCCGCGTCGCGCACGTCTTCGTCGCTGATCCAGTCGGTGCCCAGCCGGATATTGCCCTCGATTGTGCCCGTGAATAAGAACGGATCTTGCAGGACTACGCCAAATCTGCGGCGAAGGTCGGCGAGCGCCATCTCTTTGATATCGACGCCATCAATTCGGATCGCCCCTCGTTGCACATCGTAAAAACGCAGCAGCAGGGAAATGAGCGTGGTCTTGCCGGCTCCAGTGTGACCGACAATGGCAACCGTCTCACCGGGCTCAATGGTGAAACTGACGTCGCGGAGCACCCAGTCGGGTTCGGGACCTTTCTCGATTGCGGAGCTTCGCTCCGCCGGGCGGACGAGGGCGTCCGCCTCTACATGGCCATTGACGGCGAGAACACCCGTTCCCACATGGTCACGTGTGGCGCGGACACCTTTGTCCGCAGTTCCATTACTCGGAGCCGTTCGGTACGCGAACCACACATGATCGAACTCAATTCTGCCGGGGCCGTCGGGCTTTTTCGTGACCGGGGCTTCAGTGATTTCAACTGGAGTATCGAGAAGCTTGAACACGCGCTCTGCCGCTGCCATCGCGGATTGCAGGATGTTGTACTTCTCACTCAAGTCCTGGATCGGACGGAAGAAGCGCTGGGCATATTGCATGAACGCGACCAGAACGCCGAGCGTAACTGCATTCGAAGTTAGGTGTAGAGGGAGCCAGCTCTTTGCGCGAAAATCGAACACTAAACCTGTGATGTGCAATTGCCGCAGCACATCATGCCCGCCGAACCAGATGACGCAGGCAATCGCAATCGACGACAGAATTTCGACGACGGGGTAATACACCGCGTGGGCCATGATCGCGTCTTTGAACGCGTCCATGTGCTGCGCGTTGACATCGGAAAATTGCTCATACGCCTTCTGCTCGCGGTTGAAAAGCTGCAGCACCATCATGCCGCTGACATGTTCCTGCAAATGAGCATTGATGCGTGCGATAGCCACGCGAATACGCCGATACGAATCGCGAACGCGATCGCGGAAAAGCTTGGTTGCATAAGCGATGAACGGCAGCACGGAAAACGTGATCAGCGCCAGCTTCCAGTTCACGCACAGCATGATGGCCAGAATCCCGGCGAGAACGAAAATGTCCTCGAAGATGGACACCACGCCGGAGGTGAACATTTCGTTCAGCGCATCCACGTCGGTGGTCACGCGCGTGACCAGTCGGCCCACGGGATTCTTGTCGTAGAAGCCGATGTGCATGCGCTGGAGGTGGCGAAAAATTTCGCTGCGCAGGTCGAACATCACCATCTGTCCGGCCCATTGCATCAGGTAGGTTTGCAGGTACTCGAGCAGAAAGCTGAACGTGATCAGGCCGACATAAATGGCGGCAATCTCCGCGATGCCGCTCAGTGGCCGAGGGCTGAGCCAACTTGCCAGCATAGATGGAGCTTGGTGTGCCGGCGCCAAATAACGATCGATCGCTACCATCGTAAGGAACGGACCCAGCACGTCTGCCCCAGCTTTGAGCACAATCGAGGCCAGAGCGACGAAAACCCGCCACTTATAGGCCCGCATGTACCGCAGCAGCCGCTTCATCAACCGGCTGTCGTACGCTTTGCCGAGGACTTCTTCTTCTTGGTGAGAGGCCATCGCTAAGAGACTATTTTAAATAGATGGGCAAATGAAGCATACGGATGGAAAACTTAGGCATTTTGCGCGCCTACGGCAGCATTCTGGGCCGCCGCAGTGCGTTTCCAGTCAATCGCGAACGGAATGACTGAGAACACGAGGGGCGCAATGATCCACTTTGGGACTAATTGGGAAGGCGAGGGGGCCTGGGTCGCGAACAGCTGTGTCCAGGTCAGCGCGGTGAGAAGCAGCGTGAATATTGCCATCGCCCAGCGGGTGACCGTCGAACCCCATTGCAATTTCCAATAAATCACGACTCCGGCGATTGCCATTAAGGTTTCGAGCGTCAACTCGAGAGGCATGTGGTTCCAAAGCGCGAGGCCGACTTTAGGCGAGTTCTCGCCGAGCAGGGGAAGTTCGGGAGCGTGGACCAGTCCATCAAGAACGAAGTGCGAGAAGACCAGCGCGGCGATCACCAAGAAGGCGCGTTTGCGGTTCCGCCGATCAAGCCAGCAGAGCAGAGTGCCCAGCAGAATGCCCCAAAACAGAAGCGAAACCATTCCGTGCGAGTAGGGGAAGGTGAATGTCAGGTAGTGGCGAGTCGCGAAATCTGGCGGCACGTGGGCGCGCTCGAGGCCAAAGGCGGCAAAAACTCCTAGCAGGAAATCCGCGAGAAACGCAGCAAAAATCAGCAATCCAACATTGATGCGTGGTTCCGCGCGGCTTGCTCCCAGCGCGACGGCTGCGTGTCCAATGCCCATAGCTAAATCGTCCAGCGCAGCAGAGTGGCGCCGATCGTGAATCCTGCGCCCACCGAAGCTAGCAAAACCAGATCGCCCTTTTTCAGGCGTCCATCTTCGCGTGCGGTTTGCATGGCGAGCGGAATCGTGCCCGCCGTCGTATTTCCGTAACGGTCGATATTGATGATTACAGTTTCGGGCTTGAGCCCGACCCGATCGGCCGTGGCTTTGATGATTCGCTGATTTGCCTGATGAGGAATGAAGCAATCAATATCGCTGGCTTTCACGCCATTTCGCGCCAGTAGCTTTTCGCAGACCTCACCCATTTTTCGAACAGCATATTTGAATACTGCCTGGCCATCCTGATGAACCACGTGCATCTTCTTGTCCACGGTTTCACGAGTTGAAGGATGCAGACTGCCACCACCGGGCATGTACAGCGCGCAAGCGCCCGAGCCGTCGATCTCGTGAACGAAATCGATGATTCCCTCACCGTCGTTGGCAGGCTCAAGGACCACGGCGCCGGCACCGTCGCCGAACAGAATGCAGGTGGCGCGATCAGTGTAGTCGAGGATTGAGGACATCACATCCGATCCGATGACCAGAACTTTCTTGTGAGCACCCGTCGACACGAACTGCGCACCGGCCTGAAGCGCATAGACGAATGCGGAACACGCGGCCGAGAGGTCGAATCCCCAAATGCCCTTAATGCCAAGCTTGTGCTGCACCAGGCATGCAGTTGAGGGGAAAAACATGTCAGGGGTGACGGTGGCGACGACAATTGCCTCGATTTCGCTGGCGTCGATGCCGCGCTCCGCGAGGGCACACTTGGCCGCCTCGACCGCAAGATCACTGGTCGCGACGCCCTTGTCCACAACGTGACGCTCGCGAATGCCGGTGCGAGTGAGAATCCACTCGTCGGTGGTTTCGACCATTTTCTCGAAATCCGCATTGGTCAGAACGCGAGGCGGAACGTATGTGCCGAGGGCAGTGATCTTGGCGCGGGCGAGCTGGTTCACTCGATAGCTTCTCCAGGTTGAGGTATGAACACGCTATTGTACGCAGGGAGGGTGGAATCTCCAATTGGCAGATGCTCAATCTCGCAGCCGAAATCGACGAATTTCAAGGTCGTTCGTTTGTACCGGAAAACCTGATCACCACGAAGGGCACGAAGGAAATCGGGATCAGCCCGGCGCCCAGGGAAGACGGAAAAACAGCGGTTACATAGCCAGGCACCGGAGACCCACTGCACACGCAAGAGCCCGTTACCGTTGCTTCCTTCCGGACCTGGCGGGGTTGGCGGGAAAACGTCGCGCGGGACCGATGCCTGACAAGCCATTTTAGCATCGGGGCTCGGTTCGCCAGGTTTCGGTCGACGTCAAAAAAGCCCAAAACGCGAAGCCCAAAATCCGAAGCCCGACGCCAAGGTTACCTTCCGTACCCTTTACCTTTTGCTCCAGAATCCTGAAAATAACCGTATCCCATGTCCCCTAAGCTGCAAAACGGAAACCCCCCGATCGCACTCGGTTCCGGGATCGACACCGGGGACATCACTCTCTCCACAGCGATTCGCCGTTATCTTGACGTCGCTCTTTATTTGCTGATCTTTACCGGCTTCGGCACACTAGCTTCGACC
>Ga0209580_10001033_pt1 | contig 13333 bp, 8 predicted proteins | sample Coa_R1_5_FD_187153 | JGI IMG/M metagenome (GOLD analysis project Ga0209580, IMG submission 187153) | Surface soil microbial communities from Centralia Pennsylvania, which are recovering from an underground coalmine fire - Coalmine... | ecosystem: Environmental > Terrestrial > Soil > Unclassified...
GTCGCTGAGGGCAATGTCACGGCCTCTGAGCAGTGGGATCCGAAGCGTGGCGATGAAACCGGGCGTGATGCAGTACCGTTCCGCGCTGTCATCGAGTTCGGGATTCGCATGGATCTTGCCCTCCGGGTGAAACCCGTACCGATCCATGTTCCCGCCAAGGGGGATCTGACTCGCAGCTGCGGCGGATTGAACACCAGGCAGGGCCGCCAGGCGCTTGATGGCGTCGGCCATGTACTGCCGCAACACCGCGTTGTCGTTGAAGCGCGTGCCGATCAGTGACGTCTTGAGCGTGAGCACGTGTCCCGTCTCGAATCCAGGCGACACGTTCAGGAGCTGCGACAGGCTCCGCAGGAGCAGACCCGCGCCGACGAGAAGCGTCAGCGAGAGGGCGACTTCAGCCGCCACCAACAAATTGCGAAGTTCCCGGCGTGAGCCGCCGGTCGTGCCGCGCGCGCCGCCTTTCAGCGACTCGAGAACAGCGGGTCTCGACAAACGCCAGGCCGGCGCCAAGCCGGAAACGACCGCCGTCACGAACGTGACACTGGCCGCAAAAACCAGAACCCGCCAATCCACGCCCACGGCGTCGAGGCGAGGCACACCAGCCGCCCCGATCCTCGCGACGACCTGCGGCGTCCAGGCGACGATGACCAATCCCACGAGCGCGCCTGCGGACGCGAGCAGGCAGTTCTCGGTCAGCAGTTGACGCACGATCCGGCGCCGTCCGGCACCGAGAGCCATCCGCAGCGCGATTTCCCGCTCCCGATTGGTGGCACGCGCCAGCAGGAGATTGGCGAGATTGGCACACGCAACCAGGAGCACGAAAGAGACGGCCCCGAGCAAGATGTAAAGAGGTGCGGAGGCCTGACCGAGGAGCTGCGCGCGCAAGGACGTGAGGATGACGCCCGACGCCGAGTATTCCTTGGGATACGCCCGCATCTGTGCCGCGGAGATGACGTTCATCTCGGCTGTGGCCTGATCAGGCGTGACGCCGTCGCGCAGGCGCCCGATCGCAACGAGGTGATGACAGGTTCGGCAGGCCCAGGGCTGGGACAGGTCATAACCCAGGACGCGCCAGATTTCGACCGTGCCGCTCCGCGGATCCTGATTCATCAGCGACTGGTAGCTTGCGGGCAGGACGCCGGCGACCAGGCAGGCCGTCGAATTCATGGGAATCATCTTGCCGACGATGCCGGGGTCCGCGTTGAATCTCCGCTGCCACAGCGAGTGGCTCAGGATGACTACGCTCAGTGACGCCGGGTTGTCTTCGGACCGAAGAAAGTCCCGCCCGAGTTCCGGACGGACGCCGAGGGCTCGGAAGTAGTTGCTCGTGACGCGCAGCCCGTTGAGTTGCTCCGGCTCGCCGACCCGGAGAATGGGTTGCCACGACGTGTACAGCGCCAGCTCCTCGAAACTCTTGTTCTGCGCCCGCCATTCGACGTACGTGGCGTAGCCCACGTTCTCAGGCGTGCCGTCGTCGTTCTTCTCCCAGACGATCGTCAGGCGGCCGGGATCGCGGTAGGGGAGCGGCCGCAGCAGTACCCCATTGACGAGGCTGAAGACCGCCGTGTTGGCGCCGATGCCGAGGGCCAGCGTCACGACCGCGACCAGCGTGAACGTCGGCGCGCTCCGGAGCTGCTTCAGCGCGTACCGCAGGTCGCCCGCGACCTGGGCCAGTGATCGGCCGAGTCCTGTTCGACGGCCGTAAAGCGGCGGACCGGCGGCGGTCGGTGCCATCGCGGCGGCCAGCCGCGTGCCGTCCCCGACGACGGCCAGGGCGCGGTTGGCGGCCTCCAGGTCGTCGACGCCAGCCGCCCGAAGCGCCGCATATTCTTGCGCCGCGTGTTGGGCCAACTCGTCGACGACGTCGGCGAGAAGCGCTGGATCGAGACCGAAGCCCGCCAGGCGCTCGCGCACGAGAAGGGACCAGTCGCGCATGGCATCCCCGCCTATCGCGTCGGCCTGATGCCGGCGACGCGCATGAGGGCCGACACGTATGTCCCCCAGGATTGGCGTTGGGCGGCAAGGACCTTCTCGCCGGCCGGCGTCAGGCGATAGAACCGGCGGCGGCGCTCGCCCTCCCGGACGAGCCACCGGCCGACGATCAGGCCGCGGCGCTCCAGGCGGTAGAGCGTCGGGTAGAGCGACGCGACGTGAAACGCGAGCGCGCCGTCCGATCGCGCTTCGATGAGCTTCGCGATCTCGTAGCCGTGACGGCTCCGTTCGGCGACGAGCGCGAGAATCAGGACTTCAACGCTGCCTCTCCGGGCGCCGCGATCGGTCATGGGCCGACTGTAAAGTACATTGCATACATATGTCAAACACACATATGTAGCGCCGGCCGGTGGACGCATAATGGCGCGGTGACGATCATCGGATTGCTGCTCGGCGAGCCGCTGGCGACGGAAGATGAAAAGGCCGAACGAATCGGCCCGGCCAAGGGGATTCCGATCTTCGGCCTGGATGCGTTGAGCTCGGCGGCCTACGGCCCCGAGGCCGCGCTGACCCTGCTGATTCCGCTCGGTGCGCTGGGCGTGGCCTACATCGTGCCGATCAGTACCGCCATCATCATCCTGCTCGGCATCGTGTACGTCTCCTACCGCCAGACCATCATGGCGTATCCGCAAGGCGGCGGCTCCTACACGGTGGCGAACGAGAACCTCGGCGTGTGGCCGGGACTCCTCGCGGCCGCGGCCCTCATGGTGGACTACGTGCTCACCGCAGCGGTCGGGATTTCAGCCGGCGTGGGCGCGCTCGTCTCGGCGGTGCCCGGCTTGCAAGTGCACACGCTGGCCCTGTGCTTGGGCATCCTGGCCGTGCTGACGGTCATCAACCTGCGAGGCGTCCAGCAGACCGGCGGACTGTTCCTGCTGCCGACCTACCTGTTCATTGGCTGCCTGCTCACGACCCTGGCCATCGGGGTCGCCAAGGCGCTGGCCGCGGGAGGCCATCCGGTGCCCATCGTCCCGTTGCCTTCGCTGCCGCGCGCGACCGAAGGGGCCACGGCGTGGCTGCTGCTGCGGGCCTTTGCGAGTGGGTGCACGGCGATGACGGGCGTCGAGGCGGTCAGCAACGGCGTGCTGGCGTTTCGTGAACCCGCCAACGTCCAGGCGCGGCGCGCGTTGACGATCATCATCGGCATTCTGGTGGTGATGCTCGCGGGCATTGCCGCTTTGGTACGCGCCTACGGCGTCGGAGCGACACCCCCCGGTGCGGTGGGCTACGAGAGCGTGTTGTCACAGCTCATCGGCGCCGTGGCCGGGAAGGGGATCTTCTACGGGATCAGCATTGGCTCGATCCTGGCGGTCCTGGCGCTGTCGGCGAACACGGCATTTGCCGACTTCCCTCGACTGGCGCGCGCGATCGCGCGAAATGGCTTCCTGCCCCACACGCTGGCGCTGCGTGGGCGCCGGTTGGTGTTTGAGAACGGCATCCTGGCCCTGGCCTTGCTGACGGGTGTGCTGCTGGCCCTTTTCGGCGGCATCACCGATCGACTGATTCCCTTGTACGCGGTCGGCGCGTTCCTGGCTTTTACCCTTTCGCAGGCCGGTATGGTGGTGCACTGGACACGCGTCGGCCGATCGTCGCGAAACATCATGCTGAATGGTCTGGGTGCCACGGCCACCGCCGTGACCGTCGTCGTCGTGCTCGTCGCCAAGTTTACAGAGGGCGCCTGGATCACGCTGTTATTGATTCCAGGCCTCATGCTCCTGATGCGGGCCGTGAAACGACAGTACGATCGGGTGGGGCGGCAGATCGGCATCACGCGACCGATCGAGGCCGCAGGCCTCCAGCCGCCTTTGGTCGTGCTGCCGATTGAGCGATGGAACGCCGTCTCCGAGAAAGCCTTGCGCTTTGCGTGGACGATCGCGCGAGACATCCAAGCCGTGCACGTCGAGAGTGGCGAGGAGACCGATCTGCTTCGTCAGCAGTGGCACGACCTGGTTGAGGAACCGGCGACGGCCGCTGGGCTGCCGGCGCCAGTACTCGTCGTCCTGACGTCGCCGTTCCGGTTCGTCGTCCGGCCCATTGTCGACTATGTCCTCAAGCTCGAAACCGATCGGCCCGACCGGAACATCGCCGTGCTCGTGCCAGAACTGGTCGAGAACCGCTGGTACTACAGTTTGCTCCACAACAATCGGTCCACCGTGCTGAAAGCATTGCTCTTCTTCAAGGGCAATCAGCGCACCGCGGTGATTAACATCCCCTGGTACTTGCGCGACTGAGTGCGCCGCACGCACGTCCTCAACGCACGATCTCGCCATCTCGCGTGATCTCCCCCTCACCCGTTGGATATCACGTGAAGCTGAGCGGGGGCCTGAGCAGCAAAGAGATACCGCCCGTGTAAGGGAACGCCCGCCCTCAGGACTACCGTGCATGAGGGAGGCGCAGGCCACATGATCGACGTTCGGAACGTTCACAGGCGGTTCGGCACGGTCGCGGCGGTGAGAGGAGTGTCATTCACCGCTCCGGACGGGTGTATCACCGGACTCCTCGGAAGAAACGGGGCCGGCAAGACGACCACGCTGGCCATGACGTGCGGCCTGCTCCGTCCGGATCAGGGCGACATTGAGGTCGGCTCGGCGAGTAATCATCCGATAGCACGTCGCCAGCAAGTGGGCGCGATGCTCGATCACAAAGGCCTGTATGAACGCCTCACGGCTCGCGAGAACATCGTGTACTTCGGCGCGCTGCATGGCCTGTCGTCGACCGGTCTCGACAACCGGGTACAGGACGTGTTGAGCCAGCTTGGCCTCGAGGACGTCGCGGACCGACGAATCGCCGGGTTCTCGCAGGGCGAGCGCATGAAGGTTGCCTTGGCACGCGCGATCGTGCACGGGCCGCGGCACCTGCTGCTCGACGAACCCACGAACGGCCTCGACATTCCGACGGTCCATGGATTGCGCGAGGTCCTGCGGCACATGCGCGATCGAGGCGCGTGCCTCATCCTCTCGACGCACGTCCTGGACGATGTGCGCGCGCTCTGCGATCGCGTCGTCGTGATCGTCCATGGCCGCGTGGTCGCGGAAGGCGAATCGCGGAACATCTGTCGCGAAGTGGGATGCGCGACCCTCGAGGAGGCATTCCTGCACTTGAACCGGCCGGAGGCGCTCGCGTCATGAGACCTGCACTGATTGTCGCCCGCAAGGAACTTCGCGATCACCTGCGCGACCACCGATCACTGCTCCTGTCAGCCCTCCTGGCGCTCATGGGGCCGGGGATCGTGACGCTCGTGTCGCTGTCCGACCGCGCCGGCGGGGAGACAGGCGGCATGGTGGTCCTCGGTATGCTATCGGTCTTTGCGCTGGTGACGGCATTCTCCGGTGGGGCGGACATCGCAATGGATGCGACCGCCGGGGAGCGGGAGCGGCGGTCGCTGCTGCCGTTGCTGCTGAACCCGATTGCCCGGAGTGACGTGACCTTGGGTAAATGGATGGCGGTGGCGATCTTCACCCTCGCCGCTCTGGTGCTCAACAGCGTTGGGCTCGTGGCGGTCATGGCATGGGCCAAACCGGTGATGCTGGCGTCGCGCGCGCCCCAGCTCGCCGTCTGGGTCGGATTCGGCTTGGTGCCCCTCGCGATGCTCGGCGCGGCGGTGAACCTGTTCGTCGCGGCCCAGTGCCGGACCACCAAGGAGGCGCATGCCGCCCTCCAGGGGCTGGTGTTCGTGCCGATGATCGCAGGCATGGCGCTCGTGTTCTTCCCGCACGTGATTGGGAGCGCCTGGTGGGTGGTGCCAATCGCCGGCCAGCAAGCACTCGTCGGCTCGCCGGCCGAGATCACGCTCCTCCGCGCCGGCGTGCTGGCGACGGTCACGATGGCCGCGGCGATTCCCGCCCTGATCGGCGTCAATCGGGTGCTGAATCGGGATGACCTTCTCGCGGAGTGAGCGCATGCTCGTGGGCGAGACGCCGCGTTCGGAGCGTCGGCCGCGCGCCGATCTCGAAGCCTCGTTCAACGCGCTCTACCGCGCACACGGGCCGGCACTCGGACGGCTGGCGGCGAGCTATGTCCGGACACCCGGCGAGCGGGAGGATCTCCTGCAGGACATCCTGTTCGCCATTTGGCGCGCATTGCCTCGCTTCCGCGGCGAGTGCTCGGAGCGCACATTCGTCTTCCGCATCGCTCACAATCGGGCCATCACGCACGTGAGCAAGCGCCTGCCCGTCACCGTCGAGGTCGACGACGAGATGGATCTCGCCGATGCGGGGGCGAACCCCGAGCGTGACCTGTCACGCGACGAACACGGCCGGTTCCTGCTCGAGGCGATCCGCCGCCTTCCGGTGGGGTACGCCCAGGTCGTCACGCTGACGCTCGAGGGCCTGAGCTACGCGGAGACGGCCGACGTGCTCGGCATCAGCGAGACCAACGTCGGCGCGCGGCTGACACGCGCCCGCCAGATGCTACGGAAGCGGTTGGGGACTGCACATGGAGACTGACGTCGAACTCGAAACGTGGCGCCGTCACTGGCAAGCCGAATCAAGTCCTCCCCTGGACCTGCGAGCCCGCGTGGAACGCGAGACCCGCCTCATGCGGTGGGGCGTCGTCGCCGAGGTGTTCGTGACGGTCGTCTACGGCGTGGGCAGCCTCGGATGGGCGGTCGTGTCGGGCCGCCGAGACGCGGTTGCGCTGACGGTCGGGATCTGGTTCTTCATCGCCGTCGCGTGGACCATCTCGCTGTTGTTGCGGCGAGGCGCGTGGGCGCCCGTCACGAGTACGACCGCCGCTTTTCTCGAGTTGTCGATTCTTCGGTGCCGACGCAAGCGCGAGGCGGTCGTCGGCATGGCTGTGTTGTACGTCCTGATTCTGGCGTTCGATCTGGCCTGGATTGCCGCGGTGCGGGGGCGCGGGGCACCCAGTGATCTGTGGATCCTGCTGACGTCGGGCGGTGTGCTCTGGGTGTGGCCGGTGACCCTGGCGCTTGCTGCCATTGCGGTGTGGCGGCGACGAACACTGCGCCGCGAACTGGAGACCTTGAATCGGCTCCGCCTCGTGGATCCGCAGGCGGAGAGGTGACCGGCCGTTCGTCAGCCTCACTCCCAGCGCAGCGCCTGCATCGGATCGACGCGCGACGCGCGAACCGCGGGGACGACGCCGGCGACGAAGGCGACGATCGTCAGCGTGGCAGTCGACGAGGCCAGCACGACAGGATCCCGACTGCCCATCTCGAAGAGCAACGTATGCGCCAACTGGCCGGCCCCGATCGCCAGACCGAGACCGATCGCGCCGCCCACGAGCGTCATCCAGGCGACCTGTCGGAGGACGAGCCGTTGCACGTTCCTCGGCGCCGCGCCGAGCGCCATGCGCAGGCCGAACTCGCGCGTCCGCTGCGAGACGGTAAAGGCCAGCACGCCGTAGAGCCCGATGGCCGCGAGCGCGGTCGCCACACCCGCAAACGACGCGCTCAACACGCTCATCAGACGATCACTTGACACGTTGTCCGCGATCTGGTCGGGCATCGACTCCAGGCGCTGGACGGGTAGATTGGGATCGAACGACGCGATGAGCGGCCGAATGGCGCCGATGAGGGGAACCGGATCGCCGCCGGCTTTCGCGTAGAAGGAGAGCGCGGCGATCCGCGCGTTCTGTCGGTACGGCATGAAGAAGACCGCCGGGACCGCCGCGCGTACACTGCTGTACTTCGCGTCGCGCACGAAGCCGACGATCTCCATATCGAAGGGACTGGTCGCATCGCCGCCGCGTCGCATGCGCCGGCCGACGGGATTCGGCCCGAGATGAAAGCGCCGCACGAAGGCCTCGTTGACGATCGCGACCTTCGGCGCGTCAATCGTGTCGGCCTCCGTGAACTCGCGGCCCGCCAGAAGGGGCGTGCCCACCGTGCGGAAGTACGTCGGTGCGATCTCGTTGTAGTTCACGCTCATCCGATCGCCTGGCGACGGCACGTAGCCCTCGACCGCGATGCCGGTGCTCGAGTTGCTGTTGGCGATGAGCGGCACGCGCGCGGCCGACGTGCTGACGACGCCAGGAATCGCGGAGAGCCGCGCGAGCACGTCCGCGAACAACTGCTGCGCCCGCGCCGGAGTGTAGCCGTTCCGCTGGGGATTGAGGCTGAACGTGATCACATGATCGATCGTGACGCCGAGATCGACCCGGCTGACGTTGAGCAAGCTCTTCGTGAAAAGACCGGCGCACGTGAGCAGGCCCATCGAGAGCGCGATCTGCGTGACGACGAGCGCGCTCCTGAATCGCGCCGCGGCCCGGGCACCCGCCGGCTGTCCCGCCTGACCCTTGAGCGTGGCGGCCAGGTCGGGCCGTGTCGCATGCAGCGCCGGAAAGAGCCCGAAGAGCACACCCGTGCCAATCGAAAGGACGCCGGCAAAGAAGAGCAGGCCGAGGCTCACCCGGGACGCCGCCGGGTCGATCGCGCCGAACGGCAGCTTCGCGACCATCACGCTCACGGTCCAACCGAGGATCACCAGGCCGGCGAGGCCGCCAAACGCCGCGAGGAGGCATGACTCGATCAGGAGTTGACGAATGAGTTGGCCGCGGCTGGCCCCGATCGACAGCCGCACCGCCATTTCGCCCGCGCGGCCCGCGGCCCGGGCGAGCAGCAGGTTGGCGATGTTGGCACACGCGATGAGGAGCACGACCACGGTCACAACCTGGAGCACGGTCAAAGGTGTGGCCGCTTCCTTGAAGATGTAGCTCTGACCGCGGCTGCCGTCCTCGAGGGTGACGCGCTTGGCTGCAAATTTGGTTCGGTCCGCGGGCGACAAACTTTTTTGCAGCGGCAAATCCAGCTGCGTGATGAGCGCGTGGTACCCCGCGTTGATTCCGCTCGCCGCGGCGTCCATCGTGATCCCCGGCTTGCGCCGTGCGAACAGATACGCCCAGTAATCATTGCGGTCCTCGAAGCCGGCGAACGTCGGCTCCATGAGCGTCCGCAGCGTGATCGGCACGAAGACCTTGACACGCGTGCCACGCGTCGTCCCATCGAAGTCGGCCGGCGCGACGCCGACAACCGCCAGGGATTGACCGTTCACGACGATCGTCTCGGTCACGACCGAGGCCAGATGACCGAACCGCGTCATCCAATAGTCGTAGGACAGCACGGCGATCGGAGCGTCGCCGACGTGTGCGGCATCGGCCGGCTCGATGAGTCGGCCGACGACCGGCCGCAGGCCCAAGAGACTGAAGTAGTTGCCCGACACCTCCACGCCGTCGACCGGCAGGGTCTCGTCGTGATACCCGACGTTGGCGCCGAACAGATGGTGCGCGGCGATGCCGGTGAAGACCTGCGGATCGCGCGAGAGGTCCAGGAACATCGGATAGCTGAAGACCGCGTCGCAGTCCCCGGCGTTGCCGCACGACACCGATCCGTTCTTGATGCCGGGCGCCGCGAGGTTGACGAGCTCACGAGGCGCGGTCACGGGCAGGGGCCGCAGCAGAATCTGGTTGAACATCGAAAAGACGGCGGTGTTGGCCCCGATGCCGAGACCGAGCGACAACACGGCCACGGTCGTGACGAAGGGCGTCTTGACGAGCCGGCGGAACGCCAGAACCAGTTCGCGCATGAAATCTCCTGCGAGTGAGACGCCGCCGGGCCATGGGCGGTTGGCGCCCGTGGCCGTCTCCTGAGCGTCCTCAAGTCTGAATCAACGAATCCAACGTCAGCGCAATCGAAGGCGCCGTTCGGTCCCAATAGTGGGTATGCGCACCGCCGCCGATGCAGAATTCGACCCGCGCTGGCGGGTGGCCGTCCTCTGACGCCTCAGGTGCCGGAACGGCGGCGGCCACCCACGGCTGCGCCACGGGCGCGTCGGTTGCCCGATACGCTTCCGCGCAGTCGTCCGGCCGCCAGAGGTGCCGGCCGACGTAGTCGCCACTGCGATAGGCGTTGACCCAAAGCGCCACGCCGAGCGCACGGGGATTCGGCCTGGTCGCCGTGCCGATCGGCATCCCGGGCGGACAGGGTCCGGTCACGCCATGCCGGGTCCATTCGTACAAGTGCGGGAAGCGCAGGCCGTACAGTTGTCGCAGCGGCGCCCCCATCGTGAACAAGGTGACAGGGCAGCGGGCCTTCGACGTCAGGCCGGCCACCAGGTGCCCATGCGTCCGATCGACGGTCTCAATGAACCGCAACAGGTCGGCCGTGATGACGGTGCCCTGACTGTGCGCGATGATGACGACCTTGTCGTAGCCTCGGGCGTAGACATGCCTCAAGAGGGAGCTGTACCTGGCCGCGATCCTCGCTCGTGGCGCCGTCGTCAGCGGGTGCTCGCGCAGGTAGTTGTCCACTTCGAGCGCGGTGTCGACGACGTTCCGCAGCCCGAGGGTGAGCGACTTCAGCCGGTCGCTGAACGCCATCAGGCCGGCGGCGGCCGGCACGAGCAGCGCGCCGATGTATTTGAGCGCCGTGATGTTGGCTTGGGCCCACGAAGCCGCCCAGGTGTTGGGCAGGACCATGACCGCGACCAGTCCCCCGGGCAACACGACGAAGACGCCGATCCACACCAGCAACCCGGCGATCCAGAGCCAGCGAAACCCGTCGTCGAGCCATCGGCCGAACGCCGTGCCGTCCACGGTGCGAGCCGGCGGGAACACTTCTGTCAGAACCGACGCGGCCAGGCCGTACACGCTGAGTACGGCGGCGACGGCCAGACAGCCGAGGAGTGCGCCGAAGCCCCAGCCGGCAGCACTCGCGATCACCGCGCTGACGATCCGTTGAGCCGTATCGAGGTGCCAGGTCGTGCTCTTCGCCAGGAGTCCGGAGAAGAACGTCAGAACGGCCGTGTGAGGCACGGGTGCATCGGCCTGCGAGCCGCCCAGTCGCCACAGGATCCACCAGAGCAGCGTGGTGACCAGGACGAACAACGCGGCCGGCAGGCTGAGCGTGACGATTCCGGTCCACTCGGCGCGCCGGATCCGATCGGCGACATCGACGGCTGCCTGATGCGCGGGGCCGACGTGCGGAGCGTGACGGACATGCCGTGCAGCCTCGATCCTGAAGCGCGCGCCCATCGCGACCGCAGCCCAGCCGGCGACGAAGAACAGGATCCAGGTCAGTGCGAGCGCGAGGCAGGCGAGTGCGCCGACGTCGAGGATGGCGTCGCTGGGCGGTCCGGCGCCCGGTCCCCAGATCTGGAAGAGCAGCCATGCGCTCGCCACCCCGCCGGCGAGCGCGCCCGCCCGAGCCGCGCCCGGCCGATAGCGGTCGTAAAGCAGCACGACGCCGGCGATCGCCAGCGCGACGACGAGCCAGAGTTGCGTGGCGAGCGCCGCGGCCACGATCGCCGGCGACAACCCGTTCGGCCGCCAGTACGCGTCAAGTGCCAGGCCCGCCGCGCCAGCGAGCGCAACGACAGAGAACGGAAACACGCGCGCCGAGCGCTGATACCAGGCGTACGTGCAATATCCCGCGCCCGCGGTGACCAGCAACCCCCCGAGGACGATGGCGGCGGGCCTGGCCACGCTCTCGAGTCGCGACTGGGCGACCAGCATCGCCGCCAGACCGATGAGGATGAGGTTGAGAACCGGCGCGCCGATCGCCATCGCATCTGCAGCGAGCCGCTGCACCCAGACCCGGCGCGTCCACTGACCGGGCGTGCCGATCGTGGTCTCGCGCACCTGCCCGGCTGTCATGGCGTGGACGCCAAGGCTCCCCAGGTGAAACAGCAGTTGATAGGTGTCGGCGAAGAACCCGAAGACGCCTTGCGTCAGGCGGGAGAGGTCCGCCCAGTACATCTCGTAAACGTCAATGGCGGGCCCGCCGGGCCCGTGTGACCCGGCGCCCGGACCGCCGGACCCTTGCGGGCCTGCGCCGGATTCGTCGATCCGTTCGCCGGACAGCACGGTCGTCTCGTATGTTTCGTCTGGCCCGTCGATCGCATACTTCGCCAGGAGCGTCGTCATGAACTCCAGCCCGACGTCTGGGGGCGCGGCGCCTGGCGCGTGGGGACGCAAGGCCCGCCCGCGCTCGGCGAAGGTCCGGCCCGGCGCGATGTGCGGCGGGACCTCGAGGCGCCGAACCGGCAAGCGGATCGTCTGCTCGGTGAACCGGGCGTAAACTGGCGTCCCGGCGGGCGTCTGCAGATTGGACAGAAGATCGGCGATCTTGGCGGCCGAGTCGCCGGGCGCCTGATCGCCCACACCGTGGACGACGATGACGGCAACGCGGGGGCGCGCCGCCCGTGGACCCGGGTCCTCCGCGGCCGTTTCATGGCGCCGAGCGAGCGGCAACGGCGCAACACCCGGACGCGCGTGGCCTTCCTGTGACGGGTTCACGGAAGCGACAAGGATACCGCGCACGACCGTCGCAGAGGAGCCCTTCAAATGGATTGGACACGATTCGGTCTCGCCCTTGTCGCCGCGGGGATTGTCACGTCGCTGAGCGACTGGTTGTTCTTCGGCGTGATCTTTCACGGCAAGTACCGCGAGACGCCGGAGGTGTGGCGCACGACCAGGGAGGGGACCAAGATCATGTGGTCCACGGTCCTGGCCGTCCTCGGGGCCGCGGCCTTTCTGCTGTTGTGCGATCGGCTCCAGATCCACAGCCTGCGAGGCGCATTCCGCGCCGCGCTCGCAGTCTGGATCGCAGCGGCGCTGCCGATCACGGTGACGAACGCGCTCTACGTGAAGCACGCGCCCATGTTGGCCGTGAGCCACGCGTTCGGCTGGCTGGCCCGCCTGATGATCGCCGGCGCGGCGTACGTGCTCCTCCTCGAGTGACGGGCGTCCGCGTCTCCGGGATATGATGCGCGTCGCTGGAGGCTGCTGCATGACTGCTCGCGTCTCGTTCACCGCGATCGCCATCGTTGCCGCGCTCATCGCTCCCGGTCGTGCCGACGCGCCACAGACCCAGGCGGCCGGCGGCCGGACCGTCGCTCTCGTCGGCGGCACCCTCATCGATGGCTTCGGCAGCACCCCGATCCGCAACTCGGTGATCGTGATCGAAGGCGATCGCATCAAGGCCATCGGGCAGGTGGGCGCCCTGCCGGTGCCCGCCGGCGCGGACGTGATTTCCACCGACGGCATGTCGGTGCTGCCCGGGCTGTGGGACATGCACGTCCACACGATGCTCGACGGCCATTCCGACTACGACCATTGGGACAAGGTGTATGCCTCGCGCTTCGAGACCGAGATCATGCCCGCCTCGGCGCGCCAACTCCTGATGGCCGGCGTCACGAGCGCGCGCGATCTGGGCGGGCCCCTCGAAGCCAGCATTCACGTCCGCGATGCGATCAACCGGGGCGACCTCGTGGGCGCCACGCTCTACGTCGCCGGGCCGTTCATCCAGCATGAGCCGTACCCGGGCACGGAGCTCTTCCGCTGGGGAGTGACCGGGGCCGCCGACGCGCGCGCCAAGGTCAAAAAG
>Ga0209580_10001035_pt1 | contig 13326 bp, 21 predicted proteins | sample Coa_R1_5_FD_187153 | JGI IMG/M metagenome (GOLD analysis project Ga0209580, IMG submission 187153) | Surface soil microbial communities from Centralia Pennsylvania, which are recovering from an underground coalmine fire - Coalmine... | ecosystem: Environmental > Terrestrial > Soil >...
AAATCAACGCGTTCGCACGCACGACGTTTATTTCCCTCACGACGCAGCTCTACGCGGCCAGCTCGATCGGCGTGTTCTCGTGGGCGCAACACGCGCCCGTCTCCTCGTTTTTCAACGCGACGTACGCCGAAGTGACGATCCCGAATCTGCTGCCGCTCCTCGCCGGGTACCAGATCGACATCGGCGCCCTGAACCTCGACGCCGGCGACCAGATCGACGCGACGGCGTACGTGGTCCGCGAGTGGCTGGAAGGGCTCTAACCCATGACTGACCAGGCGTACGAATGTATGGAGTTGGCCGACACGCCCGGCGCGAAGCGCGCCCGGCTCGTCGGGCAGGGCGCGTACTACGTCGACGGCATCGACCACCTGCAGATCACGTGTTTCAACACGGCCACCGGCGTCTCGCTGCTCTGCTCGGGCCGCGCGCTGCTGCTCGACGGCCGCATTCAATCGTTCTCGTTTCCGCTGACCCCGACCACGAACGGCGCCGCGTCGCGGGCGTTCTCCGCGATGGCGCAAGGATGGATCCTCGACGCCGTGGTCACGGTCACCGCGGGCACGCCGACGAACCTCTCGACGTTCGTGCAGATTCAAGTCGTCCGCGGCGCGCAAGGCTTACTCGAAGTCGCGCGCCTACAACAGGGGTTCGTGACCGCGAACATCGCGATCCGCTTTCCGGGCGAGCTGGGCTCGTCGTCCGGGTCCAGCTCGTCAACGGCGCGCGTGATCGTCGGGACCTTGCCGGGCGCCGGCGTCAACATCTCGGAAACGGTCCCGGCGGGCCACACCTGGACCATCTGCGCCGTGTCCTTCACGCTCACCGCCGACGCCGTCGCCGGCAATCGCGAAGCGGTGTTGAGGTTTCTCGACTCGTTGAACAACATCCTGTACGAAATCGGGGCGGACTCTTCACTCACCGCGAACAACGCCCACCGCTACAGCTACGGACAGGCGACGTACCTGAAAACCAACGCGGATGGTGACTCGACCGTGATGCCGATTCCGTTTATTCGGTTGCCGGCGGGCTCGAAGATGACCACCAACATTCACAGCTTCGACGCCGGCGATCAGTTGACGGCGCCGATCTACTCGGTGCAAGAGGAGTAGCCATGCCTGCCCGCTTCTGCCTGTCGTGCGGCGGTCGGTACCACACGACCGACGCGAATGGAATGGCCTACTACCACACGTGCCCGGACCACACGATCGTGTCGGTCACGCGCGGCGCGCTCAAGCTCGACGTGGAGCTGCACGCCGTGCAACCGGGCGACGTCATCGTGTCCCAGCGGAACGCGCCGCGCGCCAACGCGAGAGACGAGAACGTCCAAGCGGACGGGAAGACCAAAGGCCAGCCGATCGCCGCGGGCGCCGGTGTCCTTGAGGCACCAGACGCGGCGACCCTCGCCGCGGCCGTCGCCGCGTCGCCCGCCGCGGCGTTGGCGGTGACTCAGGGCGCACCGGCGCCGGCGCCGACGCCGGTCGGGCCGATCGGCGTGGCGTTCTCGTAACGGCGAACGGAGTACTCCACGCGATGGACTACGAACCCGGCCCGCTCGACCCGCTCGATCGCACGATGCTCGGGGCGATGCTCGCGTCGAGCGTCGCCGACGGCCTGGCGGGCGACCTGGTCGCGTCCAGCGCGCCGCTCGCGGACCACGTGGCCGCGCTCGACGGCGTGACGTCTGACGCGGTCTTCGGCGCGACACCCGACCTCACGCCGGCCGACGGCAACGACCTGGTCGACGTGGCGTCGAGCGCCGACGACCTGGTCAACTCGGGATTCGGCCAGCCCGACCCGTCGATCGTCGGGTCAGCCGACGCGCACGCGCAGGCCACGCAGGACGTCCACGACCAGATGGTCGACGCGCCCGACTTCGCGCACATGACGTTTCCGACGGTGCCCGGCAATCCCGGCGACACGTACGATCCGGGGCAGAAGGATCCACCGCCGCAGAGCTAGACGGTCGACGGCGCCGGCGGCCGGCGTCACGTATGGCAACGTGTGGCAACAGCAGGTGACGCATGGTGAAGATTCTCAAGACGCAGCAACAGAACGACCTCAACCCGGAGACCGGCGGCGTCATCTCGCGGATGCGCGTGACGTGGCAGGTCGACGCGCAGCACGGCCCGTACATCGATTTCTTCGACGCGGCCACGTTCGACGGCGCCGCGGCGAAGGCGGCGATCGAGAAGCGGGCCGCGGAAATCATGAAGCTCAAGGGCTGACCGTGCGGCGCCGCTCCCCTCCCCCGCTTACGTGGCGCCGGGTCGTCGTCGACCTGGTGGGCCTCGCGGTCCTCGCGCTCGCCTTGCGGCACGCGCCGGCGTCGCCCGTGCACGTCGCGTTCTGGGGGTTCTTCATCTCGCTGCTGACCGGCATCTGGGACGCGATCAGCGCGTCGGCCAGCTTCGTCGCGGACGCGCTCGTCGCGGCCGTCGGCTGGCTCAAGCAGAAACTGTTTCTTCTGTCGAGCGTGCTCGGGCAGGGCGTGTCGTTCCTCGGCGACGTGCTGAAAAAGGTCGGCGAGATCTTCCTCGGCCTGTGGAACGACGTCCTCAAACCGTTCTTCACGCAGGTCTACAAGTGGCTGATGGACCTGGGCGCCTTCCTGAAAAAGGTGTTCTCGCCCGTCGTCAAGTTCCTGCTGAAGGTCCGCGACCAGGTGCTGAAGTTCTACGACCACTTCGTGGCGCCGGTCATCAAGGCCCTGAACATCGTGAACGGCGCGCTCCAAATCCTGAGCGACCTCGGGGTGAAGTGGGCGCAGACGCTCGAACTCAAAATCCGGCAGCTCGAAGACTGGATCCGCGCGCCGTTTACCTACCTCGTCGACAAGCTCAACGAAGTGATCGGCATCATCAATCGAATCGTCACGCTCGACGGCCTGCTGCAGCGGCTCACCCTGTTCAAGTCGCTCCTGACCTATCGCCGCGACTACGTGAACTTCTCCATCAATTCGATTGTGCGGCCAATGGACCCCGGGCGGGCGGCGGCGGCAAACGCGCCGTACGGCGAGTACACGGCCGAGGACCACGCCTCGAACGTCGTCGGGCAATGGAATAACGGGTGGCAATCTCCGTCGGACTGGCACACGGAAGTAGCCGGCGAGCTGGTGCTTAGCTACCAGCGCAACGGCCTGGTCAGAGGCTAGAGTGGCCGCGCAGGATGCGCGCGAAAATCACCGTGCAAAGGATGAAGGCGACAGGCCACAGGAATAGCCAATTGAAGTAGCTCATCCCGTGCGTCAGCACCCAGTAGTTTCCGACGACCAGGCCCGCGCAGAGAAAGCACGTGACGACGATGGAGCCGTTGGGTTCAGCCACCCGCGGAATATATGGCAGACGACCTGACGACGGCAACTGACCCACCGGACCTGCAAGCCTTAGTCGACGCGGTGATGTCTGGCGTGAAGGACCCAGTCTTTCTGGACAAGCTCCAGATGGGCGCGTCGAACTTCCTGACCGATGGGTTTCAGAAGGTTTTCTTCGTGTTCGCGCTCGCGCTGTCAAAGCTCGTCGGCCCGATGGTTGCCGGCATTGCCGAGGGCACGATCGAGGGCACCGACAGCCTGAAGGGCGCCGCGGCGCACATTGCCGGCAAACTCTTCGGCGTATCGCTCGGCGCCGGCGACGTCGGCAACGGCGTCGGGTCCGGTGGAGGCATCGCCTCGATCGCCGACGTCGTGATGAAGGGCCTCGGCGGCGACGGGTCCGCGCTCGCGCCGTCCGACGCGGCCGCAAAACGATTTTTAGAGATGGCGCTCCACATCGCGATCGACGGGTGGGCGCAAGGCTTCATCCTCGAAGCCATGGGCGAAGCGGAAACCGTCGGCATCCTCAAGCTCGACAAAGTCGGCGAGTTGAGCGAAACGATGATCCGCGCGCTCGGCCTCGGCCGGCTCACGCGCAGCGTCCTACGGCCGCTCGCGCACGCCACGATCGTTACGCCGTTCACCTGGCAGGTGAACAAAACGTACCGCCCGAAGCTGCTCACCCACATCGAGCTGGCGCGCGACATCGCCCGCGGGCGACGCACGCAGGCCGACGCGCTCGAAGAACTCGCCCGACAGGGATGGAGCGACGACCGCGCCGAATCGCTCCTGACGTCCGCGCGCAAGACGCTGTCGGCCGCCGAGGTGCTGCAGCTCGCCGCCGGCGGCAATATGGACGACTCGGTCGTCCGCGGGTACCTGAAGGATCTCGGGTACGACGACGAGGCCACGAACAACATCATCACGCTGAAGGACGACGCCGAGCATAAGGCCGTGCTCAACGGATCGCTCACCGAGCTAGCCGACGCCTGGATCGCCGGCGCGATCGACGATGCCGATTTCCAGCCGTACGTCGCCTCCGTGTTTCCCAACGAAGCCTTGCGCGCGATGTACGGCGACCTGCTCGCGCTGAAAAAGAAGGCGCGCACGAAGCGGCTCACGCGGGCCGAAGTGGAAACGGCGGTGCAGCGCGGGATTTTGTCGATTGAGGACTACAACAACTATCTCGAGCTGGAAAACTACGACGAGCAGGCGAAACTCGTCCTGCCGCTGCTCCTCGAATCGTTGGTGAACAGCAAGGAAACCGCGGCGACCGCCAAAGCGCAGAAGGCCGCGGCCGCGACGCTCAAGGCGCAAGTGACGGCGACGGCGAAGGCCGCGAAAGCCGCCGCGCTGCTCGCCGGCACGGCGACGACCGCGCCCGAGCTGGCCGCGATTCGTCGCGCGTTCGTCGACGGCCTCACGCCGATTGGCACCTACACGGCCGCGCTCGACGCGCGCCACTACCCATCGGCCGACGTCGCGCTGCTCGTGGAATTGGCGCAGCAGGATCGCGAGACCTACGTGGCCGCCGAGCAGAAACGCGCCGCGGCCGTGCAACGGGCCGCCGCGAAGCATCTCTCCCTCGGGTCGCTCGACCAGGCCGTGCTCGCGCACCTGCTCTCCGTCGCGGAATACGGGCAGCAGCTCGCGGCCGCGGGATTCACGCCCGATGAAATCGGGATCCTGCAAGGGCTGATACAACACAAGCTCGACTCGGCGACCGCGGCGGCCGCGACGAAAGCGGCCGCGGTCAAGGCGCTCGGCGCCAAGGGGCTGAGCCTGGCCGAGGAGGAAAAAGCGGTCAAGGCCGGCACGCAAACGATCGCGGACTACACCGCGTTTCTGACGGCGCACGAGTTCAACGCCGGCGACGTCGCCACGCTCACGGCGACGCTACAGGCAGAAATCGCGAAGACGAAGGCCGCGAAGACGACCGCGGCCGCGGCCAACGCGGCGCCGGGCGGCAAAGGGATCGCGCTCTCCCAGCTCGAAGCCGCGGTCGTCGCCGGCGTCCGGCCGATCGGCGAGTACCAGCAGCTGCTCGTCGACCAGGGGTACAGCGCGCTCGACGTCTCGACGCTCGTCGAGCTGCTGCAGGCGAAGGCCGACACGGCGGCCGCGGCGCGCGCGAAACACGCGACGGTCGCCGGCGCGACGTCCGGCCGCGTGCTCTCGCTCACCCAGGTCGAGCGCGCGGTGACCCTCGGCACGGTCACGATGACGGCGTACGAGTCGTACCTGTCGTCCCTCGGCTACTCCGCGGCCGACGTCGGGATCCTGGTCGACAACCTCACCGCCACGATTCAAACCTCGAAGCTCGCGCAACAGAAGCGCGCGACGGTGCTGGCGACGCTCCGCGCGAACGGGATCGACCTGGCGCCAATCGAGGCCGGCGTCCTCGACGGCTCGCGGAACATCGCCGAGTACTCGGCCGCGCTCGTCGCCGGCGGCGTGGCGGCCGCGGACGTCACGGCGATTACCAACCTGCTGCAGGACCAGCTGACCGCGACGGCCGACGCGCAACAGCTCGCGGCGACCGTGGCGCCGGCGTCGAAACCGAAGGCGCTCACGCTCGCGCAGTGGGAGGCGGCCGTCGTCGGCGGCACGCGCACGATTGCCGACTTCGGAGCCTATCTCACCGGCGCGGGGTACACCGACGCCGACGCGCAGGTGTTGATGACGCTAGTCGCGGAAAAGTTGCCGGCATCGTAGAGCTTTGCAATGTAAACCGCCCCTCGAGGGAGGTTCGGAGGACTCATGGTTATCAACCACGCGGCGCCGTTCGAGATCGCGCTGCAGCGACTCCGTACAAGCCCCGCGGGGACGTTCGGCGTCATCGGGGATCTCACCGCGGCCGATGCGTTTCACACGATGGAACAGCCGATCGTCGGGCCGAACGGCGAAAAGAACCTGCACAACGTGACCGCGATCTTGCCGGGCCGGTACCAGCTCACGGCCGCCTGGTCGGACCACTTCCACCGGCTGATCCTGTCGCTCGTCGACGTACCCGGGCGCAGCGGGATCGAGATTCACGACGGGCAACGGCTCGCCGACACGCTCGGCTGCATTCTCATCGGCGGGCCGGTCGTCGGCGACGAGCTGACGTACTCGCTCGACGCCGTCGAAGATTTTACGCGGATGGTGTGCGACGAACTGATCGGCGGGCGCCTCGTGTACCTGACCATTCTCGACCCGCCGGCGCCGGCGGCCGTGTGAGCACGTGGCCCGCCGGCGGGTCAAGGAGTGGGCGCGCATCGTCGCGCGGCTGCCGGCCGCGCTCGTCGTGATGCTGATGCTCATCGCGGCGCTGCGTCTGATCCCGTACCTGGCTGAACGCGCCAGCCAGCACCCGCTCGATCGCGCGGGTGACGCTCTGCGCGACGTGGGAGGTAGGCTCGTGGGGAATTTCTGGAAACACCTATTTACGTTTTTCGGGTCCGGCGCGCTCGCCGGACTCACCGGGTTTATCGCGTCTCCAGGATCGGCGCCGCTCAACGTCAAGACGATCCTGGGCGCCTCGGTGGGCGCCGGCCTGGCCGGCGTGGTCAACTTCATCCGGCAACCGCCCACGAACGGACAATCGACCAGCAAGTAAGCGACTTTGGGGCCTCTTCCCTCTTCCAGGCCCCAAATCCGCTCGTTTCCCTCAGCAAATCCCGCAAAACCCTATTAGGGCGACGAACGGCCGCCGGAACGCCCTACCGGCCGCCGCGGCGCCTATTACGAACGCCTGGCGTTCCCCCGGCCGGCCGATCGGCCGTTGGCGCCTCGTCAAGCTCAGCGGCAGCACGATCCCACTGTCGCCACCGCAGCTCGGCGTCGCGGTACTCGGAGTCCTGCCGTACCGCCCACGCCCGCACGGCAACGACGGCAAACAACGTCATCAACGCCAACGTGGCCACGTCCCCCACACCCATCGGGATCCTCCTGGCGGCCGCGGCCGCCGACGAGCTGGTGTGCCACCGGCCACCCGGTCAAATCTGGCAACGGTCGACGACCTGGTCCAACCCGGTCGAGCACGATATTTGTCACCGTTGTTTGTCGACGGCCGCTTCAAAGTCTGATCGTGCGATCGCAGTCCTCACTCGGCACCCTTCGCGTGAACGCGATCGCCACCGCCGGTTAGTCGCCATGCCACGAACATCTCGCGACGGATGCCCACCCGGCGGGCATGGTCCACCGACCCGAGGTGACACAGTTGCTTTTCCAAATCGAGCACGCGATCGTTCGCCTGCTCTAGCTCGTCAAAGACGCGGTCACGCTGCTCGATGGCCAGCCGAAGCGCGTGGCACAGCCGCGCGATTTCCGCCGGGCCGGTCCTCGCGACGGCCACGTCAGGCGCTCTCCACCGGGTACAGCTCGACGTCGATCGCGTGCAGGTGGGCCGCGGTGATGACGTCCTGATCGGCGGTCTCCCCGACCATCACCATCGACGGCTCGGGGTGGCCGGGATTGTCGGCCATCCACAGCACGCGATACGCGAGGCACTGTCCGATCGCCGCGACGTTGAGCTGTTTCTTGACCTCCACGATGACCGGGAAGTCGCCGGCCCACGCGACGACGTCGATACGCTTTTGGGTCTGATGCAGGAATTGCGTCCGCGTCGACTCGGGCCATTCGGCCTTGGGCGTCGCGCCTTTCCCCACGTGGACCTCGAACTCGACGCGATCGAAGCGAGTGGCGTTCTGCAGCAACCAGGCCCGCGTGACCCGCGACTGCGTCGACGCCATGCCGCGGTACTGCGCCTGGGACACGAGGGCATCAATGTTTGTCAGGGACATAGCCGGATCGCCACCCTCCCCATCGGACAATCGCGAGTTCTCGCGTGGTCAGCTCCACGCCGACCACCGAGGCCCAAAAATGCGCGAGCGACACGCGCAAATCTCGATTGACGTCGAGCGCGGCGATGTACTCGACCACGAGGCGGCGATGGGCACGTGAGAGAGTCATAGAAAAAACGCAGGCGTGACGCGGCGCGGTCCAACCGCCTGCCCACGTCACGCCCGCTCCTTTGACGCGGGGTTATGCCTTCGGCGCAGCGGCCGCGGAGAGCGCATCCTCGACGACCTTGATGCGCGCCTCGAGCGCGCTCACGTGCGCGACGGCCGACTCGAGCGCCGTGTCGACTTCGGCGAGAATGCCGGTCGCGCTGGCGCCGTGCGACGACGTCAACCAGGTAAAGAACTCGGAGAGCTTCGTACGGAGAGCCTGCATCGGGATCCCTTCCTTCGGTCACCGCGTCGGTTTGGCGGCCAGCTCGTCGGCGGTGCGAACGATCGTGCGGCCGTCTTTCGTCTTGAGCACGTAGACGTCAATCGATTTCCGGTCGGGCAGCGAAAACGAGATCGGCTTGGCGGTGGGCGGCATGGACGGTGACCTCTTCGCCGGTGACCAGGTCGACGACCGTGTCCCCCGGCTGATGACGGAACCCGAGCACGGCCTCGACCGTGGGCGCCGGTGCGACGGCCGCGGCGACGCGCGCGCGGTGCGCGTCGACGTGTTCAAGAATTCGCCGGGCGAGCGGACTCGGGGTGACCATTGGTGGATCCTCGAAGGGGCATGTAGAGCCGCGCGAGCCGCAGCAGCTCGCCGACGTCGGCGGTGAGTTTGAGCATGTTGACTTCGGCGCGGGACAGCACGAGCCGCATCGCGTCCGGGGTCATCGGGTCCACGTAGTTGCGTTGCGCCGCGGCGCAGCGGCAGCTCCACATCGGGCGCTGGTTGTCGGTCCCGAGGCCGTCGATGACGGTCACGACGTCGCCGGTGTCGCGATTGACGATCGCGTCGATCGCCAGCATGTCGATGCTGAGGCCGATCGACTTGTAGACCAGGCCCCACCCGCGGCCGTTCAAGCGGATCGCCAGCTCGCGCGTGTAGGCTTGCGCGTTCACAAGCCGCAACGGGATCGACCCGTGCGACGCGAGCAGGCCGGTCTCCTGAGCGACGCGCCGGCCCGTCTCGACTTCGTACTGCCAGGTCTCCGGCCTCATGGCTCGGTTTCGACGAGGAACGCGGCCTCGCCGCGGTCACGGAATCTCGACGCGATCGGACGCAGCACGAGCCGCTTGTCAGGGCTCCACCCGAGAAACGTTGTGAACGCGCGCGACAACACGATCAGCCCCGTTCCGTTGCCGTCGTCACCAAACGCGCGCGACTCTGAGACGTCCGTCTTCATTTCCGCGACGTGTTCGAGCCGTGATTTTGTGCCCCTACTCTTCGCCATGCGACCCCTCCAGGTTTCGAGCATCATGCGCGCCGGCTGCCGACGCTCGGGATTCGTCCAGTAGATCGGCATTACGAATTCACCACCGGACTTTCGCCGTGGTACGCGCGCAATAGCTTCTCCAAAATGGCCTTTTGGCAATAGTCGTGGACGTACAGCACGATCAGCCGGTTGGCGTTTTCCTCGTCGCGACACACCGGGCAGCGCGGGCCAGTGACGATCGGCGCCGGCGCCGTCTCGCCGCTCGCGTTCACGGCCGCCGCGAACTCTTCGGTCTGCCGCGCGCAGAAGTTCTTGTAGTCGACGATCCACTGGCGCACCTGCCGCGCGCTCGCGCCGTTCTTCGCCGCGTCGAGATGCAACAGCAAGCCCTTTTCGTCTGGCGCTCGGTTCAGCTCGACAGCGACCGACAAACTGATCTCGCCGCGGCGCAACAGGGCGAGCACTTGCGGAAAGCCGCGGAGCAGCAGCAGCCGGCTCTCGACGTACGTGCGGTTCCGCTTGGTCATCTCGCACAGCTCGTCCACGTCGTCGTGGCAGTAGCGGGCGAGCAGCTCCGCGAAGTACGTGGCCTCGTCGGCCGCGTTCACGTTCTCGCGGTCGACGTTCTCGGCGACCTTGAGGGCCTCGACGGTGCGATCGTCGACGTCGCGCACCAGGCACAGCGGGTCGAGCACGCCGGCCCGCGCGCACGCCACCATTCGGCGGTGACCGGCGATGACTTCGTACCGGCCGTTTTTTGGACGGACCACGATCGGCTCGACCAGGCCGTTCGCCTTGATCGACAGGACGAGCAGCGCGAGCGCGTCGTCGTCCATCGTCTCGCGCATCGCCATCGCCGGCTCGTCGAGCAGCGAGAGCGGAATGCGACGCGCGTCAATCGCGGCCGTCGTCACCGATGCTGCTCCGTCGCGAGAACTGCGGCCGCGGCGCCGGCGTCTTCGTTGACCCGTCCCTGCACAATGTCGTCGACGGGCGTCACCAAAATCGAATTCCCGACCCGCAGAATATGCATCGAGTCGTACTGCCGCAGGTGCAGGTCGAGCGTGAGGAGCCGCGGAATCGCCACCGTAAGCGAGTTGCCGTTCCGCGTGAGCTTCACGATTCGTTTCGTTTGCACCACTGTCCACCACCCTCCATAACCCAGGCCGTACGCCACGCACGACGGACCGGCCTTTTCAACACTTTCAACAGGTTTTCCACAGCGCCTACCTCTCTACGATCGGGTCGGTAATCCTCCCCCTGGTACCAGTGCGAAAGAACAAAAGAGTAAGAAGAGGCACCCCTAACCTGTGGAAAACAAACAATTTCACTTATTATCAGACGTTTGGTAAGTACCTAGGTTTGCAACGCCTTAACCCTGATTCCAGAGTTTGTAAAAACACAGGGATCTTACCGTTGAAAACCTGTGGACGTCAAGTGGAGTACCTGTGGACGGCGGGTCTGATAATCACCGCTCAAGTCTTCGTCCACAAGTTTGCCGCCGGTTTTCCACGCTGGAAGGTCGCCGGGAAACATAAACGCACGGGAGAGACCTTATGGCGCTTCGGGTTCGCAGTGCATCAGACGCGGCCGCCAAGTTCGCGGCGCGCGGAGCCGCCGCAGCCGGCGACTACAAGAACGGCCTGGTCGGGTCGGGCAACGCCTGGCAGGCCAACACGTCGGCCGCCTCCGAGAACTACGCGGCCGGGGTGCAGGGCGCCATCACGCGCGGCGCGTTCAAGAAGGGCGTGGACACGTCGGGCGGTGGCTACTTCGAGACCCGCGCGACGACGATCGGATCGCAGCGGTATGCGGACGGCGTCCGCAACGGCCAGCAGAATTACCAGGACGGCGTCGCGAAGTCGCTCGACGTGCTCAGCAAGTTGACGCTGCCGCCGCGTGGGCCGAAGGGCGACCCGCGAAACCAGCAGCGAGCCACCGACGTCGCGCAGGCACTGCGCGCGGCCAAGGTCGGCGCGTAGTCGGACTCCTGAACCCGCCACCGTTCACCCACTTTTCAGGAGTCGACCAGAACATGCGCGCTTCCCTCTCCGTTTCGGTGTTCCTCGGCACTCTCGCGCTCGCGCTCGTCGCGTGCGCGCCGTCCCTACACGCGTACTACCTGGCCTGCGTCGCGCTGACGCTGGCACAACACGACCACCAGATGCTGACGGCGGGCCCGGCGCTCGAAGTCATCAGCGGCTTTGTCACCGCGCCCGGCGCCGCGCTCACCGCGTGGACCATGTCGGGGCAGGACTCGCTGCAGGTCCGGTACTCGGATCCCTCGAAGATGGTGCGGCTCCTGTCGGCCTGGTTCAAGAACCAGGTGGCCGGCGCCTTCCAAATCACGTCCCCGCGCATGCACGACAACGTCACCGGCTACCACGCGCAGATCGTGGCCGCGGCGACGCGCACCCGATGGCCGTTCGGCCTCATGCAGCAGCTCTACCAGAACGACATCTTGTCGGTGAAGCAGTCCGGGTCCGGCGTCGGCGGTCAGATCGAGTTGGGCTCGATGCTGGTCTACTACGACGACCTGCCCGGATGCTCGGCGCGCTTCATCGACACGCCGACGCTCAAGAAGCGCATGCGGAACCTCGTCACCGTGAAGAACGCGCTCGTGACCATTGCGACCGGCGCGTACGGCGGGTCGCAGGCCATCAACACGACGGACGACCAGTTCAAGGCGAACACCGATTACGCGCTCATCGGGTACCTGGTGGACACGATTTGCGGCACGATCGGCTGGCGGTCAGCGGACACGGGCAACTTGCGCGTCGGCGGACCTGGCAACCAGATCGACGCCGAAATCACGCACGACTGGTTCATCCGGTTGAGCGACTGGCAAGGGATGCCGTGCATCCCGGTCTTCAACAGCGCGGCGAAGCAATCGATCCAGGTCGACGCGACGCAGGACCAGGCGGCCACCGCGGTCAACGTCAACTCGATCTTCGCCGAACTCGCGCCCGCGGTCTAACCCGCGCGTACGCGAACGCTAGGAGACGAAGTGCGAAGCTCGCCCGTCGTCGCGTGGTCTGCGGAAGGGGCACGCGACGGCGGGGACTTCCCCGCCGAGTCCTTCCATGCCCGACCCTCAGCCGATCCTCTTGCCGTCGCCGGCGGGCGCCGGCCGCTCGCGCGTGGTGCCGCTCCCGACGCAGATATTTCTCACGGGCACGGAGAACCTGCGCATCACGTCGTGGAATTCACAGCCGGGCGTGCAGGTCATGATCCAGGGCCGGTACTTCGACTCGAGCGGATTCGCGAACGCCTTTCAGCTGCCGCACACGCCGAACACCGATCGGTCGTCGAGGTCGGAGCAGTTCCCGCTCAACACCGGAGCGATCGCCAACCTCACCGTGTTCTGCTCGGCGGGCGGCTCGCGCGTCGGCCAGACGTTTGTCAAGGTCGAGCTCATTCAAGGGTTCTCCGGGTTCACGATGGTCCTCGGCACGCTCGTGCAGGGCTACATCTCGCAACAGCAGACGCTCTCCTGGCCGGGGTCGCCGATTTCGACGACGCTCGACGGCGGCGGTTACGTCTTCGGGTTCGTCGGCACGTTGCCAGGGCTCGGCGCGCACGCGACACAGAACGTACCGACCGGCGCCCGCTGGGAGTTGGTCTCGGCCTTAACGGACATCAGCACGTCGGCCGTCGTCGCCAATCGCCAGCCGTTCCTGCAAATCAACGCGTTCGCACGCACGACGTTTATTTCCCTCACGACGCAGCTCTACGCGGCCAGCTCGATCGGCGTGTTCTCGTGGGCGCAACACGCGCCCGTCTCCTCGTTTTTCAACGCGACGTACGC
>Ga0209580_10001036_pt1 | contig 13322 bp, 12 predicted proteins | sample Coa_R1_5_FD_187153 | JGI IMG/M metagenome (GOLD analysis project Ga0209580, IMG submission 187153) | Surface soil microbial communities from Centralia Pennsylvania, which are recovering from an underground coalmine fire - Coalmine... | ecosystem: Environmental > Terrestrial > Soil >...
AGGCAAGCCAATGGGCGAAGGCGTGGCCGCAACTTCCATCTCCGCCGCGCCGGATGGCAAGACTCTGCTCTTGCGTGATGGGAGCGGAAAATGTTGGCTTTCCAAGGCCGAACCAGGCAGCGCGCCGCGCGAGCTTGCGTCGCCGGCCGCCATTTTCAACACCGCCTGGCTTCGAAACGGCGAAGAATTGGCCGGTGTGTGTGCCGATGGCAAAGTGCGCGTTTGGAATGGCAGCGACATGCGCCTGGTGCTGATGTTGCCAGACGCGGGGCCACACACGACTCTCGTCAGCGCAAGTGGCGATGGCCGGCAGATTCTAACCGGCGGCCAGGATGGCCGGGTCCAATGGTGGGATGCCGCTTCGGGCCGATTGCGCGGCGTACTGCCGCTCGGCCAGCCAGTCACGGCCCTTGCCATGGCAGTCGATGGCCGATCGTTTCTGACGTTGGACGAATCCGGCACGCTGCGGCTTTGGAATATGCCGGCGGGATGGGCAGCGGCATCCTCCCTCAACGGACCGCAGCTGGGCCACGCGGAATGGAGCAGCGACGGCAGCCACGTCGCCTCAGTTTGCCTGAGCAATCCGTCCTCGGTAAAGCTTTGCAATGTCGAGCGAAACGAGACGTGGAATATCGCTCCCACTGGCCCCGGCGAATCCTTTCGAGCAGTCTCGATCTCGCCTAACGCGAAGTTTCTGCTCATCGGCGGCGCGGCCGGGCCAGAGGGGAAGGCACAAGTTTTCGACTTGCAGGGCAATTCGCAGGGTCCGCCCTGGTTGGACCCGGAGCCGTTCGTGGCGGTATGCTGGGGGCCCGGTGGCAATGTCGCGCTGACGGCGAGCGAGTCGGGGAAAGTCATTCTCTGGGACATCCCCAGGAGCAAGCCGAGCACCATTCCGATTTCTCCAACCGGGCCGGTCCGGGCGCTGGCGTTCGCGCCAGACGGTAAGACCATCGCCATTGCCGGCGAGGGAAAGGACAAATTGGGCGAGGTCCGAATGTGGTCGCTGGAGACCAATCAGCTGTTGGGGGAGCCGTTGCGGCAACCCGGCCGGATCGCCGAGGTATCCTTTGAGTCTGATGGCAAGTTCATCCGCACGTGCGACACCCAAAATGTCTTGCGACGATGGGAAGTGACCACCGATCAACTTACCATCCCCGCGTCCCCTCCAAGCGCTGGCGCGAAGCTTCTGGCCGGCATTGAAAAGGCGGCGCTTTGGCTTAGCGAAGACCGGACGCTGCGTCTCGGGGCGAAACCACTGTTCCGGTTGCTCCGCGGCGAACCCAGGGTGGCCGCATTTTCACCGGATGGCCGGCTACTGCTCACCGGCACGGGCGACGGCCTGCGGTTGTGGGATGTCGCCACCGGACAGCGGCTCGGGCCCGTGTTGCCGCTGGCTGAAGTTCACGGCGTTGCCTGGTCGCCATCGGGTCGCCATTTCCTGGCCTGGAACGATGCGGAAGCGAAAGTTTGGTCGCTTCCCGACATCGCCTCCGCGAATGAAGACATGTCCCAATGGCTGCAAATTCACCTCGGCCTGGAGCGCGCGACCGACGGGACGCCGCGCTGGCTCGCGCCGGCGGAATGGCGCGAGAAGCGGTGGTAAGTCAAACAATTGCCTATTCTTACATTGACTCGTTGCAAAATGACGGCGAATGTAAAATGTCATAATGCAGGTTAGGTACTACCTTGACTCGGATACCCGGCTACCGGACATCCATAATCACGGTGTGACGGAAGCAGAAGTCGAACACCTGTTGCGGCAACCCGGACCAGTTCTTAAAGGTGAGCGCAATTCGCGTTTGAAGGCGGGGCAAACTCTCGCTGGCCGTTATATTCAGGTTGTGTATAGTCCTGACCCCGGTGGTCAAAGTGTTTTCGTGATTACTGCCTTCGCGCTTTCCGGTAAAGCTCTGATGGCTTATCGCCGGCGACAGCGCAGGAGAAGGCGATGAAGAAATCGGCTCCGTCCCGAACGAATTCGCCCCGTAAAGCGGGATACAAATTCAAGCAAAAGCTCCCGGCCGGGTGGGGCGGGCGCAAGATCCGCGCGGTGATTCAACACTATGAGCAGATTCCTGATGATGAACTCGCGCGCGAAATCGAATTGGCGCCCGAAGTCACTGACGAAACGTTGATAGCCGTACCGACTGAGTTGCTGCCGGCAGTTCGCAAACTGATAGCCAACCATCGTAAAAGTGCATGACTCGTTGTTGGGAGCGACGCAATGAATATCGTGCATGCCCCGTTGCTTTTCGCTACCCTTCTTGCCGGCCAAGACGCGCCGCGGCCGAAGATTGACATCAGCAAAGAGACCACCTACGTCACTGGTCCGCTCGACAAGGATGGCTACGTCGATTACGAGGCTGCCCTCAACGACCGGCTCGGCAAGGGCATCACGCCGGAGAAAAATGCCAATGTCCTGCTCTGGAAAGCGTTTGGCCCGAAGCCGGGTGGCGAGCGCATGCCGGAGAGATTCTTCAAGTGCTTGGGTATCGAGGAACCGCCAGCCGATGGAGCTTATTTCATCTTTCTCGATACATTCGTGGAGGCTCATCTCAAGCTCCCGCGTGACGAAATTATGCCCACTTGGAGCGAGCGCCTTCAGGCCAGCAAGGAACCGTGGAGCGACAAGGATCATCCGCGCATCGCCGAGTGGTTAAAAATCAATGAAAAGCCGCTGGCCATCGTCGTGGAGGCGTCTAAACGACCGAATTATTTCAACCCGCTGGTTTGCCAACACAAGGAAAATGGTCCTGGCTTGCTGATTGGCGCATTGCTTCCCGGAGTGCAACGATGCCGCGAACTGGCAGCAGCGTTTACCGCGCGTGCCATGCTTCGGCTCGGAGAAGGAAAAGCAGACGAGGCATGGCAAGACCTGCTCGCTTGCCACCGCTTGGCTCGTCTTGTCTCCCGAAGTGCCACATTGATCGAAGGCCTGGTCGGTTTTGCCATCGAACAGGCCGCATGCAACACGGACCTCGCGTATCTTGAGCATGCCAGGCTAACCAGCGCGCAGATTCAGAATCGAATGAAGGATATGCAAAAGTTGCCGCCCATGCGGCCCGTGGCCGACAAGATCGACCTTGGTGAGCGCTTCACGTATCTGGATGCGATTCAAATGTTCCACCGGGAAGGCTTGAAAGCGCTGGGAGTAGATGTCGCCAGTCTCACCCCAAAACAAATCAAGGCATTGAGGATGATAAATTGGGAAGATCTATTGCGTAAAGGCAACCGCATCTATGATCAAATGGCTGCGGCCATGCGGCTTAAGAATCGAAGCGCCCGCCAGGAAGCTTTCGACAAGATTGATGGGTTCTTTGCGTCCGCAAAGAAAAATGGAGCCACAAATCTTGACGATTTCTTGAAGCTACTTTCCGGAGAGTTGCCGCCCGACAAGTTGATCACCGAAAAGCTCGGCAACATTCTCATCGGTCTCCTGGCGCCTGCCGCGCGCAAGGTGCAAGATTCCTTCGACCGCTCCCAACAAGTGCAGCAGAATCTGTTAGTCGCGTTTGCCCTGGCCGCGTATCGCGCCGACCACGGCAGTTACCCGCCGAAGCTTGACGATCTCGCGCCCGAATATCTGGCAACGGTTCCCAACGATCTCTTTTCCGGCAAGCCACTCATTTACCGCCCGTCGGAGAAGGGTTACATCTTCTATAGCGTGGGCATTAACGGCAAAGACGACGGCGGCCGCTTTCTGGGTGACGAACCGCCCGGAGATGATCTCGGCGTGCGAATGCCGGCGGCGGATGCCAAGCCGAAGAAGTGATGCAAAGAGTCACCTTTTTGTCCGCCACGCAAATTCATACCGATATACCCGTAGAACGGAATTAATTCCGTTCTACGTTTCGTGGGCGGTTTTCATCCGATTCAAGCACCCGGGAGAGGACATATGCGTCGCGTCACAAAGATCGGCAGCTTTGCATTCATCAGCTGCGTTTGGCTTCTGGCAATCGGCGCAGCACAGGCCCAGCCCAAGACCGGCTTCGTGCACAAAAAGTTCGAGCGCTCCGGCGGCGAAGCCGTGGATTATGTCGTCTTCGTGCCGCCCAGCTACGACGGCAAGAAGGAATTCGGCGTCATCCTCTTCCTGCATGGCTCCGGCGAGACCAAGGGTGAATCGGGGAAGCAGCCGGTGGACGTGGGCATCGGCCCTTATATCCGCAAGCACGAAAAGACCTTTCCTTTCATCGTGATCTTCCCGCAGGCCGAGGAGAAGGGCTGGCGGCCCAACGGGGTAAATGGCGAATTGGCCCTGGGCATGCTCGACGCCACGCTGAAGGAATACAAGACCGACGCCAATCGCGTGTATCTGACCGGCTTGTCGATGGGCGGCTTTGGGACGTTCAATTTCGCGGTCGCCCAACCGGATCGTTGGGCCGCGATCGTGCCGATTTGCGGCGGCGGCAACCCTGAGAAGGCGGACAAGATCAAAGACATTCCCTGTTGGGTCTTCCATGGCGGCGCCGATCAAACCGTGCCCGTGGCGAAGTCGCGAGAGATGGTCGAAGCGCTGAAGAAAGCCGGCGGCAGTCCGAAGTTCACGGAGTTTCCCAAGGCTGGGCACAACTGCTGGGATCAGGCCTACAGCACGCCGGCGCTGTGGACCTGGCTGGCGGAGCAGAAGAAGAAGTAATTTAGTGCCGCGACATTTCGGCCAATCCGATAGCCGGCGCGAGCAGCGCCGGCTAGTTTTGCTTTCAGTATCCGGCCGAACCGCAGCGGTGAGTTAGCCCGAAGCACCAGCGACGAAGCGAGTCAATGCCCTCGCTAGCGCTTCGGGCTAACCGGCCCACCGAATGAAAGGAGCGCGGCATGGCAGAGCGTGAACTAGTGGAAGTTTACCGACCCAGGAACAGCCTCGAGGCAAGCTTGCTCGCACAGACTCTGAACGAGATCGGCATTGAAGCGCACGTTCAGGAGGGTTTGCATCCGGAGAGCGCCATGGAGCCGTTGGTGGGCACTGCGCTTTGGTCCTATGCCCCGCGCATTTTGGTATTTGCAGACCAGGCGGAGATGGCCCGGCAAATCCTGTTGGGATGGGAAGAGCAAAAGCGGCAAGAGGAGGCTCGCGCTTCCGAAGGCCCGCCCATAGACGTTGTGTGTGAAGCCTGCGGCAAGAGCACTTCCTTCCCGGCCTCCCAGCGCGGTAGTGTGCAGAACTGCGGCCATTGCCATGCTTACGTCGATGTCGGTGAAATCGATTTCGCAGAGGAATCGTTCGATTTCAGCGAGGCCGATGCGCCGGACGAGTAGGGATTTTGTGAGCCGGGAGCGCGAGCGACCGGATAGAGACTCGTGTCTTTATCCGGTCGCTCGCGCTCCCGGCTCAATCCTTGCGCTCCCGGCTCAATCCCAGGGCGATGCGATGACTAGGGCTTATTGCGTATCTGAACCTCTACCTTCTGTACTTCCATCTCGTTCTCCGGCCAGCCTTTGGCTTCTGCCACTTTGGGCCAGAACTTGCGGTAAAGCACTCGCGCCCGCACTCGTTGTACCGCCGCCGGAAACAGCCACGTCGCCACATCGGTTTGTCCGGGCAGCAGGCGCGTGTCTTCCGGCCGGGAATCGGCGCGCCAAAAGGGAACGGGGCTTTGGCCGTTGAAGTCTTTCAGCAGTTTCGCATAAAGCCGGCCGGGTTGGCCGCGGACATCGCCGGCGATTTTCGGCAGGTGCGGCCCGGCGAGCGGCTGCAATTCATTGTCGGCTTCGTCGCGCGCGGCGACCACTAGCACTAAATGCCGGTCCACGAAGCCCGTTGGCACACGGTGGCCCACGCCATCGGTCTGGATGCTTACCGCCACGCGCTGCTTGTCGCCGTCGGGCTGCGTCTCGATCTTGAGCTTCAAGCAGCGCCGAAGCATATCGAGCTGGCTGTCGACGAAAAAGCGGTGGTTGCCGAGTCTAGCGGGGTCGCGGTCGATGCCGCCGTGACCGGGGGCGATGTTCGTCATTTGCCCGGTGGGGGCCATGTGGCAATGCTGGCACTGTTGGCCGCGCTGCCGGGCGGGGCTGGCCAGCCATTCGCTGTAGGTCGTGTACACCGGCACGCCGAAGACCGTGCCTTCGTGGCACGAGGCACAATACCGGCTGTCGCGCTGAAAGGCCGAATAAGTGTCTTCGTCCCGGTCCACGTCATCGAGCGGGCCGAAGAAAAGCTGGCCTTGCTTGGGCCGAAGGAGTTTCAAACCGTAGCGGCCATGCGTGAGGCCGACTTCGCCCTCGTCCGGCCCGGCTATCTTGTGGCAATAATCGCAATGGACGCCGCTCAAGCCGGAATCAGACTTCACCATTTGCCGCATGTCGTAGCCAAGCTCCGCCGATGGCTTGGCGGTGGGAGCATGACAGGCGGCACACACGCCGGCGCCGTCGGGGTGTTCCTTCAGCAAGCTCCAGCCGACGTTCGGCCGGCCCTGCCAGTCGGTGCCTTCGTAGAGATTGCGAAAACGGCGATTGGTTGCCGAGCGAGCATGGCCGCTGCTTTTCCATTGGTCGTAAATCTGTGGGTGGCAGTTGCCGCAGTTGTGGGTTTGCTCGGGATGCGGCGCGGGGTCGATCCAGGAATAGCCGTCGTTGTCGGTGTCGGGGAGTTTTCGCAGGCGGATTTGCAATGGCCGGACGTCAGCGGAGATGCCGGCGATGAAGTAGCCGTCTTTCCAGGCGGTAACATGGCCGAATCCTGCGGGAAGTGCGAATGCGCCGTCGGCATGCGTGAGGACGTGCTGCGAGTCGCCTTGGTAGCGAACTATTGCGCCTTCGATCGGGCCGGAGTCAGAGAGGACGCGGCCGGTGAGTTCAGCCAGCAACTTATTGCCGTGATGCGACGGAAAGATGAAGCCAAAGACGAAACGAAAGGCCAACTCTGCAAGCACAAGTAGAAGAAGCGCCGACAATAGCAGGATCAAGATACGGCGCATGACGGAGGTCGAACAAAGTGCTGGCGGTTACATGTCAGCCACACCAACCCCGAAGGGGTTGAAGATCACAGCCCAGGGTCGCCGCGCAGCGGCGCACCCTGGGAAACGAGGGCATCCCAAGTCCACAACCCTGAATGGGTTGAATAATCGGCCGGGTATTCAACCCTTTCAGGGTTGACCGCAAGTATTTCACGTCTTTCCCAGGGTGCGCCCCTTCGGGGCGACCCTGGGCTATGTTATCCGACCCCTTTGGGGTCGCTACCGAGTTCGCATTCGCCGCTGAAATTCCAATTAAACCGGCCACAGAAGAACTATCAATCCGCTTCTTCCAGCGATTTCACGGCCGCGTCCAGGTCGGGCTGCGTTTCGATCAGTTCCGTGATCTTGCAAACCTTGAGCACATCGAAATTAATCGGAGCGATTTCGCAGAGCCGCATGTGACCCTTCTCGTCGAGGAGCAGCCGGCGGATCATGTTGAGCTTGCCGATGAACATGCTTTGCAGGCAGTCGAGCCGTTCTTTGCCCAAGGCCAGGGCCAGTTTTCGGCAGCCGTGCTCGGCGATCAGTTCGGACACTTCTTCACCGAATTGGTGCAGATCCGCCTCGGTCATATTCCGTTTTTTGAGCCGCGCGCAAAACACCTCGCCGCGTTTGGACACGTCGATCTGGTGAAAATTCATCTCCATAATCCGACACTCCTCCCCACACGTTCCGAGTCTCAGGATAGCGTTTTTTGCCTGTTTTACCATCCCGGAAGAAGACGAGTTTCAAGCCGGCAATGGAACGCCGGTAGCGATTCCGGCAGCCAGCACGTATATTTTTCAATAGAGGCAAAAAAAGCAAAGAACCACGCAGGCACGGATGGCACGAATCGTTGCCCATCCATTAGCAAAGGCAAAATCTATGTCGGCGCAGACAATGACGGAAAAAATCCTGGCACGGGCGGCGGGCCGGGAGCGAGTGAGTCCCGGCGAAAACATTTGGGCGAATGTCGATGTGCTGATGACGCACGACGTATGCGGTCCCGGCACCTTCGGCGTTTTTCACAAGCACTTCGGCAAGGACGCGAAGGTCTGGGACCGCGATAAAGTGGTAATCATTCCCGACCATTACATCTTCACGGCCGACGCGATGGCGAATCGCAATGTCGATGTGCTGCGGAAGTTCGCGGCCGAGCAAAACATCAAGAATTTCTACGACGTGGGTACGACGCAGTATAAGGGCGTCTGCCACATCGCGCTGCCGGAAGAGGGCCATACGCGGCCCGGCGAGGTGCTGCTCGGCACCGATAGCCACACCTGCACGGCCGGGGCGTTTGGCGAGTTCGCCACCGGCATCGGCAACACCGATGCCGGCTTCGTGCTGGGCACAGGCAAGCTCTGGCTGAAAGTGCCGGAGACCATGCGCTTCGTCTTTCACGGCCAGTTGCCGCCGTATCTGATGGCCAAAGACCTGATCCTGGCGGTAATCGGCGATATCGGCTGCGACGGGGCCACCTATCGCACGATGGAATTCGACGGTGACGGCGTATACGCGCTAAATATCGAAGAGCGCATGACGCTGTGCAACATGGTGATCGAAGCCGGCGGCAAGAACGGCGTGATCGCGCCGGACAAGGTGACGCTCGATTACGTGAACAAGCGCAACAAGAGCGGCAAAAAATTCGATCCGGTCTACTCCGACAAGGATGCGAAGTTCGTTTACGAGAAGGTGTACGAAGTGGCGAAGCTGGAGCCAGTGATTGCGAAGCCGCACAGCCCGGATAACCGCGCGTACGTTTCCGAAGTGAAGGGCACGAAACTCGACCGGGCTTACATCGGCTCGTGCACCGGCGGCAAGCTCACCGACTTCCGGGCTGCGGCGGGGATCTTGAAGGACAAAAGCGTGCGCATCGACACGTTTGTCGTGCCGGCCACTAGCGAGATCGCAGCGGGACTGAAGGCCGAGCGCATCGGCAACCAGACGCTTGAAGAAGTGTTTCTGCAAGCCGGGGCCAAAATCGGGCAACCGTCGTGTGCCGCGTGCCTGGGCGGGCCGTCAGACACCTTCGGCCGACTGAACGCGCCGATGTCGTGCATCAGCACCACGAACCGCAACTTCCCCGGCCGCATGGGGCACAAGGAAGCGCGCGTATTCCTGGCGAGCCCGCTGACGGTGGCCGCAAGCGCGATTAAAGGCGAGATTGCCGATCCTCGGGAGTGGTTGCGGTAGAATAGAAATTGAGTATTTCGAGAAACGGAGAATAGGTCATGACTGCGGTGATAGCTCCTGCCAAGTTGGCCGACCAATTGAGGGATTCCGCGGATCTGATAGAGGTGCGCGATGAGGCCGGACAAACGATTGGTTATTTCCTTTCGCTTGCGGTGCCGAACCAAGAGGGAATGCCAAAAACGCCTTACTCGATTGAAGAACTGCAACAGCTGCGACAACAGCGAACTGGCAAACCATTGAAGGAGATTCTCGAGCGCTTGGAGCGGACGTATCCCTCATGAATTTCGCAGTCACTTGGACGCCGGTTGCTGAGCAAGAACTGGCGGTAATTTGGATTGCAGTACCAACCGCCGGGCAGTGACCGTAGCTTCGGCGCGAATCGATGCGGTCCTTTCGCGCACGCCGAATTCCGTTGGCACATCGCTTTTCGACACGGTGTATAGTCTTGTCATTCCTCCTCTTGGAGTCGAATACGAAGTGATCGACGCGGATAGGCTCGTGTATGTGTTGTCGGTTTGGGAAGTGAATTGAGCGCCTACTATATGCGTATGCTGATGATCTCAACGACGATTTGGGCATTCTGAATGAGTCTTGGAAAACTGGCATCCACATAACCTACCTGTCCCAATTCGGTCCAATCTTCGCTCGGCGCATCCTTCGATTTCAACAAGATCAACTTCGACGCCTTCGCCACCACGGCTACCCTTGCGGCCAGTGAGTCGCTCGTTACCTGCCAATTATGCGATAAGTGATCGGGCCGGCTTTCGTCGCCGCGAGCGAAACGGTACATGTCGAGGATGGGCGTCGATCCGCGCCGCCAGCAGGAGCGGGCGGCGTTCAGGCCTTCGACCACTTGCGTGCTGGGGACGATTATTTGCAGGAAGCGCGCGTTTAATGCAAGGGCACGAAGCGCGAGCCAGTGCGAGGTTTCCTCGCCCAGATGGTGGCACTGGTCGAATTGGCGAATGACGTCGGCCGTCGGTCCGCCGCCGGGGATCAGCAATACGTTGCTTCCTTTAAGCGTAGCCAGAAAGCTCTGCAAGCGGCTCGACAACTCCGGCCAGTCGAAGAGGCTGCCGCCGACTTTCACGACCACGGGCGGGTCGAGCCAGGGGTGGGCCACGGTAGTGGAAGAGGGAGTTATCACATGTGTTGCAATGCCGCAAGCGGCTAGGAATTCATTTCTTTAGCCAGCACGGCCACGGCGTAGGCACAGGAGGCCTGCGAGACCTCGGCGCCTATTTGCCGGCTCAAGGAAACATATCTTGCCCCGTTACCAAAGGCCGACGACGCCACCCATGTCGCCAGGAATTCGCCGGAGCCGGACAAGATCACCGTCGACGGAACGTCTGGCAGGCGGCTAGCCACATTCAAAGCTGCCTTGCGCAAGATCTCGTGTTGTCGATCCGCCACCATTTCTGCCAGGCGAACGATCACCGGTTCCGGCGTGATTTCAATATCGCCGCCCATCATCCGGGCCAGGCGAGCCAACGCATAGCGGCGTGTGGCCGGGCGGCCATCGGCCGTGTCGTTGTCGTTTTCGTTCTCTGGCATTCTACCGAGGGTCAGATTAACGTCTTGCATCGTGGCGAAGAACTCGGCCATCCCGTCGCTGCCGAGGAGAGCGCACACTGGTGTGCGGCGGACGCCGGTGTAGACGAGTTCGCCGCTGAGCAGGCGCTCGGTATCCGTGAAGTTTCGGGCTGTGGGCCGTCCTTGCCACATAGGAATGATATCGCTTGTGGTCGAACCGACGTCGATCAGAATCGCGCCGCCTTCGCGGGCAAACCTTCCGGCGAAGGTTGCCAGAGCCAGCCAGTTGGCGGCCGCTACCTGCAGCGTGCGCAGCCGCGCAGTTGCGACGTCGGAAAAATTGCCCGGGGTTTGCCAGACGAGAATCGGCGACGAGCCGGCCGCCGATTCCACCGCGTTGAGGATAGCATTCACTCCCTGGCGCTTGGTCTCGTAACAATCGCAAAGTTCGCCGGTCATCGTGACCGCCAGGCGCGCAAACGGCGGCAGCGCGTGGAGCAGACCCTGCATTTCCCCGACCAGCCGTTCGGGATGCTTCCACAGCGCGAAGGGGCGCGAGCTTGCAACACCTGAAGTGGTAGCCGCCTTCAGGTTTGCGCCGCCGATGTCCAGGCCGAGCACTTCATCTACCATGCGAACGAATATAGCAATCGGCGCCGTGGCGACAATTTGGGCGGAGTCGGCAGCCAGCTCATTTTCCGGTATTTGCCAGAAATGGCCGTGGCCCTACCCGATTTGCCAATAATCTCGCTTGCTGCGGCCGAAAACAGTAATGTCCTTCATGAATCTTTCTTGACAAAAGTTCATCTGACAGATAAAGATTCCATATAGAGGGATTAGACGGATTATTACGCCCATTCCTGTCTGTTCCGTATGAGCGATCCCCGCTTCAACAGTATTCACCTGGACGCGAATCCGCGGCGCGAGCAATATCGCCAGGCGCGGGCTCGTTTAATGGGAGCGTGCGGCTTTCAGACCTTGGCGTTTGACCGCGAGCGCCTGGAGGAAGAAGACCACGGCCCGCACACGCTCATTGCCAGTCCGGATGAGAAGCCGGTTGATCTCAAATTCTGGCTCGTCGATAACGATGGCATGTACGCGCTCAAGCCGGGGCTCAACAGCATCGGCCGCATGCCCGACAATGACGTGGTGCTGGCGGACCCCAGCGTTTCGCGCCGGCATTGTGCCATCGTCGTGCATCAGGCCCGTGGTTGCGAAATCCACGACACGGCTTCGAAGAACGGCACCTTCCTGAACGGCAAGCGGATTAATGGGCCCACGCGACTGGCCTGCGGTGACGTGATCAAAATGTGCGACCGCGAAATCATCTTCCAAACGGGCGAAACGCCGCCCGGTGCCGATCATCCCGGCCACTGCCCCACCATCGGATAACTTTCCGTCATCCATCCAGGGGGAGTACCTATGCAGGAGCCCCCGTTGCGTGCTTTGCTGATCGAGAGCAGCGCGGTCGCGCGCACCGCCATTCAATTCCAGCTAGAGCAACTTGGTTATTCCGTTGAAGCCGCCGGCGGCGACACGGAACTATCGGCGATCATCGAGCGTCCCAAGTTCGATCTGCTCTTGATCGACGCGCAAATGGATGCCGAAGTCGGTTGTTCATCATTTCCTGCTTTCCGCGAGAGCGTTCCCACCATTGTCCTGCTTTCCGAGTTGGATCCGCCTGAAGCAAGAATGAGATTCAAGAACTATTTAGTGAAGCCGTTCCAGCGTGAAGCGCTGGCCAAGGCTCTGGCTGCGGTGCGAATGAAGGATGCACCGGCTTCACTGGTGCAAGCGGACGACTTGTTGACTCGCCTCGGGGGGAACCGCGAGGTATTGAAGCAAATGGCTGAATTACTGCGTAAGCAAGCCGATGCCTGGCGCGCGGAAATACGGACCGCGCTGGCGCAGCGCAATGGCGAAGCGCTGCGCCGGCTGGCCCATCAGGCCAAGGGCTCGCTGGCAAACCTCTCCGCACCGCAAGCGGCAGCGGCCGCGCAACAACTCGAGGACATTGCGAGCCAGGGACAATGGGAGGGCGCCGACGCGGCGCTCTCGAAACTCGAATTAATGGCGGAGCAAGTAGCGCGCGAACTCGCGGCCATGTAACACGCTTTTTGCCATTTCCTTCTCAAATCATGCGACCGCTAAACTATAATCACCGGCATGCTTGATTTCAGCGATCTTCAGCGCGATGCCTTGCAAAAGCACCTTCGCCGGAACATCGAAGGCGAAGTGCGCTTCGATGATACTTCCCGCCGGCTCTATAGCACCGACGCCAGCATTTATCAAATCCGGCCGACTGGCGTCGTGATTCCGCGCACGCAGCGCGATCTCGTCACCGCGGTGCAGATCGCCATGGAAATGCGCGTGCCGGTCACGCCGCGCGGCGGCGGCACCAGTCTTTCGGGACAATCCATCGGGCCGGGGCTGATTATCGATTGCAGCAAATTCCTGAACAAAATCTTGAGCATTGACCCGACAGCGCGTACCGTCCGCATTCAGCCCGGTTTAGTGCTCGAACAACTCAACCGCGAAGTGGGCGAGTACGGCCTGCAATTCGGTCCGGATGTGTCTACGATCAACCGCGCCAACTTGGGCGGGATGATCGGCAACAATTCCGCCGGCTCCCGTTCAATTGTGTATGGCAAGACC
>Ga0209580_10001037_pt1 | contig 13312 bp, 12 predicted proteins | sample Coa_R1_5_FD_187153 | JGI IMG/M metagenome (GOLD analysis project Ga0209580, IMG submission 187153) | Surface soil microbial communities from Centralia Pennsylvania, which are recovering from an underground coalmine fire - Coalmine... | ecosystem: Environmental > Terrestrial > Soil >...
TCCCGAGCCGGTATGCAGCACCCACTCGCCGGTAGCTTCGCCCTCAGCCGTGATGCTGCCGCTGCCCGCCTCCGCCTGCAGTGAACCGCGAACATTGCGGAGCTCTACCGCACCCGAGCCAGTGTGTGCCCTGACCGATCCTGGAGCGCTCTGCTCGAGTGAGAGATGCCCGCTGCCAGTTTCGCCATCAAACCCGCCCGCCACGTTGGTTGCGCGGATCGATCCGCTGCCCGCGCGCGCGTAAACACTGCCCTTTACATCGTCAATCTCAATACTTCCAGATCCCGAATGCGCGCGAAAACCGGATCCAATGTCTGAAGCCTTTATGCTTCCTGATCCGGTGTTCGCTTCGACGGGACCAGAAAGTCCCGAAACATCCTGGCTTCCGGAACCCGTAGACGAGTGGAGTTGGGTGCTGGGAGGCGCGACAACTTCATAGCTTATCGAGATCTCGCGTCGGAGCTCAGGATCGTCAATGTGTCCGATGCGAACATCGTTGCCGCTTTGCTGAATGGGCGGATTGCTTTCAAGCTTCTTGATCGCATCTTCCGCGCCCCCGAACCAATTGCGGGCCCGTATGTGTCCTGTAACTCGCACCTGATTGGAACTGCCGGCGCGTACTTCAATCGAGCCGGAACCAGTTTCAACCTGCAGGTTAACGGGGCCGCTGACTTGCAGGGTGCGCTCAAAATGGCCTTCAGAGGCTCCATAGGCAAACGAGCAGCTTGCTGCTACCAGGGCGGCGATAAGAACCAATCGGGCATGGGATTTTGTCGAAGAAAGCATCGCTTCTCCTCCTAAGACAGATAGCACTGAGCATTTGGCATTTAGCCAGCTGAGGCCAAAGTCGAAAATGCAAAGTGCTAACTGCTAAGTGCCAACTGCTAAGTGCCGATTGCCATCTCTTACTGCAGGATTACCTGGTCGCCTTCCTTCAGTCCTTTCAGGACCTCCGTCTTGGCGCCATTCGAGATGCCGATGTTGATCGCAAGCTTTCTCTTGCCATCTTTGCCTTTGGAATCGGGTACTTCAACCGAAGCATTCCGATCCTTGTCGTACAAGATTGAGCCTTCTGGAATCTGCAGCACGCTCTTGTGCTCGTCGAGAATGATTTCGGCGTTCGCTGTCATTTCCGCCTTCAACTCGCCGCCGGGATTCTCGATCGAAACGCGCACCTCAAACGTCGTAACGTTGTCCTTCTCAACGCCCATAGGGGAAATCTTCGTGACCACGCCCTTAAAGGTTTTGTCTTTGAACGATTCCACCTTGATTCGCGCAGGCTGGCCGAGATACACGCGGCCAATGTCGCTTTCGTCCACCTTGCCTTTTACGTAAACCTGGCTGGTATCGCCCAGGGTCATGACCAGCGTCGCGCCCGATCCTAAGACGAGAATGGAGCTCACTGCGTCGCCGATCTCAACGTCGCGGGAGAGCACGATTCCATCTATTGGCGAAGTAACATCGGTGTAGCTCAACTGTTCTTCCAGTTGCTTCAGATTGGCGTCATCCTGCGAGACTTGCGCCTGTGCCTGCGCGATCTTGGCTTGCAACACGATCATCTGCGCGCGCGCGACATTTTGCTTGTTCACGGCCATCTTGTACTCTTTTTCCGCGTCGTCAAGAGCCGACTGCGAAACCACCCCGTCTTTGGCCATCCCGAGGTTTCGCTCATAGGCCCGTTTGAGCAGCGGTACGTCCGGGCCTTCGGCATCCACCTTGGAACGCTCGTAATCGGCTTTCGCGCTGGTCAGATTGGCCTGGGCTGCTTGCTGAGCGGCCCGCGACTGCTCGACGCCGGCGGCGATCTCTTCCTTATCGAGTTGCGCCAGCAACTGGCCCTTTTTCACCCGATCGCCGTATTCGACGTAGAGCTTTTTCACAATGCCGCTGGCTTTGGATTTCACCTCGACCTTGGTGATGGGCTCGACTTTGCCGGTCGCGACCACACTCTTGGCCAGGTCTCCCTTTTCGACCTTCGCCAGTTTTGAGGGATCGATTTTGGTGCTGCCATGCGAAAATGCGACGGCTACGCCAATGATCAGGACGATGATGACGACGATGACTGAGCCTATGATTATGCGTTTGCGACGTTTCTTGCGGCCATTTCCGTTGCCGTTCACAAGGGCCTCCTGCAGGATCTGGTTGATACGCTCATCTTGAGGTACGCAGAAACGCGCTCATTAGTTCCGCGACCGCGAGTGGCAAGTTATGGTTTTGCAGCTCCGCTGTTCATATGGTTAGACACGCCAGAGCCGAAAATGGAAGCAGGGAACCAATGAAGTTAGCAAGAATTATGGCTCGCAACGGTTACTCAGCTTCCAGGGGGCACCTTCTATTCTAGTCCAGAGAAATGTCTTTGGAATGTTAAAATTAGCGTCAGATGATCGCCTACGTGCTGCTCCGGGCATTGCTTATTTTGGCCCTGGTTGCTGCCAACGCCTTTTTTGCCGCCGCTGAGTTTGCCCTCGTCACCATTCGCGAAACGCGTATCCAGCAGCTCATTGAAGCGCGCCGCATCGGCGCCCGCATTCTGCAGCGACTCCATCGCAACCTGGACGAGGTCGTCAATGGCGTTCAGCTGGGGGTCACCGTCGTCAGCCTGACCTTGGGCTGGATTGGCGAGCCCATGGTCGCGCACCTAGTCGAGAGCCTGCGGTTCTTGCAGAAGCTGCCCCACTTGGTGATCTACGCGCACGGCATCGCTATTGCAGTCGCCTTCGGGCTGATCACATTCATGCATGTGATTCTCGGCGAGTTGGTACCGAAGTCGCTGGCGCTGCAGCGGGCCGAACAGGTCGCGCTGGCAGTTGCCGCGCCTATGGAGGTGTGGCTGACCCTGACTCGGCCCCTGATCTTCGTGATGAGTAAGTCAGCCGCATCGGTGTTGAAGATTTTTGGGCTGCGAAAAATGCGGCAGGGGCCGGTGCATTCGCCCGATGAGGTCAAGCTGATCGTCAGCGCCAGCAGGGAATTGGGGCAGATTGCTCAGACGCAGGAAGAGATGGTGCACCACGCGCTGGATCTGGAGAACATCACGGCGCGGGAAGTCATGGTGCCACGTCCGGACATTTTTTCGCTACCCGGCGACTTGACCCTGCAGGATGCGTTAGAAAAAGTGGTTGAAGAGCAGCACTCACGGATTCCGGTTTTCGATCCACACAGCGGCCCCGAGCACATCATTGGGGTGCTCTATTTCAAAGACCTGATGCGCTGGCTGCGCCTGCGGCTCACTGCCAGGCCCTTGCAGGCCGCGTCCAGTTCCCGCGTGGCGGAGATGAAGATCAGCCAGATTATGCACGACGCGTTGGTGGTTCCGGAGAGCAAGCCCTTGGCCGAATTGCTGGAAGAATTCAAAGAGCGCAAGCGGCACATGGCGATCGTGGTTGATGAATTTGGATCTACCGCGGGGCTGATCACAGTCGAAGACATTCTCGAGCAATTGGTAGGCGAGATCGAAGACGAGTTCGATGTGGTTACTCCTGAGGAGGCGCAATCGGGCGAGAGCAAAACTTTGACGCTGGAAGGGACGGTGAGTCTTCGCGACCTGGAAGCGCAATACGATCTGCTCCTCCCCAGGGACGCAGGCTTTGAGACACTCGCCGGCTTTATGCTCTCGCGCTTACAGAAAATCCCTGCGATTGGAGACTCTTGTTACTACGGCGGGAAGAAGTTCGTGGTCGAGGAGATGGAAGGCCACCGCATCGCGCGCGTCAGAGTTGAGGATGTGCAGCCGGCTGCGGCGCAGGCTGGAGACTAGTTAGGAGTGGTAGAGGCTATGAGAATCCGTGGCGATTTTACATTTGTCGCCAGTGTCCTATTCACAGTTGCGTTGCTGTCTCTGGTTCCATGGTTCTGGCGTGATGCGCTGGCTGGCCGGGAAGTGAGATCACTGCAATCGCTTGATGTTAGTCTGCAAGCTGCTGAACGATACACGGCCTACTTCGGACTGGCATCGTTGGTAATTATCCTCATCGGTTTGACTGTTACATGGCTGGGGTACATCAACAAAGCTGGATGGACGTGGTTCGTTCAGTTCATCATCGCGTGGCTTTGGGTATTTCCCCTATTGGTCTGGCCTCTGGAGCCGCTTCTGACACACAGATCTTCATGGTCACTTACGGAGCTGCTATACAGCGCGATCCATCAGAAAGGGTGGGCTCGAAGATCGGTAGAGTCTTTCTTGATTTTCTTTTTGATGGTGCTTGCACTGCTCCTTCCAATAAAGTCATTTTTCCGCACTCAGCAAACAGTGGAACCGGTTCATAAACGATCTCGCATTGTCACGATCGCTTCTGTGACAACGGCGCTGGTCGCCCTGACCGCATTATATCTGTGGATAAACTTTCGTCAGTATGAGCTCTCTCCACAAGAACTCGGTTACGGCCAAGACATGCCGCCCGTGCCGTCGCCCCTGCCGCCATCGCGAGCAGAGAAGCATTAGTTAGTTTCGGGACAATGCTGTGGTGAGCATCACTATTCTCGAGTTACAAACTCCTCGAACGCCTTCCCCTGCAGCAGCACTGGAAACCACTCCGTCTGCAAGGTCGCGCCGAGCGAGCGATAAAACTCAATCGCGGGAGTGTTCCAGTTGAGCACTTCCCAGCGCATGCCATAGCATTTTCGCTCACGAGCAATCGCCGCCATGTGCCGAAGCATTGCCTTGCCAATCCCCTTGCGGCGAAACTCCGCGCGGACGAACAAATCCTCGACAAACAAACTTTGCCGTCCTGCCCAGGTTGAGAATGTGAAGAAGTAAAGCGCATACGCGACTGGCGCGCCGTCCCACTCGCCGATCAGCGCCTCGAAGTGCGGGTTCACGCCGAACCCTGCGCGCAGCAGGTCTTCGGCAATCGCATCTACCTGGTCGAGTTCGCGCTCGAACTCGGCGAGTTCACGGATCATCGTCATGATCAGCGGCGCGTCGGCAGCAGTCGCATTGCGGATTGCAAGCATGAAAAATCCTCCGCGCTGCCAGATGCGCCAGTTTAGCGAAAGTTTCGAGCAACGCACCAAAATGGATAAGGGTTGCTGAACGCAGGACTCTTGCAACAAACAATTTCCACAGTCCATAATTCCTGACCGTGGTAACCTGCCGCGATCGAATTTGTAAGGAGGAAATATGAAAATCGCTGCCTTGCTGCTTGCGCTGATGATTTTGGTACCGACCGCCAGTGTATTTCCCGAACCTGCTCAACGAGAGCAGCGGGATGTTCCCCGTGAAATGGATGAAGCCAGAGACAAGCTGCGCGACGCGCGTCATGACCTGGAAGACGCCGGCACGGAATGGGGCGGGCACAGGGCCAGGGCCATCGAACACATCGACAGGGCCCTTAGAGAATTGGAAGAAGCTGAGCATTGGGCGCGCGAGCATCGCGAGGATCGCGAGAGGCGTTAAGGAATCCGCGTCGCTGTTACAACCTGGTAATGGCAGTCGCCTGCTGGGAATTGATGTTCGGCAGGCGATATATATTTCGCCGCTCTGTCACCTAATCTGCTGCGTGGGAAACTGAATAGCGTGCGCCGATTTCGGCAGACGCTCGCAGCAACGCGTCAAGAGACTTCAGTGGCGGCAGTTCCGCATCGCGCTGCTTCAGCGCCGCAAGCAATACTTCGGTTGGAATATTTCCGACCAGCGCGTCTTGGGCGAATGGGCATCCGCCGAGGCCCCCGATGGCGGAGTCGAAGCGCCGGCATCCCGCGTCATAAGCCGCCAGAATCTTTTCTGCGGCCTGCTCGGGACGGCTGTGCAGGTGCACTCCGATTTCGAGATAACCGTATTTCTGCATCACCGCCGAAACCAGCGCGCGAACCTGCTCGGGCGAGGCGAGGCCCACGGTGTCGGCGAGCGAAATCATTTTGATCCCGCTCGACTCGAGAATGTCCACGGCATTGACGACCTCTTCCGCATTCCAGACATCGCCGTACGGATTGCCGAAAGCCATCGAGATGTAAACCACCATCTCCAGACCAGCGTCGTCGGCTTTGTCTTGTATCTTGTCCAGCTCATCTAGCGATTCTTCCGGCGTCTGATGTTGATTATTTCGCAGGAAAGTCGGCGAGACCGAATAGGGAAATCCCAGCGTGCTCACGGCTTCAGTCTTAATTGCCCGCTGCGCGCCTTTCTCATTGACCACGATTCCGATGATCTCGACGTCATCCGGCGGATCGAGTTCCTTCAGCACAGCTTCGGAATCTGCCATCTGCGGCACGGCCTTGGGCGAGACGAATGAACCCGCATCAATATGCTTGAATCCGGCGCTGATCAAGGCTTTGAGGTAGTCCACTTTCAGGTCGGCAGGGATCTGTCCTTGCAACCCTTGCCAGGCATCGCGCGGGCATTCGATGAGTTTGACGGTGCCAGACATTGATCAGACTGATCTTAATTGGGTCGCAGATAAATTTCGAGCGGACACGGAGGTAAAGCTTTCCTCAAGCGTAAGCCCGTAGATCACAACACCTTTGTGACATCCGTCACAAACTTTCCCGGGACTGGTCGGATAAGGTAAGAGTGCGAAGTTGTGCCTGATGCTCTACAAGACTCTCAGCGCCGCGGTGTATGGCATTGACGCCAGCATCATTGAAGTTGAGGTCGATGTCTCCGGCATTAAATGCGACGAGGACCATTTCCACACTGTCGGCCTGCCTGACGCCGCGGTGCGCGAAAGCCGCGACCGGGTTCGCGCCGCACTGAAGAATTGCGGCTATGACATTCCTCCGACCCACATCGTCATCAACCTCGCCCCCGCGGATATCAAGAAGGAAGGCTCGGGTTTCGATCTCCCGATGGCGCTTGGAATTTTGGGCGCTTATGGCGGCCTGAATAAGAAGGAAATTGCCGATTGCCTGTTCGTGGGTGAACTCTCTCTTGACGGCGGCATTCGCGGAATTCGAGGCGCTCTTCCGATCGCGATCGAGGCTCGCGGAAAGAAAATTTCGCGCATCGTCGTTCCTGAACTCAACGCCAAAGAGGCCGCGATGGTGAGCGGTGTGACCGTGTTTCCGGTGAAGTCGTTGCTCGATGTCATCCACTTCGTGAATACGGGAAACGGCATCCTGCCAGTTAACGTTGATCAGCAAGCGCTGCTGAACGAAGCGCAGCACTTTCCTATTGACTTCAAAGACGTCCGTGGACAGCAGACCGGCAAGCGCGCGCTGGAAGTTGCCTGTGCCGGAGGGCACAACATTCTGATGATTGGGCCGCCGGGATCGGGCAAGACCATGCTGGCCAAGCGCATTCCTACCATCCTGCCGCCGTTCACCTTCGAAGAAGCGCTGGAGACGACGAAGATTCACAGCGTGGCAGGAGTGCTCGATCCCGGGGCGGGGCTGGTCGGTATGCGGCCGTTCCGTTCACCGCACCACACGATCTCTGACGCTGGATTGATCGGAGGCGGCGTCATTCCGCGTCCAGGAGAAGTTTCGCTCGCCCACAACGGCGTGCTGTTTCTTGATGAGCTACCGGAGTTCCCGCGCAACGTGCTCGAAGTGATGCGCCAGCCGCTCGAAGACGGCACGGTCTGTATCGCGCGCGCTTCTATGTCGCTCACATTTCCCGCGAGGTTTATGTTGGCTGCGGCGATGAACCCGTGTCCCTGCGGATTCTTTAACGACCGCTCGCGGGAGTGCCGCTGCACTCAGCCTATGATCCAGCGGTACATGCAAAAAATTTCCGGCCCGCTGATGGACCGCATTGACATTCATATTGATGTTCCGGCAGTGAATTACAAAGAAATGCGCTCGGCATCAGAGCCTGAAGCGTCTGCCCAGATTCGCGAACGAGTGATGCGCGCGCGCGAGGCGCAATTGCGCAGGTTTGCATCTTCAACGCGCCACCGAATTTATTCGAATGCGCATATGACCTCGCGTCACATCCGCACGTTCTGCGAGCTTTCCCCGGATTGCGAGCGCCTGCTCGAACGCGCCATGAATCAACAAGGTCTTACCGCCCGCGCCCACGACCGAATTTTGAAAGTCGCTCGCACCGTGGCGGATCTCGAAGGGGAACAGGCCATTCAGCCCAAGCACATCGCCGAAGCCATCCAGTACCGCACGCTGGATCGGACTTTTTGGGCGTGAGGGAGCGAGTCTACTCCGGGACCACCTCAATAGCGCTAACGGTTGCGTATTGGCGGAGAGGAACAAACTCCAGAAGCAGTTTGCCCTGAGCGTTCGGTTCCAGTCCTGCAATCTTTCGAACCAGCGGCTGATTGCTGCCAACTTGGTCTGCGATGTTGAGGTGAGAGACAACGGCTCTACCATTGCAGTACACATCAAAAACTCTGGCGGCAACAGCCGCCGCTTTTTCGGGATGTAAACCTGCGAACTCCGCTTGCCCTGCCGTATGCAAGCCGTGCTCGATGAAATGCAAAGTCAGCGTATATTTTCCCGGCGTCACTGGAATGGCATAAGAGAAATGTCCCCAGCGCTCGGTCTCATACAGCTCGGGATCGTCAGTTCCAATAGCGGGTAGTTCACTGGCTGCAAATTGTCCGCCTTTGAAATACGCGTCCGAACTCCACCACTGGCTGTCGTTGGAGTAGTAGGGAACATCGCGGGCGACAATTCGCACCGGCCGTGTGTGTCCGTGATACCCGGGCATCAGTTCGATAGCCGAGATCATTCCTTTGCCGTTCGCGGAAGAAATTGCGAGATGGAGAAAACCATCCTGAGCGGGCGTGATGTCGGTAAAAACCTTCACGTCAGCGGTCCGCCCGCCTCCTGAGTCTGCGAGCACGTCGAAATCGTTCAGCAGAGGCTTGCCATTCGCGGTGACGGTCATAATTCGGCTGCCCTCACCTCCGCCGCCAACATCCTCCGGTCCATAGAACGCCTCAGCGAAATGCAGGTGCAGTTCGTAAACTCCTCGCTTTAGCGGGATGTCGTACTGAAAGTCTCCCTGACGTGAGGCGCGATAAATTGTTGGGTCTTGCGTCCTCCAGATGTGCTGTAGTGGGCTGCGAACAGTGGTGCCGCCGCTGAAATACTCGTCCGGATGCCACAGTTTTCCCGAGCGATCGACGTAGCTGCGGTTTGAGCCAGCGAGGATACGAATTTCGTCCCCTACCGGCAGACCTACCATCGGCGTGGCGGACTCTTGAGAGGTTGGCGACGTGCGAGCAAACTGCCGCGATATTGTTCTCATACGCGCGAAGAAAAACGCCGTTAAGGCCAACATCAGTAAGACCGCTGCAATCCGGAAACCCGTGCGCCATGTCAGTTTCCATGGCCTAATGTCACCGGGTCTGGGTGACCCTGAAGGTTCAGTTATGGCCTCGTCGTTCGAAGGCTCTTCGTGAATTGTCGGACGTTCTTCAAAGTCTGGAACGTACTGCCCGATAGGGATAGTGATGTGAATGCGGTGGTCTCTGCCTTCGCCCTCGTAGTACTCTGCCAGTCGCTTGCGCAGGCGATTGGCCTGGACGCGCACTATTGAGTCGCTGTCCTGGTCAAACGACTCCTGGCGGCCGAAGACGTCTAGGGCAACGGAATACTCCTTAATTTGGTGACTCTCGCCGGAGAAGGCCTTTTCGCAGAGGTAGGAAAGCAGCCTTGAAAGTCCTGGGGAACGGGTAAACGGTTGAGACTGCAGTACTGACTGCAGCTCCTCGCGTGATTCTTCAACGTGAACCGAATCTGCCGTTGTCGAAGGCATGGCTGCCCCCAATGGCCGCTCCGGCAATTCCTTTATACACCTTTTTACCTCGGGGCAGCTGAGCCATTTCAAGGTAACGGCTACGAAAGAGCACAGCCGTCAGGTAACGGCAATGTAACGGGCGGTCGCAAGTTTTCGAGCAAAGACGTTCTCTTTCCTACCAACAACTTACGAGGGGGCCTCTCAGTAACCCCGGGCGAAACCGCTCCGTAGCAGCTCTAACCTTGTTTGCCACCCAGATCGAGCCCATAACTGGTCCAGATGCGGAGAGCAGCTCCCGGAAGTACAGCAGGCGGTTAGGCCGGCAGAATGCTTCTCCGGAAAGAGGCACATTATGAGGAATCTGACCATAAGACTGGTGATTGTGACGATGGCTCTGGGCGTCGGGCAATACACGTTGGGCACCACGACCATCGAACAAGGCAAAGTGTCGGTTGAGTCCATGACCGTGTCCCAACTGGAAGCGGCCGGTGATAGTGCCAGGGTGAACAAGGACTATGTGCAGGCAATCGAATATTTCGAAGCGGCCATACGCAAGGACAGCAGGAACCCCAAGCTGTACAACAAACTGGGATTGGCCCAGCTGAAGGCGGGAAACCTCGCCGAAGCGCGGACCAGCTTCCAGAAGGCCACGAAGCGTGACCCCAAGTTTGCCGATTCGGTCAACAACCTGGGCGCCGTGGAATACATGCAGAAGCACTATGGACCGGCAGCCAAAATGTTTAAGAAGGCGGTTGCTTTGGATGAGTCCAAAGCCACGTTCCATGTGAACCTGGGTGCAACCTGGTTCGCCCAGAAGAAACTGGAGCGGGCATTTGCAGAATACGCCCGCGCCCTGGAATTGAATCCGGATGCACTGGCCACTTCGAACTCGGGGGTACAAGCGCAAATTGCAAGTCCTGAGGAGCGTGCCAAGTACGCGTATATGCTGGCGAAAATCTACGCGAAGCGTGGAGAGGCGGACGAGTGCATGAGAAGCCTAAGAAAGGCGAAAGAAGAAGGCTATCGTGATTTGGCGAATGTCTATAAGGACGCGGAGTTTGCGCAACTGCGAAACGATCCGAGACTGGCGGAAATTGCAGGGGCGCCATCGAAGTAGTTCTGCGATCGTTGATTGTTAGAGAGGGCCTCCGGCCGGGGCCCTCTTTCTAATTGCACACACTTTTTAATGAGAACGACAACACTTGTCTGATCATTTCTTCTTGGGCGGATATTTTGCCAGGGACTTTTTTACCATATCGTCTAATTTGCCCTGAATTTTGGCTGGGTCACTTTTTTCTTCGCTGGCAATGCCGCGCCAGACAAGTGAATGAATCGAAGGATCACGCAAGTCAATCACCAAACTGCCTTCCGCATACGGCACTCTCACTACCCGCGTGCCCCAGCCTCGCCATCCGGCGGGATAAGTCTCCAGCTCGGTTTTGCGAGCCGATCCAAAGTGGTACACGACGTTGAGATCAGGATGCTCTGAGACCTCGGTCAAACCGCGTGCCGTTAAGTCGCGCCGAATGTCATCTTCAATTTGCTTCTTCACGAGTTCGCTATTCAGGGCAGGATTCTTGCTGTTTAACTGTCCGTTGCGAATCATGAACGTCTTGTACTTGGCAAAGTCCGCGGACTGATCGAATTCAACTGTCACTTTTTGAGCGAAAACCGAAGGTCCGGCCAAGAAAGCTACGCCGAACAAAATCGCTCGCGAGGCACGGACCAGGTTCCGGCAGAGCGGATGCCGCACGTTGCACCTCCTCTCCACTAAAGCTCGCATTCTAGCAAGGTTACAGGTGAGCCTTGCCGGTTTTTGCATGCTTGAACATTGTCAAACAATAACCTGTTTTGGGACTCAGAAAGGTACCTTGTTGACCAAAATAAGACAACAAAACTGCTTGACGCGGTTCTGGTTTCCTTGTACGTTAGAGCGTTCTGAAGGCCTAAAACAGCAGATCCCTGACGAACCTCCGTTCGACCCGGCCTGAGCAACGTATCAGAGAAACTTTCGGCCCGGTCGGCGCATCTATACAAGTAACCAGAGCTTATTCCTGTAGAACTCATCTGTTTTCAGTGACTTAAGGTTGTGGGCGGCTTTCTTGTAGCGGTCCACAGAGTTCCCGGAGCGAAGCTCAGTCGTGGAACGACTCGGCACAAACAAGGGAAAGGACATTACCAATGCGCTCAGATCGCGTTTTTGACGCTTTACACACTTTACGGAACCGTTATATGCTTTGCCAGCTTGCCTCCAAGGCTACCCGGAAGTTTCATAAGCCTAATACCAGAATCCAGGAAACCATGAACGAAGTGCTGGATCGGATTGCAAGCTCTGAGCGCCAGACGGTACTGTCGGAGCCAGAACATTTTGTTGAGGCACAACGGCGGGCTGCGTAACAACAGCCCCGCCCTCCTGCCTGGATCCGCTGACTTCCCCTTTTTGAATACTTAGAACCCGCCTTCATTTCAATCCTTCGCAGGTGAACCCATGACCATTGCAGAACTCAAAGAAAAGAACATAACCGAGCTGACTAAAATCGCTCGCTCGCTGGATCTTCCCGGAGCCAGCGGCATGCGCAAGCAGGACCTGATTTTCAAGATCCTCCAGGCGCAAAGCGAGAAAGAGGGCCACATCTTCGCCGAAGGTGTCCTCGAAATCCTTCCTGACGGTTATGGTTTTCTGCGTTCTCCCGATTACAACTACCTCCCCGGACCCGACGACATTTATGTTTCGCCGTCGCAGATCCGCAAATTTGACTTGAAGACTGGCGACACTATCAGCGGCCAAGTGCGTCCTCCGCATGAAGGGGAGAAGTACTTCGCGCTGGTCAAGATCGAGGCGGTTAACTTCGAGTCTCCGGACGAAGCCCGCAACAAAATCCTCTTCGACAATCTGACGCCGCTGTATCCGCAGGAGCGCGTGAAGCTTGAGACGGTGAAAGAGAACATCAGCGCTCGAGTCATGGATTTGCTCACGCCACTTGGCAAAGGCCAGCGCGGATTGATTGTTTCTCCGCCGCGCGCCGGCAAAACCATGCTGCTGCAGAACGTGGCGAACTCAATCACGACCAATCATCCTGAAGTTGTGCTGATGGTGCTGCTGATTGACGAGCGTCCGGAAGAAGTCACGGACATGCAGCGCTCGGTGAAGGGCGAAGTTATTTCATCGACCTTCGATGAGCCGGCAGCTCGTCACGTGCAAGTTGCGGAAATGGTAATCGAAAAGGCCAAGCGACTGGTCGAGCACAAACGTGACGTCGTCATCCTGCTTGACTCCATCACGCGTCTGGCGCGCGCTTACAACACCATCGTTCCGCCGAGTGGCAAGGTGCTCTCTGGCGGCGTCGATTCCAACGCTCTACAACGTCCGAAGCGGTTCTTTGGATCCGCGCGAAACATCGAAGAGGGCGGCTCGTTGACCATCATTGCGACAGCCCTGATCGACACCGGTTCGCGCATGGATGACGTGATCTTCGAGGAATTTAAAGGCACCGGCAACTCGGAAATCATTCTCGATCGCAAGCTGGTGGATAAACGCACGTTCCCGGCCATCGACATTCAGCGCTCGGGTACCCGAAAAGAAGAGCTGCTGATTCCGAAAGAGGATTTGGCCCGCATCTGGGTGCTGCGCAAGGTGCTCAACCCCCTGTCGCCGGTGGAAGCCATGGAACTGCTGAT
>Ga0209580_10001038_pt1 | contig 13308 bp, 12 predicted proteins | sample Coa_R1_5_FD_187153 | JGI IMG/M metagenome (GOLD analysis project Ga0209580, IMG submission 187153) | Surface soil microbial communities from Centralia Pennsylvania, which are recovering from an underground coalmine fire - Coalmine... | ecosystem: Environmental > Terrestrial > Soil >...
AAGACCATCGAGCTCGATGCCGAAGCCTACGAGGCGCTGGCCCGGCAGAAGCGGCCCGGCCAGACCTTCTCCGAGGTGATCAAGCAGCATTTCGGCCGCGGCGGCTCAGCGGAGGAACTCAATCAGCTGGCCGCAGAGATCAAGGTCTCCGAGGACCAAGCTCGTCGAGAGAGCCCGGCGACTGCCTCCAACCGTGATTCACTTCTCTACGCCTCTCCACGGCTCGTTGCGTCTCGCACGTGGTCCGCTGTGACTGGATAAATCGGTACAAATGTCGGCACCGTCTGAGTGAGGAACAAGTCAGTGATCCTTGGCATTGCGCGCCTTGCCTCCGCGACTCCTAACCCCTCAAGGTCCCGCAAAGTTTGCGACGATGCGTCGTCAAGAGTGAAGCGCCCCGGCCGCACGGTCGTACTGACACGTACAAGGCGGTCCTCCACCATCAAGCGCGCTGCTGCCAGGGCACCGTCCTGTTGTGCTCGGTGCAGGAGCATCGCTGCCTCCTTGGCCCATAGGAGCCCTCCACCAAGCCGCTTCCAGCTTCCTAGACTGTATGGCCCCTGCGTAGTTCCGACGCTGAGCACACGAAGATCCGCGAGGGGCTGCTCGAGCACAACATGTGCTTCAATGATTGCGAGCGCCACTGGACAGTTCGCCCAAACACCACCGTCGACGAACACTTGACCTGATCCGGAGGTGTGCGCGGGGAAAAACGTCGGCGCGGCTGCGCTCGCAAGGGCTACATCGCGCGCCAACTGCCGGTAGTCCTTAGCGAGACGAGGATGGTGCGCGGTCTTGAAGATGTGCACATTTCCGAGGTTTGCGTCGTAGGCGCAAATCGCCAGCCGAGTGAGCGCCTCTCCGAGCGTGCGCTCGCCAAACACCGACGTTAGGGCAGACGCCAACGTGTCAAGCGAGTGCTTCGGCCGAATCCAACCCCTGAACCTGCTTGAAATCCCCGTTATCGGGAAAATTGTCGGACCGTGCTCAAGGTAGAAGTTCTTGACCTCAACCGCCGACAGCCCGAGCCCAATGCCCAGAGCAATTATCGCACCCGTAGATGTTCCTGCGATCAGATCAAAGTGATCCACGAGTTGCTTACCGCTGATCGCCTCCACTTCGGCAAGGAAGCTGGCGGAGAACATCCCCCGAACACCGCCGCCGTCAAGACTTAGAATGCGAAACACTGTCCTCGGCCTTGCGGGTTATGTGCTCGCCGCCGCCCTTCCAGACGCCGACCGTCTGCCAAATCTCATAAAAGAAGAGCCACTCCGCTAGCCAGTCGACAACCCGATCGAGCGGATGATGAAAGCGCCACTGATCGAGCTTGAACAGGCAAGGCCTAATGACGGGATCCGACCACACATGAGGAATGGGGCGGTCCGGCTCTTGCGGCCGGCGCTGAAGTGGTGGTTCATCCACGAACGCGCGCGGGTATCGAGGAGGCTCGTACTCAACTCGCACTTTGTACTCAAGCGAAAGTTCCGACGGCCGCAGCCACCCCTGCCAGTGGCACATCCTACCCTGCGTAGAAGCGACGAGGTTCGGCCATCGAGCAGCGAGGCTAGCCTGCTGCTGAGGCATAGTAAGCGGCCGTGGTCCACGAAAAGTGGTGTTATGACGCGCCATGAAAATCATGCCGATGAATGGGATGCGAGCGGGAAGTCTGAACCGTCGTTAGCCCGACGGCCGCACCGACTCGCAGCACTCCAGAGCTCCGCGCACGTTGCACCCTCTCGGCCAAAGCCTCGACCGCCCGATTCGCAGGCTCTTCGCCAAACAACTGTCCGAGGCGCTGTTGAATTGCAGCGTACCCGGAGAGCTCAAGCAGCTCACGCCACTCTTGTGCGAACGTGTCCACGAAGCGGCAGTATGCATCGAACGCTTCGGGATTCCGCTGCCATGCCTCCGCGAAGTTCTCGGCCTTGTTGGTGGGATTAAAGACCTTGGGAATGACAGTCTCACGGAGAGCGCAGAGTCGGCCGAGTATCGAGGTGATAGTCAACGATACCGAGGTGCTCGCCTCGTACGCCAAAGCCGCCAGCGTCGTTAACACCACAGACCGCGGAGCCAGGTCGCTTGGGCCAAAGAACACGTCCCGACGGCGCTTCAAGAGCTGCACAACTAGCTTCAGCGGAGGTCGATCGGAGGTGGGAGTATTCGGCGGCAGTGGCTCCGCCTTGCGCTCCACAAGCGCACGGAACGCTGCCCGCTCGTTGAACCAGCTGGCAAAGCCTCTTGGATTGCTTGGGCACCATTCACGCAACTCGCGGTCGGGCACCAAGACAGCACAGCCTCCGCGAGCCAGGTCCGGGATCGCTGGCAAAACGTCGAGGTGGAATTCACCTGCATAATTGAGCCTCCAGCAGCGCTTTAGGGGCTCCAACATGTGACGGTATGTCCCATGCTTAGCGAGCCTTTGTCCTACTCGTTCAAGTAAATCCAAGGGAGAGAGGTCACATGCACCTAGTTCGCAAACCAGATCGATATCAAACTCCGCGCTTTCGTCGTGGTCACGGCGTGGCCGTACGGTGGTCTGAACAGCGATCGAGCCCTGCGGGTAGATTCGCGGTGCGAGGTGCTCAAGCGCTGACCCTGCAGCGCCAAGCCAATCTCCGATGGCGTGGTAACGCTGCTGGGCGAGGCTGAACTGCGAATCGGACAGCTGCAGCGCGATGCAAACCTCCTCTAGAAGTGCATCAAGGTACTCAGTGGAGCGTTCGAAATCAATAAGAACCTCGGCATGCGACGAGAGATCTGGCACGAAAAACACTCCTTTCCCTTTAGGGCGGCCATGCCTTGTGCACAGCCCTGGTCTGGATACTGGCGGCCGTATTCTGGATTCTCAGATCCGACCACCCCTAGTGTGACAGCCATATAGCGGCCAGTCAACAGCCAAAAAAGGTGCGTTAAATGGGTCATAAAATGACCCAACGGGGTCGATCAGAATGGACCGTGCGCCGCGACTCCATCCGATATCGACCTTAGAATACCATGACTTGGGTCTTCATTGGAGGACTTAGTGAATAGCCATGGTATGCCTGACGTCTGACTGGCAAGACTGATGGCACAGTGTAAGATACGTTGACATTATGGCCGTTGCGTGTTACCCTTGCCTTGCTGAAAGGAGGAGGCAACAATGCCAAAGCGAACCATGACTCTGAATCTTACCGATGCCGAAATGGGCGCCCTCGAACGGCTCTCTGTCAGGAAGGACCTGACTAAGACGGCTGTCATCCGTCAGGCACTACGTCTTTATCAGACAGTCGATTCACGCATCGAGAAGGGAGAGAAGCTCTTGTTTGAGAATGATGCGACGAAGGAGAAGGCGGAGCTAATGCTCTTGTGACGAGATCGGTGTCACACATTTATCTCCTTGAGGTCGCGACTGGAGTCGGTGTAGAGGCCGAGCTCCGCGACTGCATTGAGGAGGCTCAGCTAATCGACTGGCAGACCAAGTGGCAGCCTATCCTCATTGCTGCAATCAAAGACCTGTCTCGTCGAGGAGTGGCCAGGGCGCAGTGGCCGCAGAGCTGGCATTGGGATTGGCGCGCCAAGATCGCACAGATGGAGGGATTGATTGCATTTAAGGGCTTCAGCGTGATTTGCGCTGACGTGACTCAGGGATTGATGCGCGTTGACCTTAACGGGCTTGGGCGTGCGCCCGGGCAAGAGGGCAAGCCGCTCGTATATGTGGACTATCTGGAAGTGGCACCATGGAACCGTATGGACATGGGGCAGACGCCACGCTACAAAGGTGTGGGCACAGCCCTACTCTCGGCAGCGGTGGCCCTCAGTGTAGAAGAAGATTTTAGGGGTCGCATTGGCCTGCATTCGCTTCCACAAGCCGATCGCTTTTACCGCGATCGGTGCAACATGATTGACTTAGGTCCAGATTCCGGAGTCCAAGGCCTGAGGTACTTTGAGATGACGCCCGAGCAGGCTCGGATATTCCTCAAAGAGGAGGATGAGGTATGAGACTCGAGCGAAGCAAGAAATGGTGGCTAGCCAGGGCGCGGCTCGAAGCCGATACCACTATCGGTGCGGGTCTCCTCGCTCGCGATCCTGAGCCCGAAGAAGATCTTGAGCCCTCCGTCACAACGGCCGTTGAGGAGACGCGGATAGCATTCGGAAGGTTCATCCGGTTAATGCGGCGGCGGCGTGGTGTCTCAGTTGAGCAGCTAGCCACAGAGGCCGATCTAGACGCACGTGAGCTCCTGATCATCGAAGACGACGTTCATTACTTGCCGGAACCCCGGACTGTCTTCCGCTTAGCGCTGACGTTTCGAGTTTCGCAGCAACTGTTAATGCAGCTCGCTGGCCTTGCGGTGGCATGTGACCCTCAGCTTCGCCGGGAAGCAGTTCGCTTCGCGGCGCGATCGGAACCGGTGCAAAGGCTGACACCCGAGCAGAATGCTGCGCTGGAGGCATTTGTGGCTGTTCTCAGTCAACAAGATCCCAAGAAGGTCACGTGAAGAACCGCCCGTTGAGTGCCCGCAGCGCCGGGGACATCGACGCCCAAATTGGAAAAGTCTTGCGGGGGCTTGGGAATCCAGAGCCACCGATCGATTTGCGCCTCGTGCGCGAGCTGCTGCAGCTTGATCGAACCTACTACAGCATCAGCGATGACGGCCTTTTGCGGGAGACCATCAATCGACTTAAGGTGGCTGGCATCCAGGTTCTCAAACGGCCTACGATCCTAGGCGATGCAGTGCGCAAATTGAGCTTGAAGGCTCTGTACCTGCCAGATCAGAAACGAATCCTTCTCGACCAGGACCTTCCCCTTCTAAAACATAGGTGGAACGAAGCGCACGAGATTGGGCATGACATCATACCCTGGCATGCTGGTATGATGCTGGGAGACACAGAACGGACTCTGACCCCGGCGTGCCACGCTCATATAGAGGCGGAGGCAAACTACGCTGCGGGGCAACTTCTCTTTCTCGCTCGTCGGTTTACAGACGAAGCCAACGCGTCTCCGCCAAGCCTCAAGGAGATTCAGCGACTGAGTAAGGGTTTCGGCAACACGCTGACATCCACCTTGTGGCGATACGTCGAAGGCACCCACTCTGAAACACCGATGCTCGCAATAGTCTCTGGCCACCCGCATCCTACAAGGCGAAAGGCTGACTTCGACGCGACAGAGCCGTGCCGCTATTGCGTCCAATCACCGTCCTTCGCTCTGCGGTTCGGAACTTCGACCGAAATCGCGCTTTTTGACGCGATCGCAAGCTATTCTGGGCCGCAGCGCGGTGGCAGCCTAGGATTCGGCGACGTAGCTCTTGCTGACGTGAACGGGGAGATGCAACTGTTTCGGCTTGAAACGTTCTTTAATGGCCACGAAGCATTGACGTTGGGAGTCTGTCTGGCCTGATTTATAGAGGCAAGATCTGACGGATCTGCTCTCAACCTCGCCATCTGGTAGCAGGTGCGGGGCCTGGAGTGGCGTTTTCTCGCCGAACTCGGCCAAGCCGAGGAAGCAGAGGCGAAGTAAAGGGGTCGACCGCCCCTCGGCCGCAGTACCTTCCGAGACTCAATCTCCGACAGCCCAGAAACAGCCCTGCCCAAGAAGTTCGCACTACGGACCGCACCTTCTGTAGCCGGACGAGGCGCGCCTACCGGAAGGGTAGGCGTTCGAATATGTGGCTCGCCTACCAGAAGGACCCGTGCCCGGCGTCGGTAACCGAAGTCAGCAGCGTGGACCGTGCGACAATGTACGCAGGGGCGGCACTCCTTGAGTGCCGCCGACACCCCGCCGGGGAAGCGCGGGGAAGAAAGGCGAGGGACCCGATGACTCGGATCGGCCGGACGCGACAGAGCAAGCAGCACGCTGAGATCGATGGCCTTGGTGGCGAGGACGGCGAGGCCCCGGGGCTGTCGCGACGGCGGTTCGCGCAGCTGCTCGGAGCTGGTGTCGCCGCCGCAGGCGGCGCCGGCCTTACAGCGGCGGTGCCGGCCCGCGCGACCGCCCTCCGCGGGTTGAGCCGTGCCACGTCGAGCGAGCCGCTGCGGGCCGTGCCCTCGGCGAGTGCCGGCAAGGCTGTCTCCGGGGTGGTGCGGCTGAGCTCGAACGAGAACCCCTACGGTCCGTCGCCGGCGGCGTTCGACGCCATGCGCGGGGCGTTCGACCTGGCGTGGCGCTACCCGGACGAGCATGCCGAGGCGCTCGCCGAGGATCTCGCGCGGCTGCATGGCGTCGAGGCCGGGCAGGTGCTGCTCGGCGCCGGGTCGAGCGAGATCCTGGTGCTCGCGGCGGTGGCGTTCACCGCGCCGGGGCGCCCGGCGGTGGCGGCGGAGCCGACGTTCGAGGCGCTGCCGCATCACGCGCGGTCCCACGGCGCGGAGGCGCTGGCGGTGCCGCTCACCGCGGACTTCCGTCACGACCTGCCGAGGATGCTGGCCGCGGCGCCCGATCCGGGGCTGCTGTACGTCTGCAACCCGAACAACCCGACCGCCACGATCACCCCCAAGGCGGAGCTGCGCGCGCTGCTCGGCAAGGCGCCGGAGCGGACCCTGGTGGTGGTGGACGAGGCCTACTTCCACTTCGCCGACAGCGACGACTTCGAGAGCGTCATCCCGCTCCTCGCCGCCCATCCGAACCTGGTGGTGACGCGCACCTTCTCCAAGATCTACGGCATGGCCGGCCTGCGCTGCGGCTATGCCGTGGCGCAGCCCGCGGTCATCGCCCGGCTGCGCCAGCACCAGGCGTTCGACAGCGTCAACGTCCTCGCCCTGGCGGCGGCGCGGGCCAGTCTTCACGACGCCGGCCAGGTGAGCCGCGGCCAGCGCCTGAACCGCGAGGCCAAGGCCGCCGTCTGCGCCGAGCTGGACCGCCTCGGGTTCGCCTACATCCCGTCGGCGACGAACTTCATGATGATCGACCTGCGCCGGCCGGTGGCGCCCGTCATCCAGGCGCTGCGCCAGCGCAACGTCGAGGTCGGGCGCGTCTTCCCGGCCCTCCCCCACCACCTGCGCGTGACCATCGGCACCGCCGAGCAGATGCAGGCCTTCCTGGCCGCCTTCGGCCAGGTCATGGCCGCCCGCGGCTGAGCCGGCCGGCAACTTGCAGGACAGGTGAGCCCGACGATGGCCGGCACGAAAGCAGAGCAGAGCTTCCCGATCGAGCCGCCGATCGAGCCCATGCTCGCCAAGGTCGCGGACGAGCTGCCGGCGGGCGAGGGCTGGTTGTTCGAGCCGAAGTGGGACGGCTTCCGCGCGATCGCCTTCCGCGCCGGCGGCCGGCTCTACCTGCAGAGCCGCGACCTGCGGCCGCTCGACCGCTACTTCCCCGAGCTCGAGGCGCCGCTGCTCGCGTCGCTGCCGGCGCGCTGCGTGGTCGACGGCGAGATCGTCATCGCCGGCGAGCGCGGCCTCGACTTCGACGCCCTGCAACTGCGGCTGCATCCCGCCGCCTCGCGCGTGGCGAAGCTCGCCGCTCTCACGCCGGCCCTGTTCGTGGCGTTCGACCTGCTGGCCGAGGGCTCCGAGGACCTCCGCGACCTGCCCCAGGCGGAGCGGCGCGCGCGGCTGGAGCGGGCCCTGGCGCACCATGGCGCCGGTGTCGTGCTCACGCCCGTCACGACGGACCGCCAGCTCGCCGACGACTGGTTCCACCGCTTCGAGGGCGCCGGGTTCGACGGCGTGATCGCCAAGCACCGGGACACGACCTATCAGCCCGGCAAGCGCGCGATGCTCAAGATCAAGCACGTGCGCACCGCCGACTGCGTGGTCGCGGGCTTCCGCTGGCACAAGGACGGCGAGAACGAGCGCGTCGGGTCGCTGCTGCTCGGCCTCTACGACTCCGCGGGCCGGCTGCAGCACGTCGGGGTGACCTCCTCGTTCACCGCCGACCGGCGGCGGCAGCTCGCCGAGGAGCTCGCCCCCCTGCGCCGGGACGCGCTCGCCGGCCACCCGTGGCGCGATTGGGCGGCGGCGGCCGACGCCTCGTCCCGCATGCCGGGCGCGCAGAGCCGCTGGAGCGCCGGCAAGGATCTCTCGTGGGAGCCCCTCCGGGTCGAGCGCGTCTGCGAGGTCAAGTACGACCACCTGCAGGGCGACCGCTTCCGGCACGCGGCGACCTTCCTGCGCTGGCGCCCCGACAAGCGGCCCGCCGATTGCCGCTACGACCAGCTCGAGGTCACTCCTCCGGCCGAGCTCGGCGCGATCCTCGCCGCGGCCGGCCGCTGACTCCCCCGCTCGCCCCGGCATCGCCGCTCGGCCCGGCATCGCCGCTCGGCCCGGCATCGCCGCTCGCCCCAGCGCCGCCCGGCCCGGCATCGGGATCGAGCGCTTCCTGGGCCGGCCGCAGCCGCTCGGGCACGTGCTCGAGGTTCACCCGCACCCGGGTCCAGGTGGTGGACCGCCCGCGCATGGCGTCGACCAGGACGTCGGCGGGCGCGAGCAGCGCCGCGGCCTCCGGATGACGCGCCTTCCACCGCTCCAGGCCGGCGAGCGCCTCGTCCCTGTCCTTGGAGCGGCCGATCTCGATCAGCGGCTTGCTGGAGACCCGCCGCGACGGCTGCGCGCGCGGCGGCTCGCCGGCCTGCTTGCGATAATGCGGCGGCCACGGCGCGTCCCCCAGCCCCTGCTCCTCCTGCCGGGCGGAGAGCTCGAGCAGGCTCTCCAGCCCGCACGCGTGGTCGTCGATTGCGGCGTGGCGATCCCCCAACGCTGCGAAGCGCTGCGGCATGATGCGCAGGGTGAAGTCCTCCGGCCGGCACGACTCGAGCTCGTCCCAGGTCACCGGCGCCGACACCCGCGCATCGGGCTTCGGCCGCACCGAGTAGGCGCTGGCGACCGTGCGGTCCTTGGCGTTCTGGTTGTAGTCGAGGAAGACCCCGTGCCGCTCCTCCTTCCACCACTTGCTGGTGGCCAGCTCCGGGGCGCGCCGCTCCACCTCGCGGGCGAAGGCGAGGGCGGCGCGCCGCACCTGGTCGAAGGACCAGCGGCGTTGGATCCGCACGTTGACGTGAATGCCGCGCGAGCCCGAGGTCTTCGGCCAGCCGACCAGCGAGAAGCCGTCGAGCACCTCCCGCACGACGCGCGCCACGGCCTGGAGCTGCGGCCACTCGACACCCGGCACGGGGTCGAGGTCGATCCGCAGCTCGTCAGGGTGCTCCAGGTCGTCGGCGCGCACCGGGTGCGGGTGCAGCTCGAGGCAGCCGAGGTTCGCCATCCAGGCGAGCGCCGCGGCGTCTCGGGGCACCACCTCCTCGGCCCGGCCCCCCGAGGGGAAGCGCAGCTCGACCACCTCGATCCACGGCGGCCGGGCGGCGGGAGCGCGCTTCTGGAAGAAGAACTCGCCGTGGATCCCATCGGCATGTCGCACCAGGACGTTCGGCCGTCCGCCCGCCCCGCGCAGCGCGCCCTCGGCGACCGCCAGGTAGTAGTGGACGAGGTCCAGCTTGCTGATCCCGGCCTCGGGGAAGTAGAGCTTCTCCGGATTCGAGACCGTCACCTCGCGTCCGGCGGCGGCGACGACGACGGGAGCGGGCTTGGCGGTCGCCATCGCTCCAGCATAAGGCAACCGGCTACTGCCGCGGCTGGCGCAGATCGCTCTGGAAGCGCGGATCGATCTCGGGCGTGTCGAACTCGTCGCTCAGGCCGGTCACGGACAGCAGTTGACCCGGCGCGAGGCCGCTGACGTCGATTCCCGTCGAGGTGTTGACGAAGATCCGCAGCGGGCCCGAGCCGTCGTCGACCACCACCTGGATACCGAACGGAGGATCGGGCGCAAGGGGCTGGGTGATCGTTCCCACCACCCGCACCAGCTGCCCCTGGTTGGCGGGGCCGACGCTGCCGGTGCGCAGCCAGAGCGGCCTGATCACGGGCCCCCGGCCGTGGACCTCCGTCACGTCGCCGGCGCTCGCGGGCACGAGGATCAGGAAGCCGTTGGCCTGCGCGAGCTGGCCGGTGACCAGCACCCGCTGGCGCAGGGTGAAGCCGAGGTTCGTCGCGACGCTGACGTAGATGCCGCCGGTCCGATCCTGGATCGCGAAGCCCTGGTCGAGGGTGCCGCCGGACGAGAGCAGCCCCGAGGGGACGGTGACCGAACCCTCGACCGTCACGACCGTGCCCAGCGGCAGCGCGCGCGCGGCGCCGATGTCCAGCGGCCGCGGTCCGTCCGCCGCCTCCTTCGCGCCGATCGCAGCCATCCCGGCCCCGGCATCCGGCGTGGAGACGGCGGCGAACGCGGGGACCGCGGCGAACGCGGCGCAGGCGGCGAGGAGACCTGCCGCGCGCCAGGCGCGGGGCAGCATGCGGATGGTTCGGATCATGACGATCTCCTTTCAGGTCATCTCAGGTCATCTCAGGTCATCTTGGATCATCCGGTCGCGGGTTCCGACGGCAGGCGGACCGCGCCGGCAGCCCGCGCCTCTCTCCGGCGCGCAATGTACCTATTCATGGAGTGCGTCGAGAGGCCCGCGGCGCGATTCTCGAGCACCACCCGCCGCTTCGACCCGCGCCGCCTCCGCGCCGTAGCGGATTCGGCCGCGCCCTGCCGGGAAGCTGCGCAGCTTCCCGGCAGGGTACGCGGCATCGCATGGCCCATCCCTTCTGGTGCGTCACCGCCTGCGGCAGACCCCGCAGGTCCTATACTTGTCGGCCATGGGTTCAGAGACGTCTCAGCCGAGAGACGCCACGCCGCGCGAGGGCGACATCCCGGCGGAGTGGCTCGCCGAGTTCGAGGCCGCTGCCCGCCGGCCGCTGCCGGCCCGTTTCCGCTACGCTTTCATCCACACCTACAAGCCGGTGCTCGACGACGAGCCGTTCCGCGCCTTCGACACGACCGCCGATTACCGCCGCTGGTGCGAGGAGAACCTGCCGGACTGGCTGGGATATGGGCGCCTTTGAGTACCGCCAGGCCGAGGAGATTCGCGACGCTTTCGCCCGCCATGGCGTGCGCTATCTCTTCATCGGCAAGTCCGGCGCGATCCTGCTCGGTTTCCCCGACACCACTCAGGACGCCGACCTCTTCGTAGAGAAGGGCCCTGACAACGGCCGGGCCATCGTCGCCGGCCTGCGCGAGCTGGGATTCGCCCTCGACGACGAGCAAGCAGCACAGATCGAGGCCGGCAAGGACTTCGTGCAGCTCAAGAACGGGCCTTTCGACCTCGACCTGGTGTTCGCGCCGGACGGCATCGAGCGTTTCGCAGACGCCTGGCGCAGGCGCGTGGAGGTCGAAGGCTTCTCCGTCTGCCACCTCGACGACATCATCGCCAGCAAGGAAGCGAGCGGCCGCGCGAAGGACCGCGAGTCGCTGCCTCGGCTGCGGTCCTTCCGCGAGTACTGGCAGCGACGGCACGGCCGCCCTTGACGCTGCCAGGGACCCATCGCTGCTAGTGCGTCACCGTCTGGACCAGCACGGCAGAGGTGCTGGTCAGGAAAGTCGAGCTCCCCCCGTAGACGGCGGTGATCTGATGCGTGCCCACCGCGAGGGACGAGGTGGTGAACGTGGCTTGCCCCGCGGCATTCAGGGAATGCGAAGACAGCTTCTTCGTGCCGTCCTTGAAGGTGACCGTGCCCGTGGGGATCGCGGTGCCCGGGGCGGTGGCCACCACGGTGGCCGTGAAGGTGACGGACTGGTTGTGCGCCGAGGGATTGAGAGAGGAGGTCACCGTCGACGTCGTGCCATCCTTGTTCACCGTCTGGGTCACGATCGCGGAGGTGCTGCCGTTGAAGCCGGCGTCGCCGCCGTAGACGGCCGTGATGGAATGCGCGGCCACGCTCAACGCCGAGGTCGTGAAGGTCGCGTGCCCCGTGCCGTCGAGAGCGCCGGTCCCCAGGGTGCTCGACCCGTCCTTGAAGGTCACGGTGCCCGTGGGCAGCCCGCCGCCCGGGGCGTTGGCCGTAACCGCGGCCGTGAAGGTGACCGGCTGGCTGTACACCGAGGGGTTCGCGGAGGAGCTCACCACCGTCGTGGTGGCGTCCTTGGTCACGACCTGCGGCGAGGCGGCGTCGGTGCCGCTGCTGTTCGCCCAGCCGCTGGCCCCGGCGAAGGCGGCGGTCAAGGTGTGGCTGCCGACCGCCAGCGCCGCGGTGCCGAAGGCGGCGTTGCCGCTGCCGTCGACGGCGACGTTGGCGGCCCAGACGGTGGCGCCCTCGGTGAAGGTGACGGTGCCCGCGGGCACGCCGGCGCCGGAGGTCACGTTGGCGGTGAACGTCACCGATTGCCCGAACGTCGAGGGATTGGGCGAGGAGCTCAGCGTGGTGGTGGTGGCGGTGGCGCCCGAGATGGTCTCCGCGACGCAGTTGCTCACCTGGAACGGGCAGGTGCGGACGCGGTACCCGTAGGTGGACCCGGCGGCGACGGTCGAATCCGTGTACGAGCCTGTCGTGGTCGAGGCGATGCCGGCGAAGGTACCGCCGCAGCCGCCGTCCGCCCGCTCCACCACCTAGTTGGTCACCGGCGGCACGCCGGGCCAGGTGAGCTGCACCTGCTGCCCGCTCACCGTGGCGCCGAGCGTCGCGCCCGCGGCCGGGCAGGCGTAGAGCGGCACGGCGGTCGAGGCGATGAGCGCGATGGCCGCCTTCTCGGTCGGCCACGAGTAGTTCTGATTGAACATCAACGTCGTGCTGTTGACGGGATAGAACTGGGTCACGGTGTCGCGGCAGGTCGAATTCTGGAACTGGTCGAAGCACGGGCAGATGTCGTTGTTGGTGAGGTCCTCGTTGAGATCGATCGCGGTCACGCCGACGTTCCAGAACGGGCAGTGATCCGTCTGGCACATCTTGGTCGTGTTGCGCACGATCTTGGCGGGATCGATGATGTCGCCGTAGTCGGAATTGGCCTGGACGAAGGCATCGCCGAAAGCCACGCACGAGGGGCAGCTCGTGGTGTTCCAGTTGTACAGGTTCATCAGGCCGTCCATGTCCCCGTCGAACGCGGTCTGATCCATGTTGAGCACGCGCCACATCGGCGCGAGCGGGTTCATCCGCGTGTAGGCCGTCGAGCCGCACAGCCCGACCTCTTCGCCGCTGACGAACAGGAACTTCACCGTGTTCTGCCAGCCGTAGCCGTTGAAGATGCGCATCGCCTCGAGCAGCGCCGAGCCGCCCGAGATCGCGTCGTCCGCGCCCTCGGAGTTGTTGGCGTCGTTGGCGGCGCTCTCCGAGATGGTGTCGTAGTGGACGAGGAAGATGACCTGCTGGTTCTGCCCGAAGTCGACCTGGGCAGGCAGCGTGAAGATGAGGTTCTGCCAGGTCATCGAGCCCTGCCGGGTGGTGCAGCCCGAGTTCGCCGAGGTGTAGCTCTGGCGCGCCGCGTTCGGCGCGACGAAGCCCCAGCCCGCGGCCTTGTTCTCCAGG
>Ga0209580_10001039_pt1 | contig 13303 bp, 9 predicted proteins | sample Coa_R1_5_FD_187153 | JGI IMG/M metagenome (GOLD analysis project Ga0209580, IMG submission 187153) | Surface soil microbial communities from Centralia Pennsylvania, which are recovering from an underground coalmine fire - Coalmine... | ecosystem: Environmental > Terrestrial > Soil > Unclassified...
CGAATATGAACGCACACTGTCGCAACCTTCGGCATACAACCTGTACCTCGTCGGCGGGTCGGATAATTTCACGCGCATCAGCGACGCGCTCACGCAATGGCAGAGCGACAAGCCCGCCAACGCCGTCATCGAGATCACTGACAGCGGAGTGTACGTGGAACCCATCAGTATCTCGCTCAATCCCGGGCAGACTCTGCAACTCCGCGCTGCCAGTGGCAAGCGTCCCGTGATCCGCCTGCTGAACTGGCAAACAGCGGCTCCTGACAATCTGACCATTGAGGGCTTGGTGAACACCGACACTCCGAGTGCCGAACCAACGAGCTGGTTTACGCTTGATGGAATCGTCGTAACCGGGCGCGGAGTTCAGGTGCAGGGCGACGTAGCGGGAGTCACCATTCGGCACTCGACCCTGGTGCCGGGCTGGAGCCTGGACTGCAACTGCGAGCCCACGCGCCCCACCGAGCCGAGCCTGGAGCTCGACGACGCGCCGAATTGCGTGCGCATCGAACACAGCATCGTCGGCGCCATTCAGGTCAATCGCGACGAGGTTCGCGAAGATCCCTGCCGGATCTACATCAGCGACAGCATTGTCGACGCCACCAGCATTGACGGCATCGCCGTCGGGGCTCCCGAAAAGCTGTGCGCCTTTTCAATCCTCGACATCCGCCGCTGCACTGTGTTTGGAAAGGTGCAAACCCACTCCATTGCACTGGCGGAGAACTGCATTTTTATGGGCGTGATAACTGATTGCCGCCGGCAGCAAGGGTGTATGCGGTTCTGTTATGTTGCGTCGGGTTCGCGCACTCCGAAGCGTTACGAGTGTCAGCCCGATCTCGTGGAGCGAGCCGTTCTCGCACCGGCGCAACACGATAGCCTCACCAATGCTGAGCGAATCGCGCTGCTGCAGCAGGAGCGGGCGCGCGTGGAGCCCGAGTTCAACAGCACACGTTACGGCACACCGACCTATTGTCAGCTGTCCGATCACTGCGCGGCGGAGATTACCCGCGGCGCCGATGACCAGTCGGAGATGGGTGCATTTCACGACTTGTATCAACCGCAGCGGGCGGCGAATCTTCGTGCCCGCCTGGACGAGTACACTCCGGCGGGCATGACGGCCGGAATCATTTACGCCAGCTAGGGAGGACCGCATGAAAGCCGATCTAACACGGGATACATTTCATCCCCGGAAGCACTACGCTCGCGTGCTCACGCAGCAAGGCAGAGTGCAGCTCGACGCCGACATGAACGAGCAGGCAGCGATTCTGCTGCGATACTTGCACATTCTGGCGGCCGATCTGATCGGCCCCGCCGGCGGTCCCGCCGATCCACAAGGCAACGTTGGCTTTGCCATCACTGCCATCACGCCGGCTCCGAAACCGCCTGATTTCCAGATTGGCTTTGGTGACTACTATGTGAACGGCTTGCTCTGTCAGGCGGACTTTGTTCTGATGGCCGTTTTTCCAACCAGCACCCCGACCGTCTTCCAACTCATGAATTGGAGTGCGGAATTCGAGTTACAGTCGAATCCGTATTATTACGAAATTTTCGACGCTACTCCTTCGTCTAGTCCGCCTCCCACTCCTGTACCGGTGGTGATCGCCAGTGCGAGCAAGACACCAGATCAATATCAGCTCACATTCAAAATTGCCCCGAATCTGAACGGGTTTTCTACTCCGACGCTTCGTCGTCTGATCACTTACCTGCACCAGCCAGACCTCGTGTTTTCGACTAAGTCGACCCCTAACAGTCCTCTGCCACTGCCATCTGGGCTGAGCCAGATATATCTTGACGTTTGGGAGCGCGCTATCACCTATGCCGAAGATGACAGCATTCGCGAGGTGGCGTTGGGCGGGCCTGACACCGCAGCCCGCAGCAAGCTGGTCTGGCAGGTGAAGTGGACGCAACCAGCGCTCGGGTCAACCGACTCTGCCACCTGTATGACCATCCAGCAACTTACCGCTCAGGTCCAGGCTCAGCTCCAAGGACAGAGCCAACCTCAACCTCGCGGATGGCTGCAAGCGAAGGCAAAGCAAAGCTCTCAGTCTACAAACCCTTGTATCATTAACCCGAACGCCGCTTATACGGGGCCAGAAAACCAGTTGTACCGGGTCGAGATCAATCGCGGTGGTGCTGCTGGTACCACGACCGGGGTTTCAGCTACTTTCAAGTGGTCGCGAGAAAACGGATCTGTCATCTATCCGATTGCCAGCGGCGGTGGAACACCAAAGGTAGTGTTGGAGAGTCTGGGCCGCGACGATCGGTTCGGGCTGGTCGAAGGAAACCTAGTTGAGGTGCAGGACGACCGTTCCGTTTTATCTAATCTGCCCGGCAACTTGCTGTCGGTACAGGCCATTGATTCCACCACCATGACCGTGACGCTCAATGGCACGCCGGATACGCTCTTAGGAAGCGACGAAACTCTTCACCCCCTGCTGCGACGCTGGGATCAGGCCAGCGGCGATCCAGCCGAGGGTGGGCTTACACTTGACATCGACAACGGCGCCTTCGTCCAGGAGGGTACCTGGCTGACTTTGGAGGACGGTGTGCAAATCCGATTCGAGCCGGCAAACCCCGTAGTGTCGCCTTCCGGCGCTCCAACTCCGCTGGTCAATCAATACATCACTGGGGATTATTGGCTGATTCCCGCCAGGACGGCGACCGGAGATGTCGAGTGGCCCAAGGTATTGGATGCCCAGGGCAATCCTGAAACGGACACGAACGGGGATATCATAATAGTCGCTCTGCCGCCGCACGGCATCACACACTACTACGCCCCGCTTGCCGTCGTATTGGTCGGCGGCAACGGCGCTGTGTCTGTTACGAATTGCCGCAGTTCGTTCACTCCCAGTGCAACCCTCATGAAAAAGTAGTCTTCCCGATGGTGTCTCGGCTTCACGCTGAGACACCATCGCCTTCTCACACCACTTGCTCGATTGCACTCGATTGCCCGACGTATTTCGGCTCCCGCTTCGCATACGCTGGCAAACCGGCTCAAGTTCGATTCCCGGTCGCGCTACCAACTACTATCCGCTAAGACCCCGCTAAATCAGAGGGTCTTGTTTTTTCCGGAAAAGGCTACTGACCGGTGATTGCGGATACTAGCATGAACTGTGGTACACAAATTGGTATACACCTCGCTTCCGGCGCGGTCCGAGGTCCAAAATTGGACAACTCGATGGACGTAATCTCGTGATCGACCATCCCAGAAGTTGTCCGAGAGGGAGGGGTGCGCCGGAAGGGGCGGCGCATTTTGCCCATTTCGATCCAAAACATTTAGAAAAAAACTGTCAAGAAAAATACGCAAAAGGGTCATTGCGTGTAATCCGTGGGGTAGGGTGTCGCACTTTCCCCTGAGGTCATAGTACCCCGTCAATGAAAGCGATGGGGTTGGGTAACGCCGCCCACGTGGCGTGCGGGGGCGGCTCGGGGCGACAAAGAATGTCGAGCGGGGGCTAGGGGAGTGGGGAACTGGAGTCGGGGCAACTTTGTTTCATAAGCTCGCGTCGCAGTGCAACCCCCACGAATTCTGATAGAAAGCCAAGAATAAGAATCAGGACGCCAATCAACCCAGTGGTCTGGGCGCGTTCCGGCTGATTCTCCGCGTGCTGCTACCTTGCGAACTAGCCATGTCTGCCAGCCTCCAACTGGCGGTTGTGGTCAACGCTGTGCCGGTGTTGACGCATCGGCACGGCGCGCTGCTATCGCTGCGAATCTGTTTGTGGCTTCTCGCAGCGGCTTGTCTTGAAATTTCACGTAGCGCGCCGTCGTGGACTGTTGCGAGTGTCCAAGCAAGCGCCCGATTTGGGCGAGCGATTCTCCTTCAGACGCGAGCCAGGACGCATAATTGTGCCGCAAATCATGGAGCCGCAAATCGGCATAGCGTCCCGACTCAGGCAACAGATCTACAAGGCCAGCGGCTTCCCGGATCTTCTTCCATGCTCCTCCGATATCGGTGAGCGGTTCATTTGCATCGCGACCGGGGAACACGAACTCACCCTGCTTCGGTAGAGTTTTCAGCAATGCAACTGCGTCCTCGCTGAGCGGAACTCTCTCGGGTTTCTTCTGCTTGTTGCGCACAGTTGGGCGATGCCACTGCTCACGGTCCAAATCGAACTCGCTCCACTTCGCGCCGAGCACTTCATTCGGGCGCGAGCCGGTCAGGAACATCAAACGGATGGCCGCGGTGATGCGTCCTGATTCCTTCGCGAGATATGCCTTCTGTTTTGCAGAGCACTCAAGATCCTTCACGCTTGCTTGCGGGAACTCGTCCAGCACTCGCAGCAGTTGGTCCATCTGATCTTCCGTGAGGTATACCTCGCGCTGATCTTCCCGGTAACGTCCGACTGCTTTCGCCGGATTCTGTTTTCCTTGGAGATCCCACGCGGCGGCATTGTTGCGCTGCGCCCAAAACCACATCGCTCGCAGCAACGCGACGACGCGGTTGGCTTGGACCGGAGTCCTTTTCAGTCGGATGCGGATCTTTTCATTGATATCTTCGGCAGTGAGGCTGGCGACGCGAAAGCGGCCGAGGAATGGAAGGATATGCGCATCGATCTGCCGCTGGTACTCTCTTGCCGTCTTACTCCCGTTATCGACGTTGACGTGCTTCTCCATGTAAGTCTTGGCCAGGTCGGCCATTGAGCGCATGCGGCCTCTCTCTTCGATGGCTTCCTGTTGCTTCTTATCCTTTTCCAGAATCGGATCGAATCCCTCGCCGATGCGGGTTTTCAATTTCCCTGCAAGGATTCGCGCGCTGGTCGCGCTGTGGTCTCCCGGATAGTCACCGATTTCGTATTGCCGCTGTTGCTTGCCCATGCGATAGCGGAGAACGAAGGCGCGGTGATTGTTGGCAGTGACGCGGAGGCCGAATCCTTTGAGTTCGCGGTCAAAATGGATGACGTGGCCAGACTTCGGCGGCTTCACGCTTTTACAGAAGGTTTCAGTCAGGAAAGTATTGCTGCGTTTGCGGGCCATTTGCGGAATGCTCCTTTCCGATCTGTTGATCGCTTGTCAGGCGGTTTGAGGAGAAATTCCATGTCAACACTGTGTCAACAAGATCTGGCGAAAGCTGACTTTTCGTGTCGCTCTCTGTCGTCATGCAAGTTTAGCCCAAATCTCGCAAACTCTACTAGTTAATTCGAAAATGCAGGTTTCATGCGGGGAGGGGAGAACGAGGGATTTACAGTCTCTTAATCAGTAGGTTGAAGGTTCGATTCCTTCCGCGCTCACCAAACCCCCCACTGGCACGGGTTTTGGCGCATCGCATCATTGCACGGACCGATTGGGTGCCAAAGTTGATGCCATCCGGCTGCCTACCAGCCTCAGCGCATCTCCGACTTCAACACGCTTGGCGGCATCGTAGACTTCCTGCTGCTCCACCCGCTTGTGCCCCATCGTGTCCCTCACCACTTCGGGATCGACCCCCGCCCGACGCATCCGCCGTTTCAGGGTGTGGCGGAAATCGTGCGTGCCGCCCAGCTTCACCCCGATGGCTTTCGCTGCCGGGTGCAAATAGCGGCGACGGAAGTTGCCGGGGTTGACGGGGGTTCCCTTGCGAGATTGAAACACCCAGCGTTGCCCAGCGGAGGCCCGAATGAAACGGATCAGATCGCCATGCACCACATCGTCTAGCGGCAGCACTTCGATCTCGTCGGGCTCCAGCATCACAACCTTGCCGTTGTAGATGATGCGCTGGATGGTCAGCACATTGTTTTCGTCAAGGTCATCGGGTTGTACTCCGATGGCTTCTTCGATGCGCCGTCCCAGCAAATCGAGCAACCGGGTCAAGCTGGCATACGGCTCCTCCAATTGCGCGATGATGGCCGCCGTCTGACATGGTTCCAGTTCGACGCGCTTCACCTTGCGACCGCCCACAACCTTCGGGATGCGGATGTCATGGAGCCATCCCACGGGGCGGACAACTTTGCTGTTCTTTTCCGCCCAGCATAAGGTCATGCACAATACCAGTCGCAAGCTGCGCAACGTGGATTCGCTGTACTTTTTCGCCTGCGTGTTCACCAGTCCGACAACGTCTGCGTTCTGGAAGGGATACGACGCGTACGTTGTGTTCCTTGCGGGTGTTGACACTTTCAGGGAAGACGAAGTCGGACGCGCATCGTTGTACGTCGGAGCCACACGAGCCAAGCTGACGCTCTATATCACGGGTCTCAATTCACGCATCCTGACCGAAACAGAGCGAGTAATCTCACGCTCACGTGCTCTCAGAGCGGGAGAAGACCCCGCGGCGATTGCCTGACGTGCCGCTGTCCGAAAGGTATACTGACTGACCATCGCAAAACGAAAATTTCGGCGTTGAAAACAAGCCAGTTCTCGTTGCTAGGGGGAACACCCTTTTGAACCAGACCTTCTGGTGCTTGGTAATTGGCACTTCCACACGCTGTCGGCTGTCCGTCATGCTCCAAACTGCCTCAAGTGGTGATCCATGTGTAGGTAGGCGTGGCGCATTCGCTCAGTCCTCGATAACTGACCGAACATCGCGTGAGCAGTGAAGTCATGCTTCCAACCCAGAACCGTTCAAACAGAATGCGAACGTTCTCGACATCTGATGAAAATTCAAACGGGCGAGTACCGCCCTCCTGCTGATCAACTTCAGGTCGTGTCTTGATGCCGTGCGGCCACGTGAGAGGCACCCAAAGAGCCGCCCACTTGTAGATCGTCGGCTTTAACAGCGTCGAGGAAGAACTGACGTGCTTTTCGCCCAACGCGACACGGAAAGAATCGCTCAGATGGCAAATCATCTGATGAGCGGACATGCTGCCCCAACGCCGCTGGCTGTCGGGGCGCACCTTGCTCAGGCGATCCAGCACTTCCTTCTGGTCGCGATCATTCAGGAGAGTTCTCATCTGTTGGACGTGCATTCTACATCCTGCTGGCAATCACTCGCAGGGCTGCATGTGCGGTTGAACCGGAGCATTGTTGCGCTGCATTGACTTCCCCTTCCCCTCATCCCTACCATTGCAGCCTGAGCGCCATGATCGGTCAGACCATCTCGCACTATCGCGTCATCGAGAAGCTGGGCGGCGGCGGGATGGGTGTAGTCTACAAGGCAGAGGACACCGAGCTTGGTCGTTTCGTCGCGCTGAAGTTTCTGCCTGACGAACTAGCCAGCGATCCGCAAGCGTTAGAACGATTCCGTCGCGAGGCACGTGCTGCCTCCGCTCTCAATCATCCCAATATCTGCACGATACACGAGATCGGCAAGCACGAAGGGCAGCAGCCATTCATCGTCATGGAATTTCTGGATGGCATGACGCTGAAGCGCCAAATCGCAGGGAAGGCGTTAGACATCGAGACCGTGCTCGATCTGGGCATCGAGGTCGCTGACGGACTGGACGCTGCCCATGCCGCTGGTATTGTTCACCGGGACATCAAGCCTGCCAACATCTTCATTACGAAACGTGGACATGCAAAGCTTCTCGACTTCGGGCTGGCGAAAGTCACTTTAAAGCCAACGAACGTTGCCATGAGCGCCCCCACCATCGAGTCTGACGAACATCTGACCAGTCCCGGCAGCGCGATAGGCACGGTCGCTTATATGTCGCCGGAGCAGGTTCGGGGGAAGGAACTTGATGCACGCACCGATCTGTTTTCGTTTGGCGCTGTGCTGTATGAGATGTGTACGGGCACCTTGCCGTTTCGCGGTGACACTTCGGCACTGATCTTCAACGCGATTCTGGAACGCGCTCCCGTAGCTCCTGTGCGGCTGAATCCCGATGTTCCGCAGGACTTAGAGCGAACCATAAACAAGGCGCTGGAGAAAGATCGCGATGTTCGGTATCAGTCCGCCGCTGACATGAAGGCCGACCTGAAGCGCCTCAGACGTGAATCCAGTTCCGACGTATCCCGAACCAAGCATGAGCAAGTTGCCCGCCGCCCCAAGCTTGTCGCGATAGCGATCTCCCTCGTTCTCGTGCTGGTCTGTGCTGCCGCGATTGCGTGGTGGAAGAGCAATCGAGATCATGCGAAGAGCACTCTGCCGAACCCAACGGCAGTGGCGGTACTCCCGTTTGGAAACATGGGTGCTGATAAAGACGTTGATTTTCTTCGTCTGGCACTTCCCGACGAGATTGCGACAACCTTGAGCCATGTACGTTTGTTATCGATCCGCCCATTTTCGGAGACAAGCAAATACGTCAGCCCGGACACAGACTTTCAAAAAGCGGGTCGCGAGATGCGGGTAAGCAGTATCGTCACAGGGCACTTCCTCAAGGCGGGTGACCAGCTACAAGTGACGTTGGAAGCCATCGACGTTGATACGAATCAAGCAGTATGGCGGGACACGCTGAATGTTGCTGGTCAAAACATGATTGCGATGCGAGAACAAGTCCTGTCGAGGATCGGCACTGGGCTTGTACCCGCTCTCAGGCCAGCGGCAGTCAGTTCGGAGACTGGATCACAGCCTAAGAATGAAGAGGCGTATGACCTTTTCTTGCGAAGTACGGCCGTCCCGCACGAACCTGCCCCAAACAAAGAGGCCATCCGAATGTTGGAACGAGCGGCGGGACTCGACCCATCCTATGCCCCAGCGTGGGACGCATTGGGTCAACGCTATTATTTCGACGCCGCATACTCGGATGGAGGGCAAGTTGCCTTAGACCGTTCCAACGCTGCCCTTGAACGTGCGAAGGCTCTTGATCCCAATCTGGTCTCCGCTGTGGTGACTCTGGCTACCAACTGGGTCGAACGCGGGGAATTGGAAAAGGCTTACACGGAAGTGGCACAGGTTTTAAAGAGGCGACCAGAAAACGGCTACGCGCATTTCGCGCTTTCCTATGTCTTGCGTTATGCAGGTTTGTTGAAGGAGGCACAGCAGGAATGTGACACCGCGTTAGCCCTTGATCCCGGCAATTATCAGTTCCGTTCGTGTGCAAGGGCCTTCTTTCTCGATGGGAATTTTCAACGTGCGCTAGAGTACCTTGCTTTGGACGCTGGATCGAACTACTCGCAACGCAACGAAGTGGAAATGCTTTTGCGGCAAGGCAAGAAAAACGAGGCTCTTGAGATCGCACATGCGCTCACCGAAAACAGGGCGGCGCGAATGAGCGGGATGCGGTTGGTAGATGCTTGCCTACGAGGGCGACCCGAATCAGAGATCGAGGCACTGTCAACAGAAGCTGAAAGTTTTGCAGTGCCCGATCCCGAAATGCGCTACGCCGTGGCAGATTATCAAGCTTTTTGTGGAAAAAAGGAAGCGGCATTGACTCTGCTTCGGCAAGCTGTCCAAGGCAGATTTTGTCCTTCTACAGCAATGGATTCCGACCCCCTTTTTGAGCCATTGCGCCATAGTGCGGAGTTCCAAGAAATCCGCTCCGCTGCCGTTGATTGCCAAAACAGATTCTTGGCGTATCGGAGCCAGCACCATTAGTGCTCACGCTTCGGCCTGCGTGGAAAGGTGCCGATCCCGACATCTCCACTCTGAAGCAGGCCAAGGTCGAAGACGCAAAGGGCGCTATTGCCGAATGGACAGAGCTTAGACTGCGATGACTGGATCCCCTGAAATCTACACTCCGGGTTACGCCGAACCAACCCTCCGGCTGATGCTTCAGAGGAATGCTGCTAAACACGCCGCCTTCTTCACGCCTTATTTGCGCGGCGGGATGTGTGTACTGGACTGTGGCTGCGGCCCCGCCACGATCACTCTCGACCTAGCAAAACTGGTCTCGCCGGGGCAGGTCGTCGGAATTGATCTCGAACCAAACCAACTTCGTTCTGCTCAGGATCGTTCGAGACAACAAGGAATTAACGCATCGTTTGGCGTGGCGAGCGTCTACGCTCTCCCGTTCGCAGACAGTCAATTTGATGCAGTCTTCGCCGACGCGCTGTTCGAGCATCTTCGGGAACCTGCTAGAGCACTTTCAGAAATGAGGCGCGTGCTGAGATCGTCAGGTATTGTAGCCCTAAGAAGCCCCGACTGGGCTGGGTGGTTGGTTTACCCTCCATGTCCATTGATTGAGCAAGGTTTTGATTCGTTCAGGAAAATACAGATTGCGAATGGCGGTAATCCGCATGTGGGGCGAGCCTTGAGGGGTCTTTTAAGGCAATCAGGATTTTCGAATGTTTCACTCTCGGCTTCTTATGAGCTTGTGTACGATCCGGCCCTCTTTATCGACTGGCTCGCCAGTTGTTTGGAGCTTAAAGGCATTACCGAGCTTAGGCAAAATGCGAAAGTAGTGCGTGATTGGAGTGAACACCCCGACGCCATCGTGGCGGTGAGTTGGTTTGAAGGAATCGCGACAGCCTAAGTGTTGAATCGCCGTGGCTACGGGTGAATGGTTCACGACGGCGACACAGGAGCGGAAAAACCATCCGACCTCTAGTGTGTGGAATTCTGGAAACATCTTTGTACGTCGAGAGCACCGCTCGCTCCGTTGAATTCTATCGCCGAATATTCGGCTTTGAGCCACTGGAACCCGGCGAACCCTTGAACGATGAAACGCACCTTTGCCCAATGCGTGCTGGTGATCGCAGTGTGCTGCTGCTGTTCAAGAAAGGTGCTACTGCTGACACGGACGCCAGTGGCGCGATTCACATCGCGTTTGGGATCGCCCGTTCCGATTTGGCTGCTTGGGAACGCTGGCTGAACGAACCAGGCATCTCGATTGAGTTGCGGAAGACGTGGAAATATGGAGGCGAGGCGCTGTACCTCCGCGACCCAGACGGTCATCTGCTGGAGGAAGGGTGCCACAGCTTGCGTGGAAAAGTCGGACCAGTTATTAGAAAACGATTCTGCAACTTTGATTCAAACCGTCGCGCAGGTTGTCGGCACAGCGAAACCATCAAGAGGATAAGGGCCTTCCAAGGCAAGCCGTGAGTACGAGGTGGTGCTTCGATTTCCGGCCCTGGAGGGCGCCCGGCGTTACTCTAATCTGCGTAATTTCGCACAACGGGAAATACGTTCGTTCGCATCACCAAGGGTGCCAGAACATAAAAAGCTGGGCATGGACCTGGGAACCCACCGAGATACAGTGGATCAATGAGAACGACTTCGAGTGTTTCGCGAGCACCAGGGTAGACACTGCTGTAACGCAAAAGGCAACTTTCATTTTGAACGCAGCGTGAGGTATCGCCAGGAATGACGATGAACCTCAAGAAGTACTTGCGTTATGACGTATACAGGCGTACTTATATGTCAGATGCCTCGAGCCAGCCATATCCAAAAGGCCGAACGGCTCAACCTGGCTCGCACCCTAGTGCAGCGGTATCCGCATTGGCCCGAGGCGGCCCAGAGACTGGCCCGGAATTGTTCTATCTCCGAACGCCAAGCCTATCGCTACCTGGAGCAAGCACAGCGACTCAAACACCCCGTCCCGGTCGGCGATGTCAAAGTATCCTTCACCGTCAAGCTTTCGCGCCGCCTCGTGGAACGACTCCGCGCCTACGCCGCTTCGACGGGATTGACCTTGAGCGAGATCGCCAGCCGTGCCTTCTCGGCGGTCCTGCAACGCGGGGGAGGTCGTGGCTGACCGGACGCGCAGTCCGTCGCGAACCGTCCATCTGGAATACCGCTTCGACCGATTATTGGCGGACAAGTTGGCTCAGGCCTACGAGCTGCTCGCGTCGGACAGGTGCTGGTCGATTGCTCCAAGCCCGCAGCCGGCAAGCTGCCAGGAGGTGGTGAATGAACAAACCCGCCGCCCTCTACGCCCGTGTGTCCTCCGATCGGCAAAAGGAGAACCACACCATTGCCAGCCAGGTAGCGGCGTTGACGCAATACGCCGAGACCAACGGATACCTGGTCCCGCCCGAGTGGCAGTTCCAGGATGATGGCTTTAGTGGCGCCACCTTGGTCCGTCCTGGTTTGGAGGCATTGCGGGACCTCGCGGCGGCGGGTGAGATCCAAACCGTTCTTATCTACTCGCCTGACCGCTTGAGTCGGAAATATGCCTATCAAGTGCTGTTAGCCGAAGAGTTCGCCCGCTGTGGAGTAGAGCTGATCTTTCTGCGAGCGCCTTCCGGCGCGACCGCCGAAGATCAGTTGCTGGTCCAGTTTCAGGGGATGATTGCAGAATACGAACGAGCCCAGATTGCCGAGCGTTCTCGCCGTGGCAAGCGGCACCGCGCTCAGCAAGGTTCGATTAATGTGCTGTCGGGCGCCCCCTACGGCTATCGCTACGTGAAGAAGACCGATACTTCGGCGGCCTACTACGAAGTGGTGGAGTCCGAAGCCGAGGTGGTGCGTCTCATCTTCGATGCCTACACGCGGCAAGGCCTTAGCATTGGTGCCATCGTCGGCTTACTCAACCAACGCGAGGTGCCGACGCGGACGCGACGAAGCCGATGGGAACGTCCCACCCTCTGGAGGATGCTGCACAACCCGGCTTACGCGGGGCACGCCTTCTATGGCAAAACCGAGCTTCGTCCCCGTCGGCGAATCACCCGTCGCTTGCGTGAGCGTGGCCTGTGCAGTCGTGACAGTTCGTTTCGGGAACGGCCTCGTCCAGAGTGGATCGAAATCCCTGTACCCGCTTTGGTCAGCGAAGCAACCTTCGCTCTGGCGCAAGAGCAATTCGAGAAAAATAAGAGGTTCTCTCCCCGACGCACCATCGAACCATCCTTGTTGCAAGGGCTGTTGGTCTGTCAGCGTTGTGGCTATGGACTGTATCGAGCTTCGACGCGAACTTCCCAGCGCACAATCTACTACTATCGCTGCTTAGGACGGGATGGCTACCGACATCTGAAGGGCGCGGTTTGCGACAGCAAGCCGATTCGTCAGGAGCAGCTCGATACGGTAGTGTGGCAGGAGATTATGCGGCTGCTGGAAGATCCCAGCTTGCTACAGGGAGAGTTAGATCGCCGGCTGCAAGCAGCCCAAATCACCGATCCCCTGAAGCGCCGCGAAGACGCGCTCCGTCGCGACCAAGCGCGCCTGACCAAGAGCATGGAGCGGCTGCTGACCGGGTACCAGGAGAACCTGATCACGTTAGAAGAGCTCCGCTGCCGCATGCCGGAACTGCGCAAACAGCAGCGGGCGATCGAAGCGGAATTGCAATCGTTGGAGATGACGGCTGTCGACCCAACCCGTAATCTACGTCTGGTGGAAAGCCTCGCCGAGTTCCGCACACGACTGCGCTCCAGAGGCAACGTCCTGGAAGTGGCAGAGCGTCAGAGGGTCGTACGGTTGCTAGTGCGGGAGATCCTCGTGGACAGGGATAACATTACAATCCGCCATTCCATTCCCATGCCGGCCTCTTCACCCGATTCGAACCATGGAGTTCGGCCAAGCCACGAACCGCCCGAGCCCAATACTGGTCCAAGTTATCTTTTGCGTTCAAACAGTCAACAC
>Ga0209580_10001040_pt1 | contig 13270 bp, 7 predicted proteins | sample Coa_R1_5_FD_187153 | JGI IMG/M metagenome (GOLD analysis project Ga0209580, IMG submission 187153) | Surface soil microbial communities from Centralia Pennsylvania, which are recovering from an underground coalmine fire - Coalmine... | ecosystem: Environmental > Terrestrial > Soil > Unclassified...
TCGAGATCTCCTGAGTTTGACGCCGCCTTCGATTGAGTCATGTAAGTTCGAATCTGCTCCATCATGCTCTGCTGCGCTGGCGTAAGCTGGCGTCCGGCGACGCTCTTCAGATTCGCATCCGTCGTGGCCAGCAACTGGTTCGTATTCTCCCGCTTGTGGAGCTGCTGTTCTTTGCTAGTCCCCGGCGCCAGTTCCGGTGTGCCTTCCTTAGCCCCGCCATTTCGTACGACCACTTTGCCGGACTGAGTTTGCGGCGTCTTCTTGTGGACCGGTTTGTGCGCGGGTCTCCTCTTCAGCACCGGTGCTTCTGGAGTCGCCGGTGCAGGCGTCTGTGGCTCGGCAGTTTTATTTTCAGCAGGCGGTTTCGCTTGTGGTTCAGCACCCGGCTGTGCTGTGTCGGGTGAAGATGGCGCAGCAGGTTCAGACGGCTGCTGAGTTTGCGGCGACTGGTCTTGTGGTGACTGCCCCTGTTGTGATTGGTTGGGCGGCGCCTGCTCCTGTTGTGGTTTGTCCTGCGATGGCTGATCCGGTTGGGATTGTCCAGCGCAGACCTCCAGCGCGCCAAAAGCAATCACCGCCACGCATATTCCCATCCTGACCCAGAATTTCATCTCAACTCTTTCGCGATACCAGCGCAACTTCCTCGTGCGGCACGGAACGTTGCTCCGCCAGCGGCAGCCTCAAACGAAACGTAGTTCCCTGCCCTTCGGCGGATTCGAAGTCTACCGAGCCGTAGTGCCACTGCATAATCTGATACGTCTGCGCCAAGCCGATTCCGCTGCCGGTTTCCTTGGTTGTGAAATACAACTCAAAAATTTTATCCTGCACATTCGCCGGAATGCCCGTGCCCTGGTCCCGTACTTCGGTCACCACCGTGTCATCGTTTCGATGCGCCGCCATGGTGAGCGTTCCACCTTTCGGCATCGCCTGAACCCCGTTCAGCACTACGTTCAGCATCGCCTGCTTGATGAAGTCCACATCAACTTTGACCGGTATCGCCTCATCGGGCAGTTCGCGAACAATTTTTACTCCGTGTTGCGCCGCGTCGGGAGCAGCCAGCAGCGAAACTTCGTCGAGCACCAGACGTAAGTCAGTGTCTTCCAGGTGAAGATCGCGCGGGCGGGTGAAATCAACCAGAATCTGCACCACGCGGTCAAGCCGGTGAATTTCACTGTCGATAATGTCAACGTGGCGGCTAGTGTCGGGATCGAGCTGCTGCAACTTGTTCCGCAACAATTGCAGGTGCAGAACGATAGCATTGATTGGATTCTTCACCTCATGAGCAACGCCCCGGGTGACGCGGCCACTGGCTGAAATCCGGCGTGATAGCTCGATCTCGTCTTCGATACGGCGCGCCGATTCGGCATCACGCATGGTAAGCAGCGCGCCGATTTGCGTGCCTTTCTCGTGAATAAAATCCAGCGAGATCTGCACCCGCCGCCCATTCGGCATTTCCAGTTCGCGCTGTTCCAGATTATGATGCAGGCGGAAGGCGTCGAGCATCATCGATCCGAGCGCAGACTCACTTGCAAAAATTTCTTTGACGTTGCGGCCCAGCAGCTCGCCGCGAGAGCGGCCAAGAAATCTTTCGACCGCAGCGCTGACCAACACCACCCTGGAGTCGCGCGTGAACAGCATCAGCCCGTCCTGCAGACTTGACATAATCTGGTCAAGATTGCTCTTCAAGGCCGAGAAAATTTCCCGCGTGTCGCGCATCTGCCGCCCCAGGTTCGCGATCTTCTGGCTCACCTGGCCGTATTCATCGCCCCTGGGCTCGCTCGATTCGCCGCCATGAGCATCGGTCATGTTGTCCAAACTTCTGCTGATATGCTCCAGTGGCCCCAAAGCTATATTCGAAAGCAACGCCGCTAAAATGAGCGAACACAAAATCGCAATTGCCGACAGCAACATCGCGTGCCGCAAACGTGGCGTTAGTTCGCTGCGCAAAAATACGGTGGAGACCCCCACCCGGATGCTGCCAAACAACGTGCCATTCAGCAGCAGCGGCATTCGAACTTCGTAGATGGTTGGCGCGCTATACACCAGGCGAAGTTTCCGCCGAAATCCGGCATTCTCGATTATCGCGAAGTCGGGACGGTCAGCAACTTTTTTCCCCACGAGATTCGGATCAGTATGGAGAATCGCCTTGCCACCGGTATCGAGTATGGCTGCGTCATAGACCGTGGGCCAGCTCCCGACCACGGAATCCAGCATGGTATTCAGATCGCGATCCGTCCCTAGGTAGTAAGCGATGCCGCGGCGAACCGCATCGGGATTACTGGTATCCACGCGCGTGCTGCTCAGATCAGGAGCTGCATTGTTGGCCAGGAACGCCACCTGAGAAGTTAAATAAATAGCTGTATCGTGCGCCGTCGAAATTTTTTGGCGCAGAATTTGCGAGATGTAAAGATACGACGCACCCGAGACGAGCGCCGCCACCATGAATGTAATGGCCAAAACGATTTGGGTCCTGCGGCGCATAAGAAAGCCATCAGCCCTCAGCCTTCGGCAAAATCTCCCGCGAAAGGATTTACCTGATCAGAGCGCTGTACTATTCGCTTACCGGCTCCGTCTCTTCTTTTTCGGCGCGGCTCGCGCCATCCACTGTCGCGCTGCCATATTCCTTCAGTTTGTTGTGAAGCGTTTTCAAGCTGATGCCCAGAATCTCGGCGGCCTTGGTCTTATTATTGTTGGTGGATTCGAGCGTCTTCAGGATCAGCAAGCGTTCCGCCTCTCCCACCGTGGTTCCCACTCCGACGCGGATGGAATCTGCATCGTCAACCGAAACACGCACCGGGGCATGGCCAAAACCTGGCGGCAAATGTTTAGTTTCGATGACCGGGCCTTCACAGACGATGACCGCGCGCTCCAACGTATTCCGCAGCTCGCGCACGTTGCCGGGCCACGTGTAATTGCGAAATGCATTCAACACGGCCTCGCTTACGGTCGCGATACGGCGGCCATGTTTCGAGCTCATCTCTTCGAGTAACTGGTGCACCAGGTCAGGAATGTCCTCGCGGTGCTCGCGCAACGGCGGCATGTGAATATTGAAGACATTTAAGCGATAGTAAAGGTCATTGCGCAACTCTCCGTGCGCCACGGCCTCTTCCGGAACTTTGTTAGTCGCAGCGAGGACGCGTACATCGACCGTCGTCTCGACTTTGCTTCCCAGCCGGCGCAGCTTGCGGTCCTCCAGAACACGCAGCAGCTTTGCCTGAGTAGCGATGGGCATCTCGCCAATTTCGTCTAGCAGCAGCGTTCCGCCTTCAGCAAGCTCGAAGCAGCCGGTGCGGCGCTCCAGCGCACCGGTGAACGCGCCTTTTTCGTGTCCGAAAATTTCGCTTTCGATCAGAGTCTCTGGAATCGCCGCGCAGTTAATCGCGACAAATGGTTTGGGCCGCCGCGGGCTAAGCTCATGAATAGTACGTGCTACCAGCTCTTTGCCAGTTCCGCTCGCGCCCGTAATAAGGACGGAAGCGGTGCTAGGCGACACCAACTCGACCAGCCGGAAAATCTCCTGCATCTTCTTCGACGGCCCGACTAGAGATCCCAGCGACCCCGCATCCCGCAACTTGCGCCGCGTCACTTCCAACTCAACTCGTGCGCCCAGCAGCGCCGATGCGTTTTGCAGGATAGTACGCAGACGGTTCGTGTCGATCGGCTTGGTGATGTAATCGTAGGCACCCATGCGCATGGCTTGCACCGCGCTGTCAATAGTGCCCTGCGCGGTGACAACGATCACCGCGATTGTCCGGGTGTCGGCAGCAATTTTTTCCAGCAGCTCAAGCCCGCTCATGCGGGGCATTTTTAGATCGGTGATGACAATCGCCGGAGACCACACACCGATTTTTTCGTGGCCCTCCTGTCCGTCCCTGGCGGTCTCTGCCGCATACCCCCAGGCGGAGATCAGTTCGGCAAGCCCGGTCCGCTCGTTTTCCTCGTCCTCGACGATCAGTACTTTTTCTTGGGTCATCCAGTACTCATTATTCAGACTGTTTCGTGGCTCTGCAAGCGGTCAATCCGCCCTGTCGAATTCGGTAGTTCTCGCGCCATCCCCCGCTGGCTCGGAACCGATAATTTACTATGAATACACAAAATCATGTCCGAGCCCTTGTGGGGAGCCCGTGATCAGTGTGCGCGTCTGCTGGAGCTGACCGCCGACACCGAGGACCGCGCCAAAGAACACCCTTTGCGGCGTGACGTTCGCTCGCTCGGCATTCTGCTCGGAAGGGTTCTCATAGAGCAGGCCGGCGAACCGCTATTCAAAACCGTGGAGCAGCTCCGGCGATTGCTCATCGAGTCTCGACGCACTTCCGCCGCCGGACCTCACGTCTTCAACCAGGAAATGCAGCAAGCGCAGAAGATTGTCCGGCAGCTCGACGTTCGAGAAGCGTACCGAATCACCAAGGCGTTCGCGATTTATTTCGAGCTGACGAACCTCGCGGAGACGAATCATCGCAAGCGGCGACGCCGTGCGGGCAAAGTCCACTCCGATCAGGCCCCGCTGCCGGGATCGTTTCGCGGCACGCTTCTCCGGATGAAGGACGCCGGAATGAGCGCCGATCAAGCTCTTGACGCCCTGCACCAAGTGAAGGTCGTCCCGGTATTCACCGCGCATCCCACCGAAGTTGCGCGTCGTACCGTGCTGCAAAAACGACGGCGCATCTCGCGACATCTGGAAGCTCTGGACCGTTTGCCGCTGCCGCGCGCTGCGGCCCTTGATCTTGAAAATGCTATCGCTGTCGAGATTACAGGGCTATGGCAAACCGACGAAGTGCGAGTCAAGACACCGCTGGTCACAGATGAAATCCGCATGGGACTCGACCACTATCCCATGTCCATCTTCGACAGCGTGCCGCGTTTGTACGTAGAAATGCGAGAGTCCTTCCGCGAGGTTTACGAAAAAGAATTGCCGGCTGACGAAGTGCCGCAGGTATTATCTTTCGGCTCTTGGATCGGCGGCGACCGCGATGGCAACCCCTTCGTCACCGCGGAGAGCACGCGCGAAGCCCTCGAGCGGGCACAAAGCACGATCCTAACGCACTACATCTCCGAGATTCAGCGAACGATTGAGCAACTGAGTTCCTCATGCCGTCAGGCAACAGTCTCGAAAGACTTCCAGCAGAGATTGCAGGAATATTCCGGGCTAATGGGTGACGAACCGGCGCGGCTGGCGCGAATTTCAGCCACCGAGCTGTATCGCAGATTTTTGAGCTTTGTTATCGTGCGCCTCCGCCACACACGCGAACGCCAAGACGTAGCTTACAAATCAGCAGATGAACTCCTGTCCGATCTGACTCTGGTGCATCGAAGCCTTGATCAGAATCACGGCGAGCGGCTGGCGCAGCTGACTCTCGATCCCCTGTTGCAGAAAGTGCGGACATTTGGTTTTCATCTCACCACACTCGATCTCCGTCAGCATGCGAAGGCGCATCATCAGGCACCGGCCTCGGACACGAGCGCGGTTTTTCACGCCCTGACTCACTGGAAGGCCGCCTTTCCTGCGGAATCGATTCGTAACTACATAATTAGCGGCGTCGAATCGGAAGCAGACATTCAAGCAGTGATCAAACTCGCCGCCAACGCAGGCGTGAGCATGGCTGCATCCGGCAACGACCCCGGGCTTATGCCCGTTCCTCTTTTCGAATCCATTCATTCGCTGCGTGCTTCTGCGCAGATCATGGAGAAGCTGTGGACCGATCCCGACTACCGAAAGCTGCTGGATTCATGGTCGGGCTGGCAGGAAGTTATGCTCGGCTACTCCGATTCGAATAAAGACGGCGGCATGCTCACCAGCATCTGGGAGCTTTACAAAGCCCACCGCGCATTGCACGCTACCGCACGCGAGCACAATGTGAAGCTGCGGCTTTTTCACGGCCGAGGCGGAACAGTTGGACGCGGGGGTGGCCCAACCCACAACGCAATCCTGGCGCAACCCGCGGGAGATTTTTCCGGTGAGATTCGCATCACCGAGCAGGGCGAGGTGCTCAACTGGAAATATGCCGACCCGGTGCTCGCGGAATGGAACCTGGAAATCATGATTGCCGCCTGCCTTGAAGCTCTCACTCGCCCCGATGACCCTTCATCCGACAATGACCCTCTCTGGGCCGAAATCATGGAAAAAATGTCGGCGGACGCTTATAGCTTTTACCGTCGCCATATCGCCGAGAATCCTGATGTCCTCGACTACTTCGAGCAGGCCACGCCAGTCAACGAATTGGAGCATGCGCGAATTGGCTCGCGTCCGCCGCGCCGTTCGCAGAGCCGCAAACTCGAAGATCTCCGCGCGATTCCGTGGGTCTTCGGCTGGATGCAGAGCCGTCACGCGCTCCCAGCCTGGTTTGGCGTGGGATACGCGCTCGACCGTTTCGCCTCATCAGGGAAACATCACGAACGCCAACTGCGCGAAATGATGGCGCAATTTCCGCTTTTCTCCGATCTCATCCGCAACGTTGAATTGGCGATGGCAAAGGCTGACCTCGCAATCGCGCAGCTCTACGCGTCGCTAGTTAACGACAAAACCCTGCGCGATCGCGTGTGGAATCTAATTGCCGAGGAATTCGAACGCACTCAACGCATGCTGCTCATGGTGAAAAATCAAGAGAGGCTCGTTGAAAAAAATCCCGTGCTATCCCGCTCCATACGCCTGCGCAATCCCTACGTGGATGCGATGAGTTTGGTCCAGGTCGAACTGCTTCGCCGCAAAAAACTAGGAGAAAACACTGAGGAATTGAACTACGCTCTCGGCGCAACCATCAATGGAATCGCCGCGGGACTGCACAATACAGGCTGAATTCCCGTTTTTCTTCGCCATCCATTCGCCTGAACCTTCGATTACAAAATTCTTACAAAATCGGTCGATTTTTGTTGATTGCAAGTAGATGGCTGCCTACTCTCTACCCAAAGTCAATACAGTATTTGCTGGAGAGGCCTTACCCAATGAAAGCGTACTTCTTAGCTGTCGTTCTGCTCACCCTTTTATTGCCTACGGCATTTGCCCAAACCACTAGCCCCTACTATCACAAGATCACCAACCTTCAGCAGCAAAAAGGCTGGAACGGGTATGCTCTGCTCTCCCCCAGTTGGAGCATCTGTTCGAGTTGCTCGCCCACCGGCTCGACTGTCAATTGGTCGCGCACACCAGGAATCTCGTCTCCTTCCGTCAGCGGCAGCTCAACCAGGCACCACATTGGCGGCACTCGCCCTTTCTCCGACATTTTGTGGAACAACCACATCATCGGGAACTTCTCCTCGCAGGGCATCTACGACACCAGTCACACCCTGGTTCCGAACCTTCATCACTTCGTGTACGACGTTTACTTCTTCGCGAAGAATATCGGAGCCTCCCAGGCGCTTGAGTTCGATATCAATCAATTCACCGGCGGAAAGTCTTTCATCTGGGGACACGAATGCCGCATCGCTGGCGGGCATGAATGGGACACCTACGACAACGTGCATAAAAAGTGGGTCTCCACCGGCATCCCGTGCAATCCCGTGAACAACGCCTGGAACCATCTTATTATTGAGGTGGCACGCACATCTGGTAACCAACTGCTCTTCAAGACCATTACGCTCAACGGCGACACCCACAATTTGAGCATAACTAGGTCCCCAAACTCGACCAGCTGGCACGCAGTCACTATCAACTATCAGGAGGACGGCAATCAGACCCAGGCCGGCTACTCCATTTGGCTGGACCGGCTGAATTTCACCTATTGGTAGAACCTGAGGCAAGGAAAAGGCGCCTTGCTGGAGAAAGGCGCCTTTTTAAGAGCTTTGTTGGGAAGCTCAATGATCTAGGAGAACCATAGCATTTCCTCAATCGGCAGAACATCAGGTCAGAACTGTAGAACCGCTACGTCGGCTTCGTATATCCTGTAATAGCCATGCCAATCTTTGAGTACGTCTGCAAGCAATGCAACCACCAATTCGAAGCTCTTTTATTCGGAAGCGAGAAGCCGGCCTGCCCCAAGTGCGAGAGCAAAGCCTTGACGCCCCAGCTCTCGGTTTTTGCAGTCTCCGCGAAGAGCGCATCTGGCTCAACCGCCAGCACGAGCGCGTGTGGGAGTTGCCGTGATCCTCGCGGTCCCGGTGCCTGCTCCATGCCCGACTTCGACTGACCGAGTCAAGGTTCCGCGCAGGCTTTGTTTTGCGCCTTTGTTTGCTCTTCTCCGCGTCCGTTGCGTCTTTTTCTTCTTTGCGCTTTGCGGTTAGAAGCCTTGATTTAGCTCGCGAAAAGAAGCTGTTGGATCAAATCACCCTAAGCCGCTGAATTCAATGCAGTAGCCTCGCTTACTCCAGTACCCTTCACCCGATAACCCGTGTAAGTTTTCAGAATCTCGCGTTGCCCTCACAATGAAAGTGACTCGCATTGGGGAGGAATATGGATCGCCGCCGCAGCCCTCGTATATCGGTGCAGTTGCCGGTTGAAGTTTGGGGTTTGGACGCTTCCGGCCAGGCATTCACCAGCTCAGCCCTGATTACGAACATGAGTTCTGGCGGCATCGTGGTCCAAGGCTTGCAACGCCGCATGCGGGAAGGCGAAGTGCTGGACGTTCGTATGGGATACCAGACCGCCCACTTCCGCGTCATTTGGATTGGCGAAAAAGGCGAGTTGGGAATGCAAGCCCTCACCACGCAAACCTTCGTGCCCCATTCTGTCCTGTCGCACTGTGCACAGGCTGCCGGCGCTTGCTGACGCCTGCCCCGGCCAATCCGCAGGCCGGGCCTGTTGCCTCCTAATTCGACACTGACTCCCCGGCGAATCTCGGTCGCCATTTGCTACTCACCGGAAGTTTTAATATTCTTCCCGCGACCTTCTTTTCTAACTTTTCTACTCGGGAGATCGTAGATGAGAATACTGTGTGCCTTCCTGGTGTTCGCGACTCTTACGTCTTTCTCCGTCGCTCAAGAAACTTCCATGGGACAGGAAACCAAGGCGTTGCACTTAATGCCGTGGCCCTCTGAGGTAAAGACCTCGGCCGGAGAGATGGTGATTGATCCTTCATTTTCCGTCATTCTGCATGGCACCGATCCTCGGCTGAAGAAGACCGCCGTAATCTTTCTCGACGATCTGCGGCGGCACACCGGTATGCTGCCTCTCGACTTCAGCATCACGGAGAATCCAGCACCCGGCCATCCCGCGCTGTCCATCACCAGCGAGCACGCCAGCAAAGAAGTCCAGGAACTGGGCGAGGACGAGTCTTACCAGCTCAACGTGACTTCATCCGGCGCTGAACTGATTGCGCCTACGACCCTCGGCGTAATGCGCGGGCTGCAGACTTTCCTTCAGCTCGTCCAAATAACTCCTCAGGGCTTCGCCGTTTCCGCCGTCACCATTCAGGACAAGCCGCGCTTTCCCTGGCGCGGTTTGATGATCGACTCCAGCCGCCATTTCATGCCCCTCGACGTGATCAAGCGCAACCTCGACGGAATGGCTGCGGTCAAGCTGAACGTCTTTCACTGGCACCTTTCCGACAATCAGGGCTTCCGCGTCGAGAGCAAGCGTTTTCCCAAGCTGCACGAAATGGGTTCGGACGGCCTGTACTACACGCAAGACCAAGTTCGCGACGTGATTAACTACGCTCGCGACCGCGGCATTCGCGTGATTCCTGAGTTTGACATGCCCGGCCACAGCACAGCATGGTTCGTCGGCTATCCCGACCTGGCCAGTGCCTCGGGGCCTTATTCGATCGAACGCAAGTGGGGAGTCTTCGACCCCGCCATGGATCCCACGCGCGAGAGCACCTACAAGTTTCTCGATGTCTTTATCGGCGAGATGGCAAACCTTTTCCCCGACCAGTTCTTTCACATCGGTGGCGACGAGGTAAACGGCAAGCAGTGGGACGCCAATCCGAAGATTCAACAGTTCATGCACGCGCACTCTTTGAAAGACAATGCCGACTTGCAGGCCTACTTTAACGTGCGTGTGCAAAAGATCGTCGCGAAACACGGAAAGACCATGGAAGGCTGGGACGAGATTCTCCGGCCCGACTTGCCGAAGAGCATTGTGATCCAGTCCTGGCGCGGGCAGAAATCGCTCGGAGACGCCGCGCAGCAGGGCTATCGCGGCCTGCTCTCTTTCGGCTACTACCTCGACCTGATGGCGCCCGCCTGGTACCACTACGGTATAGATCCATACGGTGACGGCGCCGCGAATCTCTCTGACGCAGATAAACAGAAAATCCTCGGCGGCGAGGCTTGCGAGTGGGCGGAATACGTGTCGCCTGAAATCATTGATTCGCGCATATGGCCGCGAATGGCACCCATCGCCGAACGCCTGTGGTCGCCGCAGAGCGTCACTGACGTGAATTCGATGTATGCCCGGCTCGACGTGATCAGTCACTGGCTGGACGCATATCAACTGAATCACAACACCAACTACGACATCATGCTTCGCCGCATGGCCGGATCGGATCATATCTCCCCGTTGCGCGCATTGACCGACGTCGTAGAACCGGTCAAGGGATACTCGCGAGAGCGGACGGGCGCCTCCGAACCGACCTCGTTGATGCCCCTGAACCGCGTCATCGACGCTGCCCGGCCCGAGAGCATCGCGGCGCGTAAATTCTCGCTTCTGGTGAACGATTTCGTGTCCGGCACCATCAAGCCCGGAATGGAAGCGCAGATTCGAGAAACCTTGACCCGGTGGCGAGACAACAGCGAGAGGCTTAGCCCGCTTGCAGCAACTTCGTCGCTGGTGCAGGAAGTCGTACCGGTTTCGCAGAATCTTTCTGCGCTGGGAACCGCAGGATTGCAGGCGCTCGATTATCTGGATCGCGGCGAAAAAGCTCCCGACGCCTGGAAAACCCAGCAACTTGAGTTGGTGCAGCAGGCGCTCCAACCTAAGGCGCAGGTGATTCTGATGGTCGCTGGCCCGGTTCAAAAATTAATTCAAGCCAGCGCCGGAGAAAAACCAACGGAGTTGGAGATTCCGAAAAGCGCTCAGTGAGAGTAAGCGCTCGACAGCAGAAGCTCGACGTTCGCACTGACGATCGCGACAAAACACTCCTGTCATCCTGAGCGCAGCGAAGGACCTATGTAATTTAGGCCCTTTTCATAGATCCTCGTGGGGTGCCCCATTTCTCGCGCATTTTGCGCGAGAAGTGGGAACTCGACCGCCCCAGGCAAACCACTCTGTTTGTCCTACCGAAATCGCAGCCCTGAAGGGGCGGCATTTAGATAGCCCGGGGCGGCAGCCCCGGGTAGCTGCAACAAGGAAACGGACGCGAGGGCGAACGCCCGAGCAAAGATGAGCCACCAATTTTTCAGTTGCGAATAAAGATCAGTCCAACTTGCGTCTAACTGGCCACCATGAGTAGGTCCGCTCGAATCGTGACTCCCTGTGCATCTCACGGTCAAACTGTTTTACTCGTCACCAGAAATTGCCCCTTCCACTCCTGCTAAACTTTTTGTTTGACCCCAGCCATTCACACTCAGGAACTCTGCCGGCATTACCAGATGGGCAGCACCACCATCCGCGCCGTTGACGGCGTTACGCTCGATATTCAATCCGGTGAGTTTGTCGCGCTTCTCGGCGCTTCCGGCTCCGGAAAATCTTCTCTGCTGAATCTGATCGCAGGGCTCGACTCGCCAACTTCAGGCCAAGTTGTGAGCGGAGGCAAAGACCTCGCCCGGCTCTCACGCCAGGAGCTTGCGAAATATCGCCGTCATGCCGTCGGGATGGTGTTTCAGTCTTTCAACCTGATCCCCAGCATGACCGTGCTCGAAAATGTCGAACTGCCGCTACGTTTCGCAGAAGTCGAGCGCTCACAACGCCCAGCCATGGCCGGAACCGCTCTCGAACGCGTCGGCCTCGGCGGCAGGCTGCGTCATCGGCCCATCGAACTCTCCGGAGGCGAGCAGCAGCGCGTCGCACTCGCGCGCGCATTGGTGAATCAGCCAACCATTCTGCTTGCCGATGAACCCACCGGAAACTTGGACAGTCACACTGGCACGGAAGTCATGGATTTAATCCGCAATTTGAATACTTCATCTGGAATGACGGTCGTGCTGGTCACCCACGAGCAGGCAATCGCAGAGAAGTATGCCAGGCGAATGATCTCGCTCGCGGACGGCAAAGTCATCTCTGATCACCAAAACGCAACAGCCGCTGCGCGAGGTGATGCGTGAAGCTGTACGACTCAGTCGAGCTCGCCGCGCGCAACCTGCGGGAATCGGTGCTGCGAAATTCGCTTACAACAATTGGAATCGCAGTCGGGGTCGCATCGCTGGTCGCAATGCTCTCGCTCGGAATCGGCCTGCAGCGGCTCGCTTCACGCCGATTGAAAACTTCCGGCCTGTTCGACACGGTTGTGGTCACTTCGCGCCGCGACCTGCGCAGTTTCAATCGCGAGCAGGAAAACAATGGCCCGGCGCCGGTTGAAAGCCCCGATCTGGACGAATCCGCCCGCCACAAAATCGAAAGCCTGCCTGGGGTGGTCGAGGCCTATCCCGACCTGCGCTTCATCACCGAGCTGCGTTACGAAGATAAACCGCACCTCACCATGGTCGCGGGCCTGGCGTTTTCGTCCAAAGACAGCGACAGCTTCGAAGGCATGCAAGGGAAGTTTTTCTCGTCGGACGCAGCGCACGAAGTCATCCTGCAAAAAGGATTTGCCGCAGAATTGCTCGGCAAGGCCTCCGCCCGCGGCCCAGACGAAACTCAGGTTTCCGAAGTTGCCAAGCCACTTCTTGGCAGGCAATTGGTCATGCGCTACAACGAGCGCACCACCACCAGCGGCGCACAAGACTCGGCGGCATTTTCCGTGGTCTCGCACGAGCTGCCGCTCACCGTCGTCGGCGTAACCGACCTCGATCCTGATTCCATGCGCGGCGCCGCCCGGGCTCGGCTGTTCGTCCCGGAAAAACTGCTGGAAAGCCTGCATGCGATGCAGGCCTACGATTTTCGGGATCCCTCCCGCGCCGCCTCAAGCGAACCTGTTTACGGCACTCTGATCGCGCGCGTGAGCGGAGCAAGCAAGGTGGACTCGGTCGAGCAGGCAATCAAAAAGCTCGGCTTCAATACGTTTTCCATTCTTGATGCGACCAAGAGCCTCCGCCGCTTCTTTGCCATTCTTGATTTGTTTCTTGGAATTTTCGGCAGCCTGGCATTGACCGTCGCGTCAATCGGGATCATCAACACTCTCGTGATGGCAATTCTTGAGCGACGGCGAGAGATCGGCATCATGAAAGCCATCGGCGCCAGCGACGAAGACGTTCGCGGATTATTTTTCGCCGAAGCTGGCGCAATGGGACTGCTGGGAGGAAT
>Ga0209580_10001041_pt1 | contig 13263 bp, 16 predicted proteins | sample Coa_R1_5_FD_187153 | JGI IMG/M metagenome (GOLD analysis project Ga0209580, IMG submission 187153) | Surface soil microbial communities from Centralia Pennsylvania, which are recovering from an underground coalmine fire - Coalmine... | ecosystem: Environmental > Terrestrial > Soil >...
ACAAAGGCAAACTGGCAACGCTCGACCGGGGCATTGCGGCATGGGCAGCAAGTGGCAGCGTCGAGCTGATTACTAGATAAACAAAGTCAGACTTGTCGTATTCAATTGACTTTACATAATACTTGTTCTTATCGGACGCTGACCGCGATCCGGCCCGTTCGGATCAGGTCCCTTCAGCTTCGCCCGATGGCGGCGCACGCGTGTGCGGTTAGCGCAGGCGTTGCTGCAAAAGACATGCCAGTCGGCCACTGGCGTGAATTCCGTCTTGCATTTCGGATCAGCGCACGTTCTAGTGAATTGCATGTGCTGGAATGTAATGGAGGCGCATTACCCTGTCAAGCGATTTTGTTGGCGAGCGAGGCACCCCGGCCCAAACCGGAAAATTTTTCGCGCGGCGCGACCGCACAACAACAAAAACAAAAACAAAATCAACGAAGACGACGACTAAGAAGACGACGAAGACTACAACGACGACAGGGGCAATGATCGGTACGCGCGCGGAACACCACCGCGCGCATTTCTGAAAAAACTCCGGATTGTTGCGAGAACCCCTGCGCGGTTCTCGCGCTCTCCGGCTTTGCTCCGCTGAAGAGAAAACGCAACTGCAACACCAAAACCGTTGCAGACACACACCTCGAGCTGAGTGAAAAAATGGGAACACCTGGGAAAATCAGCGGGCGGGATTGCGGTCGAGTGGATCCCGCGACGATCCGCGGAACTCCTGGCGCGAACTGATCGCGCGGCCGACAGCTTGAGAGACGGCATCTTCACTGGCCAGGGTGTAGCGGCCGGTCGATGCCAGGGACCTGTGACCGGCGTGGACCTGCACCTGGGGCAGTGGCATGCCGGATTCAGTCAGTTGGGTGAGGATGGTGTGCTTCAGGACGTGGGGATGACGCTTGCGGCGTGGCAGGCCGGCCTCGGCCGCGTAGCGCTGGAAGATACGAAATAGCTGGCTGCGGGAAATGGAGAATAGCGGCGAATCTGGCTCTGGTTGCCGGTTTTGCAACAAAATGTTATTTTGTTGCATTTTCGCGCGCGAGATCTTCTGCCGCTTCGCGCCGCCCTTCTTGCCGAGCGATTCTCGTTGTGCCATCCACTCGCGCCAGGCCAGGCGCTCGTTCAGGAGTGGGTTGTCGTGCTCAAAGAGCTGCTGTGTGGTTTCTTCGGACCGCTTCAGGCGCTGCTGGGTGATCTCCTGGCCTTCGATCGCGTCCGCGGTTAGGCCAGGGCGGCGGAGCGGATCCGCCGAGGTCACCAGGTAACAGGTCCGCAGCTTCCCGCAGATTCGGCGCTGCACCTCACTGACCTCAGATCCCGGGCCGACTTCGGCGCACCGCAGATCAGCTTTTTCTCGAGTGTAGAAAAGCCCGCGCTGGCGCGTGGAGCTGAGGACCACCTCGCTCACGCGAAACGCGTGCCAGTAAGTCGTCAGCAGAATCACCCAATCGCGCAGGCGCCTCTCGCGCGCTTTTGCGAGCACGGCGAGCAGCTCTTCCGCTGTGAGTGAAACCGGTGCGCGCATTGGAGATGCGCAGCGTCATGCTGCGCGAGGGATGACTCGATCAGCGCGACGCCTTCGCGCTGGAAGCACGATCGGTCCGGGATTGGAACTCTTTTTTCCAGTGTTCGCCATGAACTTACTGGCAGTGCTTTCTGAAAGAATCATTCTCGGCTTTATTGACGGCGTTGATGAACGCGGCCACTAAATCAAGATTAGTGAACGGCATCGGGGACAGCGCGGGATGGCTCACTGCGAGCCTTTCACGAACGAGAGTTCAAATCGTCCGATGCCGTGCGCTCGGAAAACTTTGTCGCTTCCTGCGTAGAGATCATCGAGCCTTGCCTTATTGCCGGCAGCGTCGATCGTGATCTCGTCGCCTGGCTTTAGTCCGGCTGCGCGCATTTCCTTGAGCAGGCGATCGGCGCGGGCGTAGCCGTCCTTGCCGTCTTCGCGCGCTTTGAAGTGGCGCCGCGCTTTCGCCGCTAGGCTGCGTTGTTTTTTCTTCGATAGTGCCATCGTCGTCGCATCCATTTAGAGCCGATAGGCGGTAGCTTCTTCCACTCAAATCAGCACAAAAGCCAAACCGAAGTAATTTTCTCCAAAGCCACGAAACCGGCCTATGTTTACTTCCAAGGTGCGCTTTTGGCAGGAAATTTAATGTCGCACGATGTTCTCGTGACACTCTACAGGGCGTGGTACCACCGTGGTACCACGGTTTTTAGCTTCGGAGGGCAAAATGCCAGCTAGAGATATTCAGCCGTGCCTAGAGTGCATGGAAGCAATCGAAACCAACGAGGCGGCTTTGAGCTTCAACGTGTTCGGGCGCACGGTCGGAATCCAGCACCGCGTGACCTCTGAAACCCGCGTGGTGTATGTCTGCGTCGAGTGCGCGCTGTCGGTCGCAATGGGCAAAGCCCCGCGCCCCACCAAGCCCTTGAGCCAGCTGATTTATTCCGTCATTTGTGAGATGACGGCAGGCAACGCCGCCGTGGTCATCGCCGCCTGGCAGCAGCTCCGCAAGCGAATGAATCTTCCGCCCGCCGAGGTCACGCTGCCTATGATCGCGGAGGGCGAGATCATCCCGCCAAGTCAACCGCTCCGACTGGCAAAGTAGCCGACCAGCCCCTTACGCATTCGGCGATGCCAGATCGAGCGCAGCCATCAACGCCCGCCGTTCGAGCACCGGCATAGTTCGCAGCCGGTTCGCCCATCGCAGCTTCTTCCGCTTGATCCGCTCACGCTCGCGAAAGTTCCGCCCGAGAAATCTGTAATCGTGCAACGCAACCGGCTCGGGGAAGTTGAACCACAGCCACTCGGTTGCCACGCGCCCGCTGCGGGTCACCGCCTGATAGGTCGCCGAATTCCAGCCGGACAATTTTTCCGCGTAGAGCTTTGTCCAATAGCCAGAAATCATCACCCGGCAGCGAAGAGATCGGATGATCTGAAGCAGCTCGACGTGCTGCGCATCCGTCATCTCGAACTGGTAGAGATCGCGCCGGGTACGGGTCGAGTGCATGTAGGGCGGATCGCAATACACCAGCTCATCGCCAGTGAACTGATAGTCGTAAAGAAACTGGAAGGCGTTGCGGTTGAAGAACTGAAACCGCGCACGATCGCCGGTATCGCCGGATTTCACGTGTGGCGGGCCCGCTCGCCTTTTCTGGGGATGGGATCCCGCACCAACTTTTCTGACGATGGGGACCGCATCGCCGGAACTGACGATTCCACCGGCGGCATCGCGCATTCTGGCGATTACGGCCGAGTCGAGATCGATCCCGATGTTCAACGCGGCTGGGCGCTTCAGCCGCATGATCGCACCGCCGCCCAAAAAAGGTTCGATGTAAACCCGGTGCGGCGGCATCAGGTTGATGATGGTCTGAAAAACGCCAGCGCCGTTTTTCCCGCCAGGGTAAGTCACGACGTCCACTATCGCTCTATCTGGCGATGATGTCAAGCACGGAGGCCTACATCGTCACTTCTAGCGATGGCCGCGGGCAGCGCCATTTCTGACGATGCGCGATCGCACTAGACCTTCTGTGCGGCCTGCTCGATCACGCGCTTCAACCGTGATTCCAGACTGAACACTTCAGCCGTCACGTGGGCCTTGATGATCGCGGTCTCCGAGACCACATTTTTATGAAAGACGATGCCAAGGGCGAAGCCGATGGCGGCGGCGAGCACGATGAATGCTGCGTGCATGGAAGTTTCCTCCTGAGAAAAGTGAATTGTGATTGTGCGGAACTAACTCTTGTTGCTGATCTGCACTCCGAAGGGCAGCTTCACCGAACTTTCACCGGGCAAAGCCATCAGCTTATCCACGGTGCGGTTGAAAACGTATCCAGTGACGACAACACCCCAGATTTCCGAGAACGTGTCCGGGATCGGAAGGCTGGGAATGTGCCAGTGCAGGCCGGCGCTCGGCACCACACAGTAATTCCAGAAGAACATGAGTAAGCCCACCCAGATCACGGCAGGACGCGCGCGCACGGTGAACTTATCACCGCTGGTTTCTTCGGCGCGGATGTTCTGCCCTGCGATGTCGTTCAGCTTAGCGTTGTAATCGTTCTCCGCTGTTGCGAACGCATCTTTTTCCTGATCGAGCTGGGCTTGCAGCTTCGCTTTGTCTTCCGGCGACATGTGGAACTGCGAGATCAGCCCTTTGACGGAATCGAGCAAGGAACTGCCGAGCACGTCCTGAATTGAAACGCCCATAAGTACCTCCCTGAATTGTTCTTGATTGAACTAGCTGGAAATCTCTCCGTCCACGTCCGCTGGCTTCGCTTCTGCTGCTTCGTAGGTCACCTCGCCAACGTTCCAGATGTGAAGTTTTTCGTTCTTCTCTTCTGGGTTAGTCAGGATGGCGACGGACATGTATTTCGCCATGAGCTCGGTCCAGGCCTTCAGCGATTGACCGATGAAGTTCGGCTCCGGGCCGCGCGCGTAGCCGACGAGGGTGCAACCCTTGGTGTCTCGCGGGAAGTTGCCGACATGCTGCTCAACCGCAGTGAAGTCCGGAACGTTTTCGACGTGCGGCACATGTTTTACGAATTCAGAGGACCAGCGGATCGTCAACGGAAAGGTGCCGGCGTTGATCGCCCGCGGCTTCGAGCCGTCGAGTTTCACGGGCGGTTCCAGGGTGAAGCAGAAGTGCTGATCGTCGAGCAGGAGTTCGCCCTGCGTCGAGAGCGAAGAATAGAGATCGCGCCGGACAGTGATTTTCATGGGTTTATCTCCCCTTGAGAGTTGCAAAATATTTCAGCTTGACAGGTGGTAGCTAATCAGCTACCGTTACTGCCGGCATGAAGAAGTGGCTTACACACGCGGAATTGATCGGCCGGCTGAAGAAGCGGCAGGGCAAGCGCCCGGTGCGGGAGTTCGCCCGCGAGCTGGGCATCAGCCACGTGTATCTCATGCACATTTACAAAGGTCGCCGCGAGCCAGGAATTACGGTGCTCGAAAAGCTCGGGCTAGAGCGCGAGATCGTCTATCGAGCGGAGGGCCTGTGATCTCCCGCAAACCATCTCTCATCGAGAAGGACCGCGAAAACATTTCCAGACGTGAGAGGCTCGCCGGTTACCTATTCATTGGAGCTTTGCTCGCGGCATTCATCTACTCGGTGCTGATGTACTTCGGAGCAGACAACCTCTACTTCTGGCGGGGGTATTGAACTCACGTACCCCATCTCTCCACGTGCTGCGAGTGGCGGTGCCTCTAATGGTTGCGGGGAGCGCAGTGCTGATAGGACTCACGATCCCGTATGCCATCGCCTGCCTGATCGACCCCGCGCACCTCAGCGATTTCGAGCAGTTCTACGCTGGCGGCTGGATTTTGCGTCTGCATATGGGGTCTCAGCTCTATAACTTTGCGACCAACGTCGGCGTTGGAGTGGCGCACACAGGATTTTCTTCGAACATGTACGTGCATCCGTCATTCGAGGCCCTACTGTACTACCCGTTCGCGTTTCTCCCGTTTCGGTTGGCTTACTGCGCGTATTGCGCCTTCAACTTCGGCCTCTTGTACTTCGTTCATCGGACGCTGCGACCGTACCTGAACGCGCTAGGAAGCACAGGGTCTTGGCTCCAAGGAGCACTTTATCTGTCCTTTCTGCCGATTCCGCACGCGATCTTCCAAGGCCAAGATTCGGTGCTGTTTTTGTTGCTTATCGCTCTCTCCTTTGCCCGGCTTTCGGAAGGCGATTTACTGGCGGCTGGATTCATCGCAGGGTTTGCTAACTTCCGCTTTCAAAATGCGCTCTTCATTCTGGCGCTTTTTATCGTGTGGCGGATGTGGAAGTTCGTCGCCGGATTTCTGGTCTCCGGCTCGATTTGCGTTCTCTCTTTCGCGATGGTGTCCGGCTGGCGCTCATTCATCGAATACGTGAAAGTGCTTACGTGGCTCGATGGCTATTTGCGCATGAATTCGTTTATGGTGAGCCTTCGCGGTGTGCTCTTTGCATCTGGTGTTTCATCAAAAGTCTCTATGGCTGTAACTGCCATTGCGGTGTTTGCAGTCGCTGCATGGCGCGGACGTGACGGCTCACCGGACAAGCGCTTCCTGATCGCGATAGTGGCAATGTGCCTCGCCTCGTTCCACATGTTCGTTTACGATTTGGCGGTTCTCATAGTCCCGATTCTGATGCTCGCTGAAGCTGCTCTAGGAGCGAACAACCGGTGGCTTCTGGCGACATCAGGGCTGTTCCTGGCTTCGCCAACAGTTTTGTTCACGTTTCTCCCAGCATCCTACTCGTGGACTCTTTGCGCGATGCAAATCCTGCTTTTCGTCGCCTGTTCAGAACGCAGCAGGGGATTTGCCCTCCATGATCGGCGGAACGCAGGGCGGGTTCGGCCCGGTGAGAAACGAGTTATTACTGGAATCATGAATTCCAGCCGGGTTATGCTTCCCTGAGTAATCGGGCCACTGATATACGGGTGCTGGAATCGTTCCCTGATTTGGCGTGTTGTAGTCGAGCGGCCAAAAGGCATCAGGTTTCCCGACCACGGTAGGATCGCAGGTTTTCGCATAGTTCACGAGCTGCGCGTCCGTCGCTTGAAGCGTGTCCCACACCACGATTCCAGCGAGCTTGCACGTTCTGCAGACCGCGCCCGTCGCGTTGCTGCTGTTCTCCACTCCTATCAGCGCCGGTACAGCGCTTGTCCCGGAGGCAAATCCGTTCGAATCATTTACGTCGTTCGTTGTAATCGCAAAAGTTCCGTTAGCTACGACCTTAAAAAAATGCACCTTCGTGCTCGTGATGACCACTCCCATCAATTCCCACGTGTTCAGATCCATTTGCACAGTGCTGGAGCTTGAGCAGATGCCGATGATCGTCCACTTGATCAGATTCGGCCCGTGACCTCCGCTTCCACAGCCTGAACCGCTTGTCCATGCTTCATATCCCCAAGAGTGGTTGCTATTGCTCTGACCTCCATGCCCTACGACAACCCCTTGATTCCCTGATCCCGAAAAGCTAGTCGTGTAAACGAAAGCTGCTACGGTCATCGGGAAATGCCCGGCGATTGCCGTCTGATTCCCGGTAACCAACCAATTTCCACCGCCGTTCCAGACGAGAGAGGCTTCACCTCGTGAACTGCTCATCAACAGAAGCGCGATGATCAGAGCCATCGAAATAAGTTTGCGCATATCAGTTCACCTTGAATTTAATGTCCGCAACGGCGATGTCGTTGGTTGGTGCGGTTCCAGTTGTGGAAGCAGCGATCTTTACGACGAGAATGTCTTCCGCCGCAACCGTCGATTGCACGGCGAAGGTTTTGGTAACGACTGCCCATGCCGTGCTCGTAGTCGTATAGGTCTGCGCCGAACCAGACGTGAATGACCCCGTCTGCGCGTTGCTCGTTCCTACCACGTCACCCTCGGTGAAGTTAGTTGTGTGCCCTGACGTGGCGTCGTTGGCAGCGAATGAAACGACAATATGCGGTGAGCCGGTGACGTTCGTTGGCACGTGAAACTGGCAGTAAAGAGATGCCGCTTGTCCGGTGACGAACATCGTCGCAGCGCGAACATAATTCGTCATTGCAATTGTGGTCGCGTAAGGAGAGTTTGCGGTTTGATCTCCAGCACACCAATCCGGTGGATAGTAATTTACCCCGCCCCCTCCGCCTCCGCTCGGCGCATTGCCGATGGTCATCACTTGCCAGTTAGTTCCGTCATAGCAGGCGGTCACGGTTTTTCCGGAAACCATGTCCCCGGATGCGAGCACCGTGCCCAGCCACTTCTGTACCGGAGCCGCGCTCGACGAATTCACGTTCAGCGTGAGCGCTCCCGTGTTCTTCGTTCCGGGCGTGTAGTTGATGCAATCTTTCGCCGCCGGAGTAAACGTGGGTGAAGTCGTGCAGGTTTGCGCCGTGCCCGAACCCGACGCATCCGCGCAGGAGAGCGCCGTAGCAATGCCGTGAGCGCTTGCGGCGCAGGTCTGGTAAGTCGGATCAGCGGAGCTTCCGTTAGAAATCAAGCATTGGCCGGAAGTTCCCGCCGCAGTCGCAGCGATCGCGCTCGATCCTTCTCCGATCAGCACGCCATGCGCAGTGAAAGACGAGGCTCCGGTTCCACCCTGATATACCTGAAAGATCGAGGCAGCAAACAACATTCCGACTAGAACAGTCCCCACAATCACGAAAACTAGAAGCGATTTCTTCATGGCTAACCTCACTGGAAATAATCGAGCAGGACCTTCTGACCAGAAGCAGGTGCAGTGTTAAGCGTTATCGTGATCGTCGTCGTGCCTGACGCGGTGTAATCGACTCCGCCGCCACTCATACGCTGCCCGCCAACAAATACCATCACGAAACCAAACAGCGGGGTTAGGGAAGTAGTGAAAGCCGTCGTCGAGCCATCTCCGGTAAAAACATCCTCAACGACGCTACTCACGCTCGACACATCCGCACCGCTCGCCGTCCCTGAGCTGGTGACTCCGTTCGCGGGTGCTGTGGTTGAAGTTCCAGCCGAAGCAGGAGCCTGCGCATTGCGGCGCGCGACCGTGATCACCGAGATACGCGGCTGGGTCTGATCTTCGGCAACGTAAGGCCCGCCCGGAGGCAGACGATACCCATAGAGCGAAACCACTCCGGTGCTCTGATCAATCGCCCCACCAAACGACGCCATGCGCAAATTCGATCCGGTTGCGTTCGTTGTGTCCGAGAAACTCCACACGTAAGTCAGTTCCGAGCGAACGTAGGTGTAACCATCCACCGAGGAAGTTGGCAGTGGAATGGTGTCACCATGCGCATGCGTTGTCGGCCCGAAATACTCGACCACCAGAAGGGCTTCGAGGATGTTATTGACGATCTGCTGGACGACGCTGAAGGGCAAGTCCGATCCCGGCATGAAGTCATCGAAAGACAACTCGGCGAAAAGATTCGCCGCGGGCGTGAGCGTCGCGGGCGTCGCGCTGCGCTTGCAAAAAGCGAAAACGGCGATGCGCCCGTCGTTGGTTGATAGCAGATTCCCGTTGTTATCGATGTACTCGATGGTGATCGAGACCACTCCGCTCGAATTCACCGAGGCCTTGATCGGCCCGAGTTGCCCATCCGAGAGCGCGGGTGCCGAGACTTGGGCGGCATTTCCCGGCGGCGTCCAGCGCCACGAAGACATGAAGCTGCATTCGCCGGCCGAGTAAGCGTAGCCATCAGCCGCAGAGTGCGGAAGCGTGACTGTCTGCCCGTTGTAATACTCGCCCAGATAGAAGACTTCTTTATTGACGACGGAGAATTTCGCATCGTCGTTCAGAGCTTGGGCAAGCTGCTGCGAGAGCGGTTCGTCGGTCCCGATCCAGCCGGAAGAAATTGCAGAGTAGCTTGGCGAAGCCGCCATCACCAGCGTCGTTTTCTGGCGCTGCGCGATCACCCATACGGTGAGTGTGCCGTCGTTAGTGTGAACGCCATCGTAATGCGATCCGCTTCGCCGGTACCATTCATCGATCGAGACAACCCCGGTCGCCTGGTCCACGAGATAGGCCAGGTACCACAGTGAGTCTTTGCCCGTGATCCATCCCGTCTTTTGATCAACCGAGTTCTGCACCGTCCAGATGTAGAGCAGCTCGGAGCGCTGGTAGGTGTAGCCATCGATCGGGCTCACCGGAACCGGCACGGTCTGACCGTTGGTGTAGGGACCGGAGACGAAAATTTCCGGACGGGTCATGCCGAAGACGGCGTTGTCGTAAATCTTTCCGACGTCGATGCCGAACGCAGGGCTGCCAGCGACCAGCTGCGAGTCAGCCAGATCGGAGTAACCCGGGGGGATGGAGATAGTGAGGCCCATTTAGATCGACGGTTGCAATTGGGCAATACGCCTGGCGACAACAAGGAATCTTTTCGGGTGTTGACCTTTGTCGGCGGGCATCGAGGGTGAGATCAACTCATATTCGGGCGTATAGCTAACTTCATCCTGCGAGTATCTGTACCCGTCGATTGGGGAGATCGGCAGCACATTCGATTCACGATCGGCACAGGTCACAAAAAAACGTTCTTCAGTGATCATCTCTTCACCCCTGCGTGTTCGCCGCCGCGCCCGTCGAATACTTCCCAGCCGCGTTGCACTGAAACATGTACTTCGCCTGATCAGTGGGCGATGCGCTCGCGTAAACCGCTTCTGCATTCGGAGTGATCAGGAACTGCTTGAATTTCGAGAGATCAATCGCCAACAGCTTCAGCTCGGTGATCCCGTTCATGAACCGCCAGTTGCGATCGAATACTTCAAACGTCATATTCGTGACGCCCAGCGTGCCGCCGGCGCGGTTCGGAACCTGGGCAATCGTCAACTGAATGATGTCGCCCGGCTCAAGTAAACACTGACTCCAGAAAAACGGAAGTCCATTCAGTAACAGATTCTTTGACCCATAACGCAGAAAGAGCAGCCGGGCAATGATCGCCGCCCACAGAAAGCCCTGCGAAGTCGAGCGCATTCCCTTCGATTCGATGATCTGCTCGCCCACCATGCCGTACTTCTGAATGCTCAAGCCGTATTGCTGGGTCGATTCCGAGAGAAACTTTCCATTACCAGTTCCGTCATCGTCGAAGCGCATGGTCACCGAATCAATCAGCGCAGCTTCGTCGGCGATCGGCATAGCAGCGGTGTTGGTCTGATCAAGAGTCGCAACCGGAGGAGTCGGCGGAGTGTAAGTCCAGCCCGTTCCTGAGCCTCCCGAGATCGCAGGATAAAAGAAGTTCGCGGTCAAAAACCCAAGATTGTTCTCGCGCAAATACCCGCCGAGCGGCTTCATCAGCTCGCTTTCGATGAAGTCTTTCCCGGTGACCGATGAAGTGAGCGTGAACTGATAGCTCAAACCGCTGAAAATGGTGTCGCGGTAGTAGTAGAGCTTGTTGGTGTCAATCGAACTCAGAGGAACTCCGCACAAGCCAAGGGCTGAGACCAGAATATTGATGGGGTGATCGTTGATCGTCTTCGGGTGTTTCGAGCCGATCGGGAAGCCATCGTCACCAGTGAGATAGATTTTTGCGCTCAGCTTTTTGGCGTTGAAGCTGGCCGCTGTGAAGACGTATTCGGTGTTCGCGTTGCTGTTCGCGGCCGTATCGATCACGCCAGTGAAAAACGGCACGAACTGATCGATCGTCATACCGGCATAGCCCATCAGCAAGGTCACTCGCTGGCCTTCGAAGATGTAGCTGGGAAAAAGCGCGGTGAGCAACTGCTGAAAATCCTGCACCGTGAAGTTGAGATCGGCGAGATCCACTCCCCCATCGAGATCGTTTACCGTGGTCGAATGATCGGCGACGTTAACTAGCCAGGTCTTCAGCGTCGAGCCCATGTAAGAGGTCGGCCAGTGACCCAGGCCGCCGACGGTGTTAATCGTCGCGCCAGTGGTGTAAGCCGCCGAACCTCCTAGAACTGTTGGCTGCAATCCATCAGCGTCGTTGGGTGGGGTAACGCCGGTGTTTAAAACGACAGTGCCGCTGAGATATTGCACCTGGACGATTTCCCCAGCCACTAGTCCGGTTGCCGCGATGCAGGTGGTCGTAGGTTGAATACTCCCGCTATCTGCGTAGGGAAACGCAGCGTTGATCCCTCCGGTAAATAGCCAAGGGCCATTAAGAGCTTGCACGGTGACCGTGCTCTCGACTCCACCTGCGGTGATCTGAACCAAAAACGATCCCGAATGCGTCCCGCCAAAATAAACATCATTGATTCCGAGCTGCAGCTGCGTGGCCCCAGCCGGGACGATCATCGTGATCGGTGAAGCGCCCAGGGCAAGCGGTTGAATGACGTTGCCTGCGGAATCGGTGAATGCACCGACTAGCGCGCCCTGAAGTAAATCTGGAAAAACCTTGGTTGGGTTACCCGAGATCGGTCCCGTCGCAAAGGCGTATTTGCAGTTTCGCAGCAGAGCAACCAAGATGGGTGCTTTCTGGTTAACTGCATTCGCGGTCGCAAAGGCTGAAGTCGGTGTGATCATTTTGCTGAGAGAAAACGAATCAGGCGTGGGTCAATCCACCGGGAACTTTGCGGAAGACCAGCTCGAAGGCGGCATTCTGACGATCGCTCATCTTCGGGTTCCAAGCGTCGAGCTGCGAATCAGTCGATTGGTTGCGCACGGATCCGCCTGAGTCATCGAGCCAGTATTCGTCGTACGCCGTGCCGGTCGAATCGGGATAGTAAAGAAATGATCCACCCTGCAGCGCGTATTGAACAAAGGCTTCCCACATGGACATATCGGCCCAGGGCACGTCATCCATGATCAGGTGGAAGAAAGTGTCAGTCCTCCACCACATGACCTGCTTGTTGCCGCCGAGCGCGATCGAGGCGGCGCCAACGCCTTCCTGATCGGCCGTGGGATACGGGCCTGGCTTCTTTACCGGCGGCGTGGTGAAGGTGACGGTCGTGGTGGGCGCAGCGGCAGGGTAAGCGATCTTGGGGTAGAAGCTCGACATTTCAGTGTCGTATTGCTATCAACTCTTCCTCGTCAGGCGCGTCGAATTCGAAGCCTCGAGGTGCAGGCGCCCACTTTTCACTTTCTCATTGAGAACTCGCACCGTGGCCGGCAGATCAGTTTCGATTTTGAGATGGATATCGCCGCTGCCCGATTGTGACGACGGCGCTCGTGAGGTGTTGTGCGCCAGGTCAGTTAGGATCCTTGAAAGATTTGCTTCGAGCGCCGGCGAAAGCCCGCTGCCGCCGGAAGGCGTAGTTGCGGCCGCAGTTGCCGACTGCGCGAGAGTGATAGTCGAGGGCGCGAGCAATCCAGGCGCACGCAGAATCGAGCCCGGGAAAAACGGCGCGTGTGCGACATCGTTTTTTTGTTGCTGCACGAATCCGGCTAGCAGCGCGGGGAGTAGAGCATTGGCGATTCGGGTCAATGCATTCTGATTGTCCAGCGGAATAATGGCTTCGGGCGATCCCCCTGATCCACTCTCATTGTCGCCAACGGTTACCAACGTGGGCTGCGTGGCCAGGCCGCCACTGGCGAGATGCTGCGTATTCACTACCTGCACAGGATTCGGCTGCGCAGTTGTCACCGGGCTGCCGGCCTTTGGTGCGGCCGTACCTTTGGAACTTGCTGAAGAGGAAGATTTCGAACTGCTTCCGACCGAGCTGAGAATTCCGCTTAACGCCTCAAGCGCGACCGCGGCTGCGATTTCTGCCGCCGCTTTTGCTGGATCGAAAAAGATGTCCGCGATCGCCATGGCAGCGAAGTATTGTGCCCACTGCTGGGCGATCTGCGCAATGAGCTTCGCCATTGCTTTTTCAATCTCCTCGCCGGCAGATTCTTGGCCCAGCGCCATCGCCGC
>Ga0209580_10001042_pt1 | contig 13255 bp, 10 predicted proteins | sample Coa_R1_5_FD_187153 | JGI IMG/M metagenome (GOLD analysis project Ga0209580, IMG submission 187153) | Surface soil microbial communities from Centralia Pennsylvania, which are recovering from an underground coalmine fire - Coalmine... | ecosystem: Environmental > Terrestrial > Soil >...
CCCTCCAGCCATCCAAATTGCTCCAGTGGCCTTCCACGCGATCTCGGTGCAGGTGCCACTGCTGCAGGCTACTTGAGTGTTCTGGCCGTGGATAAGCGCTGCCGTGCCGGCGCCGATCAAGCCCGCGCCGATAATCGTCATGACCTTTCCCCCCTTGCTCCAGTGCCGGTGGGGTGTGGCGACAGTGCTGGATGGATCATTTTCCGTATCGAGTGCACGATGGCGGTTCGCAACCTCAACTCGCAACTCGGACGGACGTGGTAACAGCTTCGGAGAAACCAAGTCCTGAGCAAAACCCGGCAAACACCCGACTAGCATCGTCACGACAAGGAGAGCGACCCAACATTGGCGTGTCATAGTAGTATGTCCTCCAGAAGCTAAAATCAAGAAACCGGCCAATTTAATAGCTCCCTGTAAGACTGTCAAGATACTTCGCAGATCATTTGCTATCCAGTTATACTTGCGGGCAGGTTTGGACGATATTGGCCGTGAGATCCAAGCCGAAGTCACGGGAGAGTTACCCGCGAAAAAAGAAGCAGTAGTGGAATAGGTCGCGCCGGACGATTTGCTATCGATGTCACTCCGCAACCGTTCCAAGTTCCAATTATCGGACCGACTCGGGAGGGCGTCTGACCAGGGAGCAAAGAATGAATCCAATTTGATTTGGAGGTAACGAAGATGAAAAAGTGCTTACCGCCGATCCATATAGCAGACCGCAGGCAGATACCAGCCGCACCGTCGCCAATACGAAAGGCTCTACCGTATCTGCTGATTGTCTCGTTAATTTACGCCCCCGTCGCGGCGAAGGACAAATCCAAGAAGGATTCTCAGGATCCCTACGCTACGGCAGAACGTGAGACCGCCCCGCCCGTCAACGCGGCAGACTTGGCCTATCGCACGATCCTATTTGAGGACTTTACCGTCCCCGCCGAATGGGAGCAGAAAGCTAGAAGCTTGGTAACCGCAACACAAGATCAAGCAATCAGTCGCCTCTCCAGTACGCAGGCTTTCAACAAAATTGCCAAAAAACAAGATCCAGTGCCCGGCGACCCGTATCTTGACGTGAAGTGTACGCTGTTGAATTATCGAATGGTGTCAAAAAAGGCCCGCTTCTTCGCAGGCGCGGCAATGGGCACCTCCTACATTACATACAAGGTGCAGGTCTATGACGGGAAGAGCGGCGCTCTGATGTTCCAGCGGGAGATTTCCACTGAGAATAATGCCGTCGCTGCCGCATGGTCCTTCAATGACAAGAACCTCCCCACCTTCCTGGGCAATGTGCTTGGCGACTATCTCGCGCTTCGCGCGCGCCAGGATAAGGGCGTGAATGTGCTTCCGCTCGAGAATGTGGCTCAGGCCGGGACTAACGATCAGGCAAAATAGCTCGCTGCTAAGTTGCTTGGCAGACTTTCTTCAGGAATTTTTGGCTAGCTTGTGTTGCCGGTTCCAATTTCGGAGGATACTTTTCGCTCAAAATTCGTGCACCCCAACCTCGAAGCTCCTGCTGAGTCGTGCTGGTTCACGGGCGCCCTGCACCGATGTTAGACTGACTCTCCCGATTCCCGTACCCTACGAGGGCCTGGGACAACCCATATGGCAAGGTCCGCATTCTTCTTCTTGTTGTTTCTTGCCACCAACGCCTCATTGGCCCTACTGTATCCTTTCAGCCTCTCGCGGATTCTGCTCGCGGCTTCGATTTACTCGGTGGGTACCCTGCTCACGCTCTACTTGTTGTTTCATCCCCGCAGCCAGTGGCTCGTTGCCAACCGCTACCGCGTCGAAGGTCCGGGGTGCATAGCTCTGACTTTCGACGATGGGCCCAACCCCGTGGACACGCCGAAGTTACTCGATTTACTTCGGGAAAAAGGTGTGAAGGCGACATTCTTTGTGGTCGGCAAGCGCGCCGACCAGTATCCGGAAATCGTGCGGCGCGCCTGGGAAGAAGGGCATCTGATCGCCAACCATACCTGGTCGCATTGTCATCTATTTTGTTTTCTCACGCCTGCACGTCTGCGGGCAGAGATCGAGCGTGGCGCGGAAAGCGTACGCCGCATTTGTGGATTCCGTTCGCGTTTGTTCCGCTCGCCAGTAGGCCAACGCCATCCGCTTCTGCGGCGCTATCTCGAGAACTCCGGATTGGAGTACGTTTCCTGGAGCATTCGTAGCCGCGATACGCTGACCTGGAATTCCGCGGTTCTCGCCCGGCGCATCTTGAAGCAGGCGGCAAGCGGGGACATCATCCTGCTGCACGATCATTTGCCGCGTGGAGCGCATGTCATGCTAGAAGCTCTGCCTCGGATAATCGATGAGCTCAGGGCTCGTGGATTCGAATTCGTGCTGGCCGGGTCTCGTGAGAATGCCAGCGTCCCTGCGCTGGAACCCGCAGCGCGCGAATCCGCGCGCTGATTCCGGCAGTCTCAGTTTTGCGCGAAGCGAAAGCGGTTCAGCGAGACAATCCCAATCCCTGAACCAGCGTCAGAAAGGCGCGACTGGCCAATCCCACCGGATCGAGCAATACTCTCCGTCGTTCGAGCATGGCAGCCACGGGTTGTCCCTTATAGCTGGCGATTTGCCGGTAGCGCGACATAAAGAACAGCACCCGCAGGAAAAGTTTCCACTTGAGCGGGGCAAAGTAATCGGGCGTGATGAAGGGCACCGCATGTCCATCCTTCACTTCGGCAATAAAGTCCTTGAAGGATGCGGCCTGCGACAGCGATACGATGGAGCTGGCCACCAGCAGATGGCTATCGCCTCCGCCCACCACCGGTTTACGCCACTGGCGGGCGAGTTCGAGAACGCGGTCGTTCTCCTCGCGTCGCCGCATCCCGTTTACTTCCAAAGCATGAATCGCCCAGCCGTACCGGTTGAGGAGGTCTGTAAAAGGAATTGATTCTGATCCCGGTCCCCATGCGACGAGCGGGTGATTCAGGACGACCAGGCAGCCGCTGGCAGCCAGCCGTTCAAACAGTTCGTCATAGCGTCCACCGCGGGCGGCCGATTGAATTCGACTGTGCGTTTCATCGACTTCACTCTCGGGCAAGCCGCTGAGCCCAAGATGAAACAGATGGCCTTGGTACCAGAGTGAGAGCTCCTCGGCGATTGCGATGCGGCCGTTAAGGTCGGGCCGGCCACGCATAAGAGCAAGGTTGCCGGCGAATTCGTCGTGATCAGTGATAGCCAGGTGGACCCCATTGAATCCCCAACGAGCGGCCGCGGCGGACTCCATCTGATATACGTCTTCGGGGGTGTAGGGCGGGTTGTAGGTTATCTCTGCGTAATTCAGGTCAGAGATTCCGCCGAGGCCGAATGCGCTCTGGAGCACTCCGCTTAAAGGGCGCATGAAGGCCATCTTCACGACCAGGTTCAGGGCTGCCAACTTTTCTACGGAGTGGCAGGAGTGGTTGTGCAAAGAAACTGCAAAGCCGAATTCTCGTTCCGGGTGCGAACACTCGCGGTAGGCGTAATTCTCAATCTTCCAGGCTGACCGACGTCTCATCGCGTTTTGAAATGGGCGTCTGCAAGTGCAATTTCACCGGAGCGACGCCTTTCAGCCGGGCCCCTCGTCCCTTGCCCCGCACGGTTTCCCGCCTGGAGAGTTGGAGCGTGGTTGAGGATACCTAGGAGCGCAAAACAACGCCACAAAAAACCACATTTCAGATCGTTCCGCTTGAGGCTCCTTACAGCAAGAAGGTGTTGTCGCAGAAAATGGTATCTGGTACTCTTCGGCAACAGGTGGGGTAGGTCTCTAGGGGCGGCAACTGCGAAATTCAAGGGGAGCGGGCGTGCTGTACACCATAGACTCGACAGCGCGAAAGCCATCAAACGACGTGCTCGAGAGATTGTCGAAGAGCCGTCGGGTGTTGTTGATCGAGGCCAACGATCAGCGACGTTGGGTGGGTGGTCGGGTCGCACCCGAGGTCCACATCCCTCCCGTCGGGCTTATGTACGTCGCCAGTAGCGCGCAGCGGGACCATCCGGGCGTACACATCCAAATTCTTGAGACATCGTTGGACGGGCGGTCCGACGAGGAACTGATGTCGAAGCTGTTGGAATATCGCCCCGATGCGGTTGGGATCCGCAGTATCAGCCTGTTCGAGGATGAACTCAAGCGCGTTGCCGAGTTGACGCGTAGCGTCTTGGACGTCCCTATCGTCGCTGGTGGCCCCATCGCTACCGCACGGCGCGGAGCTGTTCTCAAAGCTATCTCAGCTATCGATCTCCTGGTGGTCGGCGAGGGTGAGCTGACGTTTTCGCGTCTCCTCTCGGGCACCGCAAGCAACGGTCTGGTGTTTCGCCAGGGCAACGAGACGGTGGACTTGGGCGACGGGGATGTCGTCGATAATCTCGACGAACTGCCCTTCCCCGACTACGGCCTGGTCGATCTAGGCCGGTACGAACGGCACCTGAGTTATGCCTATAATCACCGGCGGCAAGGCGTCCTGCTCACTAGCCGGGGCTGCCCGTTCTTGTGCACCTACTGCAATACCTTTGCCGGCAAGACGGCGCGGCTGCGTTCCGCGGAAAACGTGGTCGCTGAGATGGAACAGATGTCGCGCGACCATGGCATCGACGACTTCTACGTGGTCGACGACATCTTTAATATGGACCGCAAGCGCACCGAGGCCGTGTTCCGCATGATTATCGGCCTTCGCAAGAATTGGCGCCTTTACTTCGTGAATGGATTGCGGGCAGACATCATGACACGCGAGTTGGTGGACCTGATGGCCGACGCAGGAACGGTATGGGTTACCTACGCGGTCGAATCCGGAAGCCCGCGCATTCAGAAGCTGGTCAAGAAGAATATGCACCTGGAGAAGGCTGCGGACATCATCAACTACTCCCAGGAACACGGGCTGATCGTGAATGTGAATACGATGTACGGTTTTCCCACGGAGACCGGGGCCGATGCGCAACAAACACTCGACTACTTGGCCCAGTTACACATGCCATCACTTCTCCCTTACCACTTCTGCCTGCGGGGATACGACGGATGCGAAATCGTCGACCAGGCGGCGGAAGCCGGCTGGGATACCACTGCCTTCCTGGCGGATGGAGCGCTGTCCTATCACGACATGCCCCGGGGAACCGCGACATTTCCGAAGGCCGAGATGATGAAGCACCTAATGGACTATCATACGCAGTTCGGCATGCATAACCACCAGCATCTCCGTCGGTCGCTGGAGGTTCTAAGGGTAAACGGATACACGGATTGCGATCTGGTCGATATGTACAGCGTTCTGCAAAATCGTTCTCTACGGAATGTGGACGAAATTGTGTCTGGCTCAACGCCGAGCGCCAAGCCAGAATCCGCTTATCCAGTTGAGCACACTGCGAGTCCCAGTTAAGCTACCTAGTTCGCGGTGCAAGGGTAAACACGAGAAGATGCGTCAGCCCATCAAGTACCTTGAAAAGGCGATGTCGATTGCTGCGAATGGGGCGTGGCGGATATTTTGCCTGACTAACGACCTCGTTCCTGAGAATCCCTCCTTCATCCCCAATTGGTCGGACAAGCCGCTGCTGAAGTCGCGTCAAAAGTCCAAACCTCCGCTGGGCTGGCCGCGGGAAACCGATTCGTTGTGCCCTCGTTGTGTGCCCGAGATCCGCCAGCAGATCGTCGACGGCAAACAGGATTACCGCATCCTGCTGAACGAGAGGCCCGGTGAAATCAAGGCGCAGATCGTCGAGCGCGAAGGCAGAATCCTGATGGTCAAGGATTGTCCTGTCCATGGGCATTTCGAGGATGTCATCTCGATCGATCCGGCGTTCTTCCGGCATTTGGAGGAGACGTTCCCCGGCCGCGACATTCGTGCTCACAACGACGAGAAGCTGCACAACCACGGTAGCAGCACCATCAAACACGGGCGGGGATCGGTTCTCACCATCGACCTGACCAACCGCTGCAACATGATGTGCGACCCCTGTTTCATGGACGCGAACCAGGTGGGCTTCGTACACGAGTTGACCTGGGACGACGTCAAGACACTGCTCGACAACGCATTTTCCATCAAGCCCCGGCGTCAGATGTCAGTGCAGTTCTCCGGTGGCGAGCCGACCATGTCGCCGCATTTTCTGGATGCCATTCGCTACGCCCGCCAACTCGGCTACGACAGCGTGCAGGCAGCTACCAACGGCATCGAGTTTGCCAAGAGCCCGGAGTTCGCGCGTCAGGCCGCGGAAGCCGGTTTGCGCTACGCCTATCTTCAATTCGACGGCATCGGCAACCCGGCGAATTCCCATCGCAACGTCGGGAATCTGTTCGACGTGAAGCTCCGGGCCATCGAAAACCTGCACTCTAACGGCGTGGAAATCGTGCTGGTCACGACCGTAGTCAATGGGATCAACAACGAGCAGGTGGGGCGCGTTGTGCAGTTCGCGCTGGACAACCCGGACAAGATAGCGATGGTGTCATTCCAGCCCGTCTCGTTCACCGGCCGCGACGAAGCCGTAACCGACGAACGACGCATAGCCCAACGCTACACACTTTCCCACCTCGCCCACGATATGAAGGACCAGTTGAACATCGGCGAGCCCGTCAGGGACTGGTTCCCACTCTCGTTCCTGAGCACTTTTTCAGACTGGGCGGACCTTGTCCACGGCCCCGAAGCCGCATGGGGCCAAGTCGCCTGCGGTTGCCACCCGAATTGTGGAGTTGGCATGGCGGTTATGGTGGACAAGCAGACGCGCGAGGCGGTTCCGGTCACTGCGTTTCTTGACGCCGATCAGTTTGCCAAGGACATTGCGAGGATCAACGATTGGGCTCGGAGCAAGTGGATATCCGTTGCGGGAATGGCTCTGGCTCTGGTGCGCAATTACAACGCTTTCCGCGCGCCCACTCATTTCCGTGCCTTGGATATGTTGAGAAAACTCGATAAGGGACTGGGCGCAACCGGGCGGGACTATGGCGACGTCTCGGGTAAGCGGACGATGGCTGATATCCTCCGCCGCCGGCGCGACCGCTGGAACCTGCTATTTGTGGCGGGCATGTGGTTCCAGGATCTGTTCAACTACGATTTTCGCAGGACCGAGCAGTGCATTATCCCTTACGCTACACAAGAGGGAGAGATTTCCTTTTGCGCGTACAACACCGGGATGGGTTGGCGGAACATCATCGAGAAGATGCACATGACCGCCACGCTGACCAAGTGGTACGAGGAGCATGGGCGGCACGAAATTTTTGCCGGCGGCAAAAGCGTCAACCTCAGCAGTACGGAACATCATCTGGTTTTGAAGGACGAGATTGTCAGCGACCATGCCCAGCACGATCTGGAGCGACTCGGTATCGCAAAGAACGCGCGCGAGGAAAAGCTGCGAGCCCGAGCCGAGCGGCTTAAGCTGGACGCGGAGAACCAACGCATGGCAAAGCTCTACCGCGAGATTGTGCTGAAAGAACGAGCTGTTCCTGACCTGGTGCAGATCGGAGGACAAGCCGCTACGGCGCCTGTGCAAGATTGCCGGGGCGCGATGGGAGACGATTAGTCCGAGAATCAGGCTCCGCGCAGGGAGACGGTGTCGGCGGAGGATTCAGAAACTGACGTCAACTTTCTCGGGCCCAATAGGTTTGTCTCATTCAAATAGGCTTGCGGATCCATCAAGGTTTGGGTGCGCGCGAGAATCTGGGCCAGCCGGGGAACGTCGCGCACTCGAACCTGCTTGAGCCACTGCCACCACTTCTTCTTTCCCGCGATGTTAAGAACGCTGCGCCGCCAGGACTCACAATAAAGCTCGAAGAAGCGATCGACCGGCAGGCGCGGCTGCCAAAGCAGGTGATGCAGGTCGTAGTGGGTCCAGTCGAATACGTCGATTTTCTTTCTGCTCTTTTCGAAATAGTAAGTGCCCGGCAGAGGCGTCAGGATGGTGAATCCCACGCGATACAGTTGGTGTTCGTCCATAAAATCCCACAAGCCTTGAAAATCGGCCTCAGTGAAATCCGGATCGATAATGAAATTCCCGGTGACGCCAAACCCGAGTTCGCGGGCAATGCGGACGGCTTCTACCGTCTTGTTGATGTCGGCATCTTTGTTTAGCGAACTGAGGCCCGGGCTGGTATGGGACTCCAAGCCGAAGAAAATGTCGAAAGTTTTGGCCAGCGGACGCCAAAGCTTCAGCAGGTCCGCACTTTCCGTGACCAGATCGGCGCGGGTTTGCACGAGCAGCAGGTTCTTGCGTTCGCTGGACTGGAGCAAGGTGTGGCCTAATTCTTCGCTGCGCATGCGATCGGCCCAGAACAAATCGTCGACCATGAACAGATTGCGGCCTGTAGCCTCGAAGTCGGCACGCACCTGATCGGGCGCATGGCACCGGTAGGTGCGCTTGTAGAGTTGCCACACGGAACAAAAGTTGCACCGGTAGGAGCACCCGCGGGCCGTTTCCATGGTCCACATCGGCATGTAATTCAGACAGCAGTAGCGCTTCTGATAGCGAGCCACCACGGAGCGGTCGGGGAGGGGCATCTGGGCCAGATCGAGCCAGCGGCCAGGCTTGACAGTCGTGGCCTGAAAGCAGCCGTCACCTTTGGGAAGTAACAGGGATGGAAGCGTATCCAGGGCGCGCCCGTTGGCGACAGTGTCGCATAGGGCGGGCAGCAGCGTCTCCCCTTCGCCGATGCAAATTGCGTCGACGAAGCGGTTGCCATCGACGGCTTTGGGGTAGGCAGAGATCGCGTGGCCACCGAGGACGACAAAAATCTTCGGGTTGTGCGCTTTGATCTGGTCCGCCACCTGGAGCGCAGCTGGTGCCTCGAGGATATGCAGGCAGGAGATTGCGACTAAATCGGATGGCCACTGGCGCAGAATCTGAGTGACGCTGCGCCGCTCGAAACGCATGTCGGCTAACAGGACGGAATGACCCGCCGAGCGCAACGCTGCTGCCAAGTACATCAGTCCTAAAGGTTCGGTTTGAAAAAAAGGCGACAACCCGAACTGTGCGGTTTCAGGGTACGGTCTTAGCAGCAGGATTCGCAGCGGCTACCTCCCTGGCACATGTCTGATTCGACTCCCGCCTCTGAAAAATTCAACGACCACACATGGATGACTCATTGCATTCGCTGCGATGCAATGTTGACAAGTGCATCTGCGGCCTCCGATTGCTCCACAGGTTGTTCCTTTGGCAGCAAAGCGGCAGTTACAACGGGCGATGGTTCAGGCCGAGACTCCGGCGTGTGCGGCATGGCGAGCAGCTTTCGCCAATCGAAGCGCAAACGTTTCTTCAGCAGGGAACGGCGCGTATCGCGAAAGGGGTCATCTGAAGTGCCATACACCGGATGGTAGCTGTCGGTCCTCTCCAGCCCGGGGACTTCGATCCCGAAATCGTTGAGCTGCATGAAGTGCCGCATCTGCAGCTTGTAGCGCCCTTCGATCCCGAACAGCAGCTCCAGCATGCGCTCGTTCAGCCAGATGATATAGCGCAGGCCGAACGACCAGACATAGGTGTAACCCTTGAAAAACTTCCAGTCGCCTTTCGTGGGCCGCCACATCCCGATGATCTCGCGGCGGATTTTCCAGCGAGCAAAGCTGAGTTCTTCCGGAGACAAATTGGAAGTCCGAACGTTGGCGAAGTAGCCGTCATACCAGCGGAAGTCGGACAGGTTCTGGATCTGATTGTCGCGGAGCATGTTGTCGCGCAAAGGAGTCTTGGGATAGGGGGTCATGATCTGATCCATGATGCTGCTGACACCCTGCTCCTTTATGAAGCGGTAGTTCTCACGCATACTCTCGGGATCGTCGTCGGGAAGGCCGTTGATGAGACCCGCGATGACGACGATGTTCTCTTTCTGCAACTCGGCGATGGCTTTCTTGATCGCGGGGAGTGTGTTGGGCTTTTTCATGGCCCGCAGGTTTTTCGTTGACGCATTCTCGATGCCGAGGAAGATGGAGACGAAGCCGGCCTTGGGCAATTTCTTGATGACGTGTGGGCGCTGGGAAAAGCCGATAACGGTCGCCTGCGTGGTGAAATGCAGATTCTTGAGTTTGAGCGAGATCACGCCGTCGATCAGTTCCTCGAAACGATCCATGTTCTGGGTGATGTTGTCATCGGTACAAAAAATGTGGCGCGCACCGCGACTGTAGGCGTCCTCGATATCGGCGAGCACGCGTTCCAGAGGGTACTGGCGGATCGAACTTCCGTACATTTGATGGATACTGCAGAAATTGCAGTGGTAGAGGCAGCCGCGGGAGGTCTCGATGACGTCGGCCCGGCGGAAGTACATGTGGAAGTTCTTGATGATGCGTTTATCGCGGGCGGGCAACTTGATCTTGGTTACATCCTCGAGCGGACGTGGGGCGTTGTGATGAAACTGGCGGTTTTCTGTTTTGTACGACACGCCCAAGACGTTGTCGAGCCCGCGGCCGTGAGCATCGAGCGAGTCCAGAAGTTCGCCGAAGCTGAAGTCGCCCTCGCCACGGACGATGAAGTCCCAGTAGTCGGCCCCCGGTGAACCCTCGATGGTGTCGTAGGACAGCGTGGCATGGTAGCCACCGAGGACGGTTTTTATCCGGGGATTGAGTTGCTTGGTGAGGAAGGCCATCCGGAGATTGCAGTCGTACTGAAAGGCCATCCCGGAAAAGCCGACGACATCCGGGCGCTCGTTCTGCAGCGTCTCCAGCAGAATTGGAATGGCGCGCTTCCGAGTGGGAGCAAGGTCCAGGACTTTTACGTCGTGGTTATCAATCTGCGCGGCAATGGTGGCCAAAGCCACGGATGGAGGCTCCCACTGCCTTCTCGGAACCCAGGGTGAGGTTGCGGGGCATTGCACGAGCAGTGCTTTCATAGTCTTCGCATCCTAAATGACATTGCGCGAAATTCAGCAGACTGCCGAAAAGCTGGCCTGGGATCTTCCGATGATGGCGACAGGGTACTTCACGGTGAGGATAGATTGCAAGGCGAAACGGCGGATGGTGCGGGTCGGTTGAGCGAGGGTTCGGGATACTTCGCACTTTAGTAGCTGATGCCTCTTCTTTCCTTTTTCAAACGGCCGGCCCGTAGCGGGGCTGTTTTGTGGTCGCTGAATGCGTGATACACTCACTTCGAATTCCGGCGTTCTCGCCTGGCCCATACGCGCCCGACGCTGGAAGCTGCAGCATGCGAACTTGCGCGCTCATTCCGGCATACAACGAGGCTTCCTACATCGCGGACGTGGTGAAGGGAGCGCAACCGCATGTCGAAAAAGTCGTCGTGATTGACGATGGTTCCGGCGACGGAACAGGACAGGTTGCCCGGGCGGCGGGAGCTACGTGTCTGCGATCTCCCAGGAATTGCGGCAAGGCCTCGGCGCTGCGCCTGGGCATCGAATTCGCACGCGCCCAGAATTTTACCCACGTGGTCACTCTGGATGGGGACGGCCAACACTTGCCGGAAGATATTCCAGGCTTGCTTCGTGTAGCGGAAGAGACGGGAGCGGACCTGGTGATTGGGGCACGCTCGTTCGATCGCGACTCGATGCCTCGCTCCCGCTATTACTCCAACACGATTGGTAGCCGCGTAGCTTCGTCGCTGGTGGGCCGCGAGATTCGCGACAGCCAGAGCGGGTTCCGGCTGTTCCGTCTGGATAAACTCCATGGGACCAGGCTGCGGAGCCGGTATTACGAATTAGAGATGGAGATGTTGATCAAAATGACGCAGTCGGGTTGCACCATTGCGCACGCTCCCGTTCACACCGTCTACCACGATGGCGAGGCGCGCTCGAAGATGAAGCCGGTGCGAGACACGGTGTGGGTCTGCCTATGGTCGCTAGCGTTTCGCTTTCTGGGGGCGTGAGGTGGCTTCGCGGACCCGACTGTTCTGCCCGCTCTTCCTCGTTGCGTCGGCGATTTTTCCGGCAGTGCTGGCGGCCCAGAGCGACGATCTGCTGAACCGGATTTGGAACGGGGTTCAGCAAGCGCAACAAAAATACACTAGCAGCTGCGGGACCATCGTCGAAACCCGCACTTCCACCCTGATGGTGAAACCGCTGGTGCTGCGCGGCAAGTTTTGCGCCGAGGGCACGAAGCGATTCGCGCTGGAGTACTTCGAGCCGTCGAAGATGCGCATTCGCTTCAACGAGGATTACCTCAACGTAACCACCGGCGGCAAGACAGAGGTCATGGAGGTCGGAGGGAATGTTCGCCGCGCGCAGTCTTATTTCAGCCGGGAGAGTTCCATCGGGAACCTGAAAAAGAACTTCACCATCACGGTGCGAGAAGATGGCCCGGATTTCGAAATGAAGCTGATTCCGCGAACGGACAATTTTCGCCGCAGGCTGAATTACATGGTCGTGAAACTGGACAAACGGGACTTCCTGCTGCGGTCGCTGGAGGTCGACGGCAAGAGCGGCGTGAACAGTGTGTTCGCTATCGACGTCAATTCGCTGAACCCAAAGATTCCGGCAGAAACGTTTGAGGTCTACAAACCAAAGTGATTGAGCGAAGAGTAATCGAGCGAAGTGAAATCGAGACGCTGATTCCTCATCGCGCCCCGTTCCTGTGGATCGATCGGGTGGAAGAACTGGAGCCGGGAGTTCGCTGTGTTGCAGTGAAGTTCGTCGATCCGGCGGACCCAATTTTCGTCGGACATTTCCCCGCCAAACCGATTCTGCCGGGTGTTTTTCTGATTGAAGCGGTGGCTCAGACCGCGGGAGTGATGCTGGGGTCGACGGGACCACGGGTGGCCGGGGCAGGCGTGGCGTTGCTCGCAGCCGTGAACCGGTTCAAGTTTCTCAAGACGGTGATTCCAGGGCAAAATCTGCGCGTCGAAACCAAAAAGCTGACCCAGGTTGGGCAGATGGCGTACATCAGCGGCACGGTGTGGGTGGACGGAGAGATAGTGGCGAGCGGTGAGCTGTCGGTGGTGTCGACTTGATGGACGAGCGAAGGACCAGGCGGATAATGGTAAAGGCAACCGCGTGATCGGACGATTTCAGAGTCGCGCGCGGCAGTTCGTCGCCGACGTATTGAAGGAGAAGCTCGAGCCTGGACGAGCGGCGGCCGCCGTGTTCGTCGGGATATTCATCGGGATCGTGCCGATCTATGGGTTGCAAACCCTTGCGGCAGTGGGTGCGGCTTTTCTCTTCAGGCTGAATAAGCCGCTGACCGTGGCCGGAACTTTTATAAACAATCCGCTGCTCCAGCCCGCGATTATCGTGTCTTCTGTGGAGATCGGGTATTTTCTGCAAGGCGGCTCGTTTCGGCCGTTTCATTTTTCTGCATTGACACGGGCGCATGTGAAGGAAGAAGTGCTGGCTTGGGTGATTGGGAGTGTGGTGCTGGGAGTGCTCGTTGGCGGG
>Ga0209580_10001044_pt1 | contig 13241 bp, 2 predicted proteins | sample Coa_R1_5_FD_187153 | JGI IMG/M metagenome (GOLD analysis project Ga0209580, IMG submission 187153) | Surface soil microbial communities from Centralia Pennsylvania, which are recovering from an underground coalmine fire - Coalmine... | ecosystem: Environmental > Terrestrial > Soil > Unclassified...
GCGCAACATTGTGGACAAGGTACGCTTGCAGAATTACGATGAGTCAGATCCAGTCTGAGTTTTCACTGGGGGCTAAGCTGATCCAGGAGCACCGCACTTCTCTCATGTTCTGGATTAATACGTCTTTTGTTCATTTAAGCTGCCAAACAACGCGACATGCGTATTGAATCATTTTTAGAACAAAGCGCAACAACTTTCCCGGACAAGGTGGGGCTGGTGTGCGATGGTCGGCACTGGACATATAAAACTCTCGAAAATGCTGCCAATGAACTGGCCGAGGTCTTGATCTCTCAGGGTCTTCAGAAAAATGATCGTGTGGGGATTTTTCTCGATAATTCCGCCGAAGCGGTGGTTTCCATTTTTTCCATTCTGAAAGCCGGAGGCATCTTTGTGGTTTTGGGTGGAAACACCAAGCCGCCCCGGTTTATTTCAGTGCTAAATGACTGTGCAGCGACCGTATTGATAACAGATTCGGCTGGAGCAAAAATTGTGGACGAACGCTGCAAGGACCTGCAGCATTTGAAGCATATCTATGTCATACCGGCAGGTCTTCAGGCGCCGCCAGAGCATGTTTCCCTTAATTCCAATCTCACGCGAGATTCGGAGAAACAACTGTCATCAAGCGACACATGGAGTAAAGTAGAACCAGCAGCTTTGATCTATACCTCTGGCTCTACAGGGGAAGCCAAGGGCGTGCTCCTTTCCCACCAGAATATTTATTTTTCAACGTTTACAATCGCTCGTTATTTGAGCAACAGCAGTCAGGACGTTATCCTGAATGTCCTTCCGCTTTCGCACACGTATGGACTTACGCAGTTGATGACTGCATTTTATGTTGGCGCGACCCTGATTTTAGAGCGTACCTTTTCCAAGCCTCGTGAGATTCTCAACATTCTTGTCCGCGAGCGAGTCAGTGGGTTCGCGCTTATTCCTCCCGTTGCCAAGGCATTGTCGGATTTGCATCTCGCGGGTTATCATCTTTCGGCGCTCCGTTATATTACAAATGCCGCCGCTCCCTTGCCTGTTCCAATCATTCGGAAATTCCGTCAATCTTTGCCGCGTGTGCAACTGTTCGCCATGTACGGCTTGACCGAATGTATGAGGGCTTCATTCTTGCCTCCAGATCAGATAGATATACGTCCCACTTCAATTGGCCGTGGGTTGCCGGATCAACAAATGTATATAGTGGACCAGCAGGGCGCTCGACTTGGTCCGGGAGCCACCGGTGAACTTGTTGTGAAAGGCCCTAATGTAATGTTGGGTTACTGGAATCGGCCTCATGAAACAGCCCAAGTCCTGAAGGAAGGAGCAAGCGAGAAGCTGCTCTATACCGGTGATCTCTTCACTATGGATGAGGAAGGTTTCCTTTATTTTGTGGGCAGGAAAGACGACATAATCAAGACCTGCGGGGAAAAGGTCAGCCTTCTCCATATTGAGGAAATTCTATGTCATCTCGAGGGAATAGCAGAAGCCGCTGTTGTGTCTGTACCTGACACTGTTCTGGGCAATGCGATTAAGGCCGTAGTTCGACTTAAAGACAACGTGGCGCTCAGTCGTCGGGAGATTCTCCGATACTGCGCAAAAAATCTTCAGCCATTCGAGATCCCGACGCGGGTTGAGTTTTGCACAGCTTTTCCGAAGACCCCCAACGGAAAGATCCAAAAATATAAACTCACACGGAACAACCTTTGAAACAGGAGCCGGAACATGGAGAAGCAAATGTCTTTCACCCATTTGAAAAGAATCAATGGATAAGAGCGATGTTCTTCCATATCAGGTAGCAGCGTCGTTATGAATGATGACAAGGCAGATTTTGGAGAATTGAGAAATGATGGCTCTGAATGGGGGCAAGAACCTGCCGGTGCCCGTGTCTCTGAAATTGAAAAAGTGATTAGAAACCTATGGTCTGAAATCCTGGATATTGACGGGATCGCGCCGCATGATGACTTCTTGGATTTGGGAGGTAACTCTGTTCAAGCGATGCAGATCATATCTAGGATGAACTTGGAATTTGATGTTGAGATTCCATTGCATGTGTTGTTTGATGGAGTTACTCCGGCAGATCTGGCCCTGGCCATAGGCGAAAACGCAGACCATGATTCAGATGGCATGTAACGATTCGGTCCTAATTTGATCCGGGTACCTGATGGCTTTTGTCTTTTGCAAATACTCCGCTGTGATCCTGCATGTACTGTTGGAGCTGTTTCCCGATCTGGCTGATATTCGCGGGGCCCACCAGATCGCGGTGTTTACATTTGATTCTATGCACGGCGATGTTCCCGGAAATATATTGCTGCCAGCGTTGCCACATCGAATAATTGTTGTCATCGGACGCAAACAATAAGGCCTCACCATTGAATTTGTTAGGCGGAAATCCGTACTGAAGCCGGGCGAAATGCTTGATTAATTGCCATGCGCGTTTGCGTCTGGTAGGACTGAGAGCAAAATAGTTCGGTCGAGGATCCTCCAGCGGCATCCACTCCAAATTAACCTCTGAGGTTTTTGGGTTCAATGTTTTCGGCGGATAAGCGTCAAGTAGAGCCAATAGGGCGACGTCCTGATTGTCCCGCTGTAGACTGCAGGCGATGATATGTGCGAGAAGGCCTCCTACTGACCAGCCAAGAAGATGATACGGGCCTTCGGGTTGAATCTCTCGGATGATTGCAAGATATTCATCAGCCGCCTGCTGGAGAGTCTCTGGTAAAGGCTGCGCGCCACCGGCTTCCGGTGCTTGCAGGCAATACATTGGTCTTTGAGGATCTAATTCGCGAAGTAAACCTGCGTAAACCCAACCTAAACCTCCGCCTGGTGGTAGACAAAAGAGCGGCGGCGCACTGCCTTCCTGACGAAATGCAAGGACTTGCTCGAATGCGCCTTCTCCGACACGCTCAGCCAATGAGTTTGTCAACAGTTCGCCAGCCGTTGGATGCTGAAACAGATCAGCTACCTCGAGCTCAATACTGAGTATTGAGCGAATGCGACTGATCAGGCTGACGGCGAGCAGGGAGTGTCCGCCCAACTCGAAAAAGTCGTCGTCCAGCCCCACCCGTTCCACACCCAGCACCTCGGCAAACAGCGCGCACAAAATCTCCTCCTGCGGTGTGCGCGGCGCCCTATACTGACTGCTTCCTGCAAACTCCGGCTCGGGCAGGGCCCTCCGGTCCAGCTTCCCGTTCACTGTCAGCGGCAGTGACTCCATTTCCACAATCGCCGCCGGCACCATGTACTCCGGCAGCACTTCCTTCAGTCGACACTGCAGCATGCTGCGGTCGATCCTCTGTCCCGTTCCCGTCACCACATACCCCACCAGCCGCTTCTCCCCGCTGGCATCAACTCGCGCCTCCACCACCGCCTCTGCCACTTCCTCCATCCCCAGCAACGCCGCCTCGATCTCTCCCAGTTCAATCCGGTATCCCCGCACCTTTACCTGCTGATCCACTCGCCCCACAAACTCCAGTGTTCCATCTCCCCGCCAGCGCGCCAGGTCTCCACTGCGGTACATCCGCGTCCCAGATTCTCCATACGGGTTGGCCACAAACCGCTCCGCCGTCATTCCCCCTCGTTTCAGGTAGCCACGCGCCAAGCCTGCTCCCCCGATATACAGTTCCCCCGCCACTCCCGCCGGCACTGGCTCCAGTTTCCCGTCCAGCACATACACCTCGGTGTTGCTGATCGGCCCACCGATCGGCACCGAATTTCGCTTACCATCTTCCTTCCCAATCCGATGACAGCAGCTGAACGTCGTCCCTTCCGTCGGACCATAGCCGTTGATCAACACGCAGTCTGGTAGCTGCTCCAGCGCCCGCCCCACCGCTCCCACCGCCAGAGCATCTCCTCCCGCCAGCAACTGCCGCACCCCCCTGAGCCCTTCCAACCCGCTGCTGTTCACCAGCGCATGAAACAATCCGGCCGTCAGCCACAATGTCGTTACTCCCGCCTTCTCCACCAGTTGTTCCAGCGCTTCCGGCGCCAGCACTCCTTCCGGCGCCAGCACCAGCTTCCCGCCATTCAGCAGACTGCCCCAGATCTCCAGCGTGGAGGCATCGAAGGACACCGGCGCCATCTGCAGCATCACCTGCTCGCTGTCCAGCCGCGCATAATCGGCATTGCACACCAGCCGCACCACCCCCCGGTGGCTCACTGCTACCGCCTTGGGCCGGCCCGTGGACCCGGAGGTGTACATCACATACACCAGGTTCTGGCTACTGCCATTCCCACCTTCCCCAACAGCATCTCCTTCGCCGGTAAATTCACCTGTTTCTTCTGCTGCTTTTTTCTCTCCTTCTCCTTCTTCTTCTTCTCCTTCTGCATCCCCGCCATCGCCCTTCAGTACTGTCTCCAGCAGCAGTTGAGGAGTGCTCAACGGCAGCTTCCAGGCCATCTCGCTGCTGCTCAGCACACAGCGCGGACGCGCATCCTCCAGCATCCATCCCAGCCGCGCCGCTGGATATTCCGCATCCAGCGGCAGATAGGCTGCTCCCGTCTTCACAATCCCCAGCAGCGCGATGATCAGCTCCACCGACCGCGGAACCGCCACCGCCACGATCTCCTCCGGCCCCGCTCCCCGGGCCCGCAATGCTTCCGCCACTCGCCTGGCTCTCTGCTCCAGTTCCTCATAACTAAGCCTCTGCTCCCCGCATTCCACCGCCACTGCTCCCGGATTCCTCCTTGCCTGCTCGGCGAACAGCTCCGCCACTGTCTTGTCCGGAAATGCTCGTTCCGTCTGGTTCCACTCCTCCACAATCTGGCGGCGCTCTCCCTCTTCCAGCAGATTCGCCTCTCCTACCCGCTGCTCTACATCCCCGCTCATCGCCTGCAGCACCCGCCCGTAGTGCCTGATCCCCTGCTCCATCCGCCACCGGTCAAACAGATCGCGGTTGTACAGCCACGTGATTTCCAGTTCCTCTTCCCGTTCCCATACATGCATGTGCAGATCGGTGTGCACACGCCGCTCTCCACCCTCCACTACCTCCGTCTCCACTCCCCGGATCCTGGTCTTCACCCCATAGGCGTTCTGCAAGGTAAACCCCGCCTGGAACAAAGGTGTGCGGTTGAGACTTCTTTCCGGTGACAGCTCCTCCACCAGCTTTTCAAAGGGTATGTCCTGATGCTGATACGCTCCCAGCGCCGTCTCCCGCACCTCCCCTAGCAACTCCCCAAAGCTCATCTCCGGCTTCACCCTCACCCGCATCACCAGCGTGTTCACAAAAAAACCGATCATCTCCTCCAACTGCGCTTCCTGCCGGTTCGCAATCGGCGACCCGATCACGATGTCCTCCTGCCCGCTGTACCTCCCCAGCAACACCGCAAACCCCGCCAGCAAACTCATGTACAGCGTCGCCTGCTTCTCCCGGCTCACCCGCTTCAGCTGCTTCACCTGCTCCGCATCCAACCGCACATTCACCGCTTCCGCCCCGAATGTCTGCAACCCCGGACGCGCACGGTCCGTTGCCAACTCCAGCCGCTCCGGTATCCCCCTCAACTGCTCCTTCCAGTACTTCAGCCCCGCTTCCAGCCCTCCACTCTCCAACTCTCCCCTCTGCCACAAGGCAAAGTCCGCATATTGCACCCGCAACGGCGGCAGCGGGTTCTCCCGCCCCTGCTCGTACGCCTCGTACAGCACCATGAACTCCCGGTTGAATACCCCCTGCGACCACCCGTCACTCACGATGTGGTGCATGGTCCGCAGCAGCACATGCTCCTTCTCTCCCAGCTTCAGCAGCTTCAGCCGCAGCACCGGCCCCCGCTCCAGATCGAACGCCTCGGCCCCTTCCTCCCCCATTAACTCCCGCACCCGCTCCTGCTGCTCCTCTCCCTCCCACTCCCGCAGGTCCACCATCGCAATCTCCACCCGCTGCACCCCCTCGATCACCTGGACCGGACTCCCTTCCACTTCCGCAAAATGCGTCCGCAGGCTCTCATGCCGCTCCACAATGGTGTTGATGGTCCGCTCCAGCGCTTCCACCTTCAACTCCCCACGCAGCCTCAGCGCTTCCGCCACGTTATACTCCGCACTCCCACCCTGCAGCCGGTCAATGAACCACAGCCGCTGCTGCCCGTACGACAGCGGCAATCGCTCCGGTCGCTCTCCCGCTCGCAACTGGGTGCGGCTCTCACCTGCCTCCCACAACCTCTCGCTCAGCTCGCCTACACGCGGGCACTCGAATAACATTCGGATTGGCAGTTCGATCCCTAGCGTCCGCCGCACGCGGCTCGTCAGGCTTACCGCCATCAGCGAGTGTCCCCCCAACTCGAAAAAGCTGTCGTCCAGCCCCACCCGCTCCACCCGCAGCACCTCCGCAAACAATCCGCACAGTATCTCCTCCTGCGGCGTTCGTGGCTCCCGGTACTGATTCACTCCCACAAACTCCGGCTCCGGCAACCCCTTCCGATCCAGCTTGCCATTCACCGTCAGCGGCCACGACGACAACACCATCACCGCCGCCGGCACCATGTACTCCGGCAGCCTTTGCCGCAACTGCTGGCGCAGCTCTCCCACATTCACCCGCGCTCCCTTTTTCCCGATCACATATCCCACCAGCTGTTTCTCCACATTCCCGCTCTCCCCCCTGTTCGACGTCCTCTCCTCCCTCTGCTTCTCCTGTACCACCACCACCGCCTCGGCCACTCCCCCATGCTCCCGCAACGCCGCCTCGATCTCCCCCAACTCAATTCGGAATCCCCGCACCTTCACCTGCTGGTCCGCTCGTCCCACAAACTCCAGCATTCCATCGGCCCGCCGCCGCGCCAGGTCCCCGCTCCGGTACATCCGTGTCCCCCCCTCTCCATACGGGTTGGCCACAAACCGCTCCGCCGTCATTCCCCCTCGCTTCAGATATCCACGCCCCAGCCCCGCTCCTCCGATGTACAGTTCCCCCACTACTCCCACCGGCACAGGCTCCAATCCCCAATCCAGCACATACACTCCCAAATCAGGAATCCCTTCTCCAATCACCGATCCCCACTCCCGCTCCACCCGCTCCCGCGACAACGGAAAATACGTCACATGCACCGTCGTCTCCGTAATCCCGTACATGTTGATCAGCTCCGGCCCATCCTCCCCGTGTCTCCTATACCAATCCTTCACCCGGGATAGCTCCAGTGCTTCACCCCCAAAAATCACATACCGCAGCCGTTGCTCTTCCTTCTCTTCTTCCCCTCCTCTTGTTACTCTCTCCTCGTCCTGCCCCTCGGCCCGCAGCAGCTCATAAAAAGCGCTCGGCGTCTGGTTCAGCACCGTTACCCTCTCCCGCTTCAGCAAGCCTAGAAACTCTTCCGGCGAACGGCTCGTCACATAATCCACCATCACCACCCGCCCCCCTTTCAACAGCGCCCCCCATAGCTCCCACACCGAAAAATCAAAAGCGTAGGAATGAAACATCGTCCACACATCCTCCGCCCCAAACCTAAACCACCCTTCCGTTGCCTGGAAAAGCCGCACCACATTCCGGTGCGTCACCATCGTCCCCTTCGGCGCTCCCGTCGAACCCGAGGTGTAAATCACATAAGCCACGTTCTCCCCCCTAAACGGCTGTCGCCCCGCTTCCCACAGGTTCTCCGCACAACTGTTCCCCAACTCCGCCTCCATCGCCCCATCATCCACAGCGCACAACCGTCCCCGCATGGCCTCCACCGCCCCCAGTTGTCCGGCAGCAACCTCGCTGCTGGTCACAATGCAACACGGACACGCATCCTCCACCATCCAACCCAGCCGCCCCGCCGGATAATCCGGATCCAGCGGCAGATAGGCGGCCCCCGTCTTTACAACCGCCAGCAGCGCAACCACCAACTCCAGCGAGCGCTTCACCGCCACCCCAACGATCTCCTCTGGTCCCGCTCCCCGCCGCAGCAGCACTCGCGCCAGCCGGTTCACCCGCGCGTTCAATTCCCCGTAGCTCATCCACTCCTTCCCCCACACCACCGCCACGGCTCCTGGGCTCTTTTTCACCTGCTCCTCGAACAGCTCCGGCAACGTCTTTTCCAGCCAAGCCCCCCTCGCTGGCCGCCAGCGCTCAACCAACTCTTGCCGCTCCCCCTCTTCTAGCAACCCCAGTTGTCCAACCGCCTCCAGGGCTGACCCGCTAATGCTCTGCAGCAGCCGCACATAGTGCCCCACCATCTGCTCCATCCGCCTGCCGTCGAACAGATCGCGGTTGTACAGCCACGTGATCTCAACCTCTTCCCCTCGCTCCCAGACGTGCACCTCCAGATCAAAACGCACCTGCAAATCCTCCCGCCCTACCCGCTCCACCTCCAACCCGCGCATCTGCTGTGGCTTCCACGGCGCGTTCTGCAGGTTAAACGAGACCTGGAAGATGGGACTGTGATTCAGCCTGCGCTGCGGCGACAGCTCCTCCACCAGCTTTTCAAAGGGTATGTCCTGATGCTGATACGCTCCCAGCGCCGTCTCCCGCACCTCCCCCAGCAACTCCCCAAAGCTCATCTCCGGCTTCACCCTCACCCGCATCACCAGCGTGTTCACAAAAAAACCGATCATCTCCTCCAACTGCGCTTCCTGCCGGTTCGCAATCGGCGACCCGATCACGATGTCCTCCTGCCCGCTGTACCTCCCCAGCAACACCGCAAACCCCGCCAGCAAACTCATGTACAGCGTCGCCTGCTTCTCCCGGCTCACCCGCTTCAGCTGCTTCACCTGCTCCGCATCCAACCGCACATTCACCGCTTCCGCCCCGAATGTCTGCAACCCCGGACGCGCACGGTCCGTTGCCAACTCCAGCCGCTCCGGTATCCCCCTCAACTGCTCCTTCCAGTACTTCAGCCCCGCTTCCAGCCCTCCACTCTCCAACTCTCCCCTCTGCCACAAGGCAAAGTCCGCATATTGCACCCGCAACGGCGGCAGCGGGTTCTCCCGCCCCTGCTCGTACGCCTCGTACAGCACCATGAACTCCCGGTTGAATACCCCCTGCGACCACCCGTCACTCACGATGTGGTGCATGGTCCGCAGCAGCACATGCTCCTTCTCTCCCAGCTTCAGCAGCTTCAGCCGCAGCACCGGCCCCCGCTCCAGATCGAACGCCTCGGCCCCTTCCTCCCCCATTAACTCCCGCACCCGCTCCTGCTGCTCCTCTCCCTCCCACTCCCGCAGGTCCACCATCGCAATCTCCACCCGCTGCACCCCCTCGATCACCTGGACCGGACTCCCTTCCACTTCCGCAAAATGCGTCCGCAGGCTCTCATGCCGCTCCACAATGGTGTTGATGGTCCGCTCCAGCGCTTCCACCTTCAACTCCCCACGCAGCCTCAGCGCTTCCGCCACGTTATACTCCGCACTCCCACCCTGCAGCCGGTCAATGAACCACAGCCGCTGCTGCCCGTACGACAGCGGCAATCGCTCCGGTCGCTCTCCCGCTCGCAACTGGGTGCGGCTCTCACCTGCCTCCCACAACCTCTCGCTCAGCTCGCCTACACGCGGGCACTCGAATAACATTCGGATTGGCAGTTCGATCCCTAGCGTCCGCCGCACGCGGCTCGTCAGGCTTACCGCCATCAGCGAGTGTCCCCCCAACTCGAAAAAGCTGTCGTCCAGCCCCACCCGCTCCACCCGCAGCACCTCCGCAAACAATCCGCACAGTATCTCCTCCTGCGGCGTTCGTGGCTCCCGGTACTGATTCACTCCCACAAACTCCGGCTCCGGCAACCCCTTCCGATCCAGCTTGCCATTCACCGTCAGCGGCCACGACGACAACACCATCACCGCCGCCGGCACCATGTACTCCGGCAATCTCTCCTGCAGATACTCCCGCAGTTCCCGCTCCAGCTCTCCATCTCCCAGGCTGCGTGAAGGCGCATTCCCGTAGCGCTGGTAGTACGCTTCTGCTCGTGCCGCCTCCTTCTCCCTTCCTTCCTCTTCTCTTCCTTCTTCTCCTTCTACTGTCCGCCACCGCGGAGCGAACACTCCGTCATAACTTCCATCCTCCGCAAACCTGTACCAGCGGAACTCCACCCCCAGATCTTCTGCCACCTTTAGCAGCCTCCCCGGATCTTCTCCCGACGCACACAACGACCTTGCACGCACCTCGGCCACTGTCTTCAACTCCTCTGCACCACGTAGCAGCCGGACCGCCTCCAGCGCACCCGCAGCACGCCTATCCCGTATCCCATGTACCCCAACTGCTTCTCCCTTCCTGCTCTTCATCCGCTCCTGCAACTGCTCCCTCCACCTTTCTCCTTCTCCCCATTCCACCCAGACTTCCGGCTCCTCCATCACTTCTTTCTGCTCCTCTATCCCCAGCACCACGTCATAGCGGAAACGACTCAGCTCATTGTTATACCCTCCGCTCTTCACCCACTTCTCCACCCGCCCCACCTTCTCCCACCTACTCTGCAACTCCTCAAACAACTCCTCATCAATCACCAGCTCTTCTTCCTTCCGCTCTCCACGCCGCACCCGTTGCCGCAGCTCTTCCACCGACAACCCCTGCTCCGCCTTGTACAGCTGCACCGACGTGTGATACGCCTCTAGCAGAGTCAGACTCCTCACATCTCCTACAAAAACATATCCGCCCCTCCGCGTGACGCGCACCGCTTCCCCCAACACCTTCAGCAGGTAATTCAAATTTGGAAAATACTGCACTACAGAGTTCATGATCACCAGATCCACACTCTCATCTGCTAAAAATCCCAGCTCATGCGCCAAGCCGTACCTCAACTCCACATGCCTGAACTCCTCCCGACTCCCCGTATACCTCCGCAGCCGCTCCAGAACCGGACGCGAAAAATCCACCCCTATATACCTTTGGCAATCCACTGCCAACCGCGTCAGCAGCAGCCCCGTCCCGCAGCCAATCTCAAGGACACTCTTACCTCCTAGCCGCTTCACTCGCCCTACCGTCTCGTCCACCCACATCCGCATCTCTTCCGCCGGAATCGGCTCCCTGCTATAGCTGTTGTTCCATCCCCGGATATCAAAGTCTGCGTACTCCTGTTCCGCTTCCCATTCTCCCGTCTCATATACCTGCTGCCACTGCTCGATCCGCATCCTCTCCGCACGATCCTGCTCCTCCGCATTCTGCTCCCGCAGCACATATCCTAATAGGCGCTTCTCTTCTCCTTCCCCCTGGATCGTAACCACCGCATCCATCACCTGCCGGTGCTCCCGCAAGCGGGATTCGATCTCTCCCAACTCCACCCGGAACCCTCGCACTTTTACCTGCTGGTCTCCCCGGCCCAGGTACTCCAGCACTCCATCGTTCCTCCACCGCCCTAAATCCCCCGTCCGATACATCCGGCTTCCCGCCTCGCCATACGGATTGGCCACGAACCGCTCTGCCGTCAGCCCTGCCCGGTTTACATACCCCCGCGCTAGACCCGCTCCCGCAATGTACAGCTCTCCCATCACTCCCACCGGCACTGGCTCCAGGTTTCCGTCCAGCACGTACATCTGCGTGTTCCAGATCGGACGGCCAATCCCTGGTCTTCCCTCTCCTTTACGGCATCGCACCGCCGTCACATCGACCGCCGCCTCGGTCGGCCCATAAAGGTTCTCAAGATCCACTCCCTGCAGCCATTGGTAAAACTCCTCCACCATATCTCCGCTCAGCGCTTCGCCGCTGCTGATCACACGCCTCAACTTCCCTAACGCAACGTCGCCAACTTCTTCTCCCTTTTCTCCCTTCCTCCCATCGTATTTCTTGCCCCCATCTTTCCCGCTCTCCTTTTCTGTCTCATCTTCTTCCCTTCTCAACTCCTCCAGAAACGCCCCCAGCATCGACGGCACGAAATGCACTACTGTGATCCCTTCCTTCCGGATCATCTCCTTCACATACTCCGGTTCACGATGTCTTCCCGGCTCCGCCATCACCAGCCTCGCTCCCTTCACTAGTGGCCAGAAAAACTCCCACACCGATACATCAAATCCATACGGCGTCTTCTGCAATACTCGGTCCCCTTCCCCCAGCCCATATACTCCGTCCATCCACTCCACTCGGTTTACCAGCCCCATCTGCGTGTTGCCTGCTCCCTTCGGCTTTCCTGTCGATCCTGACGTATAGATCACATATGCCAGGTCCTCTCCTCGCAGCTCCCTTCTCCGCTCCTCCTCGCCTACGTTGCTCCCGCTCAGCAACGCCAGCTCACGCTGCACACTCTCCTCATCCAGCCGTATCTCCCGCTCTTCCTCGATCACTTGCTTTCCGGCTCTAGCCCCTCCCGCCGTCACCACCACCTTCGCTTCGGCTTCCTGCACCATCTGCCGCAAACGTTCCTCCGGATGCTCCGGCTCCAGAGGCAGATACGCTCCCCCCGCCTTCCCCACTCCAAGAATCGCCACCACCATCCCCAGCGACCTCTCCAGGCAGATTCCGACGATGTCTCCTGTCTCCACCCCTCGCTTGTGCAGATAACGCGCTAAACGATTGGCCTTCTCGTTCAGCTCACGATAACTCAGCTTCTCGCCCTGAAATATCACTGCCACGGCTTCCGGTGTTCTCTCAACTTGGGCTTCGAACAGCTCCGGCATGCTTGCCTGTGAGACCGCATGCGCCGTGCCATTCCATTCTTCCACAACCTGCTGCCGCTCTTCCTCACTGAGCAGTTCCAGGCAGCCTATGGCTTGTTCCGAATCACCCACCACGCCATCCAGCACGCGCTCAAAATGCCGCGCCATCTGCTCCATCCGCCACCCATCAAACAGATCGCGGTTGTACACCCAATAGAGCGCAAACTCCTGGTCCTGGCGCGCATGCACCTCAAGATCGAAGCGTACTCGCGGCTCATCTCCCCCGAACGCTTCCACTTCAAGCGCCTTCATCTCGTTCGCCACCCATGGCGCATTCTGTAAAGCTAGCCAGGTTTGGAAGATGGGTGTCGTATTCAAACTGCGATGCGGTAACAGCTCCTCCACCAGCCGTTCGAACGGCACATCCTGATATTGGTATGCGCCTAGCGCCGTCTGCCGCACCCCGGCCAGCAGTTCCCGAAAGCTGATCTGTCCCTGCACCTTTACGCGCATCACCAGCGAGTTCACAAAAAAACCGATCATCTCCTCCAATTGCGTTTCCTGCCGGTTCGCAATCGGTGAGCCCACTACGATGTCATCCTGTCCGCTGTACCGCGACAGCAACACCGCAAACGCTCCCAGCAGCACCATGTACAACGTCGCCTGGTTCTGCTGCGCCAAACGCTTCAGCGACTGCGCCTGCCAGTAGCTCAGCCTGCGATAAACTACTCCTGCCGCAAATGTCTGCATTGCTGGCCGTACACGATCCAGCGGCAGCTCCAGC
>Ga0209580_10001047_pt1 | contig 13194 bp, 10 predicted proteins | sample Coa_R1_5_FD_187153 | JGI IMG/M metagenome (GOLD analysis project Ga0209580, IMG submission 187153) | Surface soil microbial communities from Centralia Pennsylvania, which are recovering from an underground coalmine fire - Coalmine... | ecosystem: Environmental > Terrestrial > Soil >...
CGCCCTGGATCGGGCCGGGGCGATAGAGGGCGTTCAGGGCGGTGAGGTCCTCGATGGAACTAGGCTTGTAGCGCCGCAGCACGTCGCGCATGCCGTGCGATTCAAACTGGAAGACGCCGGATGTGAGCCCGCTGTGAAAGACTTTTTCGTAAGTCGTCTGGTCGTGCAGAGGAATAGCATTGAGATCGACCGGAGCTGCAGCTCTGCCGGCCGCGGCTTTTTGCCTGATCAGCTTCAGGGTGTCGTCGAGAATGGTGAGCGTGGTCAGGCCCAAGAAATCCATTTTGAGCAAGCCCATCTTCTCAATTGCGACCATGTCGAACGCTGTCACGATTTCGTCGTTCTTGGTTCGGTAGAGCGGTACCAGTTCGTTCAGTGGACGCGGCGAGATCACGACCCCGGCGGCGTGCACGCCCGCATTGCGCACCAGACCTTCCAGCTTCTTGGCAGTGTCGATCAGTTGGCGAATCTGGGAGTCGTTCTCATAGGCCTGCTGCAGCGCTGGAGACTCCTTGATCGCGCTCTCCAGCTTGATGTTCAACGTGGTCGGCACCATCTTAGCGATGCGATCGACATCGCTATAGGGAACGTCCATCGCACGCCCCACGTCTTTAATCGCCGCTTTCGCTGCCATCGTGCCAAAAGTTATGATCTGCGCGACATTCTCACGTCCGTACTTGCGGGTGACGTAGTCAATCACTTCGCCGCGGCGGTTCATGCAGAAGTCGATGTCGATGTCGGGCATCGAAATGCGTTCGGGATTCAGAAAGCGCTCGAAAAGCAGCTCGTGCTGCAGCGGGTCGATGTCGGTGATGCCCAGCGCATAAGATACCAGCGATCCGGCGGCCGAACCTCGCCCCGGACCTACCGGAATGTCACGCTCTCTGGCGTAGCGAATAAAATCCCAGACGATAAGGAAATAGCCGGAAAACTTCATTTGTTGGATGATGGCCAGCTCGCGCGCCAGCCGCTGCTCGTAATCGGCAATTCCGTGCTTCAGCAGGCCACCAGAAGATAGCGTTCTCAGGATTTCCAGTCGTCGCGCAAAACCCTCGCGGGTTACATGCTCGAAGTATGAATCCAAGGTGTAACCGGCGGGCACGTCGAAGTGTGGAAACGGGTTGCTGACTTTTTCCAACCGGACGTGACAGCGTTCAGCAATGTCGAGAGTGCGCGAGAGGACTTCGGGCGAATCTTTAAAGACCTGGAACATCTCGTCGCGATTTTTAACGTAGAACCCGGTCCCCTGAAATTTCATGCGGTTCGGGTCCTGAATGCTCTTTCCGGTCTGGATGCAGACCATTACATCCTGGGCGTGCGCGTCGTCCTCGCACAGATAGTGGCTGTCATTGGTTGCGACCAGCGGCAAGCCGAGGTCTTTCTCCAAGCGAAAGAGGGCAGGATGGATGCGGTGCTCCATCTCCAGTCCCTGATCTTGAATTTCAAGGAAGAAATTCGCCTTGCCGAAGATATCGGAATAGGTCGCCGCGGCGGCTCGTGCGGCGTCGTACTTTTCCTCCATCAGAAATTCCGGCACTTCACCCTTCAAGCATCCTGAAAGCGCAATGAGCCCTTTGGCATGTTCCGCCAGAAATTTCTTGCTCACCCTCGGCTTGTAGTAGAAGCCGTGCAACGAGGCTTCCGACGTGATCTTGACCAGGTTGCGATATCCGTCCTCGTTCTCCGCGAGCACCAGCAAGTGGTTGTAGGTATCGCCGTCCGGAGGCGTGCGCTCGATGCGGTGATCGTCTTTCTTGCAGACGTAAAGCTCGCATCCGATGATGGGCTTGACTCCAGCAGCCTTCGCGGCGTTTACGAAATGCACCGCGCCGAAAATGTTGCCGTGATCCGTCATCGCGACGGCCGGCATGCCCAGTTCTTTTACGCGGTGGCAGAGCTTCTCGACGTCACAGGCGCCGTCGAGCATGGAGTAGTCGGTGTGAAGGTGTAGGTGGACGAATTGGGACATTCTGTTAATTCGATTCTACTTGGCCACAACACTCAGGGAAAGCATCTCTGCCGGTATTCCGGACAGGATTTGCACAGTGCCAAGTGGAAAACACAGGCGCTCGGCTACATCAATTCAAAGCGCGCCGCGGCCTCAGCGAGGCTCTTCCACTCTTCTGGTAACCCGGGGTGTTTGGCTATGTAACTCTCGATGAGTGGACCTGTTCGCGGATGATGGAGGTGGCTCAGACCGTGAAGCGCTGCTCCCTGGCAAATGTCCGAGTCAAGTGACAGGATACTGGACAAGGTTTCGAACATCACGTCCTGCATGGCCAGATCTTCGCCGCCTCGGGCACGTTGCCTATTCCCGCAATGCCACTCGTAACAGAAGGAATCCCACCACATGGATACGGAGTTTTCCAGAGGCTCGTCAAAGAACAATTCTCGAAACAGAAAATACATCGACCTGACGCACTCTTCCCTAATGGCGAACGGGACGGCATCGTTCCATATCAAGCTCCACGCAGAACACTCGAGCGTAGTGCTCTGTACTGCCCAGAATCCCTGGTCGAGTTGCTCCCTTGAGAAGCGTTCACGCAGAAACCGTGGTTCTTGAAACAATTGCGAATACATGCGGCACAGGCGAACAGGATCAAAAGATACCAATGCATCGTAATACCAGGGATGCCACTTGTCGGTTTCGCCGCGCTTGGAGAGAGCTGCAAACGAGTTTTCTCCTACGGGAGCAGCTCGGTCGAACAAGAAAACGACGAATTGATCGAACGAGCATTCGGTCAAATCGGCAAAGTTCTCAACTGGCATGGCGTCAGAATAGACATCAGGACTAGGAAGTTTGCAACAAAAAATGGGCAGCTTCGAAAAGCTGCCCTGAACATCTTCGTGGGAGCTACTTCGAGTACGCGAAATGACCGCGCCGGTTTTGCTGCCAGCACGATTCATTCGACTCGGTGCAGAACGGCTTCTCTTTACCGAAGCTGACCGTCTTGATGCGGTCGGCGCCAATTCCGGCAGCAACCAGCGCATTCTTCACCGCGCTGGCACGATTGTCGCCAAGCGCGAGGTTGTATTCCGTTGAGCCGCGCTCGTCGCAGTGACCTTCGATGGTGAAGGTGATATTGCCGTGCTGTTGCAGGAAGGCAACATCCGCCTGGATCGAGGACTGCTGGTCACCGCGAACGTCAGACTTGTCGTAATCGAAGTAGATGTCCTTGATGTTTTGCGCAAACATCTGCTCGTCGGTTAGCGATCCCTGAGTTGGCGGGGGAGGCGGAGGCGGTGGAGCATTGACCGTGACCCGTGCTGTTGCGGTCTGGTTGCCTCCTGCGCCTTTAGCGGTCAGCGTATAGGTCGTCGATTCCGCCGGGCTGACTTGCTTTGAGCCGTTCGCGTCCACGGTTCCGATGCTCTGGTCGATGGAAACATCCGTGGCATTGGTAGTCTGCCAGGTCAGCGTTGACGACTGACCCTTGTCGATAGTGTCAGGGTTGGCCGTCAATGATGCAGTCGGCGCGGCCGGTGGAGGCGGCGGCGGTGGAGGCGGCGGTGGTTGTTTCTTGTGGCATGCGCCGAGCAACATAACTGCACCCAACGCGAAGACCAGAGCGATACTTCTTAATGTAAGTTGCTTCAATTTCTCCTCCCGAATATTAGTGCGGTGAAATATGTGCCCGAATCGGTGTTCAGCTTCCATGAATCCTTTGCTGCTGCATCAGACATATCAAGAACTCTGTTCCAAGTACAAGTATCAACTCTACTTCCAGCTCCAATCAGGTTCCGAATTGGCTCCCGAAGTGGTGACCTGCTTCTGATTGGTGCCGTCCGCGAGCATGGTCCAAATCTGCAGCGACCCCGAACGGTTTGACTGAAACACGATGTGACGGCCATCCGGCGCCCACGACGGGAAATCGTTCCTTCCACCGTCGTGGGTCAGCTGTACCCACTGCTTGCTGGCAACATCCATGATGTAAATATCCTGCGCGCCCGGAGCTCCCGGCCCATAGTGGCGCATCCACGAAAACGCGAGGAATTGTCCGTTTGGCGACCACGCCGGCGAAACCGCGTATCCCTGATCGGTCATCTGCTGAACGTTGGTGCCATCAACGCCCATGGTGTAAATCTGGGGCAAGCCCGTGCGCCCGCTGACCCACGCTATCTCAGACCCGGTTTTCCGGTTCCATACCGGAGAAACGTCCGGCCCTTTGGAGTTCGTGATGCGGTGCAGATTTCCGCCGGATTGATCTACCACGTAGATCTCAGGATCTCCCGAGCGGGAGGACGAGAAGGCCAGCCTCCCGCCCTCAGGCGACCATGAGGGTGAAAGGTTGGTGCCGCCGTAGCGCGGGAAAGACACGAGCCGGTTCAGGTCGAAGGAGAACATACGAATTTCCCAGCCGGAACCTGAAAATGAGCTGAACGCCAAACGTGACCCATCAGGCGAAATGTGCGGTGAAAGTGAAATCGTGCCCAGGGTGGTCACGGGATGTTGGTTCGCGCCGTCGTAATCCATCGCCCAGATCTCTTTGTGCCCAGAGGATCCGCGGACGTAATAGATTTGCGTTTCTGCAATTCCGTTGATTCCGCCTCCCATGCGAAAAATGATCTCGTCAGCAAATTTGTGGGCAATGACTCGGGCGGCCTGGGTGGTTGCGGCGTCGGTGTATTGCTTACCGAGCACCTGCGGCGATTGGGTGTTTTTCACGTCATACAGCCAGCCCTGCATAGTCAGGGTATTCGCCGAAGCTCCCATGTTGCCAAACACCAGCATGGCCGCGTTCGGCGGCGGCGCGCTCCAGGATTCGAACTTTACGTCGCCGGGAGCTCCGACCTGGCCAAGTGGGTAAAAGCTCTTTGAAACCATCTCAAAAATTCCCGCATTGCTCAGGTCATTCCACAGCGTGTCATTGAAGGTCTTGAGCAGTTCGGTATTCTTGGGGTCCTGACTGGACGCTTTAAAGTCGGTCACCGCAATGCGGATCTTTTCGACGCCCAGCCCCGTCCCGGTCTTGATCCAGTCTTGCGCGTTCGCGCTCGCCGCGCCGGCGACGCAGAACGAGAGCGACAATGCGATGAGTCCCAACCGCCGTAAAGGGTTGTGGAACATGGAATGAATAAATATCGTATTACGACATACGATCATCTGCAACCAACTCCTGTACATACTATGGTTCCGTTCTTTAGTCACCGAAGACGTCATCTCTTGTAATCAAACCAGAACTCTACCGAAACTTTGCTTCCGGAATAATCCGGCGGCAGCGGACCAAAAGTATCGATCCTCTGCAACGCCCGCACCGCCGACATGTCGAGCGAGGGCACTCCGCTCGATTGCTCGACCTCCACGTGAGATGGCCGCCCACTGCGATCGATGTCAAATGTCACATACACGCGGTTGGCTGCCTGGATTCGAGGGTCTACCTCGTACTTCAGCCAGTTCTCGGAAACTTTCTGATTCACCACTCGCACATACCAGGCAAAGCGCGATCCAAAATCGCCGCCACCGCCGCTTAGACTGATTCCACCCTTCGCTCCGCCAGCGTCGAACAGCGAATAATGCCCGCTGACCGGGCCGCCTTCACCGTAGGGGACAACGTTGCTCGCTTCTTCCACCGGCTGAGGTTGCGGTTTGCGCTGGGTCGCAGTCGGCTGAGGCGTCGGCTTCTTCTTCGCATTCTTCTCGGGGATGGCAATTGCCTTGGGTTCCTCAACCTGCGTTTGCGGCTTGGATTGCGACAACCCCTTGGACTCGGTCGCCAGCACGTTCTGCGTCTGCACAGGATTGGCAGGCAAGGGAACAGTGCTGACCAGGGTCACTCCCATCGCGCTGCCGCCTCCGCCCGCGCCCCAGTTCGAGCCATGTCCGCTGCCGGCAATCCATGCGTACATAACGATCGCCAGGGTAAACGCGCCGTGCAGGGCGGCTGACCACGCCAGGTTGCGCCCCCAGCTCTCATGCTCGAAAAATATTTCACCGCTGGCCATGGGACTCTAGCGGCTGGGTAACGATGCTGACGTTCGTAATTCCGGAACCCTTCACCGCGTCCATCACGGTTGCAAAAGCGCCGAAGGGAACGTCTTCGTCCGCGCGCAGGAAAATGGATTGATGCTGCGGATCACGCACTTTTTGCCGCAACTTGGCGCCAATCTCATTGATGTTGATGGGATCGTTGCCTAGAAAGACGCGCTGCTGCTTGTTAATGCTGATCACCAGCCGCTCTTCGGTGATCTCTTTAACGGTCCGCGTCTTGGGAACTGCGACTTCAATTCCGGACTGAAGCACCGGCGCTGTAACCATAAAAATAATCAGCAGCACCAGCACTACGTCCACCAGCGGAGTGATGTTGATGTCGGAGAGCGCGATTTGTGTGCGGCCATTTGCTGCCGTGAATGCCATTACCGCCGCACCTCCTCCGGTATTCGCGAGGCAGTGGGCTGCCGCTCGACCGCATTCAGCATCTCCAGCGAGAAGTCGTCACTGCGGGCAGCGAAGTCGCGGATGGAGCCGCCAATCAGGTTGTAGGCAATGACGGCAGGAATCGCCGCGGCCAATCCCGCAGCCGTGGTGATCAAAGCTTCGGAAATACCAGGAGCCACTGCGCGCAGGGTCGCCGCACCGCTGGTTCCGAGGCCGTGGAAAGCATCAATAATTCCCCAGACTGTCCCGAATAGCCCGACAAACGGCGTTACTGCGCCCGTGATCGCCAGCCATGGCAGATTTCGCTCGAAGCGCGTCATTTCTTCTGACGAGGCAATCTGCATGGCGCGCTGCACAGCCAGTGGGTTTCTCAGTCCCCCGGACGAGCCGACCTGGCGCTCATATTCGCGGAAGCCGGCATGGAACACTCCAACCAACGGACTGGGCCGAAATTGTTCAGAGACGGCATTCACATCCTGCAGCCTCTGCGCCCGCCGAAACGCCCGCACAAACCGGCCACTCTGCACCCGCGAGCGCCGGAGCACGCTCCATTTGGAAAGGATGATCGCCCAGGAGATCAGGCTGAATGCCAGCAGCAGCAGCAACACAGCCTGCGCCACTACGCCGGTTTCGCGAACCAAATCGATGATTTCGCCACCGACAAAAAGAGCAGGGAAGAGGTACAAATGCATGTTGTTTAGGGAAGCGCCAGATCTCGATTATAGACGAATGTGCTCTGCTGTTCTGCGGACGTATTCAATGGATAACTGTGGAAAATGCATGCGCTCGGCAGAACTGGAGGCTGCATCTTAGGCCTGGAGTAGTAAGGGAACTCAGACCAGGAACTCAAATGTGAGTTCTTCTTCAGGAGGATGTATGCCGCATTATGGCTTATTGCGCGATTATCGGTTCGAAGACGAAGGCACTGCAGACGACATTCGCGGCGCCAAGATCTATGGCCGCGACGACGAAAAACTGGGCAAAATTGATGACGTAATCTTTGATCATACGACCGGAAACATTCGCTACGTTGTGGTCGATACCGGCGGCTGGCTTTCCAGCAAGAAGTTCCTTGTGCCTCCAGACCGGATTCGTGCTTCCCAAAAAACATCAGGACGACTTCGATTTCCGCGACCAAGCAGCAGATTGAGCGCTTTCCAGCTTACAAAGAGTCAGACCTGAATTCGGACGAGAGCTGGAAGAGGTACGAAAAGCAATGCGAGGCTGCGTGGCATGACGGTCCAGTGCAGCATCGCAAAGGCTCCGACCGCGACATTACCCCAACGCCGGACGAAATGCCGGCCCAACTCGGTTCGATTGGCAGTCAACTGTCAGCCAGCGAACAGGCCGAACTAAGCTCACGCATTATTCCCACGGGGTCGAACGAAGTAACCATTCAAAACAGCGCTGCAGGAATTGGAGGCCGCTGGCTGACGTTCGAGCAGCGGCTGCGCCAGCGCCGTCGCGACATCACTCACGCCTGCAAAACCTGCAGTGTCGGTCCAGCCTCGGACCGAGGTTCTGAAAGCATTGCCGACGAGCGCGAGGCAGTCTAGATAATCCTCTGCCTGGAATCTCACCCTTGTCTCTCCAGACTTGAGGGACAAGGGTAGGACAGCCTGAAAAGCTCGAAGACCTACCCCTTCCTAAGATCAAAACCGCTTCCCGCGCGCGCGTTTTGTGGCATTATGCTTGTACCTACGAAGCGCCATGTCTGCTCAAACCATCATCGGCCCGATTTCTGGCGTCGGATCCGGCGTTTTCCCCAGCCTGATCTTCGTGCAGGGAACCGAGCAACGCACCCTCTATCTCGACCACACGCCCTTCACCATCGGGCGAAAGATGGAAAAAGACCTGCCCATCGCAGACCCTCGGGTCTCGCGTGACCACGCGCTTATCGTTTCCGAAAGTGGCAAGTTCTTCGTTGAGGACCAGGGCAGCAAGCACGGCACGTTCGTCAACGGCGAACGCGTCCAGCGCAAAGCATTGGAGCGCAACGATCGCCTGGAATTCGGTGCGCGCGACAGCATTTACGCCGTCTTTCACCCTCGGAGCGTCACCACCAATACGGCGCGCGACTTCCTGAGCCAGATCTCCGGCATTCAGATTTCGAACGAAGTCACCGACCTCGAGAAGCTGACGATTTTTCTCGAAGCGGCCCGCAAGCTGAACACCACCGGAGTGCTGGATGAAATCCTGCTCACGCTGCTCGATGTAACGTTGAAGCTCACCGGCAGCGAGCGGGGATACGTCTTCCTGAAGACGGCCGATGGCAGCCTGCGCCTGGCCGCTGGCCGAAACTCCAAAGGTGATTTGCTGCTCGACGATAAGACGATTTCGCATTCGATCCTTGAAGACGCATTGCGTGCGAACTCGGAATTCTTGCTCACCGATACCAGCCAATCTTTGGATCTCTCTGGGCGCCAGAGCATCGTGGCCTACGACCTGCGCACGGTTATCTGTATTCCGCTTCGCAAGATGCAGGTACAAACCCGTGGGCGCGCCGGCGGCGATGCATCTGCTGCCGGAGAAGCGATGGGCGCGCTTTACGTGGATTCGCGCTTTGCCTCGCGCGATATTTCGAAAGTTAGCGGAGACATTCTGCACGTGGTCGCGACCGAAGCCGCGTCTTTGATCGAAAACGCGCGCCTGGTGCAGGCCGAAGAAGAATCACGCCGCTACCAGCAGGAACTTTCCATCGCGGCGTCAATCCAGCAGCGGCTCATGGCGGTCACGATTCCCGAGGTGCCGTTTGCACGGATCATCGGCAAGAATCTTTCCTGCAAAGAAATCGGCGGCGATTTTTTTGACGCGGTCAATACCGATTACGGTCTGGCAGTGGTACTTGCCGACGTCGCAGGAAAAGGCGTCTCCGCCGCGCTGTTGGCGTCCACGTTGCAGGGGATGGTCTATTCTCAGTTGGTCGCGGGAACTCCCTTAACTGAAATTGTCGGCTCCGCGAATCGATATCTCACTAGCAAGCGTATCGGCGAGAAATACGCGACCGTCATCATTGCACGCCTCCGGCACGACGGTGATCTTGAATATGTGAACTGCGGCCATGTTCCGCCCCTATTGGTCTGCGGGGGCGAGGTGATTCGTCCTTCCCATGGCAATCTTCCCGTCGGCCTGCTGCCTGATGCCACATACGAGAGCGATCGCTACAGTTTGCACTCGGGTGACCGCCTCGTGCTGGTCACCGACGGAGTCACCGAAGCCGAGAATGCCGAAGGCGAATTCTTCGACAACGAGCGCTTGGAAATTGCGGCCAGGAAGGGCACCATGCAAGACATTTTTGCCGCGGTCTCCAGTTTCTGCGGCAGCACGCCGCTTAGCGATGACTGCACGGTCGTCGAAATGACATATTCCGGCGAGTGAAGAAACCTCAGACTTCAGGCAATGGTTTCAAGGAGGCTGCATGCGTCTAACCGTACTTGCAGTGCCTGTATTTTTGTTTTCTGTGGCCTTCACATTGGCGCAATCCTTCTTGCCCGGCCCCGCCGAAGATGACGTCGCTCGCATCGGGGGTTATTCATTCGCGCGCGGGGGCGCTCCAAAATTCCTTGAAACACTTTTATCGGAACTTCTTTAGAGAAGTTCACGTATGTAGAAAAAATCGGAATGAGAACGATGGCTACGACGACCACTCCTACTCTTTCTTCACCCGCTTTGGATCGCGATAGCTCCCGTCTTCGCACCGGCATGGCCGTGATTTGGGCGATTGCGCTGGCCAAGCTGATCTTTCACATTTACTTCAACAATCGCTACGGATATTTTCGTGATGAATTCGATTACATGTCCTGCGGCGAGCATCTCTCCTGGGGATATGTGGATCAACCGCCGCTGATTCCGTTCCTGACTCACATCTCGCGCGCCGTACTTGGCGACAGCTTGCGTGCGATCCGGTTCCTTCCCGCGCTGGCATCTTCGCTCCTCGTGGTGCAAACCGCACTGATTGCGCGCGAACTGGGCGGGAAGTTCTATTCGCTCATCCTTAGCGCCGTGTGCGTCGTGGTCGCCGGACAGTATCTTTCGAATGGCAGCCTGCTCGGCACCAATTGCCTGGAACCGAATCTGTGGATGAGCTGCGCCTACTTCGCAATTCTCGCGATCAAGCGCAACGATCCCCGTTACTGGGTGTGGTTCGGAGTGGTCGCCGGGCTAGGATTGGAAGAGAAGTACTCGATAGCGTTTTTCCTGATTGCCATGGTCGCCGGCCTTGTTCTCACAAGCCAGCGCCGGTTCCTGTTGAACAAATGGATATGGCTAGGCGGCGCGGCTGCGTTTCTTATATTCCTGCCGAATCTGCTCTGGAATATTCACTATCAGTGGCCGTTTCTCCAGCTCATGCACGCCATCCGCGCCGAGGGCCGGGACATTGTGCTCGGCCCGGTTGATTTTTTTCTGGGTCAGATGATGAACGTGAGCCCATTTACCGCGCCCATATGGATCGCCGGCGTCGTCGCACTGTTGCTCTGGCCGCCGCTGACGCCGTATCGAATCCTCGGCTGGTGTTATCTGGTCTGTTACGGAATCTTCTTCGCGCTGCATGGAAAGGTTTACTACCTCTCGCCGATTTATCCGATGCTGTTCGCGGCCGGTGCGGTGGCGATTGAATCGTGGCTCGATCAGCCACGGGGAACATGGCTGAAGCGGGCAATAGTTGTAACTTTGCTTGTCATGGGAGCGTATATTGCGCCGATTCCGGTTCCCATCTTCTCTCCCGATCACTTCATCACTTACATGAAACAGCTGCCGTTCAAGCTGCCGGTCATGGAACACTCGCACACGCGTGCGGTTCTGCCACAGTGGTACTCCGACCAGTTCGGTTGGCACGAGATCGCCGCTGAAACATCCGTCGCGTGGAATCGCCTCAATCCCGACGAACGCCGTGACTGCGGCATTTTCGCCCAGGACTATGGCCAGGCGGGCGCTATCGACTTCTTTGGCCATGAATACGGCTTGCCGAAAGCCATCAGCGGCGACCGCAGTTATTGGATTTGGGGGCCACGCGGGTATTCGGGAAAGTGCCTGGTAGTTCTTGATGACCGCAAAGAAGTGCTCGAGGAGCTATTCGAACACGTGGATTATGTAGGCACTTCAGCCGACAATCCTTACGCGCTGGAGCGGCAAATCCCCGTATTCATCTGCCGAGGTACAAAATTCGGCACCCTGGGCGATCTGTGGCCGACGCTGAAGCGGTGGCGATAGCTCGGGTGCATCCTTTCGGTGCGCGTGTGCGAGGTGATATTCTCCTTTCCTCGTGAAACCGAATCGCACTTGCCTGCAGCTCCTGGGTATTCTGCTGCTAGTTCTGCCGGCTTCGGCGCAATGGACCGCGCTCGATCCTGTCACTCAGATCATTAAAGACTCAGACGGAGTGCGCGCCTCGTTCAAGTCAGGGGCCGTACTCAAGCTGGAAGTGTGCTCCGATTCGATTGTTCATGTCGGTTACTCTCCCACCGGGAATTTTCCGAGCCGGAATGACGATGTCGTCACAAAAAACTCCTGGCCACCTTCACCATTCGCGGAAACGCCGGAGCATGGGAAGGTGACTCTAACCACCTACACCCTGAAAGTTGTTATCGAATCCGAAACGGGAGCGGTCACTTTCTCGACCGCAGCAGGGCAGCAACTCTTTCGTGATGCCAAGCGCATTATGACCCCCGAAACTGTGAATGGCGAGAAGACCTATCGCGGCGAAACTGTCGTCGAGATGTACGGCTCACATGAAGGTTTCTACGGACTTGGCCAGCACCAGGCGGGAGTGTGGAATTATCGCGGCGAGTCCGTCGATCTCTCGCAAGAAAACACAAATATCGCCGTGCCCATGCTGCTCTCGTCCAATGGCTACGGAATTTTCTGGAACAATACTTCGCGCACGCGCTTCAACAATCGTTTTGTTCACGCGCTGTACATCAGTTCTGAAGTGGCCGACACGATTGACTACTACTTCATTTATGGCCCCGAATTCGACAAGATCATCGCCGGTTATCGCGAACTTACCGGCAGCGCGCCGATGTTTGGACGCTGGGCGTATGGATTCTGGCAGTGTAAGAACCGCTACAAGTCACAAGAAGAAATTCTCGCGGTTGCGAAGAAATATCGCGACCTGCATTTGCCCGCGGACAACATTGTGCAGGACTGGTTTTGGTGGAACCGCAAGGGCGAGCACGTCTTCAACAAGAATTATCCCGATCCGAAAGCCATGGTGGACCAGCTCCACAATGAGCATTTCCATTTCATGATTTCCGTCTGGCCATTTTTCGAGCCTGGATCGCGGGAATATGACGAGATGGACCGGCGCGGGTTTTTCATCGATCGCACGAAAGTGGCGAAACCGCCGTATCACGCGGGCGCAATGGCCGTCTACGACGCGACCAATCCCGAGGCGCGCAAGTATTACTGGGAGCTGATGGACAAAGCGTTGTTCAAAATCGGCGTGGACGCTTGGTGGCTGGACACGACCGAGCCTGAAACCGAAGGACAGGAAGAAAACATTCTGCTGGGGCACAAGCTTTCCGCCGGCAGCGGTGACCGCTACGCGAATATTTTTCCCCTGGAAACCACTCGCGCGGTTTATGAAGGCCAGCGCAGCGCGTCCGATCAGAAACGAGTTTTCATTTTGTCGCGCTCGGCATTCGCGGGTTCGCAACGCTATGGCGTGACCACATGGTCTGGAGACGTGCTGTCCGATTGGTTGAGCTTTAAGCGCCAGATTCCCGCTGGGCTGAATTTCTCTCTTTCTGGGCTGCCATACTGGACAACTGATATCGGCGGTTTCATCTCCGGAGGCGATCTCAGCGATTCCAAGTTTC
>Ga0209580_10001048_pt1 | contig 13190 bp, 11 predicted proteins | sample Coa_R1_5_FD_187153 | JGI IMG/M metagenome (GOLD analysis project Ga0209580, IMG submission 187153) | Surface soil microbial communities from Centralia Pennsylvania, which are recovering from an underground coalmine fire - Coalmine... | ecosystem: Environmental > Terrestrial > Soil >...
TTTCCAACGATGCAACCGTGATCGTGCTGAAAAATACCGGTCACTGGATGATGGAGGAGAATCCCAAAGAGACAATGGACGCGCTGGTAAAGTTTCTCTAGCGTCTGAGCACAACGGCTGAGGACACAAGCGCTTCGACGAGTTGTGATTTACTGCGCGGGATTTCTATCGGTATGGCCCCGCTCAAAGGTGATTTCCACCGGTGTATCTTTGGGGAAAACCACGTCCTTTCCGCGAGAAAGGAAATGTGAATACACGGCCATTCCTGCGCCATAGAAACCCAGCGCGGATGAAAACACCTTTGAATCCGAGGTCAGGCTCACGATAGCGCCCACCAGTTTGAAGCCCGAGCCTCCCGCGATACCACGCGTTCCCGGATCGGCCAGGCCGTCCGATGCGCCAGAGTCGCTTTCAGGATGCGCAGCGGCAGCGGCCGCCACAAGAGAAAGTCCAGTGGAAAGATAGCGCGTCTTGCTGTCAGTAGTGTGTGCGCCGCCTTCGCTGTCAAGCTTCATATTGGTGGCGCTATCCACTTCAACGCCTTCAAGACTGCCGTGCATCGCCTGCACCTGGCCTTCAGGCGTTTCTAACTTTTCAAACACAACGCGCAATTCGCCGTTATGGTGCAGCTTGCCTGCCGGTTTGGCGTGCATTACTTCACCAATGATGCGGCTATTGGCCGGCAGCAGCAGTTTATGGCTGGCGTTGAACACGGGCTCAGTCAGCACCGCTTCAATGGGCGTGCCGTGGCTCGCCGTGGCCGAGCTGACCTCGCCAGTCAGCCGGGCGTGCAGCGTCGTATCCGGAGCCGGTTCCATGCCAAGAGAGCCAAGCTGTTCTGGCACGCGCGTTGCCTGCCCGAAATCAAGCGGCTTTTCCAAATCAGCGTCAAAGCGCGTTCCGGGCTCCAGATATTGCCGGCGATAGGGAAGCTGCGCCAGCAGATATTGCCTGGCACGCTGCATTTTGCCGGGCGATTTAATCTCCGTCATGGCGCGATGGTAGGTGTCTTTCACTTGCTGCTTCGCGCTGTCAACCGCCTTTGCCGCGACGCTTCTCTTTTTCGCGGCTCGTGCCGGGTCGCTTATTACGTGAACCACGTTTTGCGTGCCTCGCGTTGCTGTGGTTACCACAGGCAGCCGGCGCCCGTCGCTAAGAATGATGGTGTCAAAGGTGACGGTGTACTGGTGTGCAGGGCTGAAGTCAGCGTCCACATATGCCATGGTGCGGCGCATCTTTGAGACTGGCGCTACTCGGGCCACGTGCCCACGAACCTTGCTCCCGGCCGGGATGACTGCTTGATCAAACGCGTAAACCGTGTCCGTCACTTTCCCGCTGACTGCTGTTCCTGCGCGCGCAATGCGCACTCTCTTGGAGATGGCGATCCGGATAGGCGTGCCGGCAGGAACCGTCAGCTCGATTTGCTGCGGACTTGCCAACGTTTCAACCGGGTGATCGGTGGCAGCAGGCGTGGAAGGACGCTGAAGAAGCTTTGGATTATCAGGCGATGGCTTTTCCTGGCCTCCGGTGGTCTGTGCCTGCAGGGCGACCGAGCAAAGCAGGATCAATTGAAACAAAAGAATGAAGGGAAGGGACTTCACAGAGGGACCTCGTAACGGCGGGTGTGCCAATATGCTTTTAGTTATTAATTAGTATACATTCGTCCCTCCTCAGGAGTCTCTCACCTTAAATGGGCAGTGGGGCGGTGGATGGACGATTGTGGGCTTTGCCGTGGGCGCGTGTTGGATCTGGTGAAAAAGATGCTGGTATTGCGAGGACGCGTTGGCGCTTAGAGGGGCGCCAGAAACTTAGTAGGAAGTTTCGGTGTGCGAAACCACCTTGAGAGGCCGGTTTCCCATGGCAAGGTCAATGGCGTCACAACTGTAGGTGATCTTGAACGACGCGGTCAGGTTGCTGGTGGTCAGTACGAACTGGTTTCCCGCCTGCAGCATCAACGATCCGTTGATGAATCCCGTAGCACCTGAGTTAATAAGGAACTGACCGGATGACCCACCTACTGCCGGGCGCACCATCACGATTCCGGTCCACTGCAGGTTGGAGCTCTGGATTTCGAAATCATTGGGCACTTGCAGGATACCGAATCCACTCAGACTGGTGTTCAGCATTTTCAGGCTGCTATCGCTGATCACCACTACAGCGGGCACAGCCTGAGAGCCGTATGTGGAGGCCAGACTTGTTGATGCCACCTCGAAGTAGTTTGTGCCAGTCGCCTTGCGTGCGGCGATATAGTCAAGGACCGCCTGGTTCTCATTCACAACAATGTTGGCCGTTTGCGATTGATACACTGCCGGATCACCGGGGTTCCCTGGATTCCCCACAAACAGCGGAGTGGCAGCGAGCATCGGCGACGACAGGTCAAGGTTTGTGTAACAACTCTGGGTTGATGTGCTGCAGTCGCCTATGGGTATTGGCGTTGGTGTCGGTGTTGGAGTAGGAGTCGGAGTCGGTGTAGGTGTTGGGCTGTGATCGTTCCCGTGCCCATCATGGCTACTGCTCGGTGTAGGACTGGGAGTTGGGCTTGGTGTTGGGGTCGGCGTAGATATTGGAGTCGGCGATGTAGCTGGTGCGGTGGTGAATTTAGGAAGCGCCCCTGTTCCCCGCACCCAGGCCAGCGGTGCCGTACAAGGATTGCTGGCCGAGATGCTGCTTCCATCGGCATTGCACGAACTATTGGCAGCCTGCACAAGAGCAGATCGCAGATTATTCAAACCGGTTTCCAAAGAAGCTGTGCCCTGAGGCGTGTTTGCAGCCAGCGGAGCCACATGAGAGCAGGAGAGAGTCGCAGCAAGCGAACCATCAGTGTTGTGAACCCGGCCATCAATACTGGTTAACGGAATAATCGCAAGGTTAGAATTTGTTGGGACGCTAAAACTTGCGGGGATTGGATTGGCGCTGGTGGAACTGCCAACTTCCATGGTGACGGCGCCCGGTGGACGAATCGAAGAGCCCACCACCTCAGCGCGCAACAAGTTTCGCGTGCCCTGTGCCGTAGCCAGGGAAGTAAGCATATAAACCGGCAGCATGCCATTGGCATCGCAAGCCGGGTAGCCGCTGCCAGGTAAGAGCTGTTCCGTTTTTCCATCCCAGCATACGCGCGTGTCCAGCGATGCGGCATCACCCTTTTGATCGACAAAATAAGGTGCGGCGATCCGGTTCGTCTTCAGGTTAACGCGCACCCATTTGTAGCCCAAAGGAACGGCTGTAGGAGTGGCGGGTGGCGCGGCATTTTGCGAGGGCAACATCCAGTTAGCCGTAGCCGGAACGGCTGTGCACCGTGAGTCTCGAATGGTTACGCCTGAGTTGTAATCATGGCAGAGCTGGTCGTCGAAATACGGGCTCGTTGGGTCCGTGGGATCAACCGTCTCTCCGCCCTCCGGGTTCACCACGTACAACACGCCATTAGCGTTGCCGGCAATGTCGGTCGGAAGAAAGTTAGCCAGTCCGGTAGGTGAAGTAGCGGACATGGGATAGCCGATCCTGTCGCGCATTTCTTCCAGGCCGGAGTGGGCTGCGTAATAGGAGCGCAGGCTGCCGCCATAATTCGCATCAATGCGGGTCTCAGTGGTGGAAGCCAGGACCATGCAGAGGCCAATGCCAGAGAGCAGCAGCAGCGCGAACAAGGCCATCATCAGGGCCATTCCCCGTTCGTCTCGCTTCATCATTCTGGACATGATCTTTGCCATTTAGTAACTCAACCTCGAACTGGCCGACATTGACGCGCGCACAAAATTGCCTGTCAGCGGATCGCGCTGGTTCGTAAGCAGACTGAGATTGATTTTCACTGTCTTGATGGAAGCCAGGTTTGTGGCTCCCGTGGCCGTGGAAATATCAGCACCGGTACTCAAATTCACCGGATTTCCGTTCTGGTCGTAGTACGCAAACAAGTCTTCGCCGGATTGCCCCGCCCCAGTACCCGGAGGAAATACCTGTTGAGTTTCGGTATACAAAAGATTGGTCGGCTGGCTGAATGAGTCGGCATCTATTTTGGGCTGGGCGCTTCTGCGAATACATGGGCAGTTGGGATCATTGGGATCGCTGGCCACGTAAGAAATGTCCACGCTTTCTACCGCGCCGTCATTATTGACGTCGCCTTCCATCAGAATTTCTGTGGGCGAGACTCTAATCAGCCCATAGGCCACCAGTGACGGGTGCGCAACAGGATTCGAGTACATACCCGGGCCGGGATATCCTGCCATGTGCAAGTCATGTACCGTCTGGTTCACAAAGTCGCGGGATTGCTGGGTCAAGTCCACATTCACCGCTTCCGAAGCTGATTTTTTCTGCATCGAGTTGATCTGTTCAAATACCGCACCGGTGACTGTAACCAGAATCGCCAGGCTGACCAGCACTTCCATCAGGGTAAAACCTGCCATTGCCTTGCTTTTTGCGTTAGTTCTGGCAATCAAACCGGGGGAGTGCGCCATACTCAGAAGTTCCCCCTTAATTGATGAAGCGTATAAGGCAACGTAAATTGTGCAGCGCCTGCCGCAACAAGCGGCTTGGCGCTCACTGTCACCAACTGCGTGGCGGGGGTTGGTCCGGGATCGATTCTCCAGCGGACGTCATAACTCACGCTGGTGCCCGCGCCGCAGGTGGTATAGACCATTGCATAGTTACCGACGACAGGCTTGGAAAAATCCACCGAACCTGCAAAAGCCCCTGAGCTGATCAGGTCAGAGCCACCTTGAGCCGTCTCAATCAAGAACGAGTTCCCGGCGCAGTCGGTCATTTTTGTTTCGGCGCCCGTTCCCACGGCGTTTTGAGGAATGGCGACAATCTTTTCCATGGTGCTTTCCGCCAGAGTCACGGCGGTGGAATGTAGTTTTGACCGCCCATCATTCGCGCTGGCCACAGCAATCACCACGATGCCGCCGAGCAACCCCACGCCCAATACGGCCATGGCGATCATGACTTCAATCAGGCTGAATCCGCGCGACATCCTTGCCCCTTTGGCCCCATGAATTTTGCGGTCTGCATTCATATAGTGTCTTAGAGCCACTTACCGTTTCCGTTTCCTGACGGAATAAATGTCCAGGTCTTGACCCGGCCCGTTGGGCTTACCGTAACGGCGGCATACATCACGTCTCCGTTCGCGCGCAAAAGCTGCAAGTGCTGCACCCATCCAACCGCTGTGCAAGGCGCCGTGGGCGAAGAGCGCTGGCATGGCAGCCCCACGGCATTCCACGTCAAGCTATTGTTCGGCGCGCCCGGTTGCTCCGTGGTGTTGGCGGGAAAATGCAACTGGGCCGAACTCAGTGGGACCGGCACCCCAAGATTACTTACCTTAACCTGCTCGGGAAACGTGGTGACAGGGTCTCCAGCGCTGCACGTACCGTCTCCATCCAGATCTATGCAAATCTGGGCAGGCAAAATTCCGGGGGGAGAGATGAGCACCTGATACGAAGTATCTTTCTGAGTAGCCCGTATGCGCGCATCCTGGTAAGCGGCAGCCAAGGCTTGCGCCGCCCCTTTGATACGGGAAGTATCAATCGCTCTGGTGAGATTTGGTACGGAAAGTCCGCCCACCACTACAATGATCGTGACCACTACAATTAATTCAGTGAGTGTGAAGCCCGATTGCGACTGGAGAGTGGCCTTCGATTTGGGCAGTGACTTCAAGGTCCGCAAACCTTCCGTTTCACAACTTTTACGCAAAAACTTCACTCAGGCCCGTTCTAACTGTGGAGATCAGTCAACATGCGCTGCATCTCCGAATTTTGGCGTGGCGCGCCCAAGATTCGTGAGAAAGAAGTGACTTGTGTGAGTGAACTTTTGTACCGCAATATAGTATCCCAGTCAGGAACTCGGCTTGAAAATAATCGCTCTAAACCAATGAATTAAAAGCGATTATTTTTATTTTGATCGATCAGAAAAAGCTGCATTTATTTGCGCTTTTGGACAAGGGCCAACGTCACAGGGGTGCTGTGACCTAATGGCCATTGTCCTTACGGCCACTGACCTCGTTGATTGAATAAAGCGAAAACTAGGCGACTTACTGGAATGATTGGTTTTATCAGGATTTTCGCTTTCTCTTTAAATGATCTATCGCTGTTCGGTACTGAATTCATTTGTTAGTTCCATTTTGGAACTCGATTTTCTCAGAAAGAGGCAGTACATCTCTTGGACAAGGCTGTCTAAATAATTCAGATTTGTAGATGAGTTGGCTCTGCGGAGCGCGCGAGGAAAGCCGTCAGGGGCCCGATAGAAAAAGGTTGCTACAATCGGCTCGAACCTTATCCTTGGAATTTGGAGTTTCTCTATGGCATACCGCATTCTTATAGCCCTGGGCGTGGTGATATTTTTTTCCAGCCCTGTTCCTGCGCAACAGTCCGCGTGCAAAGGCGCCGACATACCGGTTGGCGTTATAAGCCTCAACGGCGATACTTTTCGGGGCTTGGCTGCCGAAGACTTTGTTGGACAAATCCAGAAGAAACCAGTGACCGTAAAGGGTGTGGTCTTTGACGATGGGCCGCGTCGAGTATTGATTATCGCCGACGCCAACAAGAAACTCTCAGCCGATTCGCGCAAAGCGGAAGATGAAATGATCAAGACTCTTCTGGCGAGTGCGCGGCCTGGAGATACTTTCGCCATCATGCCTGCTCATGGACCCGGCCAGGACGTGAAGTTTACAGAAGACCGCACGGCAATTCGTGAAGCGTTAGGGCAGCCCGGCGATGGCAAGCGTGGGAAAGAACCCGGAGTGCTTGATACCGTGATGGTGGGAATTGAATGGTTTGGGCCGTCCCAACCAGGAGACTCTATTGTGTTGATTGCCGCTGATACGGAAGGGAGCCGCAAGGCCAGTGCCAGGATGGTGGCGAAAGCCCTGCACGACAATCACATTCGCATGTTCGGATTGGCGCTAGGGCCGGTGGAGACGAAAAGCAGAGTTGCCGGCGGGTTTGTTACAGCTGCCAGTTCACAAGGTCTGGCACAGGCAGAACCCCTGGTGGGTGAGGTTGTTTACCAAACCGGCGATGAAAACTTTTTCCCTTTAACCACGAACAGCGGAGGTCTGGTGCTGAGTGTGATGAATGCCGATCCGCGGCGCACCTACAGCATGGCGGATCCTCGTATGGTGCAAACAGTGCGGCAAAAAGCGCATTCCGTTGCCAGCATGATTTCCGCCTACTACCGGATGCAGGTTGAGCCGCCTCAAACCGCGCGTCCGGAGGATTGGAGTCTCACGATCAACCAGGAAATCCAGAAACATTCGCAGCCCATGTTTGTCCTTTATCCTCACGAACTCGGCCCTTGCTAGAAGCAGTCGCTATTAGCCGCTTCGAAGAAGAGATGACGAGCCGGCAAGATGCCTGTCTTGCCGGGGCTTTGTTCGCGCCTGTAACCCATCGTGCGCGCAAAAGTTGCTGCCATATCACGCTGATTTTTTAAAAATTCTCATTGCAACTAATACGGCGTCTTGTGTTCATACACGCATAGCAACTTACCTTGGAGGGTGTGAAAGGAGCAGTTTCCATGATTCGACGAAACCTAACGCATTTACTGACTCTGGCTTTCTTTGGTTTAACCGCCAGCATGTGGGCGCAAAGCGCTGCCAACACAACGGATGTACAAAGTGATCGCAAGGACGTGCGAAACGATCGCCGCGATTTAAACAAAGACCGCAAAGACATCCGCTCTGACCAGCGCGACCTGAACAAGGACCGCGTTGATCGCAACAAAGACGCTCGTGACATCAACAAGGACGAGAAAGACATCGCCAAAGACCGGCGCGAACGCAACCAGGACCTGAAAAAGGGCGACACGGCCGATGCGGCCAAGGAGCAGAAAGACATCAACCACGATAAGCGCGATCTAAAGCGTGATCGGCGCGATTTGCGGGCTGATAATCGCGACATTTCCAAAGACAAGAAAGACCTGCACGCGGACCGCAAAGACGCCCGCAAGGACAAGAGGGACATTCGCCACGACCGGCGCGATATCCATCGCGACAGAAAAGGCGCATAGGCACAGTTACTTCTCAGTTGAAAGCCCCGGCAGAATTTTCCGGGGCTTTTTGTCTTATATCGAGTCGCCGTTCCGAGCGAGAATGGAGCTTGCGCGCGTCATATCAGAAATTGGTGAAATTTAGCGTGGTTGTTGCGCCGGTATTTACGACAGCACTCTTTGTCTGGGCGGTGTGCCCCGATTGGCTGACGGCCACGGTGTAGTTGCCAATAGGGATCCAGCTACTCGAGTAGGCACCGGTCGAGTTGGTGATTACCGTCAAGGTCGTGGGCAGCAGGCCGCCGTTGAATGTAACGCTAGCGCCGCTGACCCCGGTCCCGCTTGAGGTTTTTACGGTTCCGCTGATTATTCCTGCGGTCGAAATGCTGAAATTGAGCGTGGTGTTCGCTCCCGGGCTCACAGTTGCCGTCTGGCTCTGTGGCAGCCATCCCGTTTTGGCGACTGTCACGATGTACGTCCCGGCAGCGAGGGAAGAAAGCACATAGTTTCCAGAACTATCTGAAGTGGTGGAACTCCCGCTGGTACTGACAGTCGCGCCGGAAACAGCGCCTGAGTTCGAGATATTGATCACTTTGCCGGAGATTGTTCCGGTCAAACCGGGCGTGGGAGTCGGCGTAGGAGTTGGGCTTGGTGTTGGAGTTGGAGTTGGTGTTGGCGTTGGCGCTGCGCTAACTCTAATACTTAACGGCGTTTTGAACACTACACCGCTTGAGTCCCATGCCTGCACCACCACGTTATGTGTTCCGGAGGCTACAGCAAGGCTCACATCAAGACTCGCAGCCGACACAAGGTAGGCTGAGACATTATCGATGTAGATCCTCATCGCGGTGATCGGCAGCGTGGACTTTGCGGCAGCCGTGAAGCGCACAGGTGAGCTCACGGTGCTGCCTGAAGCTGGCGAGCAGACAGTCACGCCGACTGCGCTGGCTGTACAACCAGACGGATTAGCGTAGAAGTTTATTTGCGTATCCAGGCTGTCACTTACGGTTTCACTCTTGCTGCTGGTGTTCCAGCCGGAGCCCGCTGCTGTGACGGAGTAGCTTCCCGGCGGCACAACGAGACGATATGTTCCATCGGAGGCCGTTGTCGCGGAAGCATTTCCGGCGCTTACCTTTATCCCAGCGACAGCGGAGCAATCTGATTGCTTCCGCACTTTGCCGCTGATTGTTCCCATACCGCTATTCGGAAGCGGATTGTGGTAAGCAAGCGTGAACTGATTGGATGCGTCCGTCATATTCTGATTTAGAAATGGCGAATAAGTGCTGACAGAGATGGTGTTGCTTGCAGGATGGAAAGTGACCACGCGCAGCCAGCCGTTGCCGCCATTGGCAAAGTCCTGGTAATCAGCGAAGAGCTGATTCACCAGATTACCGTTGTCTCCCAGATCAGAGCGGCGCGCGCCGGATCCGCCGGTGAAGTGCCCACTCAATACCATAATGACGTTGCTGTGCTTGCGAAGCCGTGTCCATGTCTCCTGTCCTGTGGCATTGCCTGCAGGCATGTCCTGGTCGTCGCACTGGTCTTCGCGATAGCTGTTTTTCAGGACGAAGGAATGGGCCACTACAATAGCGTCTTTGTCCGGATTGGCCGAAAGGATCGATTCCGCCCAGTCCAGTGAAGCGCTAGTCGCCCGGAATTCCAGCGTCATGAACAGGACTTGTTTGCCATTGATGGTAACCACGGCATAAGAGTTTGCATTGCTGCCTGAAGGAAAATTGCCGCCGAAGAAAGCCTTGCCGGAATAGCGCCCTGGCCCAAACCATTGATTGAAACCGGAAAGATCGCGGCTGGTTTTAGGATTGAATCCATTGTAATCATGGTTGCCGATACCCAGCAGGTAAGGTATCGCGGCGTTGTCCAATAGGCGAAAGGCGGCGTCAAGGGTCTGCAACTGTGCCGTGGAAGCGCCATCATTGATGTTATCGCCTTCCGTCAGGACCATCTGGATGTTCAGCGCTTTCTGGTTGTTCACGATCCATTGTGTCTGGCTATTGAGCACCTGGGGGAAGTATTGTGTCTCATTTTGCGGATCGGGAAATACGACCACGGTGAAGTCCGATGCATTCACCTGCGCGGAAACCATCGGATGGATTGCCCAGAAAGCAATCAGGAAAAAGATAAGTGCGAGGGTCGATAGTAGCGGAAGTAGCGGATGCTGACTCTTAACGGTGCTGGCGCAGGCGTCGGACGGTCTCATCGTTCATCTCCTTGCTACCTTGAGAGTAAAGAGATAAACCGCGGCTAACAGTGATACCGGTCACCAGCGGCTACTTAGTCCCTGATTGAACAGTCAGAGTTCAGACAGAAAGTAGCGGCGCCGAATATAAAAATTTAATTAAAAGGTCCCAAACCTGGGACGGATGGGACCTTTTATTCATAGGAGGCTTTTTTACTGCACGTGGACGGTCAACGGTGTTTTGAAGACAGCACCGGTCGAATCCCATGCTTGCACGACAACGGAGTGTGTTCCGGTGGCCAGTGCGACGGAAGTGTCCAGCGAACTGGCGTCCACGGTGAACTTGGAAATGTTATCGACATAAATTCGCATCGCAGTAATCGGATGCGGGGACTTTGCCGCGGCCACAAAATGCACAGGCGATGCCACCGTGCTTCCTGCCGCTGGTGAACAAACAGTTACGCCATTTACGACTGCAGTACATCCCGAGGGGACGGGAGTCGGAGTCGGTGATCCCAGGAAAAAGTCAGCCATATCGGCTGCAGTCGCAGCCGCTCCAGGGTAGGTTTTCATGCCAAGCGCATCCATCACGGTGCGCAACAGGTTCTGGTGTTGGTATATGGTGGTGGATTTGTAACCCTTCTTGACGTTGGGTCCCAGCATCAGGGCAGCCACGTGGCCGCCGCCGTGAGCAGTGTCAGTACTGAAGCCTTCGTCGAACAGGATGATCAGGATTCCGTCCTGCTGGAATGCCGGATTGCTCAGAAGCGGAGCGATGTTGGCCTTCAGAAAGGCGTCCGCCGCTGCCAGTTTCTGCGCATCAGAACACGTGCTCATGCCTGCAGGACAGTCATGCGCGTTGTTGTGCTGGTCAGGCGCAATAAAAGAAAAGTTCGGAAGCTGATTGTTGTTCAGGTCAGCGGCAAATTGCGTAAAGGGAACCAGATTCAACCGTTGAACGCTGCTGTTCACTACGTCAGAGAAGTACGACAGCGGATTATGGTGCCGGATATAAGGATAGACGTCGCCTCCGGTATAGCCCACTGAAGGAAGCGACTGGGCATAACTCTTCCAGGTTTTCGCCGCGGTAAGCATGTGGCGCACGATGTTGTCTGCGCTGATGGTTGCGGTATAGCCGTCATTATTTGTGATGATCTGGCCGGCTGTCAGCTCCAGATAGTTGCCGATGGAGGGATGAGTGTTTGCGTAATACTGGGTCGCCAACACGTTCTGCGAAGCCAGGCTGTTGAAGTAGGGCATTGCACTGCTGCCTACAACGCTGGAGTAGCTATGGTTTTCTTCAAGCACAACAACTACATGATTTGATTTTGGTACCTGGGCATGCAGAGCAGCCGGCAGGGTTAGCAGAAAAAGAGACAAAAATATCTGCTTTACGGGATACAGCTTGTTCACTAAAACTCCTGAATATGCGGATTCTCGACGGGTAAGGGTAGGCTAGTGATGCATCTACTCTGCTTGAATAGGAGCAAGCCCTTAACTCCGCAATGAAAAGGACTAGACGCGCTTAATCCCAATGGGTGATATTGAGCTGCTGGGACGGCGGGGAACCAGTGGTGAGTGGAGATCCAAATTCAAGTAACTTCAAAAAAAGAAAAGGCCCCGAACCTGGAAGGGAACGGGACCTTTTTGTCTTAGAGCGTTTGGCCTATTGCACGTGGATAGTTAACGGCGTCTTGAAAACAACTCCAGTTGAATCCCAAGCCTGCACTACAACGGAGTGTGTTCCGGTGGCGAGAGCGACGGAGGTATCCAGCGAGCTGGCGTCCACCGTGAATTTGGAAATGTTATCGACATAAATCCGCATCGCCGTAATCGCATGCGTGGACTTTGCCGCGGCAACAAAATGCACAGGAGACGCCACCGTGCTTCCTGCCGCTGGCGAGCAAACCGTCACACCTGTCACCGTGGCCGTGCAGCCGCTGGGTGGCGGAGGAGGTGGAGGCGCCGTGCCGAATAAGTCGCTCATATCGGCCGAGCTGCCGGCGATGCCTGGATAGCTGTGGACACCGAGTGCATCAAGCGTGGTGCGCAACACATTCTGGTGCTGATAGAACGTCGTGGACTTGAAGCCTTTCTTCACCCCCGGCCCCACAGCAAGGGCGACTACGTGTCCGCCGCCGTGCGCGGTGTCTGTATTGAAGCCTTCGTCAAAGACCAGGATCAGGATGCCATCCTTCTGGAATCCGGGATTGTTGAACAAAGGCGCGATGTTGTTTTTGAGCCATGCATCCGCAGTGGCCAGCTTCACGTCATTGGTGCAGCCGGTGGGCGCCGTGGGGCAGTCATGCGCATTGTGGTTCTGGTTTGGCACGACAAAGGAATAATTCGGCAGCTGATTGTTGCTGAGGTCCGTGGCGAAGTGCGTGAAGGGAACCAGGTTCAGACGCTGCACGCTGCTGTTGGCCACGTCAGTGAAATATGTCAGCGGATTATGGTGCCGCACGTAAGGGTATTGGTCGCCGCCAATGTAGCCTACTGAAGGCAGACTTTCCGCGTAGCTCTTCCACGTTTTGCCGGCCGTCAGCAGATGCCGCACGATATTGTCGACATTCACTGTGGTATTCAGCGAGTCGTTGCTGGTTACGAGCTGTCCCGCCGTCAGCATGAAATAATTGCCGATGGAAGGATGCACGTTGGCGTAATACTGCGTGGCCAGCGCATTCTGTGATGCCAGGCTGTTGAGATACGGCATGGACGCGCTGCCGATAACAGCCGGATAACTCTGATTTTCCTCCAGTACAACAACCACGTGGCTCGAATTTGGGATTTGCGCGGTCAGCAGCGCGGGCACGAAAGTAGCGATCAGCAACAGAACTAGTTTCTTCAAACGGGACTCCCGAGGATTTGATTTTTGTACAAATCGACGAAAGTGGCGGTATTGCCTTGCCGATGAAACGGCGAGTACAGCTCTTGTTTAAGTAGAAGCTCTGAAGTGACCAGGGGATGGCGTGAGCGCATGAGAAAAAAACACCCAAGTCGAGGCATCTTAATTCTGCATGCTTGG
>Ga0209580_10001052_pt1 | contig 13160 bp, 3 predicted proteins | sample Coa_R1_5_FD_187153 | JGI IMG/M metagenome (GOLD analysis project Ga0209580, IMG submission 187153) | Surface soil microbial communities from Centralia Pennsylvania, which are recovering from an underground coalmine fire - Coalmine... | ecosystem: Environmental > Terrestrial > Soil > Unclassified...
CAGACACTTCTGTCCTGAGATCATGCTGACTTCCCCCGTAAACTCGCCTGAGCTGTGGGTAGTAATTGGGTGCTCGCCTTTGTAAGTGGGTTGAACTATCTCCATGCGTCCGGAGAGCAACACAAAGAAGGAAACGGCTGTGTCGCCGGGCTTAAACAGGATTTCCCCCAGCTGTACATGGCGGAGCGTACTGACAGGACGCAAACGGCTGATTTGCGCCTCCGTCAAAACCGGAAAAGTCTGGGTATTTGCATCGAGAGCACTTATTAGAGGCCAAGTGGACATATTGGTTCCCATTTATTTCGAAAGTGGTTGCCAACTTTGCTGAATCATAGATTCAATCTATGGCTCCAATGATTCAGAATGTAACATCGCTGCTCATCGGCGTCCGGTCGCAGTACGGAGCCAGAAGTTGCCGCCAATCAAAACATAAACCGGGCCGGTGAGCCCCAGTACAATACCTCTATGCTAAATGCGTTGATGGCATTGTGCTTCTGTATTGTGACCTGCGGGCTTGCAGCTCCGGCCCTGCCAAACCAGGGTGGCGGGCCGGGCACAACGGATTCATCAAGGGTCGAACTGACGGTTGGAGCTGCTTCCGAGCTGGATCCTGCGCTTACGGCAGTCGCGCAGTCTTTTGAGGAGAAGACCGGCAACCATGTTCAACTGGAATTCGGAGATCCTGCCGGCCTTTATTTAAAGGTCAAAAACGGTGGAGCTTTCGACGCCTTCTTTTCGTCCGATATGGACCATCCACAGCGGCTCGCAGCGTCCGGCGCTGCACTCCGGGGTTCCCTGACCGAGTATGCTCATGACGGATTGATATTGTGCTTTTCGCCTACGATGCGCGTGCCAATTCCACCCGACAATCCTCTCCTTGTGCTCAAGGACAAGGACATCTCCCATGTTGCCCTGGCTGATCCGAAACACACGGCCGCCGGTAAACTTGCCATTGCAGATTTGCAGGCCGCGCATCTGAATGATCTTTCCGTGCGAAGAAAATTTAAGATCGGCGATGACATGGCGCAAACTGCGCAGTTCGCGGAAAGCGGCAATGCGGAAGTGGCGCTGCTTCCCATGAGCGCGACTCACTCCAATCAGGTCTGGGGTTTGCGGATGATCGCCATTCCACCAAACTTCGATCGTCCTATGAGAATGGGCGCGGTGGTAATCACGCGGTCAAAGCACCGCCGGGAAGCACTTGAGTTTCTCAAGTTTGCCGCATCGCCAGAAGGCCAAGCCATCTTTGAGCATTACGGCTTTTATGGATCCCGGCGTGTTGCTCCCAGAAAACGCGCGCGCTAAAACCAGCTTCTAGCCTCTAGCTTCTAGCCGCTAGCCCGAGATCAAAACCAACCGCAAAAACTTTTCCTGCCACAGGCAGATTTCCGCAGAGCAAAACCATTCCGCCGCGAATTCACGCGAAGAATGCGAATGCAGGGAGCAGCGGCCTTAAAACCAGCTTCTAGCCGCTAGCTCAAGATCAAAACCAACCGCAAAAACTTTTCCCGCCACAGGTCCATGGCGTGCCAGGAGAGTTCGACGCAAATTTCCGCAGAGCAAAACCATTCCGCCGCGAATCCACGCGAAGAACGCGAATGCAGGGAGCAGCGGCCTTAAAACCAGCTTCTAGCCGCTAGCTTCTAGTCGCTAGCTCGAGATCAAAACCAACCGCAAAAACTTTTCCCGCCACAGGTCCATGGCGTGCCGGGAGAGCAGTCTCCTGCTCTCCCTGATTCGAAGTTACGGCACGCAGACTCGAGTACTCAGCGGCGCGAAGCAACCAACCAAAGCGGCCTTCATGGCTGCTGCGCATGTAAGACAGACGCCTCGGCTTGCGCCTACGCTTTCAAGAATGCTCTTGAAAGGCGCCCCGGAGATCGACAGCACTTTGCGCTCAGCGTGGTTCTGGCATTTGTCCGCCGTGGGCCCGGTGGCATTGGCGCCGTTGTCAGCAAAAAATACCACCTCCCAGTTGCCCGCCTGTTGGCGGAACTCTTTGGGAACATAGCGGCCGCTGATGGCCAGGATGTTCTCGCGCGGAGATGCCTCGAACTCTGCCGCCTTGGCCAGCAACCGCTTGCGCGCCGCGTCGTTTTGCATCTCTGCCAGCAGCACCTGGTCTGTGCCATATTTGATGTCTAGCGGGTTTTCCACGACATGCCCGGCGGCAACGGTGATTTTGTTGGGTAGGTTCTCCCAGATGCCGCCTAGAACTCCTACAGCTTGATCGAGCACTGAGACCAGCACATCACCGGCGCAGCTAAGCAAGGTTTCATCTTCGCGGCCAACCACATAGCCTTCGATCGTAGCGTTCTCTTCGCTCCGTTCGGCGAGCATGCCGTACTCCGCCGCATCCTGGTTGCCGGTGGGATCGTAGTCATTGATCGGATTCGAGGCAGCGTAGTTGTAGCGATTGAGGTCAACCGGATCGCCCAGCTTGAACTCGGTTATGTCACGGGTCATAAAGCGTCCGATCCCGCTATTGAAGTAGCGGGCGCGCAGATAGAGCAGGCCGCTGATGTCTTCGGTCCTCTGGCTGCGATAGCGGTAGGCGTTGGTGCTGTTGCCGGTTGACAACCGCTGCTGCCCGAAAGCATCAAAGCGATAGCGGTCGGTTTCCGTTCCATTAGGAGCGGTCAAGCCTATTACGCTGCCCAGCCCATCCTGCAGGAAGTAGGATGCTGCAGGGCTATTGCTCTGGGCGATTTGCTGGATCAGATTACCTCCGGCCAGGGTGTAATTCGCCTGCAGCGTTCCATTGACATCCGTTTCGTAGAGCACGTCTCCGTAAGAACTGATCTTGTCCCATGCATATCTGCGGACGGCCGCCGGGCCCTGGCTACGGCTGGCCAGGAATCCATCGCCATCGTAGGCATAAGTTGCGGCGGTACCAACACCGGGCAGAGATACTGACGCGAGCCGGTTTGCTCCGTCATAGCTATAGGTAGTCACCCCAGGTGTATCAGTAATGGCGGTCAGGTTACCCCGGCCATCATAACTATATTGGGCTGTACCCGCGCTGGTGAGCTGATCAAGCTGATTGTATGTGTAGTTGGTGGTGGTCCCGCCGGTAGTCATCGTCTGCCGATTGCCGACGGCATCGTATGTATAGGAAGTGACTGACGAACCGGCCCCGGTAGTCACAGTTTCACTCAGCAAGCGATAGCCGTCATCATAGGTCCACGCAGTCTGCGTGCCGTCTTTTTCCACCACGCTCAGGCGCTTGCCACTTGGGCCCAGCGTGTACTGGAATGATTCAAAAGGCGCTGCCGTACCCAACTGGTGCGTCAGTGCCGTCAACCTATCAAGAGCATCATAGGTGTACTTGCTGAGGACTCCGTTGGGCAACGCTTTTTGTATCAGACGTCCGCCCAGGTCATAGGTGAAGTTGGTCACTCCGCCTGTAGGATCGGTCACGCTCGCAAGACGGTTCAACACGTCATAGGTATAACGAGCGACGCCGGCAGGCGTCGTAATGGAGGTCACATTATTCATGGCGTCATAGGTGTAGGTGATCGCCGTCAAGTCGGGCTGTGTCATCTTGATCAAGCGGTCAGTATTGTCGTAAGCATATTGCCATGTTCCGGCCGAGGTGGTTGCTGTCTTCCGCTTGCCGGTGGGAGTGTAAGTAAACGTGACAACCTGTCCGTCGAAGTAGTTGATCCGGGTAATCCGGTCCATGTTGTCATAGGTATATTGGTTGATGTTGCCGTCTGTCAGACGTACGGCGGTGATATTGCTGTTGGCGTCATACGTATATTGTTCGAAGCTGCCATCCGGCAGAATCTTTTTGGTTCGGCGATCGGTCGCGTCATATTGATAGCTGGTGACGTGACCTTTAGCATCCGTCACCGTGCTCAAATTCCCGACAGCATCGTATCCATACTGAGTCTTGTTGCCCAGCGGGTCTGTCACCGAGGTGATCTCGGCCAATCCATTGTAGGTGTAGTTTGTGGTCTTGCCGGCCTCATCCGTCTTAGAGTGCAGAGTCAATCCATCAAAGACGATTTGCCTGGTGGTTCCATCGGGATTGGTCACAAGCGTAGGACGATTGCGTACGTCATAGGCATACTGCGTCTTTGCGCCGTTGGGTTTGGTGGCCGAAATAACCCGGCCATCAGCATCGTAAACCAATGTGGTCACTCGTCCCAGGGCGTCGGTCATGCTGGTAATGTGATCGGCGTCGTCATAGGCAACGCTGGATTTATTGCCCCGCCCGTCCGTGAGGGACAGGAGCCGTCCGGCAGCATCATAACTGTAGGAAATCGTAGATGAATCGGGCGTACCATCACCGAAAGTAATGCTCATCAACTGGCCGGCTTTGTCATAGGTCCGGCGAGTGACCTGGCCCGACTGGTTGGTCGCGGTCAACACTCTTCCGGCATAGTCATAGGTCTGATTATAGGCAGTCCCATCAGGGTAGGTTTTCTTGATCTGGTTGTTCGCGGCATCGTAGCTGTAGCTGTAGCTGTTGCCATTCGGATCCACTTCGCCGCTGCGGTTCCCAACATTGTCATAGGTGGTGACAAGCGTATCGCCAACAGGATCCTGGCGAAGCGTCATGTGGCCGACGTTGTCAAACTGGAAGGACATTGAGCCGTGCTGGCTGTCAGTCAGCCCCGTCCAGTTGCCCATGGAATCGTACTGGCGAGCGCTCGTGAAGCCGAGGTGGTCGGTCACGGAAATCTGGTTTCCGAAATTATCATAGGTGAACTGCGCGGTAGCGCCGTTGGGAGCGGTAAGTGAAGTTACATTGCCCTTGGCATCCACGGTGCGGCCCGCCAGCAGTCCGATGGCGTCAGTAATTCCGGTCAGGTTGCCATGCGTGTCGTGCTGCATCTGCGTGACTTGGCCGAGAGGGTCGGTCATCTGCACGAGTCTGCCAATATTGTCGTAGGTTTTGCTGATGGTGTGGCCCAATGGATCTTTGATGGAAGTGACATTTCCATTCGCGTCATAGGTGAACGTGGTGGTCTTGCCCAGGCCATTGGTGCGCGTAAGCAGGTTCTGATGGCTATCGTAGGTGTATGTGGTGACCCTGCCCAACGGATCCTTATAGCTGATCATGTTGCCCACGGCATCATTGGTGCGGACGGTCACGCCGCCATCGGGGTTGGTGGTGGTGATTGTGTTATTCACCAGATCATAGGAGTACTGCGTCAGGTTGCCCAGGGGATCGGTCACGCTTTGGAGTCGACCGTCAGCGGTATAGGTGCTCGATGAGGCTCCACCGCGCGGATCGACTTCTTTATTCAAGAAATGATCGGAAGTGTAACCATAGATGACTGGCGTGGGAGAGTTCGGAATCAGTACGTTGACCAGATTGCCCGAGCCATCATAGCTGTAACTGAAGCTGTTGCCATTCGGATCAGTGATTTGTGTAATGCGTCCCTGGGTGTCTCTGACAAAAGGAATGTTGACTCCGGTTCCGGTGCTCGTGATCCCAGTCGAGGCGAACACAAGCTGGTTCCCATTCAGGTCTGTAACTGATTTCATCGTACCGTCACTGCCAAACACGTAAACCCTTCCGTAAGGATCGGTATAAGTGTAAGTCGTCGGCTGGTAGATGCCAGTGCCGGGGAAGCAGATCAGGCTGCCCTGGGGAGCGACCATGACTCCGCAGCCATCCGAGGTAAGCGTGCCGAATACACCGGTTTGCGGGAAGTATTTAGGCGTAAGCAGGAATGGGAAGGGGAAAGGACCGGGCTGCGGCGCAAACTTGAAGGTCACGCGCCGGCCATTGAACGTAAAGGTCACATCATTGCTGGGACTGACTTCAAGATCAACGCCAATGGTGAGCGCCCATCCAAAGCCAAAGTCTCCCACGCGTCCGCGCTGCAGGCTGTCATAAGTACGAGAGACATTGATCCGGAGCCCGGCCACTGGAACTCGCAAATCGGTGACCGTCTTGGTGAAGCGGCCCGGCTTATTGTCTCCGGTCACGCTGACCTCGATTACGCTGGTCTGCTGCGTGCCGTTCGAAGCCGTAGCCTGTAATTGAATAATGTAGGCGCCGTTAGCCAGCGTGGTGCCGTCAAACGTTCCCAGGGTCCCGCTGCCGGTGGTAGTGGGATTCAATACATGAATATCGTTCGGATTTGAAACCGGCCAGTATTTTAAAGTCCCAGATGTAAGCGATATTCCAGAAGCAACGGTTATCGGAATTCGCCCTTCAAGAACAGTGCCGATCAGCGGCGCTCCGATCCAGCCCTGCTGGGCAAAGGTGGTAACGCCACCTCCACCACCGCCTCCTGCCGGCACGCTCCAGTTCACGTTCACAATATTTGAAAAGGCCCCCAGGCCGCTGATGTTGGCCACCGCCTGCACCGAATCCGTGCCGGCATTGACTGCCTGGTAGCTGAAGGTTGCGTGCCCGCTGGCATCGGTGGTGGTGCTTGACTGCTGCATATTGGCGCCGTTGATAATGATCGCCACGCCCGCGTTCGGTACCGCCGCGCCCGAAGCATCGAAAGCTTGCACGCTAAATGTCTGCGTCTGCCCCGCTGCCAGCGTGGGTGGATTGTTCGGGCCCAAGGTGAGAGATCCGGTAGGCGGAACACCTTTGCTGTTGGCCTGGCCAACGGCCATTGTCAGCGATTCCTGCCCGCCGCAGCACTCGGTGTAATCCAACTCGTAAGGATAAGTTCCGGCAGCAGGGAAATGCATCACGATGGTGTTGGCTGTAGGAGCAGTAGCAGTGTTGAAAGCCCCAATCACCGGCAAACCTGCAAATGGGGTCTTGCCGGATGCCGGCACATTGACCAGCGGGCCACTCACGCGCGTTGCGCCGCCCCCAACGCCTATCATGAAGCCATCATCCGAGAAGAAGCTCAGCACCACATCTCCGGCACTGGCAACTGTGAAGCTGCTCTCGAAGACGGCCTGGAACGTGAACAGCGGGCCTAGTCCGGCCTGCAACCCGTTTCCCTGGGCCGCTATCGTGCCGGTAAAGTTGCCGTTCAAATCCGTAGTTACGTCGAAGAATGGACGCGTGTTCACGCCGATGCCGGAGGTATTTCCCGGAATGGTACCTGCCGGCGGATTGAAATTGATGGTGGGGAACGACTGAGTAAATGCCGGGGTTGCAGTTGCCGGAGTGTCGAATGAGCCAGAGCCGTCCGAGGTGAAGAAGCGGGCAAAGATTGTGGCGGTGGAGATATTCTGCACCGGCTTCACCCAGCTTACCACGGCTGAATTAGAGACTGCGGTGCCGGAGGTAGCCTGAACGGCATCGTTACCGCTATTCGTCCCGCTGTAACTGAATATTGCTGCCCCTGCCGCATTGGTGGTCGCGCTCCCAGTCCCAGGATTGGCTCCGGTTATAGTGAATTGGACGGTGGAGTTCGCAATGGGATTGCTGGAAGAATCTTTCAGCGTGGCCGTGAGTATCTGAGTGGTTCCGGTTACATTCGGACCGGCAATGGCTGGAGTAAGAACCAGTGAATTGAACTGGGTGGGGTTGGTAACTGTGGTCTGCGCCGTAGCTGAAACCGGTCCGTAACCGTTGCCTCCGGCATCATTCCAAAGCACAACCGCCTGAGCCGAGATGGCGCCTGCCGCCTGGGTTGCAGGAATAGCAAAACTGATGGTGGTGGAGAACGTCGCGCCGGGTGCAAGCACACCAACTGCCGGGGTCTGCATGCTCCCATCCGGGAGAGTAACCGTGAGGGTGGCTCCCGCTGAAGCTGCGCCGCCCGTATTCGTCAGGGTCACTACGTAGGCTATGCTGGCGCCTGCCTGCGCGGTGCTCGGCGCACTAAGCGTCACGCTGACAACCGGCAGGATTTCCTTGGACTGAACGGTTTCGCTCGTCGGACCATAATTCCCACCTTCCGGATCAGACCAGCTCAGGTTCGCCAGGAAATTCAGGATACTGTTGTTAATTGCGGCGAGGCGCGCCAGATAGGCGGCATCGGTCTCCGTCTGAGACTTCGGAGTGACCGGGGTCACGCGCCAGGTTGTCTGGGCTGTTGTGGATTGGCCGCCGGCGAGCGGGAACTGCTGGGCCGTGGCAACGCTGTTATCAGGATTGGTCACCTGGAGATTGCTCAATACCGCCGTGCATCCTCCGGTATTGTTCACGGAGAAGTTCAATGTCGCGTTCTGACCGGGGAGCAGCGTTGCCGGCGCCTGCCCGCTGAAGTTCAGAATTGGAACGCGCACTCTGGTAGAAAACATTTGCTGGCCAACATCACCATAGGGATTGCCATTGGCATCTGACCAGTTCACCGTTGCACTGATGGTCAAGATTTGGCCATCAGCCGCTGCCAATCGCGCCAGGTATTGGTCCGTTGTTTCGTTGGCGCCTTTGGGCGCAAGTGCCGCTGGAGTGAACTTTACCGGCTGGCTGAAACTTGAACCGGCCACAATGGTGGAAACCGGGAATGTCGCAGTCGAGCCATCCGGCAGGGTAATGTTTATCTGCACCGCAGAGGCGGGCGCCGAGCCGATATTGGTTGCGGTCACAAAGTAAGTGGCTGCCGAACCCGGAGCCACTACCGCCGGCCCAGTTAATGCCAGGCTCAAAATCGGTATCTTGAGTACGCTTTGCGAGGAAACATCTACAGGCAGATAGTTCTGCTGCGTCGCGTCAGTAAAGGTGACTTGCCCGCTCGCGGTAAAGATGCGGCCATCGAGCGCCGACAAACGCTGAATGTAGTCTGTGGATGACTCGGAGCTTTGGCGTCCTGGAATTCCGGGCACGGTTGCCTGGAAGGTGGTGGACTGGCTTCCTCCCGGTTGCGCTGTTCCCAGGTTGAGCGAAATCGTTCCTGGCGTCAGGCCATCCAGGGTCTCATTGACCGTAATGTTCGTGGCTGCGGTTGCCGTAGAGGAGTTATTCGCATTGGTGGTGATGGTGATCTGCTGGTTGGGCAGAACTGTGGCGGGCTGCGTCTGAGTGGCAGTGACAACCGCAGGCGGCGGGAACACTCCAGCGCAGCTTCCGTCCACAGCGGCGATGGTGCCAAAACCCGGCTGTCCGGGTACGCCACCGTAGGGAGGCGTGTGGTTCACCTGCACCACAGCTCCGCATGCGATGTTTCCAAACACCGTGTCACTGTTTTTCACAATGACTGTCGAGACAACGACCTCAATAAAATCAGGCAGAGTCTCACTCGGAGGGAAACTTTGTCCTGGCTTGACTTGCCAGCATGAAGTATTGATGGTGGAGGGCGTAGAGTTTACCTGGCACGGCTGGATGGGTGCGAGCGATCCTGACCAGCCCTTGAATGATGGATTGGCGGCGAAGTACTGGCCATTGATGACCTGTTGCTCCCACTGCGATCCCCAGAAGTTCACCTGTTGGCCGATTTTCAGACCCCCGCTGTTTCCACCCCATACAACAAATCCCGCAGGAAAGAAGACCGTAACCGGAATATTTCGGACTGAAGGCTTATAAAACTGGTCTCCCGCAAACGTAACGGTCATCAAGGATGGACCTGTGGCCTGCGTAGTTCCCAATGAGATCGTGGTGGCTGCAACTCCGTTGGCATCCGTAACCGCCGTTGCCGTCACATTGTTTACTTTGAACGTGACTGTTTCGTTGGCAATCGGGGCCAGGCTTTCAGGATCAAGGAGCAGCGCGGTCACCGCTTGCGGCGCTGAATTCCCCAGCAGTGTTGTGCCGGTGTAGCGGATGAGCGTGTCGTCACGATCAACGGTGATGGTTCCGGAAGCCTGCAGGGCCGGCAAGGTGGCATCACCGGCAAAGGCTACATTGACCGGGACCTGTCCGGGAGCAGAACTGAGCACGGCTGCGGCACGCGCCACACCGGTGGCATCCGTGACCGCATTGAAGTTCTGTCCTCCAAGATTGAAGGTGAGTGAGCGGCCGCCGGCAGGCGCACCGGTGCCATCCGTAAGCAGGGCAGCGAGTTCGGCGCTATCGTTAAACTCTCCTTCGGTCGTTCCGATATAGGTCAGGCTTGAACCGCCGGGCTGCGACGATGTTGTGCCGCATGCGGCGGTCTGCCAGTTCACTGTGATCTGATTGGATTGAATTGTGCCCTGGCTGGCATTGGTGATACTGGCCTGCACGACGTCCGCGCCCTGGGTGGCACTTGTGTACGTAAATCCCGCATTGCCGTTGCTGTCCGTAACGCTCTGCCCTGTTTGCCCGGCGTTGGGGCCGCTCAGGACATCGAAGTCCACGGCAACGTTCGCCAGCGGCGCTCCCGAGGCGTCAGTGAGTTGCGCTGTCGTGGTCAGTGGCGACCCGCCAGTTCCGGAAGAGCTGGCCGGCCCAAAGCTCAGATGGCCTCCCAGGTTCGCAATTCCCGTTGTCCCTGTTGGCCGCCACTGCAAAGACTCATTCCCGCGGCAGGACAGATCGAACCCACCTGTATCCAGTACATGTGAGCTGTCTGTGAAGATTTGGGGCGTTCCCGCAATGGTGACGGTGATCTTGGGTATTCGCGTCTCGCCAGCAGCCAGAGTGCCGCCGCAAGCTACGATTGCAAATGCGCTGGTATCGAAATTGCCCGGCTGCGTCTGGGTGAGAATCGCCGACCCGCCGGCTGGAATGATGAAGCTGCCCCACAAATTAAACTGCGCCCCGGGCCGCTGAAGATCTACGGATACGCTATCAATGGTGAGCGGTGTCGCGCCGGAGTTATCAATGCGAATTGCTCCTGCATTGAGCGGAGTGCCATTGCCGACAAAAACCACATTGGGTGCTCCTTGCCAGGGAGTGGGAAAACTGGAACTCGCAGATGAGCTATCTGCATAAGCAACCGAGACGCTGATGCTGGAGGCCTGCATCATGGCGGCAGTCGGGCGCAGGCGAGAAAGCGCCTGGTGCGCAACAGGATGAATGCGGGAGAATACTGCTGACGATGCCGAGTGCTGCGACTGCGATGGTGCAGCGGTTCGCGGTGCAGGCAGCTCAGGCGGAGCGTAGCTGAAGTTCCCCGTGGGAACCACCCATTGCGGCGCCGCGGCTCCAGTGGCCGGCCCCGGAGGGGTCGCGCCCATCAAGGGCAGCATCAGCATATTTGCAATCAGCACTATGGAAAGGAGCTGTTTCGGGAATGAAGCTGGGCGCATGCACCCTCCTTGGACAGGCCGGGAACCGGATTCGGCAGGTCGTTGGGTTATTTACCGTTTTGAGAAATTGATGTATGTGACGGCCATCACACGACCACGTGAGAGAGTCGTGTGAAAAATTTCACAACTTACCAGAATGAAACATACGACTAGCCCCCCGGATAGATCGTCAAATTGGAATTGAGTTTAGGGGCAGCAATGTACCCGAGGTGAGTCTCTGAAAGCAAGACATTTCTGAAGAACCAGGAAAATTATCTGAAATTTAACCTTGCGGGATAAAACCGCGATCCGTAGTGGGAATGCTGAAGTTATTCATTCGTTCCAAAAATCTTAAATCTTTCCATGCCAATGGCTTCCTCGGCGTTCTCAGTAGCCGCACCTGAGACGTGGCATTCAGCCCGCAAACCGGCTTCGGCGCTCTGGCCCGCTCCTTAAGGTTATGTCGCTGCACTCGGTTCACTCACCCTTGAATTGGGGCTTCCGTCGTTCGACAAACGCGGCCACTCCTTCGGCAAAATCAGGATTTGAGGCACATTCGGCGAAGCTGGCAACTTCCAAATCCATCTGCTCAGCCAGACTATGACTGAACGAAGCGTGCAGCAGTTTTTTGGTATTACCGTAAGCGCGCGTGGGGCCGGCAGCAAGGCGCGCCGCCAGACTGGCTGCTTCACTATCCAGCGAGGCGCGCGGCACAACCTTATAGGCCAGGCCAAGGCGCATGGCCTCAGCAGCCGGAATGCGCTCGCCCAGCATGGCGATTTCTTTGGCCCGCCGCAACCCGACCAGGCGCGGCAAGAACCATGTAGACGAACCATCCGGCGTGGTGCCCAGATGGATGTAAGCCAGGGTGAAATAACTATCATCCGAGGCAACGACGAAGTCGCATAGCATGGTAAGGCTTACGCCAAATCCAGCTACCGCACCGTGGACGGCTGCCACCACGGGCACATGCAAATTCACCAGCCTCTCAATCACGGGATGCAGCGCTCCGACGAACTCCTGAAAGCGCCCATGCAGTTCGGTGGAGGGCTTGCCCAACTCCTGGTGGAACATCTTTACGTCGCCTCCGGCCATAAAACCTGCCCCTGCGCCCTTAAACAGAACGCAGCGCACCGTACGGTCATTCGATATTTTTTCCAGCACGGCGGACAAGTCCTGCATCATCTCGTCGTTGAGCGCATTCAAGCTTTGCGGACGGTTGAGGGTGATTTCATAGACTGCACCTTGTGCACTGGTGAGAATTGTGTTCATAAGTGTTTAGGTTACAGGGAAGGACCCTATTGCGGTAGAGCGCATTGAAAATATCCGGCTTGGGGGCGAAAACTCAAAATCCTGGGCTACGTGAGGCAGCTTGAAGACTATAGGTATCCTCGCTACGGTCGGGATAAATTCAACCTCGCGGCGCGAGTGTAACCAGCCGCTGCTGCCGCAAGAGTTCGATGCCGGCCAGGCAGGCCATGTCCGGGGGCACGCCGGGAACTTCGACCCCTCGCAGGAAGAACTCTTCGGCAATCTCCCTGACTGTGTTTTGTCCTTCGCACAGGTGGAGCAGCTCAGCCGAGAGCGGACTGAGTTGCAGGACCTCTGTCGGCGTAATCACAATCGTCACCCGCTTTTTATCCAGGTCATTCAGTTGCTGACTGTTGCGGAGCCGGCGAAGGATCTCCTGGTAGTCGGCGTCCAGGTGGAGGACGCGTATTCCGGGATAGAGTTGCAAACGGCTGTCAGGTGAGATGAATGAATTGGCATCCGCATCCGCCGATGAGTTCCGATCCTGAGCGCCGGCTTGGCCCTGATTGCTCAATAATGCCGACTCGTACTCCGCTAGCGCGTTCATTGCGATCGGCGCCTTGCTCACGGCAGGAATGTAGTGTGACTGCACAAACTCTATAAAATCACGGGCAAAAGGGCCATGGGCGTAGTAGACAGCCCGTCCGGCATCAGGAAAAGTGAGTTCCGTTTCAGCCCGCCAATTCTGCCACTGGTGAAATACGTTGATGATGTTGCCGCTGTCCTCATGCAGGCCCACCATGAGCCATCGGAAAAGTCTCAGGCCATTTAGCAAAAAGTCGCGAAGCTCTTTGAGGAATTCGCGTTTCAGCCATGGCATG
>Ga0209580_10001053_pt1 | contig 13159 bp, 8 predicted proteins | sample Coa_R1_5_FD_187153 | JGI IMG/M metagenome (GOLD analysis project Ga0209580, IMG submission 187153) | Surface soil microbial communities from Centralia Pennsylvania, which are recovering from an underground coalmine fire - Coalmine... | ecosystem: Environmental > Terrestrial > Soil > Unclassified...
TCACGGGAGAACCGGCGATTTTCGGAGGAGGCACCGCATTTTGGATTAAGAAAGGCGACGAGGACGTGTGGGTAAGCCCTTATGCTCCGGAGTGGCGCAAGATTTATATGGAGCGGGTGAAGCAGATCGCGGGCACACGGATTGATGGCATTTACGTTGACATTCCGTACTGGATGACGCACTTCGAGGGTTGGGAAGACACCTGGGCCAGCTTCGATGATTACACGGTCGAGGCATTCCGCAAGCAAACGGGCTTGAACGCAAAAAAAGATCTGAAGATCGGAGATTTTACTGACCCGAATTTTCGCAAGTGGGTTGATTTTCGCATTCAGACATTCACCGACTTCATGCAGGAGATTGCGCAGAATGCGAAATCAGTAAATTCCAAAATCCAGATCATTCCCGAGATTTATCCCGGAATTGAAGAAGCTGCGGTGCGCGTCGGGGCCGACGTGTACAGCCTCTATTCAGTGGTGGACGTGGTCGCCCACGAGTACGAGTTTGGTGAAGGCAATCACATGGCGGCGTCGCGAAATCCGCTCGATTGGTTCAATTACCAGGTTGGAATGCATTCGTTTCGCGCATTCGCGCAAGGCAAACCAACGTGGATTTTGAACTACTCGTGGGATGGGCAGAAGAACATTGACCGCCGCGAGGCCATGAAGAATCTTGCCATGTCAGAAGTCATGGCAGGCGCAAATTTCTGGGACGCTCCCGGACACTCTATGGCCGGTTCGAACGATTACTCCACTCGAAAAGAAATATTTGCCTGGATCAAAGCTCATGAGAGCACGTTTTATGATCCGCGTAGCCCTATTTCCCCCATTGGCGTTTATTTCTCTCCGAAAACGCGAGACTACTATGCCGATCAGTTCATTGCGTCATATCGCGGGATTTTGATCTTGCTGATGCAGAGACATTTCGAATTTCAGGTTGTAACTCCGCGCACGCTAGCAGGATTCAAGGGCAACGCTTTAATTGTTCCAAATGCGCGGGTGGTCAGCGATGACGAGAAATCTTTGTTGCGGAAATACACCGACAGCGGTCGCAAATTGGTCATTACGGGCGAAGACGCAACTCAAGTGGGGGACCGGCAGAACCTCGTTCGTTTCACAAAATGCCCGGGGGCTGACTATTTCGCGAAGCTTCAGAAAGATTTCGCGTCGGCGACCCCGGATGAAGAACGAGAATTCCTGGACAGCCTGAAGCCTGCGCAAAAAATTCATGTACTGGCGGCGCCGTCGGTTGCTACATCAATTGCGAGCGTGGATGGCAAGCCGCATATATATTTTGCGAACTTCACGGGTCTGCGCGGAGGAGAAAACCCGGTCCAGACGCCTCAAAGCGGAGTGCAGGTTCGGCTTGAAGGAACCAGTGAGGGCCATGGATTCTTTCTTCCGTTTCTCGGACAGGTGGCGCCGGTGGACGGAGTCGTTGACCATGGCGAGGTCGTGTTCAGCTTGCCGCCAATCGAGAAAGGCGCGGTGTTCTGGTGGGAGCCGTAATTATTGATATTAAGGATTGTCGTTAGTTCTGTTGATCGTGGATGGCCGAATTTAGGGCTTCACAAGCCCATAAAAATGGGAGCTCATTATGATGAGCGCAGCGAAAATCTCGAAGGTAGTTTTGGCCGCATGTCTATTTGTTTCGTCTGTCACATCGGTTCTCGGCCAGGGAAGTTACCGGGCCCAAGTCCGGGGGACTGTCGCCGACTCCAGTGGGGCTGTGATTCGTGGTGCCCGGGTGACGATCACGGAACTCGGCACGAACGTTGCCACTTCCGACCAGACCAACGACAAGGGCGAGTACTATTTCACCGGCCTGCGGCCTTCGACATATTCCGTTAAGGCTGAAGCCCAGGGTTTTCGTGCCCAGGAGAAAACCGGTGTGGTTTTGGCGGTCGATCAACAAACAACGCTCAATTTCACCATGAATCCCGGCGCCCTGACTACCGCCGTCGAGGTGAACACGACGGCACCATTACTTGATTCCGAGAGCGCGACTCTGGGGACTGAAGTCACCAACCAGTACATCAAGGACATTCCACTTCCCGGACGTGATTTCTTCGGCTTGACCTTTCTTTCTGGCGGTGTAACCGAGACTGCGGGGTCGGGCACCTCGGACAATTATCCGACCGGGACCAACTTCGTTTCGAACGGACAACGCAACGCGACCGCTGAGGTGCGCATTGACGGCTCGCTGATCAGTGCGCCAGAGCAGGGTGAAGGCGCAACCAGCAACGTCTATTACGAGCCCTCGGTGGAGGTCATTCAAGAATTCAAAATCCAGAACAACAGCTTCTCCGCGGAATTTGGCAACAACGGCGGCACGGTCGTAAACATGGCTTTGAAGAGCGGAACGAACAATTTCCACGGCAGCGGCTGGTGGTTCGGGCAGCGGGCAGGCACCGATGCGCGCGATTTCTTTAATCCGGGGCCTAAGCCCGGCCATGTCCGCGATCAGTATGGATTTTCAATAGGCGGCCCCATCCAACGGAACAAGACTTTCTTCTTCGGCGACATCGAAAAAGTACGGAGCGATAGCGCCGTCAATATCGTCGCCAGCGTCCCGACCGACGGCTCATTCGGCATGCCCAACGAGCGAGCAGGAGATTTTCGCGGAACCGCAAATCCGATTTACGATCCGATCATCTGTCAGCCGGACTGTTCGACCAGACCGCAGGCCGGTTCGCAACCCGGTGGAACGCTGAACGTAATCCCACAAAACGAGATCGATTCCGTCGGGCAAGCGATCATCAATCTTTATCCCAAACCGAACCTTCCGGGAGAATTCAACAACTTTCGAGCGAACACGCTCGCCACCTCCCCGGACTACCAGTTCGATATCAAACTGGATCACCAGTTCACCGATCAGCGTCGGCTCAGTGGCCGATACAGCCGCCTGAGCAGCCGTTTTTCTGTGCCGACATTTTTAGGTGATGGCGACACCGCCAATGAAGGAATCGCAGGTGATGCGATAAAGGCGCAAAACGCCTCGCTCGAATATGCCTGGACAATCACGCCCAAAGTCGTCTGGACAAGTCATTTTGCCGTGGATCGGGTTACCGAGGCGGTGACGGAGAACTATCCCAACTTGACCAGTGTGGGTTTCCCCGCTTATCTCGCGCAAAATGGGCTGCATCGTATGCCCACGATCCAAATGTCCAGCTCTGGCTCGGGCTCATGGAGCAATCTGTTCGACCAGTGCTGCACCGATACCACCTTCGCGCACACGCTGTACAGCTATTCCTCGCAGCTTCTCATTGCCAAGGGCCCACATCTGCTGAAGTTCGGTGGCGAGCAGCGGATTTTCTTCAACAACTTCTTCCAGCCGCCGAACCCAACCGGCCTGTTCAACTTTACCGATGACGTGACTTCAGACTCGCCCAACAGTGGCGCGGAAGGTGGTACGCAGGGGAATCCTTTTGCCAGTCTTTTGTTTGGATACCCAGACAACAGTAGCGTGATCAATATTTTTCCTGCGGTCGCTAATAAATCCAAGGAGACCGGCTTATATTTCCAGGACGATTGGAAGGTGAATTCTCGGCTCACTTTGAATCTCGGCCTGCGGTACGAATGGAGCACGCCTTATACTGAGCGTTTCAACCACACTCAGTTCAGTGACTTTACTGGCAATAGCGGCATGAATATCGATTTGAGCAGTGGCAATCAGCCGGCGCTAGATGCAAATGGAAACCCTCTTAACTTCAGCTTGCAAGCTCTCGGGTTAGGCCCCAAGCAACTGATTGGAACAACCCTGTTCCCCAACACGTTTGGCAGAAGAACTGTTCCAGTTGATCGCAATAACTGGGGACCGCGCCTGGGTTTCGCTTACCAGCTTGACCAGAACACGGTCGTTCGGGGCGGCGCTGGCGTGTATTACGGAATGAGCGTTGCGACCAACTTCCAGTACCCAGGCACCGCATTCCGTAAGAGCGCGACCATGTTCTTCACCACCGACAACTTCAACACGCGCACGGTCAACGGCACACCGGTGAGTTTGAGCAATCCGTTTCCTAACAGCAACAATCAGGGCCCGACGCCGCCCCAAGGCCAAACATATGGCAAGCTGGCTGAGTGGGGTTTTGCCAATGGCAATGACCTGGGCACTTCTCAGGCGCAAAATGCCGATATCTACCAGTGGAACCTGGGAATTCAGAGGCTGTTGCCAAGCCAGATCGTAATCGGAGTGGACTACTCCGCCAACCGCAGCAATCATCTGCCGTTTGGCGGATATTCCAGCACGCGCAACCGCGATTTTATTTCCTCTGCCCTCCTCGCCAAACTAATTAAGGACCCGAATTTTCTCGCTATCGGAGGAACAGGCTCTCCATCGGATTCGTTGTTCACGCCTGAGCCGAACCCATTTTGCACCTTGTTCAGCGGCGGGGCGAATTGCTTATACAATGGCGGCCCTCCAATTTTCAACGAGCCCGATTCTCAGTACGGCAACCCAACTCTACCGCTTGCCAATCTGCTTCGACCCTACCCGCAGTTCGACGGCGACTTTGAGGGGTTGCCGCGGCTGGTGGCGAACTCGTGGTACAACTCGATGCAGATTCGTTTCCAGAAGCGCACAACCCATCACATCAGCTTCGAGGGCAACTACACGATTTCAAAACTGACCGATAATTCCTCGACCGGTGCGAATGCGTTTGTTGGAACCCTCAACAACGGCAATCCGCAGCAATTGGATAATCTGAAGGCCGAGCACAGTATCAGCGCCAACGACACTCCGCAGCGGCTCGCCGCGGCCATAATCTTTGACTTGCCCGTGGGACGCGATCGCTGGATCGGGAGCGGCATGAATCGAGTTCTTGACGCCATCATTGGCGGATGGTCAGTTTCTACTCTGATAACCGAGCAATCCGGCCAGCCCATGTCAATTTACATGTCCAACTCGCGTTTATTAGATGGAAATCAGCGGCCGAATGTTCTCTGTGGCGGGAGGACGGGAATCAGCGCGAATACTGCTGCCATTCAGCAGGTCCCGTTTTTGAATGCAAACTGCTTTGCCGATCCCGGCGATCAGGTGCCCGGCAACGCCCCGCGTTATTTCCCGGGCCTTAGGACAGACGGCATTCACAACCTCGATTCGAACCTTTTCAAAGAATTTGTGCCCAAGGAAGGAATGACTCTGCAGCTGCGCGCCGAGGTTTTCAACACGTTTAACACGCCGCGCTTCGCGACACCCGATTCCTTTTTCGGAGACCCCGCGTTTGGCATCGTTAACTCCACTGCCGCGGGTTACACGCCGCGCGGAATTCAGTGGGGTGTGAGGTTTGAATTCTAGATACTCTGGGAAACACCAGAATTGCCCCGATGGTCGGCGCAGAACTCCGGTCGCATTCCTTCGCGGATCCGTGTTGCGCGGCAAGATTGAAGTGCAGCCGTCTGCATCCCGCTAAGCCGGCTCATTGCGGAAAGCTGCGCCGACTGCGCACTCCTCTTCTGGTAGGAGCCTGTTTTGCGGATCAACAACAAGCCAGGCGGCCGAGCCCACCACGCACAGCCCCGCCGCGACGAGAAACGACGCCGTCCAGCCAAAATCTCTCGCGATCAATGGCGTGATCTGTGCAGTAACCGCCCCGCCAATCTGCGCGCCCATGTTCATGAAACCCGAAACTGTTCCTGAGGAATGACCAGCCAAATCCGCAGTCACAGACCAGAAAGAACTTTGCGCAAGGTACAGAGTCCCGGCGCCTCCGGCGAGGATGATGCTCGCCACCCGCGCATTTTCTGCTAGCGCGCCGGAGGCTACGAATACTCCTGCCATGAGCACCGCAACGGATGCGAGCACGCAACGGCCAATGCGCGGCCCGTGTGATCGCGTAATCGCATCGCTGAGTTTTCCTCCGATCACGCAGAACACGGCCATAGCCAAGGCCGGCAGCATGGCATAAAGCGCGCTGCTCTTCAGGTTCAAACCGCGCACTTGCGCCAGGTAAATATAAAACCAGCTGAAGAAGATCCATGCGACATAGCCGAAACAAAAGTAACTCACGGTCACAGCGAGAACGTCTTTGCTGGTCAGCACCCTGCTCCAAGGGACAAGCCTCGATGAATCGGTTTGGTTTGACTGTCCAGGCGTAGAGGCCAGAGTCAATCCGGATGAGATCAACGCGAGTTCCGAAGGTGACACGCCAGGATGTTCAGCAGGGGTATCGCGGCTGCTCACATACCACACCAACCCCGCGATCAAGCCGATCACCGAGCACACCCAAAACGAAGAGCGCCAACCGTACTGAAGCACCAAGTAAAAGATGAGCGGCAGCGAAGGACCAGCACCAATACCTACGCCCGCAAAAATCAATCCATTCGCTAGGCCACGCTCTTGCTTCGGAATCCAGCGCGACACGAACTGATTTGACGCTGGAAACATCACCGCTTCACCGGCGCCGAGCATGAAGCGCGCGGCGACAAACCAAATTAGCGCGAACTGTATGCCCGCCGGGACCACGGCTGTCAGCGCTGTGAAGATACCCCACCACACAACGCCAGCTGCGAGCACCCGCCGTGGCCCAAACCGGTCCGCGAGTCTTCCGCCTACAGTCTGAAAAAGTGCATAGCCCCACAACAAAGCGCTGAACACGGTGCCCAACTGAACATTGGTGAGCCGATACGACTCCGCAATCGATGGCCCGGCAATCGAGATGTTTACGCGGTCAAGAAACGCAATCGCGGCCAGCAGAAAGATCCAGAAGATAAGGAACCAGCGGACATTGCTCCGTCTCGTCGTTTTCACGTCATCGGCGCTCATGATTCGGCCGCACTCACGCCGAGTGCTCACGGAACACTTTCACCAACTGCTCCGCAATGGTTTGCTCTTCGCCGGGTTGCAGCATGAATGAACTCATTGCCAGGCCGGGCCTTCCCTCGCCTCCGCCAATCGCAATGGACGGACTTCCGCTGCGAAGCACCTGCGAAACCTGTTGTGGCGTGAGCGCGATCTTTGCGTCCCAAGCGATTCGCATGTGCGGAACATGATTCGCGATGTCAGGAGTGAAGAATTCCGTGCTCACCCCGGGCACTTTTGTGATTTGCTTCGAAACATTTTCCAGCCGCTGCTGCCACTCCTTTGCCAGCGCGTCATGATCTTCAGCAAGATAAAGTTCCAAAGCTTTGATCATTCCCACAATTTCTTCTTTCCCCACTTTTTGCCCGCGGCCCAGCGTGTCTTCATACGGACTATTGTTGAGAAGTGCAAAATGAACCAGGTCCTCCCGCCCAATCAGTATGCCGGCGCATTGCGGTCCCCGCAAGGCTTTGCCGCCGCTGAAGGTGATGAGGTCGTACCCCATGTTGGCGTAATCCCAAAGATGGGATACCGGAGGCGTATCGGCCGCAGCGTCATTCATGCAGGGCAGTTTGTATTCCTTCGCCAACTTCACCCATTCATCAACCTTAATTTGCCCCGCGGCATTGGCGAAATTAGAAAAGTGCATCATCGCGGTGCGGTCGTTTACCGCGCGCCGCAGCTGATCGCGCGTCTCAATCTCAATGAGCTTCACCCCGGTGCCGCGCAGTTGATGATCGAAGGGATTGCGATGCGACTTCTGAATGATCACTTCCGATTTCATCCCCGTCAGGTCCGGCAATTGTTTGATAAAGCTTTCGTTGTCGCCTGTGAGAATGCCCGCCAGCCCCGACTGTATCGCTCCCGCGGCGCCCGACGTGACTAGCGCGCTGTAGCCTTGCGGCAGATTCAGCATCTGCGCAATGCGCTTCCCCGCCGCCGCTTCGAGCGCCGGAATACTCACAAAATGGTTCGAGGCCTGCGCCATCACGGCTTCTACTTCTGGCCGGATCAGCGATCCACCCAGCATGGTCATCGTGCCTTCAGCATTGATGACCGTGGTGATGCCAAGTTCCTCGTACGGATTTCCTGTCTGCCCAAAGCCAGTCAGCTTCACTGAAGGCTCCGCCGCTTTTGTGCCGAAAAGTTTTCGCGGCAGAGCCAGCGATCCCGCCAGTGACCCCATGATTCCGAAAAATCCGCGGCGGCTAGAAGTCAGCTTCATGTCTCGCGCTCCTTTATTTCTTTACCAACGCTGCGACGCAATTGATTTCGACCAGGGAATTTCCGGGAAGTGCTGCAACAGCAATAGTCGTGCGCGCAGGGCCGCCATGCGGAAAGTAGGTTTTGAAAACCTTATTCATGCCGTCGTAGTCGTCAATCTTGGCAAGGAAGACAGTGAGTTGGACGACGTTGTCCATGGTCGAGCCGCCAGCTTCGACCAACTTTTTCACATTGTCGAGGACCTTGGTCGTGTGCGCGCCAATGTTCCACGATTCCGCAGGTCCGCTGTCGTGCGCTCCCTGTCCGGCAACGTAAATCAGTCCGTTGTACGCGACAATCGGCGTGATCATTTGCGTTCCGTCCGCGGGCTTTCCTTCGTCGTTTAGTTTGTGGACCTCGGGTTCCTGAGCCGCGCCGCGTTTTTTAGCGGCAGCAGATGTTCCCAGCAATGTGGTCAAGCCCAATCCAGACAAGACCGGCGCGAAAACGGTGGCAAACTTCCGGCGACTTAATGAATTAGAAAACATGAGTAATCCCTCCTTGAGGTCGAGATTGTTATTGCGGTAATGCAAAACTGAAAATATCGCAGCCAGCGGCGATGGCCACGTACTGCTTCCCTTGAACTGCGTAAGTCATCGGAGAAGCGCCAATATCCTGCCCGGTGTTGAAATGCCAAAGCCGTTTGCCGTCGCGCGCATCGGCCGCTTCGAACGACTGTGCGTCGTCTCCGAAGAAAACTACGCCCCCGGCCGTAGTCATGGTGCCACCAGAAGAATGACCCGGTCCGGTTTGCGGATACTTCCAGGCAATCGCGCCTCGGCCAACATCGTACGCTACGAGAAGTTTCTGAAACGTTTCACCTGGAACTCGCTTTACTCCTGTCGAGTAGAACTCCTTCCCCGGTTCGAATTGTTGCGGAACCGGCGCTGAAAAGTACGTCTGGCATTGCTCCAACGCCATGAAGTACATCAGTCCCGTGGATGCGTTGTACGAAGGCGAGAACCAGTTCGTTGCGCCGCCATAGCCTGGACAGATCTCCGTCCCCTCCGGCGTGGGCCTGACGTCGGTGCGTACAGGGCGACCCTTTGCGTCGATCCCAGTTGTCCAATTCAATTTCTCAACGAATCCTACAGCAGAAAGAAATTCTCCCGTGCTGCCATCGAGCGTATAAACGAACCCATTGCGATTGGCCTCCACCAAAAGTTTGCGCGGCTGCCCTTTGTACGTTGCATCAATCAAGACCGGCGTTTCGGTTGCATCGTAATCGAACAAATCGTGCGGGGTGAATTGAAAGTCCCATTTCAGCTTGCCAGTATCGGGATCGAGGGCGAGCACACAATCGGTGTACAAATCATCACCCGGTCGCACACTGCCTTCGAAATCCGGCGCTGGATTGCTCGTCCCCCAATACAGAGTGTTCAACTCCGGATCGTACGTGCCCGGCATCCACGTGGTGCCGCCGCCGTGCAGATAAAGATCTCCCGGCCAGCTCTCGGAACCGGGTTCGCCCGGAGCAGGAATGGTCCAGAAACGCCACGCCAGTTTACCGCTCTCGGCATCGTAAGCCGCTACGAAACCGCGCACCCCGTCATCGCCGCCGGAAGTTCCGACAATTATTTTGTCCTTCACGACTAGTGGCGCGCTGGTCGCGCCATAATTCCGGTTCCAATCGGCGTACGCGACATCCCAGATTAAATGTCCCGATCGCGCGTCCAGGCACAGCAAGTGCGCATTGTCCGTTTCTCGGTACACACGATTGTGCCAAACTGCTACGCCGCGGCTAATGTGCCGCGAAGCGTCGTCGATCAGTCCTTCCGAAATCGGGCGAGCGTAGTGCCAAACAACTCGTCCGGTTTGCGCGTCGAGTGCAAACACATCGTTAGCGGAAGTAACCAGCATCAGTCCATGCACGACTATGGGCGTCACTTCAAGATGGTCCGAATTGCGCGAGTGAAAAACCCATTGCGCCCGTAACTGGTCCACGTTCTTGGCGGTGATTTGAGCCAGTTCGCTGTAACGACGTCCAGAATAATCGCCGTTATACGATAGCCAATTTGCCCCAGGCTGCGGAGCAAGCAGATCCTTACTGTGGACGTTGACCTCCGTTGTCACCTGCTGCGTCGCCTCGCTCCCGGCAGCGATCTGTGCCGCGCTGAAGATCAATGTTACCCAGATCACTTGCCGAGATCGAATCAACTAAATTCCTTTCCCCCTGGATTGCACTTCCGTGGGGCTGCAATGCGTGACGTACCCGCGTCCACGCATCCTAAAGTCTTCCAAATTGCTTTACTGCCTGCTCGATCGATTTCAGTTTTTCGATATACGCATACATCGAATGCTCTTTGAAATCGAGTTGCTGCGCTGCCGCCAGAACTTCCGCTGCCTTATCGCGCGGCACCACTACCACCCCGTCACTGTCCGCCGCGACAATGTCGCCGGGATGTACGGTCACGCCGTCACACACAATCGTCTGCGTTGGGTCGAATCGATAATGGTGCACCGAGGTCGAGGGCACGATGCCAGTCGCATAAACCGGAAACCCGATCTTGCGAAGGTACGCTACATCGCGCACGCCGCCGTCAATCACCGCGCCCACGTAGTCCCGCGACATCATCGCAGTGCCCATCAAGCCGCCCATGCCGGCAATGTCTGCGCCATCTTCAACCGACATCACATAAACGGATTTCGCCGGCCCCTGATCGATTGCGGCCAACATCCCGTCCAGCGCTGAAGGATCGGTGTTTCCTTCATCTTTCTTCAGCCTCACGGTGACGGCGTATCCGGCAAACTTGGTGGTGAAAATCGGTTGCATGCGATGGCTCATGTACATTCGTTTTCCCGTAAGCGCTTCGAGCGCATCGGAAACCGAGGCCACTTCCACATGACGAAATTCGTCCACCAGCGATGCATCCCCCGAAGGAATCGCCGGAGAAGCACCCACCCAAGCTGCCGCAACAATAAACGCAGTCCCAGCCGCGATAACAAAAGTCCTTCTCATTCCGCGCCGTCTGATCATTCGGCCCTCCAGAATTCTGTTTGCGGAATCTAGCACGTGTCCCTAGCTTGTGTAAAACGTTTTAATAAAAGCTGAATGGCGGACTTGGGAAATCGCAGATCCGATACGGATTCTTGTATCATGGCGAGCGGCATGGGATTGGGTGTTCCGAATCGCGAGTTGATCTTCCGTGAACTCCACAAGGGAATGATGGCAATCCGAACCACTCACACGTGTTTTTCCGGTATTGTGCTTTTCGCCGCAATACTAACCGCATCTCTGGTTCACTCTCAGCAGCCAAATTCCGGCACACAGCCGGCTGGAAACGTCACGGAGAACACAAGTGGCCGGCAAACCTTCGCCGCCAATTGCGCTGCGTGCCATGGCCTGGACGGATTAGGGACTCAACGTGCCCCGAATATAGTCACCGGGTCTCGAGGCCAGCAGCTTTCGCCAGCAGATATTCTTCGCATTGTTTCCGATGGCATTCCGGGCACCGGCATGCCCAGCTTTCGCTCCTTAGGAGAGGACCGACTTAATGCGATCGTTGCATACGTCACGGGTCTACAAGGAAGGAACAGCGCCGCATCGGTGCCCGGCGATCCCGCAAAAGGCCGGCAGCTTTTCTTCGGGGCTGCTGGGTGCTCATCGTGCCACATGGTCAAAGGGCATGGCGGATTCATGGCCCCCGATCTCAGTGATTACGCGCAGACTCGTTCTGCCGATCGCATCCAGGCGGCGATTACGGACCGGGCGGCACGCGACTCGACAGTCAGCGTTGTGACTGCGATTACCGCTGGCGGACAGCAATATAGAGGCATTGTTCGCAACGAAGATAATTTCTCGCTGCAACTGCAGTCGCAGGACGGCAGCTTTCACTTCTTCTCCAAGGCGGCGTTGAAGCGAATTGACCGGGAATCGGCATCGCTCATGCCGTCCGATTACGGCACCACGCTTACTCCGGCGCAGCTGGACGATCTGGTGAGTTATTTGTTGAGCGTTAGTCATGCCTCGGAACCTGCTCCAATAAAGGACAAGGATGAAGATTAAGTTTTTGCGAGGCTGGACATCATTTGCATTTGTTGCTCTGTTCGCGTTTGCCGTTTTGCTTGTAGGCCGCGCTCAAGAAAATGCGCGTCACTTCGAGTTGCAGGCACAATCGCCAGAGTTTTGGGATTTGATCGCTAAAGATGCGAAACTCGAAAGCGTCGGCACTGGATTCGGATTCACCGAAGGCCCGGTTTGGGATCCCGCCGGCTTTGTGTACGTCAGTGACGAGACACTTAACAAGATCTTTCGAGTTTACGTGAAAGGCGGTAGGAAAGAAGAAGTGATCACGCTTGGCGATCCCGATGGAAACACCTACGATCAGCATGGCCGCTTGATCGATTGCGCCAGCGTGCTGCGCGCCATCATCGAGGTATTGCCGGACGGAAAGTACAAAGTTCTCGCCGATCGGTTCGAAGGAAGAAAATTCAATAGCCCCAACGACGTGATCGTTGGCCCCGACGGAGCTTTGTACTTCACCGATCCAACCCTTGATCTCCCCGCAGGACAGAAGCAAGAGATTCCATTCCAAGGCGTATATCGCCTGGATGCTTCCGGCAACGTTCGCGTGCTCACGAAGGATCTTTCGCAACCAAACGGCCTGGCATTTTCTCCCGACGGCAAACGCTTCTACGTTGATGACAGCAAGCAACGAAATATCCGTGTGTACGACTTCTCTGCCGATGCCACGCTCAGCAATGGCCGCATCTTCGGCGAGGAGCCCGGTGGTAAAGGCGAAGGCGTGCCGGACGGAATGAAGGTTGATGAGAAGGGAAATTTATTCGTCACCGGCCCAAAAGGAATTTGGGTCTGGGACGCCAACGGCAGTCATCTCGGCACAATTGCCATGCCGGAGCAACCCGCGAATCTTGCCTGGGGAGGCGCCGACCTGCACACTCTATTTATAACTGCTACCACTTCGGTCTATCGGCTGGATATGAAGACTAAAGGTTTCGTACCTCAACGGTGAGGCTGGCGGCCGATGGCGTTATTGAGACCGTGATTTAGAATTGTGGTTGCGCCGGGATGGCGAAAGTGGCAGGCGCGCTGGACTTAGGAGCCTCGGCCAATTCCTCTCGTCATGCGATTAATTCGCGT
>Ga0209580_10001054_pt1 | contig 13149 bp, 13 predicted proteins | sample Coa_R1_5_FD_187153 | JGI IMG/M metagenome (GOLD analysis project Ga0209580, IMG submission 187153) | Surface soil microbial communities from Centralia Pennsylvania, which are recovering from an underground coalmine fire - Coalmine... | ecosystem: Environmental > Terrestrial > Soil >...
CGGCGAAAAAATTGACTTCATTGTCAGCCGCGCCCACACGCTCGCAAATGCATGGAGAATGCTGCCATCGCGATCGAAGAACCCGAACGGAATCGATGCGATGCCTAAGGCAACGGTGTAGAACCAGATCAGCGGATCGAAAAAGAGGTAGGAACGCAGTCGGCTGAGCAGGCCGTATTTTCTCGACTCCGTGGTCTGGCCCACATGGTCGCTTTGGGGTTCCGGTGCGCGCGCTTCGGTCACGCTGCTATTTTCCGTCAACCGAAACTCCCAAGGCACGCATCGCCTCTCCCACCACGTAGATGGAACCGGTGACCACCACGATCCCATCTGCTCCCGCCAGTTCGCGTGCGCGCTCCAGGGCGACAGGGACGTGAGGACGGCTTTCAACTTCCGCCTGCGTTCGCGAAGCAGCTTCTCGAATTTCTTCCGGGGTGGCCGAGCGCGGATTGTCAGCGCATGTGGCAATAACGCGTTCGGCGAGGGGAAAGAGAATTTCAGATATTTCGCCAATGGCCTTGTCGCGCATCGCCCCGAACGCAAAAATGATTCTGCGATCTTCATAGCACGCCGAGAGCGTGGAGCGCAGTGCCCATGCGCCGGCAGGATTGTGTGCGACGTCAAGGACGATTTCAGGAGCACCCGCGAGGACCTGAAAGCGTCCCGGCCAGCGGGTTTCGCGAATCCCACATTCGATCGAATCGGCCGTGACGAGGAATCCATGCTTACTTAATTCCTCGGCCGCAGCAATCGCCAGCGCAACATTTCGCAACTGATGCCGGCCAACCAGAGGAGTCTCGACCAAAATTTCTTTTCCGAGAATCTGGAGCGGATAGCGGGAGACTGGCCGAGCAGGATCCACGTGGGGACGGGCGTCATCGAGAGCTTGCCCTGAGCGAAGCCGAAGGGTCCGGTCGAGCAACGCTCGACGAACCTCGGGCACTTCAACTCTGGCCGATCGAGTCTTCCGTGAAATTTCAAAATACTGCGGGCTGGCCGGCGAGACTGGCGGCACATACGGCGCCGCGTTGACCGCCCGCGCGTCCTTCTCCAGAATCGTGTTTCCAATTACGTCATTCGCTTCGGGACTCTGCGGCAACGTCACCACCACTCCGCCTGGCCGAATGATGCCGGCCTTTTCCCGCGCGATCTCCGCGACGGTGTCTCCGAGGAATTTCTGATGATCGAGCGAAATGTCTGCAATCACGCTAACCCGCGGCTCGACCACGTTGGTCGCATCCAGCCGTCCACCCATTCCGACTTCGAGCACCGCAATTTCAACTTTACTGGTGGCGAAGTGCTCGAACGCCATGGCAGTCAGCATTTCAAAAAAACTCGGATGCCAGGGCAGATCGCCATCTTCCACCAGCCGCTCCGCCGTTCGCTCGACCATATCGTGCAGCAACGCAAACTTGTCGTCATCTATCTCTTCGCCATTGATTCGAATCCGCTCATTGATGCGTACTAAATGCGGCGAAGTATAAAGTCCCGTGCGCAGTCCCGAAGCCCGCAGAATGGACGCCAGCGTTGCCGCGGTTGAGCCTTTGCCGTTAGTGCCCGCAATCAAAACGCTGGGAAACCGCCGCTCAGGATTCTCCAGTGCGGTCAGCAGCACTCGCATGTGCGCCAGATCGAACTTGTGGGATGGCGTTTGCGCTAGCTCATGGCCGAGCGCATACATGCGTGCAATCGCGGTCTGATAAGAAGCAGGCATAAAGAACGTCGTGCGTCGTTGGTCGTGCGTCGTGCGCTTACCCCAATAGGGTATCAGCTTCGTAGTTGTTTTCGTGTCGCTGCGGCCGCAAGGTAGGAGACTGTGACGCAAGGCGTACGACCGACGACGTACGACGTTTCAGCTCGCGGCAGATTCGACTATGCCGGGTGTCATAAAATCCAGCGCGCGAGAAATATAGGACTTCATCTCCTTGCGATGCACCACGGCATCGAGCATGCCGTGCTCAAGCAGGAATTCGCTGCGTTGAAATCCCGGCGGCAGCTTCTGGCGAATGGTTTGCTCGATCACCCGCGGCCCGGCAAACCCAATCAGCGCGCCCGGTTCAGCGATGATCAAATCCCCCAGCATCGCAAAAGACGCGGTAACGCCGCCGGTGGTGGGATCTGTTAGAACAGAAATGTAGGGCACGCGCGCCTCGTCCAGTTTGGCCAGCGCCGCCGAAATTTTTGCCAGTTGCATCAGGCTCAGCACGCCCTCCATCATGCGCGCGCCGCCCGACGCCGAAATAATAATGAGGGACTGTCTCTGCTCAAGCGCCTGCTCAATAGCACGCGTAATCATTTCGCCGACCACCGCGCCCATGCTGCCGCCAATGAACCCATACTCCATCACGCTGATCACCACGGGCCGGCCGTTCAGCTTGCCCCGAGCATTGATGACCGCATCGTTCAGACCGGTTTCCTCCTGGGCGCGCTTCAGTCGCTCGGAGTAGGGTTTAAGGTCGACAAACTTCAGCGGATCAGTGGAAACCAATTTCTCGCTGAACACCTCGTACTCGCCGTTATCGAGCAACTGGGCCAGGCGCGTGCGCGCATCGATGCGGAAGTGCTTCTCGCACTTCGGGCAAACGTTCAGGTTCTCTTCCAGATCTTTTTTCCAGATGATCTGCCGGCAGCCCTCACACTTTACCCAAAGCCCTTCGGTGCGGATTTTCTTTTCCCCCGAAGGATCCAGCTCGCCGGATTGTCGTTTAAACCAAGCCATAAAAGCATTTGGTAATTCTGTAATTTGCTAATTGAGTAATTTGAAACTCGGCACGGTTTTCAAAATCAGTATTCAATTCCTCTCTGCGCCAGCACGCCCTTTTCGTACGCATGCTTCACCTGACGCATTTCGGTGACGGTATCGGCAAGCTCGACAATTGTCGGATGCGCGTTGCGCCCCGTCAAGATCACATGCACCATTTCCGGCTTTCGCTGGAGTACTTCGGCGACTTTCGCCGGATCGAGCATGCCGTAGCTGATCGCGTAGTTGATCTCGTCGAGGATCACCAGGTCCCAGTCGCCGGATTGAATTGCCCGCGCGCCTTCGGCCCAGGCTTCCTCCACCATGCGAACGTCCTCGGGGTCGGGCTTCTCCGCGCCGACCTTCACAAAGCCGCGCCCCATTTGCTTCATAATGAACTTGTCGCCGAACGCTTTGACGGCATCGAGCTCGCCGTAGTGCCACGAGCCTTTAATGAACTGCAGCATAAGCACGCGCATTCCGTTGCCCACCGCGCGCAATGCCGTGCCCATGGCCGCCGTGGTTTTACCCTTCCCAGGGCCAGTGTTCACCATAATCAGTCCGCGACGAACGTCAGGCATAAGCAGAGTGTTGATTGTACTTAGGGGAGAGAATTTCTACCAGCGAACGCGATTGACGAAGATTTTGTAATTGTGTAATCGGGTAATTTGGTAATTTGAGAGGCCGGTCGCAAGACAGGCTGGACCTCGTCCGTAAATTGCCCGATTACAAAATTGCTCAATTACCAAATTGTGCATGAATCTTGACGACACGATAGTAGCCATTGCAACTCCCCCCGGTCGCGGAGGAATTGGCGTGGTGCGCCTCGCGGGCCCAGAAGCCCGAGCGATCGCTCAGCCTATGCTCCGCCTGCATCATCAGCTCGAACCGGGCCGAGCGCTGTTCGGAGAGCTGATTGAACCGTGTGGGGCCTGCCCTGAGCTCGCCGAAGGGTCGGACATTCCTGCCCGACCAGCAACAGAGGTTCCCATGACCGCAGAGTCTGCGACTCAGCCGGACGGGCGGGGGCGCCCGTCCCCACACGGTTCCAGGATCGACGAAGTCGTCGTTACGTACTTCGCAAAGCCGCACTCCTACACGACCGACGACATCGTCGAAATCTCTGCTCACGGATCACCGGTGGTTCTGCGCCACATCGTCGAACTCGCTCTCGCCCGCGGAGCGCGTCTGGCTGAGCCCGGCGAGTTCACCATGCGGGCTTTTCTCAATGGACGCATTGACCTCACCCAAGCCGAAGCCGTCCGCGACCTGATCGAATCGCAAACGCTATATCAAGCGAAAGTCGCTGCCCAGCAGCTCGAAGGCGCGCTCTCCCGGCGCTTGCAGCCGCTCAAGCAAAAACTGGTTGAGTTGATCGCATTGCTGGAAGCCGGAATTGACTTCGCCGATGACGATGTCTCGGTGCTTCCGGCGCAACAGATCCTCCAGCACATCGCCGCGATTCGCGGTCCCCTGGAAGAACTCTCCCGCTCCTTTGCGTACGGAAAAATTGTTCACGAAGGCTTAACCTTGGCCATCGTCGGCCGTCCCAACGTCGGCAAATCGAGCCTGTTCAATCGCCTGATTGAGCGCGAACGGGCCATCGTCACCGCGACCCCGGGCACTACCCGCGACTTGGTCACGGAAACAGTTTCACTCGGAGGCATTCCGCTGAAGCTGGTGGATACCGCCGGCATTCGTCGCGCCCTCGATGAAGCCGAGGGGATCGGAATCAAGAAGTCCATGGAGGCCCTTGCCGACGCAGACCTGGTGTTAGTTGTTCTGGACGCCTCGCAACCAGCAAGTCACGAAGACGAAGAGTTGCTCAAGCAAGTCGAGCAACGGCACGCGATTCTGGTGCTGAACAAAGCTGACTTGGCAGCCGCGACAGCCCGCTCAAGCACGAAAAACGCTGTCCGCACCTCAGCCCTGACCGGAGAAGGCATTTCCGGGCTGCGCTCCGCCATTCTGCGTGAAGCCACCGGAGAAGCCGGGTCCACCGCCGAATCCGGCTTCCTCACCAACGCTCGTCATCAGGCCTTGGTAGCCGATTCACTCACCGCCCTCAGTGCCGCCGAGAGCGCCGTCCACAACCGCGTTCCTCACGAAATGCTTTTGTTGGATCTTTACAATGCCCTACGCCCACTGGATGAAATCACCGGCGCGACCACTACCGACGACATCCTCAACCTGATTTTCAGCCGCTTCTGCATCGGCAAATAAATTCCGCGCATACCCTGGGCCGCGAACTACGTCGGCAGGCTGAGCTCCCGGTCGACAGTCGCTTCGACACGACATGACGAGGGGCGCACGCAGCAGTACTGACACCGCATTCGTTCACCGCAAAGAGTCAAACAGAGGTCACTCCACGTACCCGTTCTTCTAACACTCCTTGAAAGTGGTTTCTCCCGCGCGGAACAGATCGTAAGACCCAAGGTCAACATTGAAATTACAGCCCAGACAGTTTTTGACATTTGCATTGTTTCTCCCAGACAAACTGAGATTTCTACACGAGCACATTTCTCTGTCGCGACTGAGGCAACTGTGTTCCAGCCGAGTTTCCAGTCGCACGTTCTTCCTCTAGAATCTTTCAGTGACTGAAATGGGTAAGATGCTGGTCTTTCTTGGGTTGCTGGTCGCGGCTCTGGGACTGGTCTTCATGCTCGTGGGCAGAACGAATCTACCCGTGGGAAGGTTGCCCGGAGACATTGTTTATCGCGGCAAGCACACGACTTTTTATTTCCCGCTGGCCACCTCGATCCTGGTCAGCGTGGTGCTTACTCTTGTGTTCTATGTCTTAGGAAAGATCAGGCACTGAAAGATCACCATCGGAATAAAAACCGCGGCCACGCAGTCCTGCCTGATTACCCGCTGCTGGAAGGCGAAAGGGGTCTGATGCAAAAGGAACTTAAAGGTCTTGTCGCCGGAGCCGCGCTGCTGCTGCTCCTGGCATTATCTGGGTGTAAGAAAGGCGAGAACCAGCCCACAGTTGTAATGCCTGCACAGGTGACCACTGCCAAGCGCTACCACCTACAGGGCAAGGTGGTTTCGGTGGACAAGCGCGCCAACATGCTCAACGTGGACGGCGAAGCTATTCCCGGCTTTATGGGCGCCATGACTATGCCTTACAACGTGAAACCTGCAACTCAGCTCGATAAACTTTCACTCGGCGACGCGATCACCGCCGACGTGGTCATTCAAGGCGATAATTCGTGGCTCGAGAACATCGCGGTCACGGGGCATTCCGCCGCGCCTGCTTCCAAGTGAAGCAATTCTGATTGGATAATCACAAGCCGTGCGGGAACCGTCGGCCACGCCCTCCGGTCGAGCAAAGCTCGACACACGCATGACCTGGCCTCCGCAGAAACTAGGTACAATCACGAACTATGAAATATGTTCTGATCATCCTGGCTCTTCTCGGCATCACCGCCTCGTCGCTCGCTTTGCGCGAAAAATACAGGCCTTATGGCGAGTCGCCCTGCGACATCAACGAACGCTGGGACTGCGGCATCGTTAACCACAGCCCCTACGCGATTTTTCCGCAGGGATCGCCGCATGGTGTTCCCGTCGCTGTAATCGGCATCGCCGGATATCTCTTGTTAGGGATCCTTGCTCTGAAGCGCGCTTATCGGCTGATGCTTGCCCTCGCCATCCCCGCGCTGGCCTTTTCGCTGTACCTAGCGCGCATCGAGCAGCACGTGCTCGGGGTGTGGTGCCTGTACTGCGCAATCTCGCTGGGCACAATTTCGGTGATGACGCTGCTGCTTACCGGCACGGTTGTTGCCGCCGCGGTGCGGAAGCCGGCTCACTAACAAGGGTTTGACCCGTTCTGGGCTTATTGGCTGCGGAGACTGTAGTGCGAGGCAATCAGCTTCCACCGATTTTGGATTCTCATCCAGACATCTGTCAGGCGGTCGTGGTATTCGTAGGGTTTACCGGCCTCAATACCCTTCTCGTAGTAGGCGCCTGTAACCACAGCTGTGTTGCCGTGCATTCGGACCTTGAGGTCGGACATTTCTGAAATCTCTACGTGCACAGTAGAGTTTCCATTGTGGGCGATGTAGCCCGGCTTGCTGAAGGTGCTTCCGTCTTCGATCGTCATTATGTAATCGTCAGCCAGCAGCTCATCCATCCTGGCGACATCGGAGCGCTTGTAGACCTCATTCCATTCTTTCTCGAGCGCAATAATTTTGGAGCTGTTTGGGTTTTCGTTATCAAGCGCGATGACGTTGGAAGTCCAAACTCCCAGAACTACGGCGATAAGCGCACAAATACAAATTTTCACAGCACTGCTCGGTGGCGAAGGATTTCGAACTGTACGGCTGATGGTATTTTCTTCTGCGCACAGGGCGCCAGTAACGGAGGTAACGGCTATATTCGCGGCACCCAAAACTCTGTGGAAGACGAGTTTCAAAGTTGCATGACCGTGAAGAAACCCTCCCAAAACAAAAAGGCGACCCTTGCGGATCGCCTTCGAACGAATTGTAAGCGGTTCTTAGACTCCCTTTACGTTCTCGGCCTGCCACCCTTTCGGGCCTTTGACTACGTCAAACTGCACTTGCTGACCTTCTTGCAGGCTGCGGAATCCATTGCTTTGAATGGCCGAGAAGTGAACGAACACGTCCTCGCCGTTCTGGCGGCTGATGAAACCATAACCTTTGGCGTCGTTGAACCACTTTACTGTTCCTGTTTCCATGGTGTTGCTTTGTTCCTTTGTGTTGATATGGCGCTGAATTTTCGCTGGACTTCTGCAGGTAGTTCACGCACGTGGCGGGAGTTGCTAATTGCAGGGTACCGCTAAATCAAACGCACTTGCATTGTACCTGATCGGGTCAAGAAAGGCCAGTTTTTGGGGCACTTTGCGTCCACACTTGCCTCTATTCCGCACTTTGTACACGACCTCTGAAGTTCACCATTCCCATCGGGCTCTTCTATTTACGGGCAAGCAACCCCTACTTGGCGACGCTATTCGTGGGTTCCAGGAACGCGTGAGCCCGATGGTTTCAGTGGACGATGGCTGGAAACGCGCCAGCCTTAGTTCGTCCCCGACGAGGTCATTCCGGTATGTTCCTGCACTTGAGCAAGCCGGATCAGTTCGCGGCGCGTGACAAGGTTAAACGTTCCTGCCGAGGTGGTTACCTGGCTGAGAAGGTGCTTCCCGTCCACGAGCTGAAAGTTGAGCCGCAGTCTGTTCGCATCAAAATGATCATCCAACGAGGCCGCGATCAACACCGCGCTACCATCACGGCCGGAAATGCTCACCGCAAAGTCCGACTGTAACGATCGACCACTGATGGTGTACTTGCCGGCCGGCAACGTTGTGCCTCCTGCAACAAACTCGAATGGGACAGTTACGACCAGGGTTGACTCCTGGGCGCGGGCAGTGACGCCCAACCCAGTAAGCGACAGCAACAGAAAAGCAATTACAAAATACTTCTTCACAAGTTCTCCTTTTGTAGAGTGTTTTTGATCTCTACAGAGATAAGAGTCGTACCAGCGAGGTTTGATTCAGTTACACGGTTCGAAATGACAGACCTTTTACATCCGCCAAGGGAGGAACTCGATGCGGGGGGGATGCGTGCAACTGAAGGAACTTGTGAAACCAGTCTTTGTTTGTGAGACTTCCAGTCCACTTTTTGCTTGAAATACACGCTCAACTGTTCTCGAAGCTGAAGTCTCGCCCGCAGCGATCGCGTTTTCGCAGCGGCCAAACTTATTCCCATTGTCTCCGCCGCTTCTTGCAGCGAGTGGCCTTCAATGTCGTGCAGAATAAATGCGATTCGCAACGTCGGCCGCAGGGCTTGCAATGCACCCGTCAGCAGTTCCCTCAGTTCTGACGTTTGGTACTCTTCTTCGGGATTCGGTCTCCAGTCGGAGAAGTCGATCGGCGCCTTGCCCTCTTCTTCAACATTGATTGAGCACTCGGCTGCAGTCTGCTTTGAGCGCTGCTTACGCACTCTCATCAGCGATTGATTGACCGCAATACGAAACAGCCAAGTCGAGAATTTCGCGTCTCCGCGTAATTCTCCGAGCTTACGGTACGCTTTGAAAAAGGTTTCCTGGACTACTTCTTGGGCATCCTCGATGCTATGAGTGATCTGTTGGGCGATTCGCAACAGTTTGCGGTCATAGCGTTTAACGATTGCCTCGAATGCCCCGGTCTCCCCGGACTTCACCGCCTCGATCATGCATGCATCCTCATCCGCCGCTTTCGTCGGCATGATCCTCATTGAATCGTGATTCGAATTGTGCTCTGAAGCAAACATGCTCTTTTACCTCTTCTTAACGAGACTGCGGATGCACGACCTTTATTCCAAAGCCATCAAGGCACAAACTTGTATCCCACGCCTGGCAAGGATCAGAAGTAAAAACGGGAAGACAAGAACTACTTGGGATTTACACCGTAAGCCGCTTTGGACCCGTCGTGGATTCAGCGCCGAACCATCTGCCGAACTCTCAGTAGCGGAGCCCTGCTCGGTGAAGCAAAGCTTCGAAGCGCGGTTCTGATCGTAACGGGTTGAGCAGCGGATCTACGCCGGCGAACGCAATCATGGCCGCGTGGACCTTATACGCTCGATCCATCCAGTCGAGCGCGGTGGTCTTTTCCCCTAGAGCGGCGTAAACGGAGGCGATGTCGTAAGGCGAAGCAAATTCTCTATTTGCGGGATGCTCCATTTCGCGGAGCCACTTTCGCGCCTCGCTTTGCTTTCCCATTACAGCGTAGAGATGTGCGAGGTGCATTCTCGCGTCGCCACCTCCGCCGAGATCGAAGTATTTCCGAAATTCCGATTCAGCATCGTCGTACTTGCCCTCTTGCTCGTCGGCCATCCCGATCAGATCTTCAGCCATGGCGAAGTTGGGGTTCATTTCGAGAATTTTTCTGGCCTGGACAATGGTCTGATCGTAGCGTCCGGAGTAGAAGTACACATTCGCCAAGCCGGCCGCGGTTACAAGCGAAAGAGGGTCGGTTTCCAGAGCGCTGTTGAACTCGTGCTCAGCTTCGTCGAAGCGTTTTTCACCGATCAAGAGAATCCCGTACCAGTGATGTGCAATCGCATCGTTCGGACTCAACTCGATAGCACGGCGAAATCCGCTCTCCGCTGCCGGCAGATCGCGATCATAAAAAAATGCCAAGTGTGCAAGTGCGGCGTATGCTTCACCCATTCCGGGATCAAGTTCCAACGCCCGGTTTGCCGCCGCCTTAGCTTTTGGCACACAATCCTCCGGCGCGGCTATGGTGTTAGCAGCCAATAACGCATATGCCTCCCCCAAAGCCAGGTACGCATCGGCATAATGAGAATCCTTCTCAATCGCCTCATTGAAATACGAGACACTTTTCTTCGTGCTCGCGGGCGTCCGCTGATTGAATTCGTAGCGGCCTTTCAGGTATGCCTCATGCGCCGCCGGATTGATCAAGCGAACTGTGCTCAGTCGCTGTTCCTCTTGCGGGGTTAGCCTGGCGCGGACCTCCTGCACCACCGCCTGTGCCGCCGCGCGCTGCAACCCCAGAACATCGCCGGAGTCTCCTTCGTACGTCTGTGCCCAAATATGCGCGTCTTCACTGGCCCGGATCAGCTGAACATGAATCCGCACCCGCTCTCCAGAACGCGACACCGATCCCTCGACAATGCCATCCACATTCAACTCTCGAGCAATTTCCGGCACCGATTTCTTTGTGTCCTTGTACCGCATGATTGAAGTTCTGGATATGACGCGCAGGCTATGAAGCTGTGCCAGATGGGTCACCAGTTCTTCGGTGAGGCCGTCGGCCAAAAACTCCTGCGCCGGATCACCGGTGAAGTTCTGCAGCGGAAGAACCGCCAGGGAACGAATGTCACCCATTGCGGCGGCCGATTTACCAGGCTCGGTTCTGAGTCTCAGGCCAATGACCAACGCTGCCGCCATGCAAAGGGCTGCGATCGAGGCACCCAGCCAAATTTTTCGGTAAGAGAGGCCAGGCGCATGACCCCCAATGAGCTCGCGAGGTGCCTCGTAGGCGTCCGCCGGCTCCCGCTCTACAACCTCCGCCACAAAACGGTAGCCACGGCGCGGGTGCGTCTCGATGTACGACCCATTGGCTGATTCTTGTTGGAAGACCTTTCGCAGCGCGGAAATTTGAAGAGTAAGGTTGGACTCTTCAACAAACGTGTCCGGCCACACGCGCTTGATCAGGTCATCTTTTTCGACGAGTCGCCCGTGATTCTCAATAAGAACCACAAGGGTTTGCGTGGCCTTGGGTGGCAGAGAAATCAGCTGATCATGTCGAAACAGAAGATGCTGGGCGGCATCCAGCCGGTAAGGGCCGAATTCGTAGATTTTTTCCGGCCGAGTCATGCACAACCTCACGGCCTTGGAGTTTCCTAAGAGTTTCTTAGCGACTTCGTAAGGACATTGCAGACCTTCGAAACGTAAGGTGAACCCCGCGAACACGGAATCCTGGCACGAGGTGGCGCTTCATTCCAGGAAATGTTGGCCGAGAGTATATCACTCGCCGGCAAGCCTGTACACGCGACTATGCGTTCGTGTGCCTGCACGACCAGTGTCTCTAACGCGCTTTAAAAGGGGGTAATTCCGCCATGACAAACATTCGGAGATTGCGCTGCTGCCCGGGCCTGATCCTCATGACCTTACTTGCGGCCGGCTGCCAGTTCGGTGGTCACCACGGTGGTGGTGGAGGCGGTGGAGGGGGAGGCGGCGGGAATGGCGGAGGTGGTGGCGGAGCCGGAGCCTTAGGCAACTTCTCCTGCACCAACAGCACGCCTTACATCGGAGACCAGATCGGCGGAGGCGGCGGAGAAATGTTTGGCTGGTGTCTTTCCAACGCCAGCGATACTTTCTCGTTCACCGATCTAACCATGAGCGGCGCCCCAAACAATGGCACTCTCACAGTGGATTCCACCTTCAGCAATTTGCTGAATCTCAGTGCCGCGGGCAATAACGGTACTGCCATCGAAATGCCAGGGACCGCGCTTATTGTGAATCCTGGCACGCTGCTGACCAGCGACACCGGCAGCGCCAATCCGGTTGCAACCATCTTTGAGCAGCCAGGATTCTGTCCTTCGAGTGGAAACAACTACCAGTTCGTCACGCTGCCGAAACCCAGTTGGATCGCAACGAAGCCTGCTTATGGCACAGTTGACCTTACGAGCTCTTCCGCGTTAACGCTCAACTCATTCGAGCTCGACGGCAAACCAAAAGACGTCAACCTCACCTTTACGTATGCCTGCAACTCAGCACAATCGCTGTTGAAGGTGACTGATTCGAGCGGCAATAGGCGTATGGGTCGCAGCTTCTCTCCAAGGTCTTTTCCAGCTCGCCGCAGGAAACGGCGAAGCCGGCCTGCTGCGAGCACTCAGCAGCACGAGCAGCGCAATCGCGGCTGGGACTTTTCTGGGAGTTATCTATCAGCCCAACACTGCTAATCCGCCGCAAACCGTGGGATTCAAACCCGGGGGTTGCGCCGCCGCACTCTGCGGCTTCGATCCTTTGACGGCCGGTGAGCCGAGCAATGGCATGACTCTCAATCCGGGCGCGGAGTCAAGCTTCGGATTGTTTACGAACGGTACGCTCGTCGACACCAACACCGACACTCCGCTTGTAATTGTCGCCAACACGGTCATCGTGAATGGTGCGAACAAAGTTATTTTTTATGGAGTCACATTCGACACGACAGCAAATACCCCGGTCGCTATGCTGTTCTTCGAACAGTAAGCTTCGGGCCGGTGTGTCGGTCCCTCTTTTAGCGGACCAACCGACGTGGTCGGAGATTTCTGTCCAGACGTAACAGCGAATGGCTCCGACAAGAAATGTCCGAGCCACACAGCCACAATTTCCGCCCCTCGCTTCCCACTTTTTACTCTTCTGGTTCGTGCCTTGCGTGATTCCGAAAGCCACCCCAAATTTCAGATTCTAGATTGCAGATTGCTCGGAGCTCTTCAATCTGAAATCTCGAGTCTTCAATCTCAAATCATCAATCTGAAATCGCTTATTCTCTTCCCAGCCGCTCCAGCACTCGGTCGAAATCAGCCAGGCTTTCGTATCGGATCACGATCTGTCCCTTGTTGCCCTTGTAAGCCATGACCCGCACCCGCATCCCCAGCGCCTCGCGCAACTGTCGCTCCGCATCCTGCACATTGGGATCAACAACTTTCGGCTTGGGCGGATCCCCTTTGTGCAGCTCCGGGTTTATGTGGTAGTCAACGCGTACCTTGAGATCTCGAACCGTCAGCCCAAGCTCAACTGCGGTGTTCGCCAGCGACACAACCGCGTCCGGATGCATGTGGGGCAGGCCTTCGAGCAGCACCCGCGCTTCGCTGAACCCGAGCTTGCCATCGCCGATCAAATCGAGCACCGGTTGCGGCAGCTTCAGCATGCGCATGTAGTTCGCCACCGACTCGCGCGAGACTCCG
>Ga0209580_10001055_pt1 | contig 13142 bp, 17 predicted proteins | sample Coa_R1_5_FD_187153 | JGI IMG/M metagenome (GOLD analysis project Ga0209580, IMG submission 187153) | Surface soil microbial communities from Centralia Pennsylvania, which are recovering from an underground coalmine fire - Coalmine... | ecosystem: Environmental > Terrestrial > Soil >...
ACAAAAGGCCAAACTTCTTACCATAATCCGGACGTCGAAAGCCTTCGCTACTATGTATCGCCAGAAGAACACCGAATGCTCAAAAGATATTTCAAATCCAACCGCCTTTCTCCAAGAACCTACGTAGCCTATCTTGCGCTCAGAGCCTTAAAGCAACGGCGCAAGAAAAAATAGCAAGCCCCGCTGTCCACTTTCATTCTCTGCCTCTGCTACCAGAGCCAACCCTCATCAAAACTTGCTTTCCTCCCGGTCACAATCAAGCCAATAAGACGCATCGGCCCCCCTCATCTGACAACGGTTCGATTATTAATAAATTCTAATGCGCCCGGGCTTGATCCGTCCGCAGCTCCCATTCAGGCTGCCATATCTCATTTTTAACCGATAAAAATAACATGGGTATAAATTTATGGTATTTTCTACTTGACAACGATTGCGAGCTACAGGTAATTTTCTTGCTGCCGTCACCCAAGGGGTCGGCAAGGCTGGTCTTTGGCCTTTTTGGTGGGTTGGGCCAGGAGGAGCATCTTGGATACAAAAACTCGAATAAGGCCAGATTCGAAGACTTCAGGCAGTGCCCCTCTCGCCCGTTTTTCCGACACCACTGTAACCCCAGTCTGCGATCAACAACGCCAGCAACCAATTCCGTCCCGCTCCAAACATCGCTTGCCGGTCGCGTCCGAGCACAGCCGAAAGAAATTTGGGCAAAAGATACAGGCTCTCAGAGAACAATTGGGCCTCAGTCCTGAACAAGTGGGTCAAGAGTGCGGACTCACGATGACAAGACTCAAGTTGATTGAGGCAGGGCAAGCCGACATTCGCCTGTTCACGATCATCGCTCTTGCTGAGAACCTCAAAACTACAGCAGAAGACCTGCTCAAGGAGATCGAATAGTGCCCTCTCGATTTCCGCCGATTCGCCGCACGGGTTATCTGATTGGCCACTCAACACCTTTTACTGCACCAGGATCGCTCCTATCTCTATCCCAAGGGACGAAGCCAAGAGGGTTCGCTAGTGGCCCCTTGCCAAACACAAAAGACAACCCGCTCCGGGCGGCTCAAACATTCACATCACTGCCTGCATTTTTTGGGCAGCCCATTATCCGTGTGCCCCGCAGTGACCGGAATCCTGCGGGGCTTCGCGACAGCCACGTTATAGTCCAAATGACTGAACCTATGCCCTCAGATTGCTCAGGAATAGAAACGTAACAATCGGCCCTCCCCCAAAATCGCTATCGCTCATTCAGCTTTCAGCCACCAACGGAGGACCGAGCCGCATGTTTATTGAAAACGTCATGAGGATATGTGATCGAATCCTGCGCCGCGCCGCCGAAGAAAATCCAACCACACCTTGCTTGCAAAGGATTTCTTCCACCGGCAAGGAAAAGGAAACTAAGACATCTCAAGGAGCCAACTGAATCTCACCCATGCCAACCGTCCTTCTCGTCGAAGACGAATCTCCAATACTGGAACACCTACGATATGCGCTGGAACGAGCCGGTTACACCGTCTTGAGTGCCGATTCCGGCGAGTCCGCCCTTCGCATCTGCCGCCACCACACGGCCCCTATTGATGTCCTCGTCTCCGACGTTTTGATGCAGCCCGTGAGCGGCTTTGAAGTTGCCGCCCAGGTCAAGGCCGCTAATCCGGGTGCCATCGTCATCTTGATGTCTGCATCACCGCGCTGGACCTTCACCGATCCGCTCAATCCCGACGCATTGCTCGAGAAACCCTTCACCGATGACGATCTGCTAACCGCCATTGCCCGCGCCACCACAATTCCGGCACATCCAGGAGGCCCGCGTGAGAGTTGGAATTAGACGACCCAAGCAGCCTGTGACCTGGATTCCAGCAGTTCTCCAATTGTTTCAGCAGAAAGGCTGCCTCACCTCCCAGGAACTCGCCAAAGTGACTGGTAAAAAGTCAGGCGGCGATGCCATTACCCGCTGCCGCCAACTCGGTCTGCCCTTAGAAACAGCCGGACTGCTCGACGGGAGCCGCCTTCCGCGCAAGCTTTACACGCTGAACACAGCCTCCTTATGGTTCGCTCTCGAACAAGCAATTAAACAGATCAACCACTATGCCTTGATCCTCAACGGCCACGACCGCTCTGCTGATTACCCGACATTTCGCAACCCCGCCCTGTGGATTCAACACGTCCACCGGCTTGAAAGACTCAAAACCAAACTTCCCACGAAAGGAAACAACGTGAAGCACAGAGTATGAGAATGGCCGTTTACACAAAACACGGCTTGCGGATACCGAATGAATCCGCTCGTATCGATGCCACCTGTTACTTCGCAGACAAAGTGATCAAGATCCGCGCTGTACCGGAAAACCGAAGAAAAGAGCAAGTGTACTGGATAAAAGACTTGTTGGCCGATGGAGGCAAAGCAGAAATCGAGGCTTTCATTACGGCTGTCAGACGCACGAATTGACCATGACGATCCGCACCAAATTCGGCGAAACCGTAATCAGCGAATCACTCCGCGTAGACCAGGATTGTCTGTTCGACAACGACATTATCAAGGTCTGGGCCAAGCTCGAAGGCAAGGACGACGAAAAGCAGTACTGGATCAGCGATCTCGTGGGCGACCGCAAAAAAGAAGTCCGCGACGTGATCAACGCCAATCTTAAAAAGCGAGGCACGCAACATTGAAACTGCCAATCCACATTCGCGGAACTAGGAGATTACCCCTGAACGCACTAAGGACATTGTTGCTGGTAACCACGATCTTAATTGCAATCAAATTAGGCTGCTCACATCAAAACCAACAGCCTTAACTCACACTAACTCAGAGGAGGATAAACGTGAAACGCATATTTCTTTCGTTCACGGCGATTTCGCTCTATTGCCTTTTCGCATCGGGAATCCAGGCTCAAGCCAACAAACGCGCCCAGTCCCAAACAGCCCCAACCAGCGTGAACGACAATTCGTCCCAGAAAAAGACAAAGCCTTACATAATCCGCGTAATTGACAACGGCTCGAAAACCCCGCTCGCTAGAGCCAAAATCACCGTCGATCTGGAAAACGATGCCAAAACGAAATGGACCGGAATGACCGATGAAAATGGCATCTTTCAATTCAAGTGGGATGCCATCACTCCCCGTATCAAGTCTCATACTTCAGTCGAAGCTCACGGCTATACATCCGTTGATGATTTCCAACCGCTCATTGAGGACAGAATCATCGGCTTGACTCGGCTTCCTAACGGCCCCGCAGGAAAGGGCGAAACTCGATGAACCGGAAGAAGAACGGCCAGCCAAGGCCGCTTACCGACCAGGACCGGGAAATCATGCGCCGTATCGGACAGCGAATCACTAACCTACGCCACCAAACCGGCTGGAAACCCGCCAACTCCGAGGTTTATGGCTTCAGAAGATTTGGCATTGAAGAACTCGAGGCCGGCACAGGCAATCCGCGCCTGACCACTCTGCTTGATATCAGCAAGGAATTAAAAACAACCGTTGCCGATCTTCTCAAGGACATAGCATGAAGCGCACGCCCAAAACACCCCGTCCCCGCGCCCGGAAAGTCCATTACGCCGTTTACAAGCAACATCCTTTGTGCGGCAGACTCAACGCGACCGTAACCAGGAAACCTTCCCGAATTACCTGCCAATTGTGCCAGCGCCTTTTCCGCCAGATATTCCCCAGCCGCGTTTCGAAACGCTGGAAAAAATCTCGAACCTCAACCAAGTCCAGGAAAAGAAGGGACCGATGACAATGCCCGTCCTCTTTTATCTCGTAGGGGCCGCCATCGTAACCGTTACGAATGCTTTTTACCGATAGACAACAATCTGTACCGGCAAGAAAATCTCTGCGGCAGCGTGGAAGGACATGCAGCCGAGCCTGCAAGCTATTAATTGCCCTGGTTACGGCGGATCGCCAGGCAAGGCGATCCAGTGGGTATCAAGGCCCACCCGCAGATATGCCGCATAACCGAAAAGATAATTCTTAGAAATTACTAATCGTTAGGTTGCTCTAAATTGCCCGTTCGTTCCACTTTCTGAAAACGAGAGGAGGCGACGATGTCACACAAATAAAAACAGCTTTGTCACTTAGGATATTTGACGCTATGATTCCTAATTTGAAATGGCCTAGCGTTTGCGACAATATTCCAGGCCAGATAGAGGACGAAAGTTCCCCGCAAAGGAGCGGGATGTGAAAATGCAAGTCAAAGCCTACGCATTAGCTTTTTTTTTACTATCAATTCTCGCCCTGGCGCAGAATCGAGCCAGAAGCTCAGACCAAGTTGCTCAGGAACAAGAAGAACGATTTCAGATTCGCCGCCAGACATTCACTACCGGACGCCAATTGTTGCTCAATAAGGGAGTACCGTTTGATCCCGATGAGTTGCTTCGGGATGAGTGGACTCCCCAACTTAAGGCGACACTCGATGCGATGCCTGAAATGAGTCAGGCCCGATATGAAACGGCTCCCCTCAATGGTGCCTATCTGGCCGACACTGTTTATTTGCCTGAAAAAGTGCAGCTTTCGGGCCACACTCTCATCTTGGCTAATTACATAGTATTCGAAGGTAAGAATCCGGTTATCAGAGGCAACTTTGACCTTCATTTCTTCCCGAGAAAACCTGTTGTAGTACTGGAAACGTCTCTTGCGGAGGCACTGCATAAAAAAGCCTCGGTTTTAAATGTTAAATATGGTCGAAAAAATGCGCTTCCCGTGTTCGCGTTGATCAAGGACTTAGGCCAAACCGGTCCTCACACGATAACCTTAGACGTAAGCGGTTTGCCGGCTCAGTGGATGCTTCGTCCACCACAAAAGGCGAAGCCAAACATGCAGAACGCATCTTGGAGCGGTCTGCGACCTTCCATTTTCGCTTTCCAAAGCACAATACAGTGTTCTTCCAGTTGTAACAATAACGGAACCCCTGGGGCGACAGGCACATCAGGAGCATCACCTTCACCCGCGCAGAATGGGGCGAACAGCACAGCAACAGGGGCTAACGGGTCATGTGCCAGCGGCCAAAGCCCCAACGGTTTCTTCGGAGGCAATGGCGGAAATGGAGCGGAAGGTATAAATGCTGGAAACGGCGGTCCGGGAGCGGTTGGTCATGATGCTGGCAATATCAATGCAAACATCATCGATGGGGATACGAACCAATACGTCTTTAACGCCATTGGAGGTAGCGGCGGAATGGGAGGTCCGGGAGGTGTGGGCGGGACAGGAGGTAATGGGGGCGCCGGAGCCGCTGGCGGAAATGGGGTGAGCTGTCCTATAACATGCACCGCTGGCATCGGCGGTACCGGCGGCACAGGCGGTGCGGCAGGCGCGGGCGGAAAAGGGGGGAATGGAGGCCAAGGCGGCGATGGCGCGGGTGGCGGGACAATTACCGCTTCTCTACCGTTCAACGGCTCACAGCCAATTACTAACGCGTCAGGCGGTGACCCTGGTCCAGGGGGTGACCCAGGCCCCGAAGGGACTCCCGGGAATCCAGGTACAGGAGGCCAAGGCGGCGAAGGAGCAAAAGATTGCCACGGTAATCAGGCCTCCAATGGCAGCAACGGCAGCACAGGTAACGCGGCAAGCAGCGCAGGACCGGGCAATCCCGGCCCTAACGGTGAATTCTTCGGAAACAATGGTTCCGTGAACATTTCATTCAGACCGGACCCAAATAGCGGCGGCGGTGGAGGCGGTGGCGATCCATGTCTCGGCAGCGGTGGCGGGGGGTTCAGTCCGGGATCAGGAGACACACCCGACCCCGAATGTAGCCCGATCATCATCGATACCGAGGCTGAGGGTTTCCATTTAACTTCTGCCTTAACCGGCGTCACCTTCGACATTAGTGGAACCGGGCATCCTGTTCAGATGGGCTGGACGGATTCGCACTACCACAATGCATTTCTAGCCCTGCCCGGCCCCGATGGTCTGGTCCATAACGGCAAGGAACTTTTTGGCAACTTCACCCCGCAACCGCAGTCATCCCACCCGAACGGCTTTATCGCTCTTGCTCAATACGATAAACCAGAGAATGGCGGCAATGGTGATGGCATCATAGACGAGGGCGATCAAGTGTATTCTCAGTTGCGCTTGTGGATTGATGAAAACCACGATGGAATTTGTCAGCCCAACGAGTTGCATCGGTTGCCAGAACTCGGAATTTACTCCCTGGCATTCAAATATCTTGAGTCCAGACGTAAAGACGAGTGGGGCAATCAATTCCGCTACAAAGCCCAAGTCAATCCCGCCGACCGCAAAGACCCGATGGACAAAACCCCATCCGGCGATCCTGGCCGGTGGACCTATGATGTGTTTTTCGTGGTCAAGTGACGCTTACTTTCACGTTGAGAGGCGTGGCGGGAGCCTGCAACGCTCCCGCCTTTGTACGGTACGGGCGGAACCGCTCTTCCCATTTCGGATTTCCCGTACAATCATTCTTGTTCGGACAGAGGTCGAATCTTCCATGAAAATAATCTGCTCTCGAATCGTTTCCATGATTCTTCTCTTGGCTCTTGCGCTAAACGCTTCCACCCCGACTGTTACCCTTTATCCACCGATCCACATCAGCGATAAGAAAATTAGTTGGGACAAATCACTCTTCAGTTTCAAGCGTGGCATGCTACAAGAGATGACTCACAATACTGCCGATTGGGACCTTAGCTATGGTGGCTGGGTTATCGCCGGCGAAGATTGGTTCGGCCTCCATTTCGGTCCAGAAACGCGTTCCGTCATTAAAGATCTCGGTCAGCTAAATTGGGATACGCCTATTACGATTCCAGTGCTTCAACCCCGTCCACCCGTAGAGAGAGGAAAGCACTGGCATCCGACAGTGGTCACGAATGATCCTCACGGAGCATGGACCCGCTCCGGCGAATATGCCAAGGTCATATTAGGTCACATGTATCTCCTACATGTGAAAGACGAAACCGCCGACTTTTATGTGATGTTCCGCGTGGAAGAATATGAGCAACACAAACGATGCATGATTTCATGGCGCAATATTCCCGCTCCTGCAGAAAAACCATAAATAGACAATGGCAATCGATTCTGAAACTCTACATCGCGCTTTGATCCTCAACAGTGTGTTCCCTAGCTGCGTTTTTTAGGGTCCCATGCCCCAAAATCCCATTTCTCTCAATGGCAGCAGTTGTTAAAACCCAAATGCCGATATGCTCTGCTACCTTTATAGACAACTCGAACACTCCGAACGCCGCTCATTTTTCGACCAAGATTGTTGAATTTCTTTAAGATCCCAGAGCTTGCAGTGAGGCTTTGGATCAGATTTAAGAAACAGGTTGCACGATTGCAGCACCCAAGCCCCCACTCATATTTGTCTCTCTATTTTTAGTGTTTCCCCCGTCAGAAGCAGAATCTTGTTCCTCTATTCTTCTGAGCTTCTTGTCTCAACACCGTGTTCCCTTAGAAGATCCTTGGACTAAACCGCTGCGCGGTAAAAGAGGAGCGTGCTTTAAACGTTGAGAGTAGAGTGTCGAGGTGCCGGAAGAATCAGTCTAAGCTTCCTTGTTCGATTACGACGTTCTCGCGAACAATCAGGCGGTGAGCAGCCATTTCTCGAAGCTTCGGTAGCACGCGACTAACGTGCTCATCGGTATCAACAAACGTTACAACCACAGGGAGATCCCCACCGGCTTCAACGAGATGAGCGGTATGGACTCTACTTCGGCCTTGGAAGCCGGCAACGGAGTGAAATGCCACTGCGCCAGCGACGTTTTCTTCACGCAGGTACTTGAGGATTTCCAAGTGTAGTGGGCGATGATGCCAGGAGTCGCCCTCAGTGAGGTATATCGTTACCTGTACTGCCATACGGGCTGCCATTCTACAACCACCTCGCTAGAGCAGCACCAAGCAGGACTGCGGCCAGACACAGTGCATTGCTCGCCATGATGTTGAGGCCCATCAAAAGCCATTGTCCTTGTTCCATGTAGGCGAACGTCTCGAAAGCGTAACTGGAGAATGTGGTATACGATCCACAGAAACCCACCGCGATCAGCAATCGCCAGCGCGGATCAACAAGCATACGCTCGGTTGTCAAAATCAAGAAGAATCCGAGTAAGAGGCTGCCGCTGACGTTGATTAGCAGGGTTCCGTAGGGAAAGGTGGATAAAAACAATCTTGCGACATAACGGCTGAGAAAGTATCGAGCACTCGCTCCTATAACAGCGCCCAAGCCAATCCACAAGTAGGTCACGATGGAGTCTCTCCTCACAGTTTCGTAGGAGTCATCAGCCCGAGGGCGGTTAACGGCGAACTCCATCGCCACCTGTTAGCTTATCTGAACTAGACCTTCGGTTCAATTGGAATTGCTGACCACCGTGAATGAACAAGAATTGCGCTTTCAGTTAGAGTTTCCCCCTCTTTCGTTCTGTTCTTCCATTGCGAAAGGATGAAGTTGCTGCTTGCAGCGCATTTCCATTTCGCAAAGGAGTTTTTCTCATGACCTCTCTACGTCAACGTATGGCCGAAGAAATGCAAATTCGCAATCTATCCACCAGGACACAAGAGACATATCTTCGCAACGTTGCAGCGTTTGCTCGGTACTTCAAACAGTCGCCAGAACTTCTCGGGACAGAAGAAATTCGCAAATATCAACTTTATTTGACCAACGAACGGAAACTTGCTGTCTCCACAATGATTAATGCCGTTGCTGCGCTTCGTTTCTTCTACAAGTTCACTCTCAAGAGAAGAGTGGGATTTCGACGAGATCCTCCCTTTCCCGAAGAAACAAACGAAATTGCCTGTCGTCCTCAGCCGCGAGGAAGTCCAGCACTTTCTGAGTTGCGTGCGCAATCCCAAGCATCACGCGATCTTGAGTACTTGCTATGCCGCCGGCTTGCGGATAACAGAGGCCCTTCACCTCACTATTCCCGCCATTGACAGTTCACGGATGGTTTTGCGCATCGAGCAAGGCAAAGGGAGAAAGGACCGCTATGTCATGCTCTCCCCCAAGCTGTTACAAATCTTGCGCGACTGGTGGCGCATTGAGAAACCGAAGCATTGGCTTTTTGAAGGCGCTCCTGGGACGCCCCTCAACCGGAAGGCGGTGATCAAGGCCTGCAAAAAGGCGCGTCGCCTTAGCCGCATTTCTAAACGCATAACTCCCCACTGTTTGCGCCACAGTTTCGCCGTTCATCTACTGGAGTCTGGGACGGATGTGCGAACCATCCAACTGCTACTGGGCCATCGTAGTCTCTCGACCACAGCCATGTATTTGCGGATTGCGACGAACAAGGTTTGCTCCACACCCAGCCCATTCGATCTGCTTCCGTGCCCTCAAATAGCCGTCGAATCCAAGCCGGCCACGCCTCAGTATTTCTGATTCCAGCCCAGCCTCATGGATCAACCCAAGCTGGAAGTGGCAGAGGTGCTCCGTCTGTATGGCGAAGCCTATCGTCAGCAGCACGCTGGCTCATTGCCGACGGCACAGCGGCGCGTGATGACAGCCATTGAGGTGTGCCGTACCGCAGCTCTCGGCGGTCACGTCGAGCAGTATGACTCCTGCGGTTACAAGCGCGTCTTCTACAATTCCTGTCGCAATCGGCATTGTCCCAAATGCCAGTCCTTGGCACGCGCCGAGTGGATCGAAAGCCGCCTTGCGGAGATCCTGGACTGTCAATACTTCCACGTGGTTTTCACCCTACCGAAGGAGATTGCCGCCATTGCCTACCACAATAAAAAGCTCGTCTACAGCATCCTTTCCGCGCATCGGCCCAGACGTTACGCACCATTGCAGCAGATCCCCGCCGTCTGGGCGCCGAAATCGGATTCTTTTCCGTCCTCCACACCTGGGGACAAAATCTGCTTCATCACCCGCACGTGCATTGTGTTGTTGCGGGCGGTGGACTCTCGCTCGATGGCGACCAGTGGATCACTTGTAAACCCGGTTTTTTCTTACCGGTCCGTGTGCTCTCGCGCCTATTTCGACGCTTGTTTCTGGAAGAATTAGAGAAAGCTTTCAACTCCCACCAGTTGCGGTTCTTTTCTACAGTCAAGTCTCTCAGTAATCCGCTGGCTTTTGCCGGCTATCTGGCACCCTTAAAAAGTAGGGAGTGGGTCGTCTATGCCAAGCCACCGTTCGCCGGACCGCAGCAAGTTCTGGACTACGTTGGCCGCTATACCCATCGTGTGGCTATTTCCAACAACCGCCTCTTGGCGATTGACAACGGTTCGATCACATTCCGCTGGAAGGACTACCGCCATCACAATCAGCGCAAAACCATGACCCTGCCCGCCGATGAATTCCTTCGGCGCTTCTTGTTGCATGTGCTCCCGGATGGGTTTCAGCGAATTCGTTACTACCGCTTCCTGGGGAATCGCAACCGTGAAGAGAAATTGGCTCGTTGCCGTCAGCTCTTGGGCATGGCAGCAGCGCAGCCAGAAACTCCATGCTCACTAGAAGATTATCGTGACCGCTACGAGCGGCTCACAGGTTGTTCTCTGCGAGAATGCCCAAGTTGCAGTCATGGGCGCATGGTTTTAGTCGAAACTCTTGCGCCAACCCTTGGTCGCCTGACACCTCATGAAATACCATTCATTTCCGAGCAAAAGAGTGGGACACACAAAAGAATCGCGCTCAGGCAGAAGTGTCGGCTTACTGGATTTCACGCAAATTTAGCAGCTATGCGGAATCATTTCCTTATGCTTTTGGAGTGTCGCTGGCCCCCTATCCAATCCGTAAAGAGCCATAACGGTCCTACCTACTAAAACCGCGGCCGGCTCCCTCAATCCCGTTAAGAGCTTATTCGGTGCCCACAGCACCGCGCAGCGGTTCACCCCAAGCCATTTTTAGACCACCGGCGCGGCCCTGAGTTCTTCTCTGCCTTCAAGATCATCTGCCGCGCCACTGGCCTAAAAATGCTCTGCCTTCGGGGCCCTGCCCAAAAACCTCGTTTTCTCCTCCGTGAGTGTGTCCGCGAGTCGGCCAGTAAAAACCGGCTCGCTTAAAACCTAACCTCCAATTCTCGGTAACAGCGAAGCTGATCGTTTGGCCCTTCCACTTTTCGTTTCATGGCGAACTCTAGAGCTACGCTCGGCTCCCCTGTCAATCCCGCTTGTGCAGCTCCGTGCGGCGCATAACCCTTAAAACCGCGCCGTACTCGCTTCCGCGCCCGCTTCGCGGCTCCGCTTACGCTCCGGGGATTGACAGCGCCTCCCTTCGCTCTACTTCGCCACTATGAAACGAAAGGGTTTGCTCTCGACACACAATGCCGAGAACTTTCAAAACAAAAAAACAGGAGAAACCAAAAAATGCTTAACGCAATCGAGAACAACCCAAACCAAACCAGTTGGCAGCTTGCCCAAGCCAGTATTGACAGCTTGACTCAGGCCATTCAATCCGGGCGCAATGAAGCCCTTTTCACCTATCTGCAAACGATGGCGAAGTTTCCCACTTACTCCGCGCGTAACGTTTTACTCATTGCGGCACAACGGCCCACGGCTACCCATCTTCAGGGAATGCGTAGCTGGAATGAACTAGGCAGGAGTGTCCGCCCCGGTGAAAAGGGAATCCGCATCTTTGCCCCTTCCATTGGAATCAAGCCGGAAAGCCAGAGCCAGGCCCAGGACGCCAGCAAGAACAGCCGGAGGCGCAAGAAGCACGAACCGGAAACGCAGCTTTTGGGTTTTCGCGCCGTGTCGGTTTTCGACATCTCGCAGACCGGAGGCGAAGCACAGCCCGAATCCCGCCAGCCCGTTGATGTGGCCGAGAAGCTGGAAAAACTGACTGCCTTTGCTCAGGCCCACGGCATGACTATTGAATTTGTCGATTGGATTGGAGAGAAGAAAGGAAACTCTTATCGCGGCACCATTCGCCTGCTGCCCAACATGCAACCCGCCGAGGGGTTCCCGGTGTTGCTCCGCGAGGTAGCCAGCCAATTGCTTTATACGATCAAGCGCCGGACGTTCGTAACCCGCGCCCTACACCAGCAGGAAACCAAAGCCGCCGCTTTCGTGGTCTGTGAAGCACTCGGACTCGACAAGACCGCATTTTCTGAATGCCAGCTCTATTACGGAGATTCCCGCCTGTTGTCCGAGAGTCTCGCCGTTGTCCACCGTACAGCCGCCGTTATTCTTGGAGCCATCAGCCCTGAGATTGCGGCGCCAGCCTATTCCAAACAGGGGGTGAACTAATGAACAGCCCAACTCCATTCCTGCCGCCCCTTCTGGCAACCGTTGATGAGATGCTAACCACCCAGAAGATTCCAGCGCTTAGCGGGGATGAAATGGAAACTTTGTGCAGTCATCTTTACGCGCTCCGCGACCGCGACCAGCGAATTGCCATTGCTGAAATCGCATACCTCAACCACGACGACCCGCAGGCTTTGAATATCTTTCTGGCTTGCACCCTGCCGATGGCGCAAAGAATGGCAGAACGCAAAGCAGAGCGGGTATTTACCCATCCCACGGACTGGCAACTTGAAGCCATGTACGATGGCGCGGTTTCCAATCTCATCAACATGTTCGAGGTTAACCGTCCGCTGCAACCCTTGGTCTCGAATCCGTTCAAGCGTTATCTGATGATAACCATCGTTCATGGCGCTATGACTGCGTTTCGTTTCCGCCAGGAGTATTGGAATATTGAAGGCGTCGAAGATGTGACCAAGTTTCAACGCATCCGAAGCCGATACGAAAATCCGGCTGAACGGGAACTCATTACCCGCGATCTGCTCGAACAGGTCACCACCTTCCCCCACCTGATGGAGGAACAGGCCCGGGTTCTCAAAACCATTGCCGCTCTTGGCCCTGAGAAAGCGTTACGGCATACGGACTATTACCGGAATGGCTATGACATAGCACGCAACAAACATATTCTAGGAAGACGATGCATCCTCAATCTTGCTGGTATCGCGGAAGCAATGGGAGTAAAGAAGCAGAAGGTGAAAAACCTTTTGAAAGATACCCGGCGAATACTCCGCGATATGTTCAACCCTGATGGCAGGTTTTTTGCCAGCAGCTAATATACCTTATCCGGGGCACGTGCCAAGCGTGCCCCACTTTGATTCTTAAATTCGCTTCCTGCCCTCCGCGCTCCCGCCGCCATCCGTCTCCGCAAAAAAATTTGCGCCGTCCGGCGTCTGCCGTCCAGCGCAAATTTTTTTGAATCCAACACCAAAAACCCGGCACAATAGAGGAATCACGATTATGGATGAACAATTCCGCAAATAC
>Ga0209580_10001057_pt1 | contig 13126 bp, 9 predicted proteins | sample Coa_R1_5_FD_187153 | JGI IMG/M metagenome (GOLD analysis project Ga0209580, IMG submission 187153) | Surface soil microbial communities from Centralia Pennsylvania, which are recovering from an underground coalmine fire - Coalmine... | ecosystem: Environmental > Terrestrial > Soil > Unclassified...
AACCCCTGTGGCGCTTACTTGGATTACTTCGTTATATCAAAAGAAAAACCTATAAAACCAGCAGTAACAGTAGGGAGGTCGGAAAAGTGGAAATCCGAGCCAAGTTCAATCTTACCCGTATTTCCGGCCTCTACCCTCGTGTCCAAGATCAGGCCCGTTTACCTCGCGCTCGGCTGCAGATCAGGACACCGATCCGGAGTTCCACCCGCTTCTCCCACACATTCCACAGTCGCTACACAATCACTTCTTGGAAGACCCAGTCACAATCTGGAAATCGTGCCCCAAACCGCTATTTATCCGCCTAATTGCTCAGTCAGCTTGTTCAGCAACCTGTTTAAATCCTTGTCGTTTTTGCGCGTGTCTTCAATTTTCTCGACCGAATGCAGCACAGTCGTATGGTGCTTGCCGCCAAACTGCCGACCGATCTCCGGCAAGGACGCCTCGGTCAGATGCTTTGCCAGATACATCGCAATCTGCCGCGGATAAACGATGGCGCGCGCGTTGTTCTTCGCTTTGATTTCCACCAGGCGCAGCCCGAACTGCTCTGCGACGGCCTTTTGGATGGATTCAATCGTGACCTTCCGCGCCTGCGAATCGATGAAATTCTTCAGAACCTGTTGCGTATATGGCAGCGTGATCTCCGCGCCGACCAAGGATGAATGTGCAACCAGCCGGATCAGGGCGCCTTCGAGCTCCCGGACGTTCGACCGAATGTTGGAAGCAATGAACAACGCCACGTCCGTGGGAAGCGCGACCTTTTCCTGCTCAGCTTTCTTCTGCAGAATCGCGACCTTGGTTTCGAGGTCAGGAGGCTGGATGTCGGCGATCAGTCCCCACTCGAAGCGGCTGCGCAGGCGGTCTTCAATTTCGGCCAGCTCCTTCGGAGAGCGGTCGCTCGCGATTACGATCTGCTTCATCGACTCGTGCAGCGCGTTGAAAGTGTGAAAGAACTCTTCCTGCGTGCGCTCTTTCTGCGCCAGGAACTGAATGTCGTCGATGAGCAGAACGTCCACGTTGCGGAAGCGATCACGGAACGTGGTCATCTTGTCGTAGCGCAGCGAGTTGATCATTTCATTGGTGAACTTCTCGCTGGAGACGTAGCAGATAGCCGCCTGCGGCATCACGCGCTTGACCTCGTGCCCGATCGCCTGCATCAGGTGGGTCTTGCCCATACCGACACCGCCGTACAGGAAGAGCGGGTTGTAGGCTTTCGACGGCCGCTGCGCCACCGCCTGGCACGCCGCGTGCGCGAACTGGTTGCCGCTGCCGATCACGAATGCGTCGAATGTGTAGCGCGCGTTCAGTTGCGCCGCGCCATCCCAATCGAAGCGCGACTGCGAACCTGGATGGACCGCCGGAGCCGCGGCGGTGGCCGCCGAAAGTCCGCCATCGTGCCGCACCGGGGTCGAGGCAGGATCATCCTCGGGCGTGACGAACTGCACGTCCTGATAATCCATGTTCAGATTATCGAGCGCCTCCTGGATCAGGTCCGCATACTTGTCGCCCACGTGCTGGAACTCGGCCGTGGGAACACGCACGAACATGATCCCATTGCTGGAGTGGCTATAGCGCGTGGGCTTGAGCCAGGTATCGTAGGAGTGCCGGTTAATTTTCTTTTCGAGCGCGTCTAAAATGCGCAACCACGGATTAGGGCCGAGTGTCGGAGTAGGTACAGACATAGATATGAAATTTTGGGGGCCGCGGCTGGGGCAGCGCCGAGTAAGCTTTCCGGTTTCAGTATCGCTTTTCGTTGCCAGCTGAGAGTACGCTTCATGAGCTGGCGGCGGACGAAAATTAATTTGCTGTGACGATGGGCATACTAGCACAAAAAAATTCTGTTTGTGGAAATCTTTTTTGGGAATTTTTTGCGCGAAAAAAAATTTCAAGCGCGCAGAAAAACTTCTGTCAAGTGCTGAATTTATAACTGTCGCACAAGTGGTGCAAATTCACGTTAAGTGCTTCCTGTGTCAGGATGGTGTTTCCCGGCTCCGCTGATAGAATTCTTGCCGCGGCGGCTGAACTCGCGCGGAATTTTCCAGACGATTAGCCATGAAGACTCTGTTGCGTTATTTGCTGGCGCTTGTGGTCGCTGCATATGTGCTGCGGCAAGCTCGAAAACCCGGCAAGCTGGTTGGCAGGTTTTTGGTCCGCGCGATGAATGAGGGACATTCCCGCATGACCGACTGGGGTCTCGCCCATGTTGCCATCCCAAACCACGTTACGATCTTAGATGTAGGCTGCGGCGGCGGCAGGACCGTAGAAAAGCTGGCAGCCATCGCGGTAGGGGGGCGGGTCTGCGGTGTTGACTACGCCGAAGGCAGCGTTGTCGCTTCTCATAACCAAAATGCGAAGCTCATCCAAGCAGGCCGCGTCGCTATCCAGAGAGCGTCGGTTTCGCAACTGCCGTTCGCTGAGAACAAGTTCGATCTCGTCACAGCCGTCGAGACGCAATATTACTGGCCTGATCTGATTGGAGACATGCGCGAGATTTTGCGCGTGCTGAAACCGGGTGGGAAACTGATCGTCATCGCAGAGACCTATAAAGGCGGAAAGTACGACTGGCTGAAGTGGCCGGTGATGTGGCTGTTACGGTCCTCACATCTCGGCGTGGATGATCACAGAAAACTCTTTTCGGCTGCAGGCTATACGAATATCGAAATCTTTGAAGAACGCCGTAAAGGTTGGTTCTGCGGGATCGGTAGCAAGCCTTGAGGGCGTGCGCCAAGGCGTGATCGGCCTTGGCGCGGTCATGGTTCAGCTCCGCCGGCGATGGCCAACGATCTTTCTCAGTTGACCGTCAGAACCAGCGCAGTGGTCGTGCCTCCGCTCGAGCAGCCCACGTCACCAGTGTTGCCGCTCGGGGTCATGACTTTCACATCTACTTTGCCTGGGCCCGAGATCACGTCCGTGGTCAGCGTGACTTTCAACTGCTGGGCGCTGGTTGCGGTTGCTGCCAGGGCTTTGCCGTTCACCACAATCTCCGACGACGGCACAAATTGGCTGCCATTTACTGTAAGTACCACGCCTTGCGACAGTTGAGAGAAGCTTATTGTGCTCGGGATAAGCGAACCGATCAACGGGGCAGGTCTGGCGCTACCGCAAAACGGATTCAGAGTGTTATTACACCCTGACAGAAACAGAGCCGCGAGTACGACGAACCACAGACGTGATGGCATGTGAATGCTCCTTCGTAGGGTCAGCTTCCATAGGTCTTCCTTGCAGAACACAGTGAAGGACCATAAGTTTCGGATCAGAAGAAAAATGTTTGAGATGGCCGGCGGAGCCGCTGCCGGATAAAGACTGCCAGGGCACGGGGAGCGTTGAATTTTCCCATTCTGCCGATCAAGGAGCGTATTGGCGATTCATCATCACCCTTAAACGGGGCAGAGTCATTTCATTACGGATTCCCGTCTGCTCCAACCGCCTCGCACACAAGCTCGTTTGCTGCGCAACCAAAAGTTGTGAGGCTCACGACCGAACCCACGACCGCACTATCGAACAGCTTTTCATCGCGGATTTTTAGGATTCGATACCACAGTGGACCGACCCTAACGAGATGTTCATTCGCGGAGAGAACGTTGACCTCAGAAACGGTCCCGAGGAGGGTTTGTCTATAAGCAATCGTCACCGACTTCAGCAAAATTCGGGCTAATCTGTCCTTCTCCGGTCGGTACTCCTCGCGGCAATACTCGCTCACAACTGCCTGTCTATACCTGTCGTCACAGTACAAGTTTGGGCCGGATTGGAAGCACGCAGGCCGTGGTCTTCCCAGAAAGCAACTGGAATAGAGTTGATCTTTGCGGTACTGAGGCAAGCCTCGTGCATGCCCAGCCGTGGATATTGGCAATTTTTTTGTTTGCGACCTTCTTCGCAGCCAGCAGGCTAGACAGCAAAACATTGAGGGTAGTCCTGTTCTGGATTCCAACGGTCACGATTTCTTGCATCGGAATTACCGTTTTGTCATTAGTCGCGTACGTGATAACACAATTCAAGAATTCTTGACAGGAACACCGACCCCACGTGCTAGCCAGTGCTGGATGTGATCAGGCATAGCGCAAGCTTGCGCCGTTTGTTCGCCTTCGCGAAGGTATGTCGGGCATTTTGAGTGCTATCGGGAGTTTTCGCCAACAATCAGGTTTAGGACCGTCGGTGCCTCCGGCTTCGTCCTACCCGCTCCGTGCCCCTGCCCACCCTTTGTCATTCCGAGGGGGCTTCAGCGCCGAGGAATCTGTTTCGCCAAACTCCATCGGATCAACGCCTGGCGGAGCGAGCAGACATCTCTTTTACAAGAAAATGACAGCGGCCTGACACACCACCGATTCCCTTTGTTAAAATCGGAGGGTTTGCCCGAATGCGGCGGCAGCTTCTTCTCGCTCGTGCTTTTTCTGGATTTCGCGCCCTGGGGACGCATTGGCTGGCTCGGCCTGTGTTTCATGCCGGAGCAGTACGGAATCGGAGCGGCAGGAGTCGTGCTCACGGCCCTTGGGGGGATCGATCTTGGCGGCCTGGGCGCGCCGTGTTCTGGGGCGAAACTGGTCCGGCGCGGTCATGCTGAGGGAAGGCCATGAGGCTCAAGTCCATTCAATTCTAGAGGAGCGGATAAAATGAAAACGATTCGCGCTTTATCCTTTCTTGGGGTGTGCCTACTTCTGACGGCAGCATCCGCCGTCGCACAAACACACCCGAGTTCCACCAGCACAGTCACATTTATCGGTAAGACCCACCTGAAGTCCGGCCCCGCACCCCAAAAACCGGCTGCCACCTTCCTCCGCAAGGATATTGAATCCGAGGTGAGTTTCGATATCCCCGGCGAGAATGGCGACAACCGCCCCGCCCGCGTTAAGGCTGCCCACGTTCCCACTCCATCGGGTAACAGCATTGTGAGCGGTTCTTTCTTTGGCTTCCAGGGATTGAGTGAGTTCGACCAGGCCTTCTTGGTTTTCGCTGGAGTGAACGGTGTAAACGGCGAGCTCGAACCTCCCGATCAGGCTTTGGCTGTCGGCGATGGCTTCGTCGTGGAATCAGTGAACGACGCGATCGCAGCTTACGACACGAGCGGCCACCTTCTTGCCGCCGAGGCGCTCAATCCGTTCTTCGAGCAGTCACCCGAAGCCACCATTGACCCCAAGACTGGAGCCATCATTTCCTTCGGACAGTTTATCTCCGACCCAAGAATCCTTTTCGATGCCAGCACGGGCCGCTTCTTCGTGTCCGTCGTGGAAATTGACCTCGATCCCGCCACTGGAAATTTTCTCCCCGCGAGCAAGGCCAAGAGCCATTTTCTGTTCGCTGTCTCGGTGGATGCCAATCCGCTTGATGGCTTTAATGTCTTTTCACTCGATACGACCAACGACGGTGATGCGCGTTTTGGCGCTTGCCCGTGCTTCGGTGATCAGCCCCTCGTCGGCATTGACGCCAACGGTTACTATGTCAGCACCAACGCATTCGCTTTGCCACCGGGCCCGTTTCGAGGAGCGCAGCTTTATGCCTTCTCCAAGGCAGCCCTTGAGGCGACCCCTCCCTCGGGCACGCCCGTCATCGTTACCGCTGCCCAACATTTCGGGAACTTGAACCAGGCGGAAACCGTCGGCTTTTCGATTCAGCCCGCATTCGTACCCCCTGGCGGCAGCTTTGTGACCGACAATGAGGGCACCGAATACTTCGTCAGCGGCCTTGGGCGCCGCGAGAGACTCGACAGCCGCCTCACCGTCTGGGCCATGATGAACACCAGTTCTCTGAACACCTCGACTCCTGACGTAACTCTGGTCAACGACACTATTGATACCGAAGCGTACGGCCAGCCCCCAGCCACCGACCAGAAGCCCGGCCCCACTCCCTTTCTTGATTTCCTCGCGTCGCTCGGCTTCAAGAATCACGAATCATTGATCGCCGATAACGACGACCGTCTACAGCAGGTCACTTTCGCGAGTGGCCTCCTTTGGACATCCCTCCCGACTGTCGTTAAGACGCCAGAGGGACCGGTCCGTGCCGGAGCCGCTTGGTTTATCGTTTCTCCTTCCGTCAGCGGCGGCACGCTGACCGCCAGCGTCCTCAATCAGGGCTACGTAGCAATCAATTCTCCGAAGCAAGACAGCGTGCTGTTCCCATCGGTCGGCGTTAACGCGGCGGGTAAGGCGGTGATCGCGTTCTCCATTGCTGGAGAGGATTTCTTCCCCAGCGCTGGATACGCCCAGCTGGACGCCTCAAATGGCGCCGGGTCAATTGTCATTTCTTTCCCCGGAGTTGCACCGGACGACGGGTTCAGTGGTTATTCCCCGTTTGCTTTTCGCGTAGGCCGATGGGGGGACTACTCTTGGGCTACCTCCGACGAAGCAGGCAACATATGGATGGGCGCTGAGGTGATTCCACCGAAGTCGCCGCTAGAAACCTTCGTTCCCTTCGCAAATTGGGGCACATTCATCAGCAGTGTCGCTCCCTAACGAAAGCATTAGAAGGCTGATCCATCCCAAAACTTTCGCACGGGCCGGATTCAACCCCGAGCCCGTGCGACTTCTCGAGATAATCTAGCGGCAGCAAACAAATCATTAGGGATCATATTCAAAACAGCTCGAGGATGTCTGGGCAGGGCATATATATCTACGACCCTGGTTTTTGGTACCGAAAAAAGTGAAGATCTGCTCAAGCTCCACAGCGAGGGAAGCTCACTGAACTGACGCAGAGTTGCGCATTTACTCGATGCGGTTGTCGAGTAACTGTCGCAACCAGGCGTTTGCACAACTTTGCGCTTTTTCTTCGCCATTGAACCCACTCGCGACGCCCGCGCAAGCGTATCGTCCGGCCGGATTTTCTCGGACCCCATAGCTACCCGCCCGTCGTTGACTAACCACTCCCTTCCGCCTAACATCCTCGTCGAGCTTGGCTCGACCGGACAGCCGACCACCCCAGCGCACCAGAACCGGGCGCGCTGGGGACCCCGGCGAGGGCGGCTGTCCCTACAAAAGAATTTTCTACGTGGACGCTGAAACCATTTCGCATTACCGCATCGTCGAGAAACTCGGTGGTGGCGGCATGGGTGTCGTGTACAAAGCTGAGGACACCCGCCTGCATCGCTTCGTCGCACTGAAATTTCTTCCTTCCGATTTGGCGAAAGACCCGCAGTCACTTGCACGTTTTCAGCGGGAGGCGCAGGCGGCCTCTGGGCTGAATCATCCTAATATTTGCACCATCTACGACATCGGCGAAGAGCAGGGCCGCGCTTTCATCGCCATGGAATATCTCGAGGGCATCACGCTCAAGCACATGATTACAGAACGGCCTCTCGAAACTGAGCGCCTGCTCTCGCTTGCGATCGAAATTGCTGACGCGCTCGACGCCGCCCACTCGCAAGGCATCATTCATCGTGATATCAAACCGGCGAACATTTTCGTCACCAAGCGCGGACACGCGAAGATTCTTGATTTCGGATTGGCGAAAGTCTCCGATCGGCTCACGGTCGCCGCTGGAGCAGCTGATGCGACACTGGACGACCCTAACCTCACCAGCCCCGGCACAGCTCTGGGAACGGTTGTGTATATGTCGCCAGAGCAGGCGTTAGGCAAGCCGCTCGACGCGCGCAGCGATCTGTTTTCGCTCGGCCTCACTCTGTACGAAATGGCAACGGGTAAGCAGGCGTTTTCCGGATCCACGTCGGCCGCGATCTTCGACGCGATTCTTCATAGCAATCCTCCTCCGGCAGAACGGGTCAATCCGGTCCTGCCCGCGGAATTAAACCGGGTGATCGGCAGACTCATTGAAAAAGATCCCGACTTGCGGTATCAGACCGCTGCCGACCTGCGCTCCGATTTGAAGCGCCTGCATCGAGACACAACTTCGGGTCACACGGCCATCGCGACCGTCGCCGCGGAGCGCCCGCAAGGAAAGCTTCCAAGCTGGGCATGGATCACCGCAGGCGCCATCGTGCTCGTGGTCGCTGCAGTGGCGGTATGGTTCTACGCAGCCGCTCCTGCGAAATACACGGGCCCTCCGCCGCGCGTGGTTCCCTTCACCAGTACCGCCGGAGACAAAGAAGATCCTGCCCTTTCCCCGGATGGCAACGAGGTGGCCTTCTCCTGGCAAGGGGAGAACAGCAAGGACTCGAACGTCTCTCATATATACGTTCAACTGGTGGGAGCGGGCACGCCTTTGCGTCTCACAAGTGAAAAAGCGGGGGACTTTAACCCCACTTGGTCGCCCGATGGCCGCTTCATCGCCTTCTTTCGAGACACGGGAAAAACACAAGCGTATTACGTAGTTCCGGCTCTCGGAGGGCCTGAGCGAAAACTGGTCGACGCTCACTCACTGGAATTTGTAGGCGGACTTGACTGGTCCCCGGACGGCAAGTTTTTGGCGGTTGCCGAAGCCATATCCGCAGATAACCCGCGTCCCGGAATCTTTTTCATTTCGCTTGAAACCGGCGAAGCACAGGCGGTTGACATTCGTTCACCCGGCCGGTTTATTGAGTCTCCCAAGTTCTCGCCCGATGGCAAATACCTCGCCTTCACTTGCGGCTCGGGTTATCTGTCCCATGATGTCTGTGTCGCTTCGGTGTCTGGTGGTGCAGCGCGTGCAATCACATCGGTGCGGGCCAACATCTTTGGACTGGCTTGGAGCGCCGATGGTAAAGACATTATCTTTTCGTCCAACCACCAGGGGCTGCCGGTGTTGTGGAAGGTTTCCGCGAGCGGAGGCGAGCCCCAACCACTTCCGTTCGCCAGCGAGGACGCTTGGGGCGTCACGGCATCTCGACGTGGAGGACGACTGGCCTTTCTTCACTACCGGATCGATACGAACATCTGGAAGACATCCCTTCCCCCTCGAGAGCGCCAGTCGCCGGTTAAGTTAGTCGCTTCGACGCGGGAGGACTCCGAGCCCGATATTTCGCCAGACGGCAATCGGCTGGCCTTCGGATCCAGTCGTTCCGGCAGTCTCGAAATTTATGTTTCCGGTATTGACGGTTCCAATCCCGTGCAGTTGACCTCAATGAAAGCGCCGGACACCGGCACGCCGCGATGGTCGCCGGACGGCAAGCTGATCGCCTTCGACTCGCGGTTGGAAGGGCACGCCGATATTTTTGTGATTAATCCCGACGGAGGGTCACCGCGCCGCCTCACGACCGAGCCCTACGACAACCAGATTCCGGCGTGGTCGCATGACGGGCGCTGGATCTACTTCATCTCTGACCGCGCTGGCCCCCAGCAAGTCTGGAAAGTCCCCAGCGCGGGCGGGCCCGCTGTGCAAGTCACGAAGAACGTGGCCAATAGCGTTCTTGAAGCTGCGGACGGAAAATCTATTTATTACTACCGCGATTCGGCAATTTGGAACAGCGATCTCAACGGCGGGAACGAAACGCGTGTGACCGATTGTTCTGACTTTCTGATATGGACATTACAGGGCGGTCGAATCTGGATCCTCGATAATAATGTCAGCCCCGCCCGGCTTTCGACATTCGATCTTGCAACCCGTAAGCGAACAGAGCTCGGCACCTTGAACATTGGTCCTCCGGCGCGGGACGCGATGGGCTTCGATATCTCCGCGGATGGACGCACGCTTCTCTACACTCGCGTCGATTCCCTCGACAGCGACATAATGCTGGTCGAGAATTTTCATTGAGATAACTCCGGGTGAGGCAGGCTATTTCACTCATTGACCGCTGCGAAAAAGTCGAGATGGTTCGCGGAAGCGCCAACGCGGCGCATTTGCGTGACTCAGGGTAACCCTATCGCGAGAGCAGGAGAATCTCTCGAAGACCGTGGGCACCTGGTCTGAGACACTGCGTCGTTTCCGCGCGATGACCGATTATTTCGTGCTCCATCAGCACGCGCAACTCGATGCGCGTGAGGAGGTCGTCAGACCACGCCGCCAGATCGCGGTCGGTCATCTCTTGGTTCAGAAAGCCCATAATTCAATGTTTCCGGTGCTTGCAAGATGCCACTCCAAAAACCAGCACCGCTTTCAAGGAATTAGAGGTGAAGGACAGCTGTAACGTGCAGTGCTGATGGGAGTTCCCAATCTGCTTTCGGCGTGGTTCGCATGCATCTGGTCGGTGCGGCGATAGTACCAGAGCATAGTCAGCAGAGAGGAATGTTGCATAATGTTGCACAAAAATTAGAACCTCAACGAGTTGAGAAGCCCTCGTCGACTCTCCTTCGCGGGCGACATCATGCTGGTTGAGAATTTTCGCTGAGACGATGTTCGATGTAGCCTCGGACGCCCTCGTCCGAGGTGAGCGGGCGTTTACGACCGCTCATTGGTTTCTGTCTAATCGTTCCAGCAAGCGCTTGCCGCCTTTGCGAGAAGTGGGAACCTCGGTTTACGCATCTCTCTGCCCTCATTTATACTTTCTGTTCACCAGATTCAAGGGGTGTCCTGTCCTGGCTGTGTGCTTGGGCGGGGACATTTCAGTTTGCCAGGACAGGAGCGCACCACTTTTCATGCCGAAACGCACATTCCAGCCCAACCGCCGCCGCCGTTCGAAGACCCACGGCTTTCGTGTCCGTATGAAGACCAAGCAGGGGCGCGCGGTCATCTCCCGGCGCCGGGCCAAAGGCCGCAAGAGAGTTTCCGTAAAACCTGGATTTCGCGAGTAAGCCGGCTTCAGACTCCAGCGTTTAGGCTTCACGAAACCGCGGTGCGCAAGAAGCAACGGCCTGCAGCCTAGAGCCAAAGGCCGGGAGCCGATTTTGAACGACTTCGCTCCGCAAAACGCGAAGAAAAAATTTCCTAAAAGCCGGCGGCTACTGCGGCATGCGGATTTTGATCGCGTCTATAAGAAGGGACGGCGGCACTTCGCAACTCATATGACGGTGTTCTATCTGCGCCGCGAAGCTGACGAGCAGCAAGCAGATCCCTCTCAGCTTCGAATCGGTTTCACAGTGCGGAAGGTGCTGGGCGGCGCGGTGCAACGCAATCGCATGAAGCGCCGTCTGCGCGAGGCCGTGCGGCTGCAGGCTATACGACCTCCGGCTGGAGTGGACGTTGTCATTAATCCGAAAGCCTCGCTGTTGAGAGCGGATTTCGACGAGCTGAAGTCGGAAATCGGCAAAGCGTTTCAGGCGATTCAGAAATCTCTTTCGCAGGAGACGGGGCAGTACAAGCAAGCGCAATGAATCGGATCGCCAAAAACGTTTTGCTGATGCTTCTTCGCGGATATAAGTGGGCGCTGTCTCCCATGCTCCCCGCGGCATGCCGCTATGTGCCGACTTGCTCCGAGTACGCCATCGAAGCAATTGAGCGGCATGGCGCATTAGGCGGGTCGGCAAGCGCGGCCCGGCGTCTGCTGCGCTGTCATCCCTTCGCGAGCGGAGGTTTTGACCCCGTTCCGCTTCCTCTAGAGTCGGTTTCAGACACCGGAGCTGCGCTCCGGAGGACAGCCGAGGGCGGCTGTCTCCACCTGACTACCGCTGTGCCAACCATCAAGTCGCATGCCTGAATATAAGAGCCCACAAAACGAACCCGGCATGGACCGCAACCTGCTGTTCGTGTTTCTGCTGATGGCGGTGGTGATTTTCGGCTCGCAGCTTCTGTTTAAGAAGTACGCTCCTCAGCAGCCGCCGAACGCCGCGCATCCGAATCAGCAGCCAATTCAGCCTGGGGCGCCATCCACTCCAGCCAGCGCTGCGCCAAGCGAACAGGCCGTGATGGCTCCTGCAAAAAAGCCCGGCCAGCCGCAGCAACCATCGAAGCAGGCCTCGTCTGAATCGCAGACCGTGATTGAGAACGACCTGTACAAAATCACATTCAGCAATCGTGGCGCGCAAGCCACCTCCTGGATCCTCAAGAAATTTTCCGACGATCAGGGCAAGCCGCTCGATCTGGTTAATTCCGCCGCTGCCGCAAAGAACGGCTTCCCGCTTTCGCTTTGGACATATGACGAGGCGCTTCGCGCCAAGCTGAACTCGGCGCTTTACGTTCCCAGCAGTAGTGGGTCAACGCTTTCCGCGCCCGCAGATTTATCGTTCGACTACTCCGACTCTGGCCTGACCGTCAGCAAGACTTTCCACTTCGATAACAGTTATGTAGTCGGCGTGGAGACTTCAGTGCTCTCCAACGGTAGCCCGGTCTCGGCATTTCCCGCGTGGCCGTCGGGATTCGGCGATCAGACAACGCTGCCTGCGTATGCTGCGGCGCAGCTCGAATATCAGGTCAACAGCAATATTGAACGCATTCCCGTCAAAAAAGTTTCCGGCGGCGGCACTCTGCGCGGCACCTACAACTGGATAGGCATCACCGACACTTACTTCGCTGCGGTATTTATTCCCGACAATTCGGACAACGTCAGCGCAGTCACACTGCACGATGTGATCGAGCTTCCCGGCAGCAAACCCGACGAAACCAAGCCAGCAGACGTTTTGGGAGTGCCGGTGGGTCAGCCGGGTGAATCCAAAGAACGGCTCTTCGCTGGACCCAAGTCTCTCGAAGTGCTCGAGGCGATCCGTGTTCCCACCATCGTCGGAGCTGAAAAGGACCTTCGCGGCGTAGTGAACTTCGGTTCCCTCGGACTGATCGCGCGGCCACTGTTCCTCTGGCTGCGCTGGACTTACAAATACGTTCACAACTGGGGATGGGCAATCGTCGTTCAGACCATCCTCATCACCATTGCATTGCTGCCGCTGCGAATAACCCAGATGAAGTCGGCGCTGAAGATGCAGCGCGTGCAGCCGCAGATGAAGGCGATCCAGGAAAAATATAAGAAGTACAGCATGCGTGATCCGCGCAAGCAGGACATGCAAAAGGAAATCGCCGCGCTATATAAGGAGCACGGTGTCAATCCGCTGGGCGGATGCTTGCCGCTGCTGGTGCAGTTGCCGTTCTTGTGGGCGTACTACAAAATGCTCGGGGCGGCCATTGATCTGCGCCATGCGCACTGGCTCTGGATCCATGACCTTTCTTCGCCGGACCCGTACTATCTGTTGCCGTTAATCATGGTAGTCAGCATGATCGTGATGCAGCGCATGACTCCGCAGCCGGGCGTCGATCCCGCGCAGCAGCGCATGATGAACATCATGATGCCGCTGATGATGGGCTTCATTTTCTTTAAGCTGGCTGCGGGATTGAATCTTTACTATGCGCTCAGCAATTTGATTATGATTACCCAGCAATCGATCATGAATCGCACCACGCTCGGCCG
>Ga0209580_10001058_pt1 | contig 13120 bp, 13 predicted proteins | sample Coa_R1_5_FD_187153 | JGI IMG/M metagenome (GOLD analysis project Ga0209580, IMG submission 187153) | Surface soil microbial communities from Centralia Pennsylvania, which are recovering from an underground coalmine fire - Coalmine... | ecosystem: Environmental > Terrestrial > Soil >...
CGCTTCCTATTCGCGTTGACGGCAGTTTGCGAAATATCAAGGACCGTGACGTTCTCGTATCCGCGGGCGAGAAGATCATCAACCAGTGTGGATTCACCGCCGCCGACATCAATGACAGAAGCAGAGCCACGGTGAAGCGAATTGCACCAATACGGGTTATATCTTTTTTTCTGTTGGCTACTTGCGGGGCGTTTTGCCAGAGCGAACGTCCTGACGCTGGCTTGCGTCAGGGGTTAGAGTTTGACGACTCACACGAACTGCTGCGCCAGGACATGCGTAACTGGAAATCTCTTCCCGACGCCCCGTCAGTGCAGCCTCTAACTCAAGCAGAGAAATTTCGAACGTTCATCGATGAAGCGCGCTCGCCTCTGACATTTGGCGCGGTTGCCGTTATCGCGGGCATCATGCGCGAAACCGAATTGGGACGCCTCACTCCCGGACGACAAGCCAGCCTGACCGCTCTGTATAAAGGGGTGCTTATTCAAAAAGAGTCCGGCGCCTTCTTTGGTAAGTACCTGTATCCGTCACTTCTCAAGCAGGACCCGCGTTATTACCCTTCGACCAGTGGCAGTTTTGTGGGCCGGGCCATCTACGCAGCTTCGCGCATTTTAATCACGCGGAACGACTCCGGAGAGAGCACACTGAACACGTCGTATTTCCTCGGGGTGCTGACTTCGGTCGCGATCACTACTGCTTACCGTCCATATTGGAGGCGCTCCACTTCGGCGACGTTCAAAACTTTTGGTTCGACGATCGGCAGCGACGCGGGCATCAACCTCCTCCACGAGTTTGGGCCCGGCATCCGGCAAATGTTGAAGGGCCGCGCGCCGAAGTTTGTCTCCAGGATCGAAGAGCGCATCACTAACGACCAGACCTTGAGGGACGTCGTCACCACTCCAAGATAAGGTTCTTCCAACAACAGCCAGTGTTTGGGAGTTTGTTTGAGAAGATGAGGTTCTCAAACCTCCTTCAAGAAAAGCGCTCTCCTCTCCAGCGGAGCGCTTTTTCATGTGATCTCACGACAGCAAGAATGCGAAGTTCAGCCGGAGCAGGCTGCGGGCGGTTAGCGGCTGCGCGCATCGGTTTCACCCGTCGCGCATAACGCGGGGTGAAGAAGCAAGCCATGACCTGGACAACTTCGGGGTGCTTGACTCGCAATTGCCCGTCTTCAAACAGAACTTCGTCGTCCGCTCAGTAAGTTAATGACTAGAACCACCAACCCCACAACCAGCAGCAAGTGGATCAGACCTCCGCCCACATGCAAACTGAAGCCCAGAAGCCACAAAATCAGAAGAATAACCAAAACGGTCCAAAGCATCTCACCCTCCTGTACTCATTTGCGAGCACATGAATTCTGAAAGAGCTCGCATCTTCACGTTGGGATCACGTCTGTCCCCCCCCAAAGCTGGTCCGTCGTTACAGTTTCAGCAATCTGTCAAAAAAGGAACGATAGCGTTGTAGGGCAACTCGCAGGTCCTCGGTGGACACGTTATCGCCCCGGTCCCACTGCTTTTCCAAGCCCGTTCGCTCGTTGGCGAAACCCTCGGCCAGTCGCTGCATCACCGCAGCTACCAGCTTGTCTGCGCCTTCGACCGTCTGGCGCGGCTCGTCCACAAAACCAGTTTGTAGATTGCTCCATTGGGATCGGAAGTCTTTCATCTCTGACTCAGAAAACAAGGGCACGGGCTCGGCGATGGCCGCTGCTTTGTCTGGGGTTTCAGGCTGCTGACCTTTCACCAGCTTGGGCCCGTCGGGCTGTTCTCGCGGAATGTCGTGGCTCGCCGTTTCGGCCTTTGCAAGCTCCTCTTCTTTTGTCATCAGTTCACCCATCACGCCACCTCTTTCCTTTCCACCGTCGTTGGTACCTGCACCAGTTCCTCGAATAGAGAGCGGTAGTGAATCATCGCCGTTCTCAGATCTTCCGTAGTGGCTTGGTCCTTGCCAACCCGCAATGCAATCTCGTGCGCGGACCGGTAGTTCTCCACCACTCGGGGATGGTAAACAGAAATGTCCGCAGCACGTTGATCGAAGTCCGATACGGGATACCCACGAGTCTTCATTACGGAGGAGACCAGGTCATCGGCTTCTATGACCGCCCCCTTTGGGGAATCGACAAAACGAGACTGTACGGACTCCCACTGCTTTGAAAAACGTTCATGTTCCATCGGGTCAAGATCGCGAAGGTTGAGCTTTTCAACCCGTTTCTCGCGATCCGCTAACTTCGCTTCTGCTTTGCGTTCGGATCCATGCTCTTGTACTGCCCGCTGGTACTCGGACCCAAATTTGTACTGCAAGCCTGCAGTCGTAGTCCTGCGTTTTCGTGCATACAGCCAAGCACCCCCCGCGACAACCAGAATCACCACGGAGACGAGCACAATCAGATTTAAATTCATTGCAAACTCCTCGCATCAAGAATTTCACAAAACCAAATTTATTCACGAGGTTTTGCCGTCAGGACCCCGTGAATCGCCAGTATCAAACATCAGGTTTCAGAAAGCTGGTCAGAATTGATCGTCTTGTAATGTACTGTCAGGCGAGGCGGCGGGTTCGAGTCCCGTCGTTCCCCAATCAATATTTCGGTGTTCGACTGCACACCATGGCGATTTCCGGCGCTGTTCCGGGGCGCGCCCTTTCGCGCTGGGAGGGAAGCTGTTAGGATGTTTTTGCGAGGTCCATTTGCCTTTGTTTTCTTTCAGGCCATTGACGCTGGTCGCTCTGAGCAATGCGGCAGTTCGCTCGGAAATTTATTGGCGATTTATTAGCGGTTTCTGCCCGATTAGGAGCAATCAGGGTCGGCCAGGGCAGAGTGGGCATTATATGCAAATCGCGCAAAGCCGCATAAACACTGGCGGTTTCGCATCTCGTTGATTTGGCGAGTGGGGACGTAGTTCAGTTGGTTAGAACGCTGCCCTGCTCGATAGCCCCTGAGGCTCTGTATGGCAAGCAGGTTGTTCTTCTCCTTACCCAGACCATGGTCATCAAATTTTGTGATCGGAACGTCTTCGACTTTTGGTCCGTTGAACTTTTCGAGCGAATTGCCATTTGGTCGTGCCATTCGGGCCGGCTGGAATTCAAAGAACGCCTGATTGGCAGCGACCTTGCGCGTCTGGCCGGGACGAGTGACGCCCTGGAATTTTTGCAATGATTGCCAGCCGAGCCAGCTAAATTCGTGGTTATCCCACATGTTCACAAAGGGCCACCGCGCCCGGGCATCCTGAAGGTCTGGGTCATGCAGGTAGGCTCGATAAATCGCGCGGTAGTCATCAACCGTCGTCGGTATGTGAAAGTCACTAATCTTTTCGCCATGCTCGTACCGTACGATGTCACGCAGTCTGCGGTCATACATCCCCTGTGGCCGATCCTCCGGGTACCACACGATTTCATAAATGAAGTCGCCAAGATGGAGTACGAAGCCGAGCTGATGATCCTCTGGAGCGCGTTCATCTTCGAAAATCATCCTGCGGTAGGCATTCTGTGCGCCCTGGTTCGCATTTTGGCAGCTGACGAAGGCGAAAGATACGGGCCTGGAGTCGTTTGCGCTCGGGGCAGTGATCGTTCTGCCCAAGCGACTGCCATTTCCTTGAGCGTCCACAAAACGGTACCAGTAGATGCTTCGAGGCTTCAGCCCGCCAACCAGCACGCGACACGTCCAATCGGAAGCGGCTGAAACGTGTGCGCTTGCGATGGCGATTACGCGCTTGAAGGATTGATCTTCCGACACTTCAGCCTGCAATTCGCAGCTTGCGTCTGAGGTCGGTTTCCCATACCGCGTCCACAACAATACGCTCGAGTCGTCTGGATCTCCCGAAGCCACACCTTCCGAAAAGAACTCTCTGCGCTCTTGCCATCGAATCTTCGATGGCTTTCCGAACAAGTCACCAAATGCCGCGGTCGCGCCCATCGAGGCTGCGAGTTTTATGAATGTTCGTCGATTCATCCAAGTCATTCCCGATCTTTCACTCGCAATGAAAAGCTAGTCACGCAAGTTGCCAGTGCCTCCCTCGGCAATGATATCCGGCATCTCTTTGAAAAAAAACCAATCCTCGCGCTGGCAATGTGCCTATGCGAACAGGGCCGAGAGGCAAATCAATGCTTCATGCCAAAAGGTAGGATTTCACAAACCAGCGTGTTAATTGGGTCTTCGCGTCAAATGTGCTATGAAAGCCGCTTTCCACGTCTTACCGCCATCATCCGAATATGACTCTTCGTAAGAATGGGAATCGGGCTTGATATCGGACCACGCTCCTCGCACCAGGATGATTCGATCTTTGAAGGTATCTTGCGAGAAGAGTTCGCCTAGGCCGTTCTTAAACGAGCCAGTCAGTGGAGATGCAAGAACGCCCTGTTTACTGTTGATAAATGTTTGGGTCCACTGGTGGGCTTCGGGGTTGTAGAGAAACAACGTAAGACCCTCCCAATGACCGTTTGGCCCTTCCGTCTCAATTTCTTCCAATTGAGCACGGCCGCCCCAAAGTTTCCGTACCGTCACAGTTCCACTAAGGTCCATCGAATTTTCAGAACCCGTGAATGGATCTAGAATGCGTTTGATTTGAGTATGCCAAGTTCCGAAATTGAAGTCGAAATCGTGTTGAGCGCCCTGTTCCGCAGGACCGGATGGGCCCCAGGCGATTTCCGTTTGATCGTTGAGCCTCGTATATTTGTTAACCCAGTTCATTTCCCAAGTTTTCCCACCGTCTTCCGAAAATGCCTGCTCCGATTGCGCCGTATCGCGCGTAATGCTCCAAATTGAAAATCGCACTAGAATTGCCTTGCCGTTGAGCGGCTCCTCATCATAGAAATCGGCGCGTCCATTCTTGAATTCGCCGACGGCGGGAACACCGAGTGTACCGACATTCGGCGTGGCGAAATCCAGGTTCCACTGGTGTGCTGCGGGATTGTACCAGCGGAGCGAGATCAGCTCGATGTGGCCTGCGGGGCCGTCGGCCTTGTATTCGGCAATGTTAGCGCGACCACCCCAGATCTTCTTTACGACCGTGATCCCGCCCGTATCGGCCCAAGTTGTCGACCCCGTCAAGGGATGTAGGAGACGCGATGAATGGGTCTTCCATGCCCCGAAGTCAAAATCGAAATCGTGCTGGTTGTCATTCTGACTAGCGCGTTTAGCGCCAGAGGCACTGGACACAGGGTTAGCCTGGTCCAAGCCCCTGAAAGGGACCGAGAGAAAACCAAGAATCAATGCGATAAAACACAGACCAGCGATACGGAATGACACCATCTTTTCTCCTTTGCAGTTCATGCGCGCAATTTGAGTCCGCAAATGTAGATATAATTGTGTGACTGGTACAGTTCAATTACCAGTTTATGGACAGTTAACATGACCACTTCTACAGCCCCAAAAAGCCTACTGCGCGGGATCCCGGCTCTAATCGCGATTGATCGGAAGGCGCCGAGGCCGCTCTATCAACAGATCTATGACGCTTACCGGTGGAAGATCGCGCTGGGAGATCTGCGTGGCGGCGAGCCCGTGGCATCGACGCGAGAGCTGGCTCGGGATCTCGGAATTTCACGATTGCCTGTCTTGAATGCGTACACTCAGCTTCTCGCAGAGGGCCATTTCGAGAGCCGAGCTGGTTCAGGTACCTTTATTGCATCGACAATCCCGGCGCACTCGAATGGCACGCACGGCGATCAGCATAAGTCCGCGCCACGATTGATTTCAATTCGCGCACAGGCACTACCGAGATTCGAAAGGCCTTCCTGGGCTGAGCACCTCGGCGCTTTCCAGGTGGGTCAGCCGGAGCTCAAGAACTTTCCCATTCATATCTGGTCCAGGCTCGCCTCCCGCTATTCTCGCGAGCTGAAGGTCGGAGCACTGCAGTATGGACACCCCATGGGTTTGGTCGAACTTCGGCAAACGCTTGCCGCCTATCTCCGGACCTCTCGCGGCGTGCACTGCGAATCCGAGCAAATCATGATTGTCAGCGGATCACAGCAAGCGTTGGATATTTCCACACGCGTTCTGCTCGGCGCAGTTGCGCCGGTCTGGGTTGAAGAGCCGGGATACTGGCTCGTGCACCACGTTTTGAAAGCGGCCGGGTGCCGGGTGATTCCGGTACCCGTGGACTCGGAAGGTCTAAAAGTTGATGTCGGAATAAAGCTGCAGCGAAATGCACGGGCGGCCTTTGTTTCGCCTTCGCACCAATACCCACTCGGCGTGACGATGAGTGCGACCAGGCGATTCCAGCTTCTTGAGTGGGCGCGCACAGCGGGTTCCTGGATCATTGAAGACGACTACGACAGCGAATACCGATACGACAGCATGCCGATTTCCTCCTTGCAGGGCCTGGATACCAACGCGCGGGTGATCTACACGGGGACGTTTAGCAAAGTGCTGTTCCCATCCCTGCGCTTGGGATACATCGTGATACCGTCTGATCTCGTGGACCATTTCGCCGCGGTTCGGCAGTCGATGGACATTTGTCCCAGCCACGCGAGTCAGGCTGTACTTGCGGCATTTATGCGGGAAGGCCACTTCACACGTCACATTCGCAACATGCGAAGAATTTACGCCGAACGCCGGCGCGTGCTGGTGGAAGAAATCGAGAGACAGTTCGGCTCTTCTTGCAAGATTATGGGAACCGAAGCTGGAATGCACCTGACGCTAATGCTCGGCGAGGAGGCTCATGATCGCAAGATCGCGGAAGAAGCCATTCAGCAGAAACTGTGGCTCTCAGCTTTATCTCTTTCGTATGTCGGTCGTTCTCACCGTCAAGGCTTGGTGCTCGGCTTTGGCAATGCACCGGTTAAGCAAATACCCGGCGCCGTTGCTCTATTGAAGCGGATTGTGACTGCGTGAGAATAGCGGGCAGGAAGGAGCGAAGCGAAGCGGATATAAACACTTAGGGTTTTCGGAAAATCGCGATTTTTCAATGAAAATTAATTCCTCCTCGACCGTTCGACCGGCGCAAAGCACTGATCGGTGTGACCTAGCAAAGTTGCGGACTTTACTTTGGCCTGACACACAGATTGAGGAACATCTAATCGAACTCGACGAGATCTTCCGGAAAGGGACTAATAGCACGTTGCCGATGGCAATTTTTGTAGCGCACGAGGAGAACAATGCATTGGTCGGATTCACATTGAGGTGGCCATACGCTCCCACGCTGACGGTTGCAGTCCCACAAGCCCCGTTGGCTTCGTGGAAGGATGGTTTGTTCGAGAATCATTCCGGAAACAGGGTATCGGTCGAAAGTTGATGTGTGCCGCGGAAGATTGGGCCCGTTCGCAAGACTGTGCTGAAATGGGCTCGGATGCACTGATCGAGAATCAAGGATCTCAGGGCGCACACAAGGCACTCGGTTTCGAGATCGTGGACCGCTGTGTGCATTTTCGCAAAGCTCTCTAAATCGGGTTCTCATCCGGACATTCTTCTGTCGGCCGAATCGAAAACCCCCACCTAGTCTTCTTTCCCGGAGCAGCACGAAAATTTATGATCGTTCCGACATGAATGTGCGAAAAATCATCCATTGCGACATGGACGCCTTTTACGCTTCGGTGGAGCAGCGGGATGATCCGCAACTGCGCGGCAAGCCCGTGATTGTCGCTTGGCAGGGCAGCCGATCCGTCGTGTGTGCCGCTTCCTATGAGGCCAGGGCTTTCGGCGTGCACTCGGCCATGCCAGCAGTACGAGCGGAACGCTTGTGCCCCGGCGCGATCTTTGTTCCCCCGGATTTCGTACGCTATCGGGCAGTCTCGCACAGCGTGCGGGAGATCTTCAAACGCCACACGGACTTGATCGAACCATTGTCCCTGGATGAGGCGTACCTGGACGTTACCGAAAACAAGACTGGGTTGCCGACCGCTACGCTTGTGGCGCGCACCATTCGCGAGCAGATCCGCCAGGAACTGGACCTGACCGCCTCGGCGGGCGTGGCGACTAACAAGTTCTTGGCAAAACTTGCCTCTGACTGGCGCAAACCTGATGGGCTATTCGTTATCCAACCGGACGACATAGATGCGTTTCTGCTGCCGCTGGCTGTTGGACGTCTGCCTGGTGTAGGCAAAGTGACGGGTGAGAAACTCGCGAAACGTGGAATTCAGACGGTGCGAGATCTGCGAGGGCTAGAGTTACCGTCACTCGAAGCCGACTTCGGCAGCTATGGTATCCGCTTGTACGACCTCTCGCGGGGCGTGGACCGTAGTGAAGTCGTCCCGGACAGGCCAACCAAATCGATATCCGTGGAGGATACATTTGAGCACGACGTACCGTTGGCAGAAACAGAGGTGATGATCCGCCGGCTTGCGGAAAAGCTGTGGTCCGCTTCGCGTAAGGAGTGTCGGATAGCTCGCACAGTGGTCCTCAAACTAAAAACGAGCGAGTTCAAGATTCTGACGCGCAGCCATACACCGTCACCCGCGCCCTCCTGTTGCGACGAATTGACCAACATTGCCCTGATGCTGCGGGAGAGAGTAAACATGGGTCCAAAGCAACGTTTTCGCCTCGTTGGTGTCGGTTTGAGCAACTTCCGCGAACCTGAAGATGCTCCAGAGCAGCCGGATCTTTTTGAGTGAAATTCACATTTGTGGTCGCGTAGGTAGCTTGGTGTGTCGTGGAGTGTGCCGTGCGCTTTGAGCTTATATTCGCCATAGTGCACCCCAACCGGAATTGCTCAAACGTCCCATAGGAAACGGGGGAGAACGGCGCATGTTGCGGCCGGCGACTCAATGATTCAACAGTCAACGTGTGGTGGTTCGCGTGTCGGCCAGGGACGATGGTTTTTCTAGACGACCCGAGTCGACACGCGGCCCCATGATCCGGCGCGCCAGTCTAACAATATTAGAAAACTCTAACCTTGTCGCTCGGCCTCGGCTGTTGATGAAAGAATGGGCACCTCATATGGAATTGAACTCTTGTGTTGTTTGTCGAAACGATTCACGCTAGGATTCTACTTTAGGTTCTTGCGTAGGTATTCCTTCCCCCAAAAATCAATGAAGAATGGAGCGCGCATGAGGAAGAACCGCCATTGGCTTGCGTTGTCAGTTATTTCGTTGCTGTGTACATCTCTCGTGCGTGGCGCAGGGCCACATTACGATTCGCCTGCATCGCGAGAGACAGACGTACCTGCACCAGCAATTCCCAGTATATCTAGCTCAACACAGTCGGGCGAGCCGGTACAGCAGGGGCAGAACTTGAGCTGCACGATATTGGCCACGAGCCAGCCTTGGAATCCGCCCGGAGTAATGGATGTCTCGATTGACGGATCTAGTGTCGGTTCCTTCAAGTTCGGTCCGAACGGAAGCGAAGCACTAGATTTTACCTGCAGAGCAGGTAAGCACGGATTGACATTTGCGGTTGAAAACACGAATACATCGTGCTCGGCTTCCTTTACCGTGAGCGGCGGCAAGACAAAGTTTTCTCCGATGATGTGGATTGCACCCAACGGAACAGTATCCTGTGGCTTGCAGTAACAGGCAGTTACCAATTCCTCAGGGGTGGTTCAGCGGAACCGCCGACATAGTCCTCTATTCATGTGAGGTAAGATGCTTTCACGTTCCTGCCTTTTAGTTGCCTGCATTCTATCTTCCGCCCAAACCTGCTTTGCCCGCTGCTCGCTGCCCGCGACCACGGTGCAAAGAATTGAGAGTCTCAGGAAGGCTCAGAATTCGCCCATAGCGGATTTCGAACTCGGCATGGCTCAGGTGGACACTCCGAGTTGCCTCGATGCCGCCGCCGAAACATTCCGAATTCTTTCCAATACGGATAACAAGAAGCAGAAGGACCTAGTCACAGGGATGTTGGCCGTGGCGAACGCGAGGAAGTTAATCCAGAGCGGGGACCGGCAGGCTGCAATCCGAGCTTTGGTGAATGCAGCAGGTTACCAGGGATTTCCAGTGTATCTCAGAGCTATCCGCGACTTAACTCTGCTCCTTCAGGTGCAACCCGACGCTCCGGAATGGCAGTTCCTTAGCGCCCAACTGGAACAGCTCGCGGCGACCGAGGACGTGGCCGGCATGGCTGCTGAATCTGTCGCGCAGATCGCGATGCACGATATTCGAATGCAACATCCGGATACCGGGCTCACTCGAATGGAGAAGTACCTGGCTAGACCTCATTCAGTCCAGATCAGGCTCTCGTCTTCCATTCTCTACCTGGAACTTCTGCGGGAAGCGGGCTATGCGGCGAATGCGCGAATACTGTGCCGCAAACTCGACAACGATGTTGGCAACATGGAACTCGATCCATCGATGAGAGTGCGATTCCTTCAAGTTTGTTCGTCGGTGTATATGAATAGCGGCGATCCGCAAAGCCAACTGCGTTATGAGCGTTTCTCAGCTGCACTCGCCCGCGCACGGAGCGAACTGCAATGAAAAGACTGGCATTGTGGTTCGCGGGCACGACCATTCTGGGCCTTCTAGTGAGCGTGGTTCCAGGCCGGGTCTATACCCGCTTCGCGCCGGAATCGATCCAAGGGACGCCCTCCCCGACGGACTACGAGAAAGAGTTCGTCGAACAGTTCAGTGACAGGATCAAGTGGCTCGAAACGATCGCCTATGCGGCGCTTGGTGGGATCGTCGGACTCAGATGGAGCCAGGAAAAGCTGGTGACTCATCCTTCTATTGGGATCAGCGCAGGCTGCCTCGTTGTCTCCCTTTTCAATGGTTATAGCGCTCATGATCAAGTGTTGCAGGCACTCCAACTGCATACTCCCTTGCTGCTCTCGGGCACGGTTTCGCGGCTGACAGTGATCTGCCAATTCTGGTTTTTGGCAACTGCGGTGGCACTGTTGGCGATCCGGTTGCTGAGTGTTCCCCGGCCGACACACCGGAAGAGCTTGTGTGCCCTGGCCATCATCGGCGTAAGCATGTCAGTTCCCGCGCATGCGAATACCGCTGCTTTGCCACAGGAAGTAAACGTTCAAGCGTCTGTGTCCGACTGGGTCAAGACGCGATTCGACCGAACCGCGAGCCCGGAGGAAGTGAGTCTCCTCGGGCGCATTGTGGTTGGGACAGCAAACGCTAAGCAGATAGATCTCGATGCGCAGAATCGGTGCGCGTTTTCAGCTTCGGTTCTCGATTTTGTACTGAATGGTTCTTACGCGCTGAACGGGGACCGCGATTACGATCATTTCCTCCAGATGGCCCGGAATGTTGCCCGAGGGCTTAACAATCCTGGAGCAGGTGACAGCGCGATTGTCAGAACGCTCTTGAATCTCATGGAAATCTGGCACAACTCGCGAGGGATCGTTTACGTGGTTTCTTCCCAGGCCGGCGATGAAGTGTACATTGACAAACGGCAGGTTGGCCTGACGCCTTTCGTTTGCGCCATGGCTCCGGGACAACACGAACTTCGAGTAATCCGCGATGGAACGGTAATTCACAACGAAAAAATTGAGGTCACGGATGGGATTAAGTTGGAGCGCAAGATTAAGTAGCCTGTTCTGCCTCTTGCTCGCATCGGTGCTGGGATTGCATGCGCAGGAGTTTCCGTTCAGCGATTTCGCCGGACTCCGCGGCCGTTTCCCTGCAGACACAAATGCCTGGACGAAGGATCAGTACACAGATTACAACCGCCATATAGCACTGTTGTTGATTGACGTCGTTTGGAGATTCAGGCATGTGAACAAGCCTAAGCCGGACGTCGTAAGCGTGCTCACGCCTCCGAGAGATCCACCCACGTGGGACGGCAACAGCATCACGTATCCCGTAAGCTTTGCCCGGGACATGTCTCAACTGGGGTTCATGCTCGGAAGAGACATTTACATCGGTTCATGGAGACGACTGCCTGAGGATAAGCCGATCACTCAGCACCCATTCTTCGCTGGGCACCTGGTGAAGGCTATAGATCCGTCCATCAATTCAGTATCCACGATATTCGACGCAAACCCTTCATTGATCACATGCCCACAAACGGAAAAGGCCTGCGGGGCATCCCAGGCGCTCGAGGCTCTCGCTGTGCAGCTGTTCTTAGTCGCGCACGAGTGCGGCCATTACATACTCGGACATCAAGGCGCCAGAGACCTTGAACAGGAACTTGCGGCCGACCGATACGCTTGGGACACGATAAGATCTGTGGCGAAGTCATTCCACAGTAATGACGAGAAAAGCAATCAATACTATGATTTGCTTCTCAGCGCAGCTACAGAAGCTCCCCTCTGGTACCAGCACCAATCGAAGGAATGGTCTGATCTCCTTGGTACGCCATCGGGCGAGCAGGAGGATAACCTCATCACCAAACGGATCGAGCAAATCGACAAACTGGCGGATGATTTGGACGGCGACTACATGGTTAGCGAATTCATGCCAGAGAGATTCACAAACTGGACGGTCCAGCCCGCATCGGTTTCGTTTGAGCGTACCCCGCAATTGCTTGTGGTGGCCGGAGTGCGTGTCAAGCCAGAGGAGTTACCTGGTGGGAAAATCCGCCTTCCTTCCGACGGTACCGATTGGATCGCAACCGACGCTCATGGGGTGGCATGTCAATCGACTTTCGGAGAACAGCAGGTCGACATTAAGTACACGCCTTGGACTGACCCAGATCTTAAGACTGTCGGAGATTTGGCAAAAGCAAAGAAGTGGTGCGATGTGATTGCGGCCACAGCGGACGTTCAGCTGCAGCCCCGATCGCCGGCCGTTGCTCCTTACTTGAACCGGGCCCTGTACTCCTCGGGAGCCGGCGATTTCATCGATCCATCCTCAGCGCAGGCCCCGCAAGATCGGTCTGACGCCGAACGGTTCAGAAGAATCTCGGTCGGCGTCAGATCATGGGGCCTCCCATGATGGCCGGGTCTGGTTGTTTGAGACATCTGAGATTCGAGCAGGGACTGCCCGTAAGCCAACCAGCCAAAGCATGTTATCTGGGCGCTTTTTTACACAGAAGTGCGGGATGTGTGCCTCACCCGGGGACATCTTCGGTAGAGCGCAGATGAAAGGGCTCCACTCCGCCATAAGAGGAACTGGGCTCCAACTGACTCCAGATTCTGGGTCGACTAGCGGCCGATCAGTCAGCTGTTCTGTAAGGCCTGCGTGAAATCTCGGCCATCACACGGATCCAAAGGACGGAACCACTTTCCTGACCTACTCAGTCTGGAAACCAGAACGTGAACGCACGTCTTACATTCGCCAAGCTGAACTGAACGAGAGATATCGCCCCGTTCAGTCA
>Ga0209580_10001061_pt1 | contig 13102 bp, 15 predicted proteins | sample Coa_R1_5_FD_187153 | JGI IMG/M metagenome (GOLD analysis project Ga0209580, IMG submission 187153) | Surface soil microbial communities from Centralia Pennsylvania, which are recovering from an underground coalmine fire - Coalmine... | ecosystem: Environmental > Terrestrial > Soil >...
CGACGCGGCACTGGCCCTCGCGCTGTCAGACCGATTCGCAGGTGGCAACGTGTCCGTCGTCCAGGGTGATTGCGCGAACACGGGGATGCCAGACGAGTCGTTCGACTCGATCGGCACGTTCACGATGCTGCACCACGTTCCGACCGACATGCAACAGCATGCTGCGCTGGGCGAAGCCTTTCGCATGCTGAGGCCGGGAGGCGTCCTGATCGGCTCGGACAGCGTCGCGAGCAACGACCTGCATCACTTCCACGCCGATGACACGTACAACCCGGTCGAGCCGGCGTGGCTTGTGATCCAGCTCCTGACACTGGGTTTCCACCCGATCACCGTGACCGTCGGCGACGAGATCACGTTCATCGCCCACAAGCCGCGAGATCCGATTCCGGAGGGTTGAGGAATGAGCACGAACATGACGCTTCCTTACCGCCAGCCGTTGATCCCGATCGAGCCGGGTCCGCGGCAGATCCCCGAGCCGCCGCGCCGCGGCGAGCCGGGCGGCCCGCCCTGTGGCATCTGCTCGAAGGAAGCCACGGCCGCCGTGTGGTCAGACAGCAACTGGACCCTGCACCCTCCCGTCGGAGGCAGCCTCCCCGGGGCTGTATGGCTCGCCAGCCGCGTACACGTGGATTCCTTCAGCGACCTGCCGGAGCCGCTTGCCTCTGATTTCGGCCGCGTCGCCGCTCGGGTCGAACGGGCGATCCTCTCGCTCGGCGACGTCGCGCGCGTCCACCTGTACCGGTGGGGCGATGGCGGCGCACACTTCCACGTCTGGTTCCTCCCGCGGCCGCTGGGCATGCTCGAGGCGACTGGGATGATGCTGCCGATCTGGGAGGACGTGCTGCCCAATGTCTCCGACGAAGACCTGGCGGCCGCCGCCAGGCGGGTGGCTTCCGCGATGTGACGTCCGTCGTTGCATCGCAGAAGGGGTACCCTGTTGCCGCTCCCACTCGTGTATGGCTCCGCATAGACCCGAGCGCCGGCCGCCGGACCTTCAGTTGATGTCGGCCGCCGACCTGCTGGAACCTGAGGCCCGAGAGCTCGCCGCCATCTATGAGTCGAGCTTCGGCCAGGAAGAGCGCGAGCCGACTCAGACGCTGCTTTCGAATATGGCCGCCGAAAACCGATCGTGCTACCTCGCGAAGTCCAACGGGCACGTAGCGGCGTTCGCCGTCGTCCGAGCGTTACCTTGCAGCGTCGGGTTCCTCGAGTATTTCGCCGTGGCCGACGATCTCAGGGCGCAAGGCATTGGCGGTAGTCTCCTGCCCTACGTCCTCAGGGAAGTTCGCGCGGCGGCCTCGGACGGCTTGATCTTCGAAGTCGATGACCCAGATGGAAGCGAGGGTCACGAGGAGTGGATCCGCTTGGCGCGGATCCGCTTCTATCGACGCCACGGCGCCGACGTTGTTCGATGTGCGCCGAGCTATCAAGCCCCCAGCAGCAACAGCCTCACCCGTATTCACTACCTGCTCATGTGGATCCCGCTCGCGCGAGGATTCACCGAGTTGAGCGGCGAGATGCTGCGGATGTGTGTCAGGGAAATGCTGGTCTTCGGATATGGACTGACTGATGGCGATCCACTGGTTGGGAATGTGCTGCAGGGCCTGAAGTGCTGATCGTCGACCTGCCGACGATTGGCGCAATCGCTTCGATGATCACGGCCGTCGTTGCCTTGGCGGGACTCATCCTGATAGTGCCGCAGCTTCGTCAGGCGCGCGCGGCGTCACAGCTGGCCGCCAAGGCCGCCCGTTCACAACTCTATGGAGCTGTGGCTGCGGGCATGTACACGCTGAATGACTTTCTGAAGGGACACCCTGAGATGGTGGGTTACCTGTACGAGGGAACGATGCCGGCGTCACCCGATGATCCCACGGTCCATGGCTTGATCGAGCTGATGTGCGATGAGTTCATGGATTTTGTGGACAGCGTGACGGAACAGAGACGGTCTCTTCCCGCGGGCATGGACTGGTCGACATGGGACTCCTACTTCCGTGATGTCTACGCCGCGAGCTCGGTGCTCCGCGGGTGGCTCGACAGGAACATTGCCTACTATCCGGACTACACCCTGGGGCCGCTCGGCTTCATCGTTGTTCGGGACGCGAGAGACGGCCTTGTGCTCAAGCGGTTGATCGCCTCAAAAGGCGACGACGCCGGCAGCTCCGAGCCGACGCAGATGAGATATCCGTGGGTCGCGCGATGGGACTTTCACGAGTACCTCGGCCCTGATGAGCGCGGCCCTCTTGCAGCCACGATGACAGTCGCCGTACCGAAGGATCGCCACGCAACAGTCGTCGTGGCCACGCCGGTTCCGGAGAGTGACCCCAGGATCCTTGAAACCCTCAGATCGTGGGTGGTCGACACCATGCGCGGAGTGGGCATCGACAGAGTCGATTTCAAGGCGGGGCGAGAATCGTGGCGGTACAACCTCCGTAGACTCGGGCTCTCCGGCGATCGCGTGTTCGAGCTACCGCTTTATATGGGAACGCGAATACCATCTTGACCCTCGCGGGGCAGGCGGCCGGCAAGGCGCTCGAGAACCCGGAACGCGACCAGGCAGACCTCTTCGTCATCTCCGGGAACCAGGGCGCCGGCAAGTCCATCGTCGGCGAGCTCCTGGCCAAACGGTTCATCGTCGCGGCCCACATCGATGGCGACTACATCCAGCACCTTGTCGTCTCCGGCCATCGCTGGCCAGCAAGTCTCGACGATATCGATCCGGCCACGGGCCAGGTGGTTGGGGAAGCCGGGCGGCAGCTGCGTCTCCGGCTGCGCAACGGCTGCCTGTTAGCGGCGTCGTTCGTTGACGCCGGAATTACAGCAATTCTTACGGACATAGTCTGCGGAAGGCGCTACGAAGAGTTGGCTGAGCACCTGGCGGGGCGCACGGTCCGTTTCGTGATGCTGCGTCCGACGGTGGACGTGCTTCGCCGCCGAGAAGCTCGGCGCGGGACCGGGGCCAATGACTTCGAGGAGTACATCGAGGGGGAAATCGACGCTACGCCTCGCGTCGGGCTTTGGATCGATTCGGCCACCCTGACCCCTGACGCGATCGTCGATGAGATCCTGAGCCATCGACAGGAATCACGCCTGGAGCTCGGCGGCGCCACCTCGGCCTGAGGTCCAGCGTCGTCAGTGACGTTCCAGGCGCGTCGACTTCAACCGGCGCTCGTAGTCGTCGATCGGACTGAGCACGAGGCAGCCGATCTGGTCGTCCCTGCGCAGGATCCAATTGGATATGGCGAGCACCTCGCAGCCCCCGTATCCACGCACGGCCGCCAGCAACATCGAGGCCCCATAGAAGACGAACGCCGCGTTGCTGGTGAACGAGAGGGGCGGTGCGTAGAGCGGGGTCAGGACAAGCGCGATGAACACTGCGATGTTGATGGTTGTGGCCAGGGGGCCGGTCGCTTCGTAGCGGGTCTTGCCAGTGCGCGCGCGAATCCACTGCCATGCAAGCAAGAGGGCTGGAAACGCGACAACGCCTATCCCAACAGACAAGGGATCAAAACCGGTTTGGACATTGCCGTGCATCACCTCGATGCGACCTCCCGTCAGTCCATACAACACCATGAGGAAGCCGATTATCACCCTGGCCACAGTGCCGCCGGTGCCAATCTGGCGCCCTCGCGCTTTCTCCGATTCGTTCACGTTGGTTTCTGTCATCCCAGTTGTCTCAGCCCGACCTCCTATCGAAAACTGGAGCCCTGTCCGTCAGATGACATCGCCCACGCTCTGGTTGCGAAGTCGGAAGCTTCGTCCAGATCGAAGACTCTGCCTGACAAGCGGTGCTCACCAGCCCACCGGGCGGCCAGCTCCTGGCTCGCGAACAGATTGCTGTTTGGGCACCACTCCTCGTACACGTTCTCACAGGAGCTCATCAGCTGCTCGTCGGGCCGGAAGAGCACGGCGCCGCTCATCTGAGGTCGACCGCCGGCAAAGCGGAACCGGGGCTGGGACCGCACTGCATCCAGACATGTAGGGTCTTTCCGGCCGATTACTACAGTGATCCGCCGGCTCCATTAAGCGCAATAAATCGCCGATTTGAAACAAATTTGGTCGGGCGCCGGGGATGTGAACCCGGGGCCTCACGGTCCCGAAATTTGAGAACTCTCGTCCCGAAATGACGGAAACGATCGGTTTCAGATCGAAATTTCTAAAAGTAGAGCCCGCTCCGTCCAGATCTGCGACGTCATTCCACTGGATTACTACATGAAGTGCAACATGGTGCCCTCGAGTCAAGGCCTTGGCGGGGACCCAACTTGCGGTTAACAGATCGCTGCGGCCAGTTCAATAATGGCGATCTGAATTCACCGACTGCCACTGAATGCCCCCCACCGTTTGCCACCTGCGTTGCTGTACGAGAAGCCGTCTGCACCGTTCCCTAGGACTTGGCCGGCGTCGAGCTCAGACGCCGACCAGCTCTCGTTCCAGAATAGTTCGACCCCATCTACTATGCCGGCCCGCAGCTCGCTGGCATTGTTCTGCCAAGAATTCGCGACCTCAAGACTCGGCGGGCCGGAGTTTTCGTCGGCCCTGACGCAGCGGGCGACGTGGTCGGCACGGACACGATCAGCGGCAAGGCGGTCCAGCAGCGTTAAGAAGTGGTTCTTGACGCAAGCCATCATCCTGCGACCTCTGGCAGGAGCAAGTGGGGGATTTGGGGCGTCCGGCAGGGCTGGGCCGCCGGCTGGTCAGGCTGCTTTGGTTTCCAGCTCGATGGCGCAGGTTTCAGTGAAGTCATCAGCGGCCAGGCTTAGTCGGCTGGACGAGTAATCAGCAGCTGGAGTCGCTTGTATGCGCGGTCTGGGACTAAACAGGAACTTAGCGCCAATGGGATAAGTACGAGCGACGTTGTTGGCAGTTAGCCATCATGGGTTGGAGACTGCCACGTCCGACTCCGCAACCAGGGGCGTGTCTTCCCGGTTCGCCCACTCAGCCATAGCGGCATCGTAGGCGCGGACCCGGTCCCAACCCATCAGACGCAGCGCAAACACACCCAGTGTCGTGCGAATGCCGGCCTGACAGTGGACGATCACTTCTTTCCCAGGTTGAATCCCAGCGTCCTTCAGCAGAGTGCGAAGCTCAGGCGCAGGCTTGACCATCCGGCGCTCATCATCGGTCAAGAACTTCTGTGCGAACACGTGGAGAGCTCCCGGGATATGACCGATCCTCTTGTTATCGAAATCGTTTGTTTTACCCGACCATTCATCGTCGGGCCGAACGTCCAAAACTTGAGAGCCCGAAGCGTTTAGCTTTGACTTCAAGTAGTCGAGTCGGCAAATGACCGACTCGTCAGGCTGCGGTGTGAAGCGACCTGGCTCTGAAACAGTCTCCTTGAAGGTGACTGGCCTGCCTTCGCTGATCCAGCGGTACCAGACGCCATTGAGTACCCTGCATTTGGTGTGGCCGTAGTAATTGAGCACCCACCACAATCTGGTCGCATAGACCATCTGATTGTCGTCGTATGTCACAACCGTGGTGTCGTCAGAGACGCCCAGCTTTTCCATCAGCTCCGTAAGTGCTTTTCCCCCCATCACGTGGAGTTTGTCGTCCTGATCCTTGAGCCAGCCGTCAACCGGCAGTCCCACGGCACCAGGAATGTGTGCGCGTCTGAACCGTTCGAGGCTGGCGCAATCGATGACTCTCAGTTTTGGATCGTCTCGCCTTTCCCAGAGCCAGTCTGGCTCGGCCAGAAGTTCCGGCCGCGCATGTTCTTCAGTGATCGCCATGGCGGGCCTCCTTCCACCTCAGCCAGGTTTCAACCGGCCCAGGCGAGAGCAAATCGTGAGATAGCGGACCAACTCCAAGGGTATAGCGGTCGGCCCAGCCAGGTCAGCTGATTGAAGGTAGAAGGCCGGCTCCCTACCACGGTCGACGCGCTCTGATCGAGTAGCCGAGAGTGCCGAACTCCCGCGCGCTCTCCTCTCCGCGCGCTCCCGCGAAAGTGTCGAGCGGATTGGCAAGCTCGATGTCAACGAGACCTGCACCTGTGATCACCGTCTCCCACCCTGCGCACGGCAGGGCACCCGCAATTCAACCTGTCCAGAGATCGATGTCGCGCAGAGCCTCTTCCGGCACAGGTCGCTCAACGCAGATGTCCGCCACCGTCATGCGGCCGCCTGGCCGCAGCACGCGGAAGATCTGGCGGTAGACACCGATCTTGTCCGGGCAGAGGTTGATGACTCCGTTGGAGATGACGAGGTCCGCCCAACCGTCCTCGACGGGAAGATTCTCGATCAGGCCCTCACGGAACTCGACGTTCTTCAGGCCGAGCTTGGCCGCCGTTGCGCGGCTGCGATCGAGCATCTCGGGCGTCATGTCGATTCCGATCACGCTTCCTTCGCTACCGACCCACAGCGCGGCCAGGAAGGAATCCATGCCGGCACCCGATCCAAGGTCAACCACGCGCTCGCCAGGCTGGGGTCCGCCCCAGTAGAAGGGATTCCCGACTCCCGCGAAGGCCTCGCACGCCTCTTCGGGAAGGTCGCTCAGCGGATGAACCGGGTAGCCCAGACGAAAGGCGTGGGCGCGGCCTGTATGGAAATGATGCGGATGTTCGGCACCCGTCGGGTCGGCTGCCACGTCGCGGTACTTATCGCGGACCTGGCGGCGAAGCTCGTCCAGATCGACGAGCTCGAGAATCTCAGCCATGGTTATCTCCTGATGAGCAGCTCAATTATCGGCGTGCTCGCGACCGGTGGCGAGCCGGTGACGGGCGCTTGAGCGCCGTCGCCACGACAACCGTTCCACGAAAAACATACTGATCGCTGCGAAGCCCACGCAGCCGCTTTCGCATCCGAGACAAGCAGTCCTGGCGCGCGCCAGAAGGAAGAGACTCGATCTCTTCTCGCCAGCTGCTGTGCACCTGGTACTGGAAATGATCTGCGGGCCGCCACGTGTGTACGATCGGCTCAGTCCAGGCCTTGATCGCGGAGAAACCTGCCCCCTTGAGCAGAGTCGTGACCTTGGCCTTGCTGTCGCAGCAGCTTCTGTTTTCAACTGCCGGGAGCTCGATGATTTGAGCGCCGGCCGCCGTCACCTCCTCTTCCCAGATTGCACTGGCGGGCGGTAGATGTTGAGCGGCCCAGGTCACTGTTCCGACCGCCCCTCCTGGCCTCAAGACTCGATGTACTTCGCTGAGACATCTTGCGGGGCTGGGCAGGTGAAACAGCACGAAAGCCACGATCGCCACGTCGAATCGGTTGGCGGACACTTCCAACTTCGCGGCGTCCATGAGCGCAAGCGGCCCAGCGTGCTTCTCCTTAGCCAAGCGGAGCATTCCCTCGGAGCGGTCGACGCCAAGGATCGTTGCATTGGGAGCGGCCTTCCTGATTGACGGCAACAACGCGCCCGCTCCGGTGCCGACGTCGATGACGTCAGTGGCCTGCATCAGCGGGAGGTGGCTAAGCAACCGCTCTCCAACTGGTCGAATGACCGGACTCCAGAGCGAGTCGTAGAGCTTGGCCCGCTGGGAATAGAGATCCGCCAGGGCGCTGACTTGCTCCTCGATGGTCAGCCTTTCTGTTTGCGCCATTTCTTACTTCGCTGTCTCTGTGACCTCTGGATAGCCATGGTCGCGCCAGGCGCTCATGCCGCCGGCAACAAGGCTCACGTTGCGACCTGCCCTCGTCAAGATCGAGGCCACCAGACCACTCCTCGCGACTTCTCCGCAGTGAACCGCCAGCGCCAGATTCTTTGGAGCCTCTGAGGCGTTCGCCCAGGCCGAAGAGCTCGGCAAGAGAAACGCACCTTCGATATGACCCCTTCGGTACTCATGTCGATCGCGAGCATCGATCACCTGGAAGTCAGCGATGTGCTCTTGCAAATCCGCGACACTCAAGACACGCATCCTCGACACCGGCTTGCCAGCACCCTCCCAGGACGCCAAGCCGCCGCGGAGATAACCGGCGACGCGGAAGCCGGCGCCAATCAGCAGGGCGACCGCTTCGGTGGCCACTGCTTCCGGTTCGCCGTGAATGATGATTTCCAGATCCGTAGGCAGAGCCAGCAGTGCACGGTCGGCGAGGTCCGGGCGATTGAACTGGAGGTTCACAGCACCCGGGATGTGTCCAGCTGCGAAACGCAGCGCCGGACGTACGTCGAGCACAACTGCTCCGCGCGTCAAGGCCCTGTCAACCGCCTGCGCATTCAGTGCCACAGCCAACTCGGCAACTTCTCTTTCCGCCAGCCCCAGGTTGATCGCCTTGATCCTCTTGTAACCCTCCGGGACCGGCCGCGAAGTCTCTCGCACGAAGGATGCAAAGCCCGCAGCGTCCGGTTGCAGCATCGGCTGGTTGAGCAGCTTTTCCAGCCCGATCGTCGAGCTGGCCTTGCCACTCAGATTCACGCCGCCGCAGCTTGAACCACCGTAGTGGTTGGGATAGACCTCCACATGCTCAGGAAGCGCGAAGAGGCGCTGCTTGATCGAGCGGTAGAGGGTCGCCGCCCGCTCGACCTCATCCATCACATCGAGCGCTGCATCGCCCAGCAGGAGATCCGGCCGGCCGACGTCGCCGACCAGCAATGAGTCGCCCGTCAGAACGAACCAGGGTTCCACTCCCCGGCTGCGGTCTTCGACCAGATACGAGACATGCTCGGGTGTGTGGCCGGGAGTCCAGAGAACCTCGAGCTCCACCTTTCCGGCGCGCAGACGCTGACCATCTTTGAGAGGCGAAAACTGGTAACTGACGCGGCCAAGGGCCGATTCATGAAGGTGATGTGGAACACCGGCTTGAAGGGCCAGTTCGCGAGCGCACGAAATGTAATCGGCGTGGATATGGGTCTCCAGGACACCGATGAGGGTGACGCCGAGATCGGCGGCCTCGAGGAGATAGAAATCTGAGCCGAGATCAGCGATGGGGTCGACCACGAACCCTTGCTTGGCCGTTCCGCACGCCACCAAGTAGGAAGCCTGTCCGGCGGGTTCGTAGCGGAACTGCTTGAAGATCAATCCGTCTCTTCCCTCTTGCGGACGTAGAAGACCAGTGTTCCATCAGATTCTTGACCGGAGTGGAGCAGCTCGTGTCCGACGTCCTCAACCCAGGCTGGAAAGTCCGTCCTTGCCGCACGGTCACTGGCAATCACTTTCAGGACCTGACCCGGCTGCATGACCGCGAGCTCTCGGCTCGCCTTAACCACCGGCATCGGGCACATCAGCCCACGCGCATCCAACACTCGATCCTCGATGACCTTGCTCACATCATCCGCCCTCCTCAGATAAACAGGGTCACGTGCGCTCGACGCGCTTGCGACAAGAATGCCGCGGCCCCTCCGAACTCCACGCCTTCGATGAAATCCTCTTCCCGGTAGCCGAAGACCTCGAAGGTGAAGTCGCAGGCGATCAACTTGACCCGGAGCTCGCGCGCCAGGTCGAGGAGCTCGCGGATCGTGCTCACGTTGTGCTTCCGCATCCGCGACCGCATCATCAGGGTGGCCAGCGACGTCATGCCCGGAAGCCCGCTGATGATGTCCGGCATCGGCATCGGCATCGGCATGCCCGGATTGCCAACCGGTGTGATCTTGAGCTTCTTTTCGAAGTCCTTTCGGATGATGTTGAGGCCGTAGAAGGTGAAGAAAATTGATGCTTCCATGCCGCTGGCGGCCGCTGCGCAGGCGAGGTTCAGTGGCGGGTAAGCCCAATCGAGCGTTCCTTTGGAAGCGATGATGGCTAACTTCCTGGCGGCAGGATCGCGCTTCTGACTCCGCTCTAGCTCCTGCCGCACGATCTGACGAACCTCGTCCTCGGTGAGGCCGGCTCTGTCGGCTACCTGCGTCTGGTCGAGCACTTAAGACCTCCTCGCTCTTTACAGGAGCAGTGATGCGGGCTATTATGGGCCTCATTCTCAAATTGTCAAGCGATAAATTGAATAGTCGAAAGACCAGGGGGCCGGTCATCGCACTCGGGCTAATACCCAACCTGGGTCAATTCGCCCTTTTGGTCGGCGTCAACGGACTGGTGGGCGCACTTGTCGGCCAGGAACGCAGCTTGGTCCCCCTCCTTGGCTCACAGGTCTTCGGTATCCACTCAGCTACTTCAGGCCTTGCTTTCATCGGTGCTTTTGGACTGTCGAAGGCCTTCGCCAATCTGGCTGCCGGAGGAGCGGCCGATCGCTGGGGACGCAAGCCAGTCCTTGTGGCCGGGTGGCTTCTCGCGGTGCCGGTGCCGCTGATCCTGATGCTCGCTCCAGCCTGGAGCTGGGTGGTGGCCGCCAACCTCTTGCTCGGCGTGAGCCAGGGCCTGTGCTGGTCCTCGACCGTGATCATGAAAATCGACCTCGCAGGACCGAGGCGCCGGGGGCTGGCGGCGGGCCTCAACGAGTTTGCGGGCTATCTCGCCGTTGCCCTGTCGGCATCGGCTTCAGGCTTCCTCGCCGCACGCTATGGACTGCGGCCGCAACCCTTCTTCCTTGGCCTGGCCGTGGCCGGGCTCGGCTTTGGCCTAAGCGCGCTTGTCGTGCGCGAGACCCGCGCTCACGCGCAGCTCGAATCAAATGGTGGCGGGATCCTGCCCTTCAGAACGATCTGGCAGCTAGGCTCGTATCAGGATCGCCTGCTTGCTGCACTCAGCCGGACCGGACTGGTCAACAACGCCAACGATGCCCTGGCCTGGGGCCTGCTGCCCGTGCTCCTCCTGCAACACGGTCTGGATACCGCTAGGATCGGATTCATCGCCGGGCTCTATCCGGCTACGTGGGCTGTCGGCCAACTCGTGACTGGCCCCCTCTCCGACCTCTACGGGCGCCGTCCGCTGATTGCTGCAGGCATGTGGCTACAGGCGATCGCACTGCTCTGCTTTGTGATCGGCACGGGCTTTGCAGCCTGGTCGGGCGCGGCGATTCTGCTGGGTGTGGGCACCGCGCTTGTCTATCCAACGCTGCTGGCTGCGGTCGGCGATCACTCTGGTCCTGCATGGCGAGCGGGCGCAACCGGCGTCTACCGCTTCTGGCGCGATGCTGGGTACTTGGTTGGCGCTCTTGTGGCCGGCGTGACGGCTGACGTTGCCGGCATCCCGGCCGCTGTCGGAATCGTGGCCGCCGCAACCGCGCTCGCCGGGTTGGATTCCTGGATCAACCTCGCGGCTCACCAGCCGTCCACTCCTCGACTATTCAAGTGATAATTGGAATGCGATGCCGAACCAAACGGTGAAAGGCGAGTTGTTCGACCAGTTCGCTCGGATTGGTAAGGCGTTGGCGAGTGGACGCCGGATTGAGATGCTGGACATCCTCGCCAATGGCGAGCGGACAGTCGAGGCGCTCGCCGAACAGGTCCACCTCACCATCGCCAACACCAGCCAGCATCTACAGATCCTTCGCGACGCCGGGCTGGTCAGCGGCCGCCGCGAAGGGACCTTCATCCGTTACGGACTGGCCACTCAGCAGGTCTATGAGTTCTGGACGTCGCTGCGCTCTCTAGGCGCCAACCGGCTGGCGGACGTGGAGCGACTGGTAGAGGCTTACGTCGGGTCTCGCAATGGTCTCGAGCCGGTAAGTCGCAAGGAGCTACATAAACGGATGCGATCAGGTGAACAGTTGGTAGTCCTTGATGTGAGGCCAAAGGACGAGTTCGAGGCGGGACATTTGCTTGGGGCAGTTTCGATACCGCTTGCCGAGCTAGAGCGACGGCTTAGACAGGTGCCCAAGAATCGGGAGATAGTCGCGTACTGTCGAGGCCCCTACTGCGCTTTTGCCCCGGAAGCCGTCCGCGTGCTCAAGAAGCGCGGTTACAAAGCGCGCCAGTTGGAGGACGGGTTCCCCGAGTGGTCAGCGGCAGGGCTGCCGGTCGAGAGGAACGACAACGAGAACATGCAAGGCGCGCCACGGCGGCGGAACGGGTAACCAGCGCTCCACTGACGGGTGGTTCTGGACTAACACTCAGGGCGGAACACGGTGGCGTTTTTGGGCCCGCGATGATGGCGGTTGGGCTGCATTATCGATAGCTCCGTCGGACCCGTCTTCCAGCGGCTCGCTATCTCGGGGACGTCGTCGGCTCGGCCCTGGACTTAGTCCGCGTCTCAAGGCTTCCGTCGAGCCAACGTCACTAACAAGATAAGAAACGCCGCTAATGCGATGACGACCCAGAAGCGACTCACGTCGCCGAAAGCCTACGTCTGAGGGGCCGTCCCGTAAATGCGCGCGTTTTCGAGAGCGTGTGCTACATGCCTGCTACACCAACACAGTGGCGTTGTCACGATAACTCCGCTTACGTTGGCGACTGTGAATTCAAAAACTGGTCGGGGGCCGGGATTTGAACCCGGGGCCTCACGGCCCCGAAATTTGGGCGGTCTCGTCCACCAAACCGGTTTTCTTGGGTTTTGAGATCGATTCGTGGCGTCGAGCACCCAACTAGACCGCTTTCGAGCTGTTTCGAAGCCTCGGGTTAGCCCCATGAACTCCACCAACGATCGCACGATGCCGAAGCGCAGTTAGGGCTGTGCGCCCTCAAGAACGGACTTCAACTTATCGAGAAACCCATTGCCCATTGCGACCATTTGCCTGCGCAGCCGCCGCTTATCTGATCCCAGCACATCCTCCCAGGTCTGGATTACCGCTTCGCGCCATTCATATTGGCTCGACACTGACCTGATGAGCTGAGTACCGCTGACTTGCTGCCGCAGCGTGGTGGTCTCAGTCGAAGTGACTGAGCCTCCGGTCTTCAAGTCCCGCCAGCGGAGCATTTGACCTGGGCGGTAGTCATCTAGTCTGGTATCAGCCTGGAACGTTTGGCCACTGTCCGTGACAACTAGGCCCCGGTAGGTTGCCCCCGTCGTGCCGGGCTCGCCACTCAAAATACTCACGCTTCGCAGTTGAGGTCCCTGCCAGGTCACCGCATTGCGAGCGTCAGCAAGAAAAGCTGAGACGTCGGTGGGAGAACGATTGATGTCGATCGAGGTGCTGCTACGGAGATAGCGATTGCCGGGCCAAAGCATTCGCACGCAGAAAATGATCGCTATCCCGTAGATAGCGGAGGAGCGACTGGGTACTGCGTGGTTCAGCACGAGCCATGGAGTTGCGACAACCACGCCGCAAGCAACACAAACTATGCCGATAGCCATGACTAGGGCGGGTAGCTGCCGCGCTCTCGCCCGTGCGTTCAGGTCGTTCGC
>Ga0209580_10001062_pt1 | contig 13099 bp, 6 predicted proteins | sample Coa_R1_5_FD_187153 | JGI IMG/M metagenome (GOLD analysis project Ga0209580, IMG submission 187153) | Surface soil microbial communities from Centralia Pennsylvania, which are recovering from an underground coalmine fire - Coalmine... | ecosystem: Environmental > Terrestrial > Soil > Unclassified...
TGGGCATCACCAAAGAATCGGCCAGATGCGACTGTGGTCAGCACGGAGGAGCCAGGGATACTCATCGCCACTATTCGCGAGCACGTCGTCTAAGAGCCTCTAACAAAACCTCTTTCGACGTTGTTCATCGTATAGTTACTTGACACCGACGCGGTCCGTCATTCTTGTCAGAACATATCGGTTCGTTACAAAAACGGAACAGATTGTCTATTTCTGATTTGCACAGGATGAGATGTGCTTAAGGCGGCCTCTTCCTTCCGCTAAGATCTGAGATCTCCCGCCAGAAGCCTTAAAGAGCGTATTACATTGCTGTGATTTCCAGTAAGGTGAGCAATAACTTGTCCGGCTCTGTTTCATTTCCGTAACAACGTCTCACACTGAGAACAGAAGTTTGTAATATCTTGCGACGGTACTTGACACCAGCAGCAACTTATCTTAGTTTCGCACGCAATATTCGGCGAGCAGAGCTTGAGCATGTGCTCCACGTTCGGTTCTCCTCTCCCATACGTTCCATTACAAATTGTCGGCTACCAGGGCTACCGGTAGCGTGTCTGCGGTCAGTGCTCCGGCATTGAACCGGTGAGGTGTGTGCTTCAGCGCCGTGTGCGACGGTCAGGTCACTTTTGCGGGAAGGGCAGGTTAGAGACATGAGGTATTGGGAGCGTGTATTTGTTGCCAAACGTCGTTTCTGCTTTCCTATTGTTAATAAGTACTCCCGAAAAAGGCCCCGGGCACAGTCGCAGAGAGGCTTTGCTCATTTGTGTGTTGCCCTGGCATTCTTACTGGCCGGCTCAGCCGAATTCTCTTCGGCGCAAACGACATACCACCTCCATGACGATTCCAGTGGCATACAGCTCTTAACGACAGGTCCTGATACAGCAGCGGTCGGAATCTTGTCCCAGGACATCAAAAACTTGAGTCCTGGGGATTTCATTATTGCCCAGTTTCCTACGCCATCAGGAGTACCTGGAACTGCTGGTGTAATCCTGTCTGGATCTACAATCACTTTCAATTTGTGGATGAGTACGACTTCAACGAAGGTTTCGAGCTTCCCAGAAGCGAGGCTGTACGTCCATAGTAGCTCCTTTACGCAGCTTTGTTCGACAACGGGCACAACGGCTCTGACAACAACGCTGACGAAGTACTCACTGAGTTGTACTACCTCCACAAACTTTTCCCTCTCCACTTCGGACACCTTTCTTCTGTGGGTTGGCATTCATACTGCGACAAAGAGCACAAGTTCTTTGCAAGGGAAAGTAGAAGTTGAAGGCACGTTAAATGGCAATTTCGACTCTACGATCGTAGCACCCGCGATCATCCCGCCGCCGAGCATTTCGAGCCTTAGCTTGACATCGGGGACGCCGGGAACGGCGGTGACTATTACTGGCAGCAATTTCGGTAGTCCGCAAGGCTCCAGCACAGTGACTTTCGCCGGGACGACAGCCAATGTGACATCTTGGGCTGCTGGCAGCATTGGAGTAACAGTCCCTGCGGCAGTAACGGGTAATGTCGTGGTCACCGTCAATGGGCAGGCAAGCGATGGTGTTCCGTTCACAGTACCGGCACCGACGATAACCAGCGTTTCTCCGACTTCGGGAAGATACGGAACAGCGGTAACCATAGCAGGATCGAGTTTTGGAAGTAATCAAGCCGCAGGTTCGAGCACGGTAACCTTCGGGGGCACAGCAGCAACGCCAACCAGTTGGAGCGACGGCAGCATCGGCGTCCCCGTTCCCACCGGCGCTGCGGGTGGCGTGGTTGCGATCACGGTGAAAGTAGGGGCGCAGTCCACTTCAGCCAATTTCACGGTCATTCCACCGCCCAGCATCACGACCCTTTCTCCTAATTCAGGCCCGATCAATACGACCGTGACCGTCAGTGGTTCCGGGTTTGGATCGCCCCAAGGAAGCAGCACGATCACCTTCAACGGAATTGCCGCGACTCCTTTCAGTTGGGGTCCAGGGTCGATCATAGTTCCGGTTCCTGCGGGAACAACTACTGGTTCAGTGGTGGTAACCGTCGCGGGGCAAGGTAGCAGCGGGGTGACCTTCACCGTCACTGGTGGTCCGAGCATCAACACGAACGGACTCACTCCTAGCTCCGGTTCGGCAGGCACGACTGTTGCCATCGCCGGATCGAATTTTGGGAGCACGCAAGGGTCGAGCGTTGTGAAGTTCAACGGCCTTGCCGCCAAAATCAGCTCCTGGGGAACTGGGACGATTAACGCTATTGCCCCGACCGGCGTGACGACAGGCCCGGTCACCGTGACCGTGAGTGGCCAAACCAGCAACGGAGTCACTTTCACTGCCATAACGAACGGGACATTGTCGGGAACCGTCACGAACTCAAATAGTGTTGCGATCTTCGGGGCAACTATTCAGGCCCTGCAAAATGGCGTCTCAAAGGCTTCCGCAACAACTGCAAGCAACGGAACCTATTCGATTGCGAATCTGGCGGCGGGCAGGTACGACATTCAAGCGTCCGCCAGCACCTTTGGGACGGCACTGCAAAATGCTGTTTCGGTGACCGCAAACCAAACTACGACTCAGAATTTCACGCTTTCCACTCCAGGAAGCATCGGAGGAAAAGTGACGCAGTCAGACGGCGTGACTGCTATCTCGGGAGCTGCAGTCCAGGTTTTTGTGGGCAGCGCCGTGGCATCGAGCACAACGACGGATAGCGGCGGAAACTACTCGGTAGCGAACCTGAACGCTGGATCCTATCGAGCCCAGGCATCGTCCACAGGCTTTGTAACCAAAAGTCAGACAGTATCTGTCAGCGCTGGCTCGAATGCTACAGCGAATTTTTCGCTTCAGGCTCCTGGCACGGCGGCGATCCAGTACGACTATGACGAACTGGGAAGACTGGTCGGAGTAGTCGATGCAGCCGGCGATGCCGCCTCATACCAGTATGACTCGGTGGGAAACATTCTTTCGATCTCTCGGCCAGCCTCCAATCAAGTGTCAATCATTAGTTTCACGCCCAGGAGCGGCGGGGTCGGTACAACAGTGACAATCAACGGAATGGGCTTCAGCGCAACGTCATCACAGGACACAGTTCAATTCAACGGGACTACGGCAACAGTGATCAGTGCCACCACGACGCAAATAACTGCTAATGTGCCTAGCGGAGCCACAACGGGGCCCATTAAAGTTGTTGCTCCGAACGGGACGGCTACAAGCAGTGCAAACTTTACTGTAGGCGCGGCGAACGGACTCCCCACCATTACGAGCTTTACTCCGAACATGGGTACAGTGGGGACGGCGGTCTCGATCACAGGAACAAACTTTGACAGCTCGATTGCAAACAACCGGCTCTTGTTCAACATAGCCTCGGCTGTAACAAGTTCCCTAACTCCGCCCACACAACTGGGGACCTCGATCCCTTCTACACCTCCAATTACTGACTTCAATACGCCTCCAAATATTCCGCCTGCCACATCGGGGCGAATTTCGCTTTCAACCCCCGCTGGGAAAACGAGCAGTTCACAGGATTTCTATATTCCTTTCAACGCACATAGTGTAAGCGACATTGGATGGACTGGGCGCTTTTCGCTGGGTGGGTCACAAACCACTTCAATCCCGGCTGGAAAAGTAGGCCTGCTTTTATTCGATGGTACTTGGGGCCAAGGTTTAACGATCCAGCTGAGCGGTTCGAGCATAAGCAACTGCACCCTGTATGTGTTCGCGCCAGATGGAACTAAACTCGGCATCAACAACTCCAATATTCTTTCTGATTGTACGAGCGCTACTACGGGCCCGCTCGCAATAAGCACTTTGCCCCTGAATGGCACTTACACCATCGGCATCGAGAATGGATCGACTACCGCTGGTAATCTTACGATCGGAACGATCTCCGACGCACAAGGCTCTATAAGCATTGATGGCCCTCAGGTAGCAATCAGCACAACAGTTCCAAATCAAGATGCGCGATTGGTTTTCAGTGCGATTGCCGGCCAGAGAATCGGTGTTTTTGTAACTAACGTCACAAATCCTTCGGCAAGTGTTCAGCTAATCAATCCAAGTGGTGCTGTACAGGGAATCGGCGTCGCCATTGGCAGTAGCCCGACAGGCCAAACCTTTTTTATGGACACCCAGACACTTGCGAAGACAGGCACTTACCAGCTCTGGGTAGAACACAGCGGTAGCAGTGTCGGTAGTGAAACACTTCAGATTAAGACTGTTCCGCTGGATGTCACTGCAACATTGGCGGTGCCAGCAGCTGGCGCGACCGGGCCGACTACCACGGTGGCCACTCCGAGCTCAGGGCAAAATGCATATCTCACGTTCAGCGGGACTGCAGGTCAGCAGTTGGGCTTTAACATTTCGAATGCGTCTTATTCCAGCCCCGGATGTTTCTGGTTCATGGACAATCCGAGTGGATCCCAGGTTACAAGTGGGCAGTGCACTTCATCCTTCGTGGACCCACAGACAGTGCGCACGCTTACATTGTCAGGTACATACACGATATTTATCAACCCCCAAGGAGCATCGACCGGAAGCTCCACATGGTCGATCAACAATGATGCCGATGTTACGGGAACAATCGCAATCGACGGTTCCGCCGTGACCACCGGCACAACTGTTGCAGGGCAGGACGCGAGGGTGAGCTTTTCTGCCACTGGTCAGCGGATCGTCGTTTATGTGACAAATGTGAGCAATCCTGGCGCGAACATAAATCTCCTGACCCCAAGCGGCTCCAATCAGGGTCCAGGAGTGTTCATCAACAACACTCCCACGGGGCAAACATTCTTTATGGATACGCAATCTCTCGGGACAGGCACATATCAACTGTGGGTGCAACATAGCTCGACAAATATCGGCAACGAAACCTTGCAAATCAGCAGCGTACCAGCAGACGTGAGCGGAAGTGTGACAATTAATGGACAAGCATTCTCCTTCACCACAGTTGCGGGGCAGAACGCAAACATAACGTTCAGCAACCCGCAAAGCCAATCGACTACTGTCCAATGGACGGCTGGCACATATCCCAGCAGTCCCGGTTGTTTCATGTTCGTAACTGGTCCGAGTCCGTCTACTTCCCAAGTTGGCAGCGCGAATTGCACGGGAGCAACCGGTTCTCTAAGCCTCAGCAACCTTGCGACTGGTACTTACAACATCCTGGTGAATCCGACGGGTGCAAGCACGGGTGGAATGACCCTAACCGTAACAAGTCCGTAGAACCGGGGAGAAGACATGAAACGATACAAAAATGTTGGCACAGCTTATGCAGCTCTGGTTCTACTCGCGCTAGCCACGTGTGTCGTAAGTTCGCCGCTTCTGGCGCAGAGCACGGTTGCTGGTTCCGGAGCGAGTCGAACATTGCTTCCAGATGGGCGTGTGCTAATCACGGGTGGTCAGGCGGCCGACGGGAGTCTTCTCCGCGAAGCTTTCATCCTGAATCCTGTGACCGGAGCTTCTGTTCCTCTCACTGCAACTTTGAACATCGCTCGTTCCTGGCACACGGCGACCGTGCTACCCGACGGGACTGTCCTAATCTTGGGGGGAATTGGAAATGACGGAAAGGTAGTCACCCAGGCGGAAATATTTGATCCCCCTTCTCAAACTTTCCAACTCGTCACGTCTTCACCAACAGCTCGTGCATTTCATTCCGCCACGGTTTTAACGGACGGGCAGATCTTCGTTGCTGGAGGAGTCTCGACAGCAGGTGCGACGCTCAATACCGTGGAGCTGTGGAACCCGCGTACTAATACATCCTCCACACCGTCAATTACGCTAACCAGTCCTCGACGTAGCCACACAGCAACACTGTTGGCTGATGGTCGAGTGCTCCTTCAAGGTGGAAAAGATCAAAATTCCAGGATTCTGAATGCTGCTGACGTTTTCGACCCGACTTCTCAAACCGTGTCCCCATTCGAAGGACAACCAGCGGCAGCCGAGACTGGCCTGACCGAGACCCGTGCCACTTCGCCAGAAGATGGTGCTGTTGACGTGCCCCTAGACGCACTCATCGCACTTCGCTTCTCCGAACCTCTCGCAATTCAAACCATCAATTCGCAGAATGCCACACTGATTGGGCCCGAGGGAGCGGTCCAGGCGAAGATCGTTGGTGCCGAAAACGGGATGCTTGCTTTTATCACTCCCGCAGGAAGTCTGCTTCCTGGCACGGCGTATTCAGTTTCGTTTTCGGGAGCGGTCGATCTGAATAGCCAGACAGTTGCGCCGAAGAACTTCACATTCACGACGGCTGGCGAGCCGGACAGCGGTGATGATGGATGGACTCCGAACGGCGACTGGATGACGCACCGCGGACCGTCGAAGTGGCAGTCGCTTCCACCTCTGAAGGCACCTCCAGGAGTCACAGCGCTCGCTGGACAAGTCCTGAAGCTCAATGGAGATCCACTGGCGCACGTGACCTTGTCGATTGACAACAATCGCACAACAACCGACGGCACTGGCCGGTTTCTGTTGCGGGACCTCGCCGCTGGGCACCACTCGATGCTCATCATCGGAAGTTCTGCGAACTCCGCTCTACGCCAATACGGAATTTACGAAGTGGGGGTTGATATCAAAGCGGGTATCACCAACGTTCTCACGTACACGATTTGGCAGACGCCGCTGGATACCGCCCACACGACAACGATCGCCTCTCCGACACTGTCCGAGATGGTGCTCAGGTCGCCTCTTTTACCGGGACTCGAACTTCACATTCCGGCCGGCACTGTAATCACTGGATATGACGGAAAAGTCGTCACCCAAATCAATATCACACCTATTCCTCTTGACCGGCCACCCTTCCCATTGCCGAAAGTACAGGTGCCGATCTACTTCACTATTCAGCCGGGTTCATCATACCTTTCAGTAAATAACCCCAGCGGGCCAAAAGGAGCGCGGCTGTTCTATCCAAACAGCTTCCACTACCCTCCGGGAACGGTTTATTCGTTCTGGAACTACGATCCCGACAAGAAGGGCTGGTTTATCTACGGGCAGGGAAAGGTGTCGGCTGATGGTTCGCAGGTCATCCCGAATCCAGGCGTCGTCATTTACGAATTCACCGGCGCAATGGTTGCAAACGGCTCAATTGCGCCTCCCCATGACACACGCAACGGCCGCCAAGATCCTGTTGATTTGGGAAGCGGGCTGTTTGTCTATAACAAAACGGATTTGGCGGTGAACGACATTTTTCCCCTCGTGGTCACTCGGACTTACCGCCAGAACGACCCATTGCCCAGAGCCTTCGGCATTGGCACAAATTTCAATTACAACATCTACATGGTAGGAGCGAATGCATCAAGTCCTAACGGATTCACGTATCAGGAGCTGATCTTACCGGACGGTTATCGAGTCCATTTCGACCGAACTTCACCTTGTCTAGGCGCTCAAGGTGAACCTCCTACCTTCTGCAACTGGGACAATGCGGTTTATAAAGTCACGACTGGGCCGCCGGACTTTCAGGGAGCTGTTCTGGCCTACAACGACGCAAATCACGCAGACTGGCCCGATCGCGTCTGGAAGCTTACTAAGAAAGACGGAACGCTGTTGACCTTTCCAGAGTCAGGAGGGTCGAACGATTATAGAAATTCTTCGATCTCATCTCTGACCGACCGCTACGGAAACTCGTTATTATTTACGCGAACAAGGATCTGCTGCCGTACACAGGATCAATCAACCTACACCGGCGATCTGCTTCAGGTCACTTCTTCAACCGGCCGTTTCATTCAGTTCAGCTACGATTCGAACAGCCACGTTACCCAGATCAAGGACAATGTCGGCCGCACCGTTGGCTATTCTTACGATAGCCAAGGACGCCTCACGCAGGTGACCGACGCCAATGGCGGGATTTGGAATTACACCTACGACAGTAATAACAACATGCTTACGATCCAGGACCCGCGGGGGATCTTTTATCTGTCGAATCAATACGATGCGAACAACCGAGTGATCCAGCAAACCGGACCAGACAACAGGAACTCGTTGTTCAGCTATACCACCGATCAGAATGGCAATGTCACCCAATCCAGCGTCACCGATCCACGAGGCATCGTCGAGAATTTAAGCTTTGATTCGGGCGGTTTCCTACTCAGCGATACCTTTGCGGTTGGTAAGCCGGAGCAACAGACGTTCACTTACACGCGAGATCCGGTTACGGAACTGATCACCAGCGTTGTCGACCCGCTCAATCGGGAAACCGATTATGGCTACGACAGTAATGGCAACATGACCAGTATCACGCGCCTGGCGAAAACCTCTAACGCGGTGACAACCTCATTTACCTACGATCCCGTTTTCAATCAGGTGACCACCATCACCGATCCTCTAAGCCATGTCACCACTTTCAAGTATGACGCGGCCGGTGGACTGGTAAGCATTACAGACCCTCTGAGCCACCAGACTTCCTTTACCGTCAACTCCGTTGGCCAAGTTGCAACGGTGACTGATGCTATGGGAAATACGACGCAGTTCACATATTCAGGCGCGGACCTCACAGCGATTACCGATCCGTTGTTGAATACGACAAACCGATTCCTCGACGACGTAGGACGGCTTGTGGGAGTCACGAATGCGCTGGGTAGAACCACCCACTACGTGTACAACCCGCTGAACGAGATCACACAGATCACCGATCCTCTGCAGGGCATCACCTCATTCAACTACGACCTGAATGGCAATCTCCTGACCTTGCAGGACCCAAACCAGAATACGACGACGTACACCTATAACGATCACGATCTGGTCGCAACCCGCACCGATCCGCTGCAACGGACGGAAAGCTACACTTACGACGCAAACGAGAATCTAGCCTCGTTCGCCGACCGCAAAGGGCAGGTGACCACCTACCAGTACGACAACCTGAATCGGTTGAATTTTGTGGGCTTCGGCACGCAAGGAACTAATTACGCCAGCACGATTTCTTACCAGTACGATGCCGGCAACCGGATGACGCAGGCGACGGATTCGATTTCCGGGATTATCACCCGCGGCTACGATGGCCTGGATCGCCTAACCAGCGAGACGACACCTCAAGGCAGCATCGGCTACACTTACGACAATGCGAGCCGTCGTGCGACGATGCAAGTGGCGGGTCAGACGCAGGTGGGCTACACCTTTGATAATGCCAACCGATTGACGCAAATTGCCCAAGGGACGAGCACCGTTGGATTCACGTATGACAATGCTAATCGGCGCTCCACGCTGACGCTGCCGAATGGAATTGTTGCAACGTATTCCTACGACAACGATTCTCATCTCGCCGGCATTTCTTATACGCTGAACTCAAATTCGGTGGGCGTGCTGAATTATGGCTACGATGCATTAGGAATGAGGAATTCGGTTTCGGGTTCGATGGCGCGCACGGGGTTGCCGCAGCCGGTGCCGTCTGCCAGTTACGATGGCGGCAACGAACTCTTCGCCTGGAATGAAACAGCGCTCAGCTACGACGCGAACGGGAATATGTTGAGCGATGGGACGCATAATTATGCCTATGATGCAAGGAACCATCTCTCCACGATTGATTCTGGGAGTACTGGCAGCTTTGTGTACGACCCCGCGGGCCGGCGTGCGACTAAAGTAATCTCCGGCACTTCGACTGGCTTCCTGTATGATCTGGCGAATCCCGTGCAGGAACTTTCTGGAACAACACCCACAGCCAACCTGCTCACCGGCGGGCTGGACGAATATTTGACCCGCACGGATGCGACCGGTACGGCGGATTTCCTGAGTGATGCATTGGGCAGCACGACTGCGTTAGCCGACCCAACAGGGACCCTTCAGACGCAATATACGTTTGATCCATTTGGGAACACCACCCAATCCGGCAACTCCAGCACAAACGGCTTTGCTTACACCGGTCGCGAGAACGATGGGACTGGACTGTACTACTATCGCGCCAGATATTACAGCCCCATCCTTGATCGGTTTATTTCAGAAGATCCGGCTGGCTTTTCCGGGAGCGGAGTCAATTTCTATGCATATTCCAACGATAATCCAGTAAATAATACCGACCCTTCCGGACTTTGCTCCGATCCAGGCGGTACTGGAACGCGCTATTGCATTGAGGCGTACATTTCTGATGATACGGCAAACGCTGTCATCCCTACTCCTATCGGGCCGGTCGTCGTCCCGTTCAGCGGTGATGATCGAGGACCTGATCCGGACGGTGGCACCTACAGGTTTCACCAAGACTTCGGGTCACTAGGCGCACACTGCAAGCCCGGCGTCTCAAACTTATTACGCGTTTTCCCTCAGAGAGCCCCAGTGAGTCAGTGTGACATCACCCCTATGGCCGGGCGAAAAGGAAAGAGGAAGTTCAGAGCCCAGGCGAGCGGAGGGGATGGATGGTTTTTTGGTCTAGCTCCAAATGCTGCTTATGATCTCACTATAGAAGAAACCGACAACGGCGTTACAGTAAATGGTTCTGCAACTCTCTATCCGTCCCTAGAAGTCTGGCAATACTCCGACAATGGAGGTCCACAGTTGGTGTATTCGAATCAGTCGAGCTTGGGGCCCTATCTTGGACCTCCAAGTCTGATTCTACCGAAAGTTGGCCTGCCTTGAGGAAGGATTCTGGCTACGCGTTTCTGGATTTAAAGGGTACGTTCCATGAATAGACGAACTGGTCTCCTCATTGCCGGTTGTGTGGTCGGTCTGTGTCTAATTATTGTGCTATTGGGTTTTTTTTCGGTCCGCTTTATGCGGGAAAGAGGCCTGGTATATGAGATCCCTGGTGGATACAAGGGGTGGATCTTCGTCCAGTTCGGAGATGCTTCCTGCCCGCCGCTTCAACGAAAAGGTGAAGTTCGCGTGGTGCAAATCCCGTCCACCGGACGCGTATGTACCTCCAGCGTGATCCCCGTGGGAACAGGTTACGCTCAATTCGAGTATGTCTATCCGGATGGCAAACGCACTAACTTGCCGTGGAGTACCAGCAGTGGTGGCGACGCTCTCGTGCGAATGCTTACATATGACCCGCAAGACAAATCAGAAATCGATTTCGTAGGGAACAAAGAAGAGTTCATGCATGCAGGGCCTCCGCCGTATCCCTGGCGTCGTGGAACAAGCTCCGGCAAATAGGTGTGCTGTGCCGGGTGCCCCACTTCTCCCTTCTCTTGGGAGAAGTGGGAAGATTACCACATGATACTAAGGTAATCTCCGGCCATGGCAACGTACTTCTTCATGATACTAACCTGCTCCTCTGAATTTGCAAAAAGCCGAGTATGATTTTGCTACTCTGTGAGCTGGTGACTGACTAAGTTGTTTGGACAACTACCGCCTGGAACGCGCCACCGGACTGACCTGTGAACACGACCCCTGCCCCACAAATGGAGAGGAACTGTCCAGCCGTACAACCACTTTAGTTCTTAGTCCTGCGAGAGATCTCTCACTAAACTAGCAGAATGCGAACGCGTCTGTGCTCTGACTGTTCTGTCATTCCTTATTGCCTCTGTGTCTGCAATTGCTCAAGTGCAGCAACCGGACGACATTTTCAAACAAACGCATGACAATATTTCCGCTGCTGATCCTTTCGACGTTGGCACCGGAATCTACTATCGCGAATACGAAGACTTGTTCGTGAAAGACACGATTCCCATCGACTTTGTGCGGACGCAGCGCAACATGGATCCCCAATCGCGCTCTTTCGGAATTGGTGGCAGCACGTCTTACGACATGTTCATTATTGGAGACGTAAACAAATTCTCCTGGGTGGCACTGGTGCTTGCCGATGGCGGTCAAGAGCGCTATGCTCGGCTTTCTCCAGGAACCGGGTTCGCCGATGGGGTATTTTAAAATAAGACCACTCTTGACCGGTTCTATGGTTCGCGCATTGCATGGAACCAGCACGGCGGCTGGAAAGTGAGCCTGCACGACGGCACTGAACTCACAATCCAAGGCTGCCGGCCAACTTCAAAGCCCGGACAGTGTGCCGTCACGGAGATCAGGAACCCAAAAGGGGACCAGCTCACGGTTACACGGGACCGCGACGGAAATATCCTGCGAATCACTTCTCCGCATGGCCACACGGTCCTGAAAAACGATCTGCAAGGCCGGATCACCAGAGCGCAAGATGACGCCGGACACTGGGTTAGCTATGAGTACGACGAAAGCGGCTCACTGAAGAAGGCGACCAACTGGCGCGGGACCACGCAACGGTTCCGATACGACGATCGTTTCAACATGCTTTCTGTAAATGAACGAACCCCCAGTACACCGACCCGTGCGGCCTGCGGCGTTAGAGTAACAAATCGCTTTGACGAGAAGAACCGTTTCGCCGGGCAGAAGGTGAGCACGGGCGAGTTCGCTTCGGTGAAGTACACGACGACGGCGAGCGGCGACATACGCGAAGTCGGAATTCAGTCTCAGGATGGTTTCGAACATCTAATTTTTCAACGACGCAGGATACTCTGTTCGCGAGGACTTCAGTCGCGGCAAGAGGACCGTCTGGAGTCTACGCCGCGTGCGAGATGCACAAACCAACGCAGTACTTGACGTCCGCTTGCAATGTCGTAGGGGAGAAACTCAGGTGCCAGTGAAGCTGGATGGATTCTTGGAGAAGAGCCAGTTGTACATCCCATATTTCTCCCATTATTGCGCGCAAATTGACAGCAAGCACAAATCCGAACCAAAGAATGTCTCGCAGGAGCTGACGCCTGGGCCGGGCGAGAACCGCTAGGCGGGCCGAATGTGTTTGTTCTTCCTCACGTTGTCGCTTCAGATAATCTTAAGAAAGTCGAACCCGTGGGCGAGAGCCCGATAGCAGCCTAGCCAAAGCACGTTTCAACGCAATGGAGAGGCTAGCGGAACTTTGGACAAGAATTGGGTTTTGTTAGAGGCTCTAAGAACGCCAGCCCGCCCCTTAAACAGCAATCCGTTAACGATCCTCTCGTGACTAGGCAATCGCCAGATCACCGCTACCGTCATCCGCCTCCGAGCCTTGTGGCAACTTGCCGTCTGCAATCAGCGCGTCGAATGCCGCTCTTTCTTTCTTGCTTTCGTGCACAGGAAGAAGCTCTACATAGCTTGGCGGAAACACGAAATTGTGCACAAAGTCCTAGCGATCCTTATTGAGGCGATGACCGACAACCACATGGCGGTAGCGCTTGCAGAACTCAGCAAAATCGTCGGCATAAATGATTTCTTTTTTT
>Ga0209580_10001063_pt1 | contig 13092 bp, 10 predicted proteins | sample Coa_R1_5_FD_187153 | JGI IMG/M metagenome (GOLD analysis project Ga0209580, IMG submission 187153) | Surface soil microbial communities from Centralia Pennsylvania, which are recovering from an underground coalmine fire - Coalmine... | ecosystem: Environmental > Terrestrial > Soil >...
CCGAAATGTTGGAGGGCAAGCGCTGCGGTCAGTCCGCCGATGCCGCCCCCCACGATGGATATTCGTGAGATTTCCATGGCCCCATCCAATTGACACGCGCTGAAGCTGACCGTGCTGACGCGTGTCGATATTGGTGAAAATGCCTAGTGTAAGCCAAGATTTCCATTTTGACCGCTCAGACGAGTAACCTTATACACCCACACTGCACGTGTTCGCTGGCCTTGAAACGGTACAGGTCTGCAGTTCGAGTCCTCACGGGCCTACCATATCACTTCGATGGACTTAACCACGTTTTCGTCACGCTGTTTTTAGCATTTCCTTATAGCTCTCCGTACCGTTGGAACTTTCGATCTCGTGGTGGATCGCTTTAGAATCGTGCTCAGCAGGAGTGCGACGAACGGAAGATTTGTGTTCGGTTACCTCTCAATGATTCATTTTAAAGGACCCGGCTGCAAGTGACTGAATCTGTGCATCAATCAAGAGCAAGATTCCATCCTGGACGGAGCGGTCCTCGACAATTGGTCCAGGGGCCCATGGACGAATGGCGTGCAAGTTGACCGCATGGAGGATATGGAGAATCTGGTAGTCCAGACCTGGGACAGTCTCCATGAGATCACGATCATCGAGGGCCGAAGGGGTGAAATTCTGGATCGGGGCGGCCAATTCTTTCCTCAGCTAACTCCTGGCCGTTTAGCTGGAGCTACCCTCGTAGGCAGTTCCTGCAAAATACGCGGAATTTACGCAGGCTTTCGAATGGAGATCAACGCCAATGGCCATTGGACGGTGACCGCTCCCGTAAATTCCATCGGAGTTCTCGCCTGAATTTGAAAGGAAGTCCGCAATTGAGTTGTCTCGCTGATACGTATCAATATGGGTGAATCCAGCCCACGGTCCGCTGCGCTCGGACACCAGTTTCGTAGAACTGATTGCCGCATGAAACATGGCCCAATAGCCCGCTTCAATTCAATCCGCAGAAGCCCTCTTCGCCATGGCACGCAACGCGTCCTCTTCGGTTTCGGAAACCTCGAAGACGGTGTAGAGTTTGGTGATCTGCAGCAATTCGCGGGATCTCGATCCTAAATTGCAAAGGCGCAGCGACGCTCCGCCCGATTTCGCGCTCGAATAGGCGGTGACGAGCGCGCCAAGGCCGGAGCTGTCTATCTGCGTGACATTACTCAGGTTCAGCAAAATGTTCTTCTTGCCCTCACCGAGTAGGCTCTTCACTTTTTCGCGCAACGCGCTGGTTTCCTCTCCGAGCACGATGCGCCCGTCCAGACCGAGTACGGCAACACCATCTATCTCTCGATTCGTTATTTTTAAGGCCACGTGTGTTTCCTCCACGTCGGAAAGCGATTACGGCAGCAACTCGGGCGGGCCCAACAACGAAATTCCAGCCGGGCATTCTCGTTTCAGGATCCGGCTGGCCGGGGAGTATACACCCGTTTTCCTCTTACAGGTTCGTCAAGTTCAGTGCGCGGCAGTCTGCGCGGCGGCTCGGTAACGGACAAGGAGGACAGTGATGTCGTCAGTCTGGCTGGCGCCTGGTGTGAAACTCTCAACGTTTAGCGAGGCTGACGAACGGATTTTCTAAAAAGGTAGTAAATCTCTATTATCCCATTGCGCCCCATTACATGCGGTACAACTTCGGGCGGTCCACAAGACCTTGCGCGTCACACCAGCTATGGAAACGGGGATTACAGACCACGTTTGGACCATCGACGAAATCTTGCGGCTGTCAAACTGATGCACTACCCAGCGCTTGCAATAGGGCGGCAACCTGCGTAGAGTGTGTTCACTTGAGCGTAAGGGTACGTGCTTTCCGCATGTTGAAAAGCCATTTAATTCGTTCACAGGCAATATACCTTGTCCTACTGCTGCGTGTGAGTTTGGTCGCTACGGCGTCTCCGGCCCAACGCGTTGTCGCCATAGGGGACGTTCACGGCGATCTCGCGAACTTTGAAGCCATTCTCCAAACGACAGGTCTGATGAGCCCTGGCCACCAATGGATCGGTCGTGGCGTTGTGCTGATACAAACAGGCGATGTCGTGGACCGCGGTCCGAAATCTCGCCAATGTCTGGACTTGCTGATGGCGCTGGAGCGCCAGGCCGATAAGCAACAAGGAAAAGTCATCGCTCTGCTGGGAAACCACGAGGTGATGGCGATGACCGGTGACCTGCGCTACGTTTCTGCTGAAGACTACCAGGGCTTTAGCACCGATAAATCGGAGAAGGTACGCGAGCGGGCCTATCAGGATTATCTGGAATTCAAGTCTTCGCGAAGCGAGCGCGTGCGAGCTGAATCCGCTGCCGACGCAAAGTCGCGGGAAAGCTGGATGATGGAGCACCCGCTCGGCTATTTCGAGCGCCGCGACGCTTTCGGTCCGCAAGGGGTTTATGGACGCTGGCTGCGTGAACACGATGCGGTGGTTCGGCTTAAGGAAGGAGTGTTTGTGCACGGAGGCCTGAGTCCAAATATTTCCTTTCGTGCCATTCGCGAACTGAATCAGCAGATCCGCTCGGATATCGCCGCCTTCGATGCCCTTTGGGAGTCGCTATCTAAAAAGAAGATCATTTGGCGATACATGACCATCGAGGAAGCCATTCTCCAAGCAGAAAGCGAGTGGGCCGCCATCCAGGCGCAGACGCAAGTAGATGCCGCACTCAAGGAGGAGCTCCAGAAATTCCTGACGTTCCTCACATGGTCCATCAATTCTCCAGATAGCCCGCTGTGGTATCGCGGGCTGGCTCTGGACTCAGAGCAAACGCTCGCACCAGACGTAGAGGCGATGTTAACGCGCCTAAATATCGGTTACCTGGTCATCGCTCATACCCCGCAACCCGATGGCCGCATACACCCGCGCTTTGGCGATCACGTCTTTTTGATCGATACGGGCATGCTCCAGGCGGTTTTCGGCGGCAGGGCATCGGCGCTGGAAATCAATGACGGACGCTTCACGGCGTATTACGTCAATGAAAAATCGCAAGAGTTGCCGGCGCCCACGAAAATCGCAAATTCCTCTCTAGTCCCGAACAAGGCGCTCAACGGGCCGCATCCATGATGCCCTACCTCGAGAAGGCGCTAAATGTGCGCCGGCAAGAGTTCAGACCTGCGTCGCTCCTCTTCCTTTACCTGTTCCTCGCCATCGGCGTCTACATCATGGGACAGACGGTAGGCGATGCGCTCTTCTTGAGCGCCTTTCCTACCTATCTGCCGCAAGTGATCATCGCCACTGCCATTGTGGTTGGCATTTTCACCTCGACCTACATACGGCTGTCTAACCGCCTGCGGCTGGAACGATTGATTATCGGTTCGCTCCTGTTTTTCGCGCTGGGTTTCGCGTTCTTCTGGTCGGTAACACGGTTTAGCGGACGGTGGGCATATCCCTTTATCTACATTTGGGTTTACATGGTAGGTGCACTCGTCCCGGCCATGGGTTGGACGCTGGCCAATTGCTGCCTGACAACACGGGAAGCCAGGCGGATATTCGGCTTTATCGGAGCGGGTGCAATTTTGGGCGCGCCATGTGCCGGCTTTTTGACAGCAGAGCTGACCCACCGCGGCGCGGTGAAGCCAGAGACGCTCCTCCTGGTGATGTCCACCGGGTTGATAGTATGCGCGCTATCGGTCAATCTGATGTTCCGCCAAGGGCTCCAGCGGCTGACCGGTTTCAACCAAGCTCCAGCCACAGTGACAGGCATGCCGAGGAATCTCCGTCAAGTGTGGGCCTACATCCGAGGTTCGCGATATTTGCTGCTGATAACCGCGCTGATATTGGTGGGTTGCGCCAGCACGACTGTCATCGGCTACCAGTTCAAGCTCATCGCCTATAAGAGCTTTAACGGGGATAAAGTGGCGCTGGCTGCCTTCTTTGGCCGCTTCAATGGCTACATCGGACTGGGCTCCTTCATCCTGCAGATGCTGCTCACGGGAAGGCTGCTGCGCTACTTTGGCATCCGGGTCACACTGTTCGTGATGCCCACGGTATTTCTGGGTGGCAGCGTGGGATTATTGCTGGCGCCCGCGCTCCTGAGCGCGAGTGTACTGAAGGGCAGCCAAGGGCTGCTGCGCTATTCCCTCGACAAATCCACTACCGAACTGCTGTACCTGCCCGTGGCGCCTCCAGCCATGAAAAGTCAGATCAAGGCGTTTATTGACGGCTTTGTTTGGCGCATGGCGGATGGGCTCGCCGGCATCACTCTTTTCGTGTTTGGAAACCGGATGAAGTTCAATCCCGGACGTATCAGCCTGGTGAACTTCGTTTTTCTGTCTGGCTGGATTGTGATCGCCTACGCGGTCAGACGGGAGTACATGGCGGTGTTGCGGGGCGCGATTGAGCAGCGCACGTTAGATCCGGAGCGAACCGCTGCCGGAGTGCTGGATGCCACGAGTGCCGAAGTGCTCGCGCATTCGCTCGAACGGCGCGGTGAACAACAGGTGCTCTACGGGCTCAGCTTGTTCGAGGTAGGGCGCCAACCTGTATGGCATCCCGCCCTTTGCAGTTTGCTAGAGCATCCATCGGCTGTCGTACGGCAACGAGCGTTGCATCTTCTCGTTGATGCCGGACACCAGCGGATTACGCCGCAGGTAGAGAAAATGTTGGGAGATGAAGCAGTAGAGGTTCGTGCCGAGGCGCTGCGATATTTGGTCATCCATATGCACAAAGATCCGCTCGAGTTGCTACAAACTCCGATGGAGGTTCCGGCGCATTGCCTGCAATCCGCGATCGTCATCCACTTGGCGCGCTCGGGCGAGTCCGATTACCTCCCTGCGGCCCGCCACATCCTGCACGCCATGCTCGCCGTGGATGGCCCAGAGGGTTTCGCCTCTCGACTGGAGGCGGCCAGAGCCCTGGGCGCCATCCCGGCGCCCTCGGAATTGCATGCAGAATTATTCAAGTTACTGCGCGACCAAAATCCTGAGGTCGTCGAGCAGGCGCTTCTAAGCGCGGGCAGAATTCGCGCTGGAGAATTTCTGCCCCTGGTCATGGAAAAACTAGCAGAGCCACGTCTGCTGCCGGCGGCGCTGACCGCGCTGGCCGATTATGGCGATGGAGCCGTGGGCGCGCTACAGGACAGACTGAACGACAACGCCACTCTCACAACTGTGCGCAAGCGAATCCCCCAAGCGCTGGCCCGCAGTGGCACTGCGAGTTCCGCCTTCGCCCTCGCTGACAGCTTGATTCAAAGCGATCCTGAGATTCGCTACGAAATAATCAAGGCGCTCAACAAGCTCCGCGCGCGGGATCCGGCCGTAATGCCTGCGGACATCGATATAGCGAATATGTTCAACTACGAACTGATAGGCTATTACCGTTCCTTTCAAATTCTGGCTGCTTTGCATATGGCGTCCGGAAAGCCGCAGTCGTCTCCCCAAACCGAACCCTTAATCGTCAAAGCCGTGCGGGAACGAATGGAGCAGGAGTTCGAGCGCGTATTTCGCATTTTAGGGCTTCTGCATCCCCCGCGCGACATCCACAATGCCTACCTGGGTCTGATTTCGCTCCGGCCACAACTCCAGGCAAACGCCATGGAAGTACTCGAACATCTTCTCGCGCCGGATCTATATCGGCGTTTGACCTGCGGAGTCGATCCTGATAGCACTACGGCGGAGAGGCTGGCTTTTGCTCGTCGCCTGTGCCATACCAGCATCGATTCGCAGGCCGAAGCACTGCGCACGCTCCTCCAGTCCGGAGACCGTTGGCTATATGCATGCGCCCTGTACGCTGCGGGCCGTGCTCGACTGGCCGAGCTTGACAACGATGTGCGCCAATTGATATACGAAGACCCACTACTTGAAGAAACCCGGAACTGGGCGAGTGCACGGCTCGCGGCGGTGGAGACTGCCGAAGGAACGGGGATGCTCACAGTTCTCGAAAAGGTCGATCTCTTACGCAGGGCCTCCATCTTTCAAGAAATCCCCACGCCGAGCCTAGTTCGCATCGCGGCTATTGCCAATGAGTTGAGCTGGGCTTCGCATCAGACGGTCTACCAAGAAGGCCATCCAGCCGACTCCATCTTTTTTCTGCTCGAGGGAGAGGTGCAGCTCCTGCGCTCTGGGAAGGCGGTCGAGCGTCGTGGGGATAGCGAATTGATAGGAATTTTGGCGGCCTTGACGGGTGGAACTCACACAGAAACGGCCGCAGCTTCACAATCAACCCGCGCCTTAGAGATTGACAGGGAGGATCTCTTCGACGCCTTGGCCGAGGACTTCAACGTGACTCGTGGCATCGTCAAAGCACTAGCAGGCATGGTAAACGGGGGAGCCTAGTGTCACTTAGCCCGGCTCATTCAAACGAAAGGAGCAAGGACATGCTTCACCGGGGCACTTTCTTTCTACTCGCTGGAACACTGTGTCTGGCTGCTGTCTGCATTGCGCAAGAGACTGCCCAAGTCAGCCCAGGCAAAGAACCAAATCTGACGGAAGAACAACAGGCAGACTTCCTGCTACATGCAAAGGTGGTGGCCAGCAAGCAACTGGGCAAGGGCTTCACTCACCCCTGGCGATTGACGCTCAGCGATGGCCAACTGACCCATGATGCCGCCTTTCAATCGATTGACGAACATAAGTCCACCATGCAGTTCGCGGACGGACACACCGAATTAAACTTCGTCGACTCCTATCACTACAATATCGCCGGGTATGAATTGGCCAAGTTGCTGGGCATGAGTGACATGATCCCGGTGTACGTGGAACGTACATGGAACGTTCAAACTGGCGCGCTGTCCTGGTGGATCCACTGGAAGTGGGATGAGGGCATGCGCCGGCAGCAAAAGATAGAGCCGCCGGACGGGGACGCTTGGGCCTATCAGATGTACAAAATCTGGGTTTTCGATCAGCTCATCGATGATTCTGACGTGAACCTCACGAATATTCTGATCACAGAGGATTGGAAGATCTGGAGAATCGATTTCACTCGAGCCTTTAGGCTGAGCCATGACTTGCAGTCCCCCAAGGATCTGGTTAAGTGCGACCGGCAGCTACTGCAAAAATTAAGGATGTTGGACGGGAAAGAAGTCCTGGAAAAAACCAAGCCGCACCTTAACAAAAACGAAGTCGCCGCGGTCATGGCCCGGCGCGACAAAATCGTCGCCCATTTCGATCAACTAATCGCCCAAAAAGGCGAGGCGGCTGTGATGTACTGATTTGGGATATTACGTCTGCGGTTAAGTATCGAGGGCTGGGTTGGCAACCAGTGATTCTTCGTGAGAGCGAGTCCGCACGGGCCTACCACTTCTTTGCGATGGACTTAACCACATTTTCGCCGTCCTGTTTTTGACAATTCCGCTTCACTCTCCGTACTGCTGAAACTCTCGATCTGGCGGCCGGACACTTCAAATCGCGCTGAGCAGCGACGCGACGGAACTGATCGCCCCAATTACGGACAAGATAGACGCTCACGATGTGACGGGAGCAATACTGTGTGGTGGGGGCGAATTTACGGAAGGCATCGCTGATCAAGTAAAATTCCGCAATGTGCCGGAAGCCTGTCCCACCGGCGTCTAGATCGCTTTTAGCATGGCGGCCAATTCAGCTTCATTCTTTGCATCTTGAAACAATCGTATCGCCGCGATTCCCGCGGCTCCCGCACTAATACTCGCGCGGGCATTTTCCAAATTGACGCCGCCAATAGCGAGGACCGGAATTTCAACCGACGCGCAGACTTCGCGCAGGCGTTCCGTTCCTTGCGGCGCGCCGAATGCCGCCTTGGACGGCGTCGCGAACACCGGCCCAAAAAAAATGTAGTCCGCTCCGCCCCGCTCGGCCGCGCGCGCGGACTCCAGGGAATGGCAGGAAACGCCAATCAGAAAATCCGATCGGCCAGTGGAGCGGCGCCACTCAACTACCATTTCGAGAGGCAAGGATTTCTCCCCTAGGTGGACTCCCGCGCCATTCGCGGCCAGCGCGGCATCCAGCCGGTCATTGACCAGAACACGCGCGGAGTTTGCGTGCGTTTCGGCAACCGCGAACCGCGCGAGCTCCACAAGAGAGCGCGCATCGAGATCCTTCTCGCGAATTTGAATCCATGCCGCTCCGGCAGCGGCCGCCCGCCGGATGGAATCTTGAAGCGGATGCGCGCGAGACGGGACGGACTTGCCCGGCAGAGAATCCGATGGAATGCGCGCAGCTTCCAACGCGCGACGGTCCGTTACGTAGCAGAGAATTGGTTTACGTCCGGGTGGCAACGGAGTCCGTCCGTCCCCGCAGCATGCTCGCGGCGAGCATTATATCCAGGGCTCCCAGACCGGTCACCGCCCCTCGCACGGAAGGATGAAGGATAAAGGGAATCAGCCCGGGAAACTTGTCCAGGAAAAAATTATGATCCCAATACCCCAGCCAGGGAACCAGTACGAGCAACACTCCGAGCAGAAAAATATCAAGGCAAAGCAACACATGCAGGAAAGATTTCATTCGGAATGCGTCTACCGCGCCTTCCCGAGAAGGGCAATCCGCTCGGACACATCGCGGTAATCGATGTTCATTGCGTAGACCTGCGAAAAACTGGTGAACGCAGCATGCGTGTCGCCCGCCAATTCCTGGGCGACTCCCAAATCGTACCGCAACGCAAGAATCGATTCTTGATCCAGTCCCGGCGTCTTGAGGGCCCGTTCGTACCAGATCGCGGCAATGCCCGGCTGCCCTTTCTCCATGAATGCCAAGCCCAGCAGCGTACTACATTGCATGGCATAACGGAAAGCGGGCCCCTTATCCGCCGAACTGGCAACTTTCTGAAATTCGCTGATGGCCTCTTCCAGCAAGCCCATTTCGCGATAGGCGATTCCCAAATTATAGTGGGTCTCGAGATCTTCGTCTTCCTTGGTTTCACCGAACTCGGAACGGAATTCTTCAAACAGGTCACCCAGCGGACCGCTGAGCGTTCCGCCGGTTTCCAAGGCGGGAGTGCCGTTTCCGGAGGAGGCGGGAGCTGCAGGCGGCTTCGCGGCTTCAGGAGGCTTCGCAGCTACAGGAGCCGGGACGGAACCTTGCACCGGGGCGGGGGGGACGGGGACGGCTGGTATTCCCAGAGACGAAGTAATGGAATCCAAATCCCCGGCGAGGTCCGCGATGAGCGAGTCCGCCGCCAGGGTATCGCTCTCTACAACTTCGACAGGCTCCGCGGACTGCAGTTCCAGGTCGAAGGCTGGCGCCTCATCGGCCGCTTCAGCCTGCACCTGCGCCGCCTCCGCCGGAATCAAGACAGGCGCGGGAACTTGAACGCCGTGTTGTGGATGCGACGCTTCCTGGACGGCTGCCGTCGTCTCTTCCTGCATCGCGGTTTCCAGTTGCTGGGACAATGCCGCCCATTCATCCGATAGATCAACTTCGTGCACCACCGATTCCACCGGCATGGGCATGGGCATGGCCATCGGCTCCGTTGGCGGTGGTTCCGGCGGTGCCACCGCAACCGGTTCGTCGAGCTCCGCCTGGATGATGGGAACGGCAAATTCCGGTGGGGCGGCGGACGCTGGCGGCGCGGGTTTTGCCTGGTCTTCCGCAGGGGCGATCCCGGCGGCGCGCTGGAAGCGGCGGCGGAGTTCGGCAAATCGCTCCGTGCCCGCGCGGTCGTTGCGCTCGATGGCAATTTGCTCGAGAAGAGCGGCGAGCTCGGCGGTGCGGCGGTCATTGCCCGAACCGACGGAAAGATCGAGCAGGCGCTCGATAATAGGTGTGTGGCGGGGCGCGCGCTCCAGGACCGCTTCCAGGAGGTCAATTGCTTTTTGCGTCAAGCCATAGCTGGAAAACAAATCGACATCGGTCAAAGCCTGCGTGATGTAGCGCTGAGTTTCTTCTTCGAGCGCCGGCTCGGATGACGCGGGCTCCGCCGGTTTGGCCGCCTCTTCCATAGGCGCCAGTTTCACGGCCGGTGAAATTTCTCCTGAGATTGGTTCGAGCCCCGTCTTGGCGCGCAAGCGCATGTATTTGCGCCGCGTGGTTTCATCTTCGGGAGTTCGTTCCAGCAATTTTTCGTAGGTGACGATCGCCTTGGCTTCGTTCCCCGAAGCTTCATAGGCGTACGCGAGCTGAGCCAACGCATCGGGCAGCCGGAACGAATCGCTGGCCCGGCCGTAAAGATCCACCAGCCACTCGAGCGGCTCGATCTGCCCCGGTTTGCGTTCCGCGAGACGTGAAAGCGTTTGCGCCAGGGCATCGTGTTCGCCCGCGTCGATCATCGTGTCGCGGATGAGAGCCAGCATGGCTTGCGCGCGATCCAAATCCCCGGCTTCCAGCAACGCGCCCGCAACGCGGTGCGCCACTGGAAACTGTTTCGGGTCGCGCGCATATACTTTTTCAGCGAGACCGGCCGCCTTGACTGCCTGGCCGCTTTCCATATACATGCCCAGCAACATCGTCGTCGTTTCGCCGCCGCTGTCGCGATCCGGAAGAGTTTCGAGAAGTTTTCCCGCTTCCGCGCTCTTGCCCGAAGCGGTCAATGCCCGCACCTTTAATACAAACGTGGCCTGGTGCGCAGGATCCAGTTGCAGGATGCGGTCTCCCAGGCGAACGGCTTCGGCGTGGTCGCCTTGCTCCAAAGTTTTCTGCATGGCGCCGTGGAACATTTCCACGGATTCTTTCTGCTGCCCCATGGAAAGGTGCAGTTCCGCCAGCCGTATTTGGATGCGCAGGTTATCGGGCTCGGCTTCCAGCAGCTTGCGCAAGAGCAGCGCGGCTTGCGGCTGGCGCCCCGCCTTCAGTTGCATTTCGGCGAGCTGCAAATAGAGGGGCCGCGCCTCGCTCAAGACTCCCTGCTGTACGTAAAGTTCGGCCAGCCGTTCCAGCGGGCGGCTTTCCTCGGGAGCAAGCTTGGCGACCTTCTTGTAGATGGCGATGGCTTTGGTGGTGAAGCCGTCGTTCAGAAAAATCTTCGCCAGCCGTTCAAAATATTCCAGGGCCTGGAAGGTCTCCCCCTGGCGAACGAACAGATCTCCCAAGGTCATCAGGGTGACCTGATCCTTGGGCTCATTCTTCAGAATTTGTTGGTATTCGAGGATGGCCTGCGGCATCTTCCCTTGTTGAAGATACTTCGCCGCCGCATTGAGGTGCTTGGTCTTGTTATAAGCCATCTTCAGATGCTCATTCCATTGTCCCGGCTGGAAAGGGTGAAGTCGGACAATGGTCGATTCGCTGCCGCTTTCGTTCCGGCCCCTTCGGGTCGGCACACCGCGGCGCAGTAAACAGCCTGGTCCGGCCGGATCGCCATAGAGCGACCCCCGCAGGCTTAGATTTCACGCTAGCACGTGGCAAAATCCGAAGTCAACGCGACGCATTGAAAAGCGTACGTGGCAGTTAAGAGCGTGAATCGTGACCCGTGATTCGTGATCCGTGAGGGAAGAATCGTCTCGCTAGGTGGCAGGCGGCAAGTGAGTGGTGAAAACTTTTCCTGGGGCGAGCGAGCCGATGAAGCCGGCGACTACATGGGTTGTGGTTCACGGGACACGGCTCACAAATCACGGCTCAACGGCAAAGCTACCTGCGTCGCGCCCGCGGCCCAGCAAGCGGCCTCACGCACCGGGGCAAAGGAAAATCGATGATGCGGTGTCGGCCCATGCGCGCGCAAAGCGGCGAGATGCTCGGGCGTGGCGTATCCTTTATGATTTGCAAGCCCGTACTGCGGATAAATCCCGTCCCACTCGATCATCCGCCGGTCGCGCTCCACCTTGGCGATAATCGAGGCCGCCGCAATCGAAATCGAAAGAGCATCCCCGTGAATGAGCGATTTCTGCTCGATCAGCACATCCAGCTGCATGGCGTCGAGAAGCAAATAATCGGGCGAAATTTTCAACTGCCGCAGGGCTTCGGCCATGGCCTGGCGGCTGGCCTGATAAATATTCCAGGCGTCGATGCGGCTGGCATCGACTTCCGCGATCGCCCAGGCCAGAGCGTATTCGCGAATTCGCACCGCCAGAACTTCGCGGCGCTCGGCCGGCAATTTCTTGGAATCGTCGAGGCCGACAATCCGCCGCTTGGGATCCAGTATGACGGCCGCGGCAACCACTTGGCCGAAAAGAGAGCCGCGCCCCACTTCGTCCAGCCCGGCAATCCTTTGCCAGCCGCACTGGCGCGCTTCGCGCTCGAATCGGGAGGAGCATCGCTTCCGCATCGCTGCGGATTTTAACACGGCGGAATTTAGGATGAGACGCAGATTCATGGCGCGGACGGAAGAAGGAAGAGGAACAGGCGCTGCCCGCCAATAAAAGCAAAAAGCCCAGAGAAAATTTCCCTGGGCTTTCCTCAAAACAAATGCTCGATTTGGATTCCTAGGATTCTTTTTCAGTTGCCACGGTTTCCGGCGTCTCCACACGCTCGACACGTTGCAGGCGCGCCGCCTTGCCCTTCAGCCCGCGCAAATAATACAGCTTGGCGCGGCGGACGCGGCCCTGGCGCAACACCTCGATGGAACTGATCGACGGCGAGTTCGCTGGAAAAATACGCTCGATCCCGACACCAAAGCTGACGCGCCGCACGGTGAAGCTCGCGCCCGTCGATTTCCCGCGCTTTTTGATGATCACGCCCTCGAACGGCTGGATGCGTTCCTTGTCGCCTTCGCCTTCCTTCAACCGAACGTGGACCCGCACGGTGTCGCCCGGCCGCAACGCAGGGAAGTCCTTGCGCACTTGTGCTTCCTGAAACTTTTCGATGACTCGACTCATGGCTAAGATTCCCGGCAGACCCACTCAGGCGGGGTCAGCACTGCAAACACAATCGTTGAGTATAGCGGAAATCCGCGGTTTCACCCATAACAAACCCGAGGCGGTGATCGGATTTCCCCGACTCCCCCAAGTCGTGTACAGTTTCACAGCGCACAGGCCTGCAAATAGCAAGAGGCTGAAGGATAGATCTTTATTGTTCGGGACGAGCTGATTGTCGTGTCTAAACTAGATTGGATTATCCTCGCGGTGTGTCTGGCTCTCGTCCTGCCAAAGCTAGGATTGGGTGAGCCGATTCTGGCCTGGATGGAGAGAAAGTTTTCTCAGTTTGCGGGAAACAGGCGGCTCGCGATAGTGGCCATTGGCGCAGTGACGATCCTTGCGAGAGTGGCGCTCGTGCCGTGGCAGCACATGCCGCAGCCCAAGGTTCACGACGAGTTCAGCTAC
>Ga0209580_10001066_pt1 | contig 13086 bp, 11 predicted proteins | sample Coa_R1_5_FD_187153 | JGI IMG/M metagenome (GOLD analysis project Ga0209580, IMG submission 187153) | Surface soil microbial communities from Centralia Pennsylvania, which are recovering from an underground coalmine fire - Coalmine... | ecosystem: Environmental > Terrestrial > Soil >...
AGCTTCCTGCGGGAGGATAGCTTTTCTCGCTGCTTTGGCTTCTCTGTGTCCATGAATCATGCTGAAAATCACAGGCACAAATAGCAGGGTCGCCACGGTGGCAAAAATCAACCCACCGATCACGGCGCGTCCCAGCGGCGCGTTCTGCTCGCCGCCTTCACCCATGCCCAATGCCATTGGCACCATGCCGATGATCATGGCCAGGGCAGTCATGATTACGGGACGCATGCGCGTGTAACCGGCTTCCATCGCTGCATCGCATGCCTTAAGCCCTTCAGCCATGCGCTCGCGCGCAAATGAAATTACCAGAATACTGTTGGCCGTCGCCACGCCCATACACATCACAGAGCCTGTCAGAGACGGCACGTTCAGCGTGGTGTGCGTCAGCAGCAGCATCCATACGATTCCTGCCAAAGCACCGGGGAGCGCAGTAATGATAATGAACGGATCAAGCCACGATTGAAAGTTGACCACGATCAACAGATAGATCAGAACGATAGACATTACCAAGCCAATGCCCAGACCTTCGAAGGAACTGGTCATGGTGGCAACCTGGCCTCGCACCTCAATGCGCGAACCTTTGGGCAGCTTCTTTTCAAAACTGGCGACGATCTTGCGCGTGTCCCGCGCCACGCCACCCAGATCGCGCCCCTGAACGCTGGCATAAACGTCCATCACTGGTTGGATGTTGTAATGGGAAATCACAGCCGGAGTCACTCCCGGTGTAATGGTTGCCAAATTCCCCAGCACCTGCGGAGCGGGTGCTCCGACGGCGGTAATCGGCGTATTCATCAGGGCCTGGAGCGAATCCACGCGATACTCCGGCGTTTGCACAGCGACGTTGTACGTGACGCCGTTTTCGCGATTCAGCCAGAAGGTAGGCGCTGTCTGAAAGCTGCCGCTCAATGAGACCAAAAGGTTCTGTGCTACGTCACGTTGTTGCAGGCCGACCTGCTGGGCGCGGGTGCGGTCCACGTTCAGCCTGAGCGCCGGAGAATTGATCATCTGCTGCACGTGTACGTCGGCGGCGCCGGGAACGTGCCGCAGCTGGTTCGCCATGTCTTGGGCGAGCAGGTAATTCTGCTGTTGGTTCTTGCCCACAATCTGAATGTCGATTGGAGAGGGAAGACCGAAGTTCAGAATTTGCGTGACGATATCGGCAGGCTGAAAAAAGAATTCAACGCCGGGAAACTGCCGCGGCAGGTCTTCACGAAGCTGCTTCACGTATTCGTCGGTGGGATGATGCTTTTCCTGGTTCAACGAAAACAGGATCTCAGCGTCTGACGTGCCAATGCTGCCTGAGGTGCTGTAGGAATTGTTGATGGAACTGTATGCCAGTCCGATGTTATCCAGTACCGTGACTAACTCGCCTTTTGGGATTTTTGTGCGGACGTAATTTTCCACTTCGTCGCACAGACGCGCAGTCTCTTCGATTCTTAGTCCGGCGCGGCCGCGTACGTGCATGCGGAAGATGCCGGCATCCACGGTGGGAAAGAAATCTTCTCCCAGAAAGAAGACCAGTCCCATGGAAAGGATGCAGAACAGCAGGAACGATGTTACGAACAGCGCGCGATGGTCCATGGCCGAGCGCAGCGTACGATGATAAGCGTCGCGCAGCTGCTCAAAGCGGCGCTCAAAACCAATCTGCAAGCGCTTGAACGGAGCAAAGAAGCCGGTGCCGACCTTGAATTTGTCTTCATGCTCATGGTTCTTGAGGAAGTACATTACCAAGGTGGGAACCAGTGTGCGCGAGAGCAGGTAAGACGCCATCATGGCGAATACCACGGCTTCAGCCAGCGGAACAAACAGGAATTTTGCCACGCCCGTAAGAAAAAACATGGGCACAAACACAATGCAGATGCAAAGCGTGGAAACAAACGCCGGTACTGCGATTTGCGAAGCGCCATCCAGGATGGCTTGCTTCAGCTCCTTTCCCTGGGCCAGGTTGCGGTCAATGTTCTCAATTTCCACAGTGGCGTCGTCGACAAGGATACCGACGGCCAGCGCCAGCCCTCCCAGGGTCATGATGTTGAAAGTCTCGCGCAGGGCCGCAAGGCTGATGACGGAACAGAGAATGGAGAGTGGAATGGAAATGGCAATGATAATCGTGCTTCGCCAGTTGCCCAGGAACAGCAGGATCATGGCAGCCGTAAGGCACGCAGCGATCAGCGCTTCACGCACTACGCCGTTGATGGAGGCGCGCACGAACAGAGATTGATCGAAGAGCAGCTTCATGTCCACGCCGTCGGGCAAGGTGGGTGCGACCCGGGCCAGAGCAGCTTTGATATCGCGGACAATGTCCAGCGTGGAAGCGCCGCCGTTTCTCATCACAGTGATCAGCGTGCCGCGCAGTCCATCTTTCCGGACGACATTTGTCTGCGGTGAGAAACCGTCACGCACGTGGGCCACGTCGCGGATATAAGTTGTTGCGCCGTTCTGCGTCTTGATGGGAAGCCCATTGATTTCGGCGATCGTATCGGGGCTGCCGTTCATGGATACTTCATATTGCAACGCGCCGATCTTTGCTGTGCCGGAAGGAAGAATCAGGTTCTGCACGCTGATTGCATTTACCACGTCCACGGGCGTAAGACCTTTGGCCTGCATCGCTGCCGTGTCAATGTCCACGGCTACCACGCGCTGCTTGCCGCCATACGGGAACGGAATCGCCGCGCCGCTGACGTTGGTCATCTGCGGGCGAATGAAGTTGACGGAAAGGTCATTCAAAGCCTGTTCAGGCAAAGTCTTGCTGCTGATGCCCACCTGCACAATCGGTACGCTGGAAGCGGAATAAACAATGATCAGCGGCGGGGTGGTTCCCTGCGGAAGCTGCCGCACGGCTGTTTGCGAGATGGCCGTGACCTGTGAAAGCGCAATCTGTAAATTGGCTGTGGGATGAAAGAAGATCTTGGTGATGGCGCGGCCGTCCATGGCCTGGGTTTCAGTATGCTCAATGTCATTCACGATCGTCGTCAGGCCGCGTTCGGTATTGCTGACAATGCGGTCCGCCATCTCCTGCGGCGACAGACCCTGGAACTGCCAGATAACGCTGATGACTGGAATATTGATTTCAGGAAAGATATCGACTGGCGTGCGGATGATGACGATGGGACTTAAGATCAAAATCAAAAGCGCCATCACAACGAATGTATAAGGCCTCTGTAACGCGAGGCGAACAATCCACATCTGCTAGTCCTTTGGGAAGCGCCACGTGCAACATTTAACTCGAGACAAACACCAAAAAGCACGCAGCCAAAAACATATCTATGTTGACGTTAAAAACGACAGGGGAGATTCAAAGGTTGATTATATTATCAACATAAAAAACGGCTTACTGAAGTTTCGCGAAGTTTCTGTTAACAGTTCTTTACTCTCTTACGTATCATGCCTTCGTGATCCGGGTTTTTCAGCTCTCACCATAGACCGGAATCGACGCACCATGTATCAGTTTTGCTTCCGGACTGCACAGGAACAGGATGACCTGCGCGATCTCTTCCGGCTTGGGCCACTTGGAAAAATCAGCCGCAGGCATCGCTTTGCGATTCGGTTCAGTGTCAATGATGCTGGGCAGCACGGAATTCACCCGAACGCCGCTGCCTTTCACGTCCTGGGCCAGGCAATCGAACAGCGCGAGGGCAGCGGCCTTGGATGCCGCATAGACTCCGGCGCCGGCGGCATGGTCCAGCGCGGCTTTTGAAGCGATGTTCACAATTGCGCCGCTCTTCTGCCGCAGCATGGCAGGAACCACGGTGCGCGCCAAGTTAAAACCGGCGTGAAGATTCAAGGTCAGCATGAGCTGATATGTTTTGGGATCGGTCTCCCAGAGCGGCTTTCCGTCGGCATAGCCGCCTATCGCATTAACCAAAATGTCAAGATGGCCGTGACGAGCCGTGATTCCATCGACCAGCTCGCGGCATGCGGCTTCGTCGGTGGCGTCGAGCGGCAGAAGTTCAAGGTGGGCATGCGGACCCACGGCGTCGCGGAGCGCGTCCGCCTCATCCTTCTTTATATATGTGGCGATCACCGATGCGCCTTCATGCAGCACGGCGAGCGTCACCGCGCGGCCCAAACCCCCTGTACCCCCGGTAACAAGAGCTACTTTGCCTGAAAAATTGACAGCCATACTGATGCCCCCAGATCGTGCAAGCTTAAACTTTCTGATTCTAATTGAAGTAGTCTGGAATCAATACCATTCCGGTCTTGTATTCGGCGGCCATCCTCGATAAAATAATACTGGATTGGTATTGTATCCTCTGCTGGCCCGTGTGGCTGGTGTGCGGAAGAAGATTGCCCGGAAGAACCCGATGTTCAGACTCAACAAATTAACGGATTACGGCATTGTGCTGATGGCCCACGTAGCGCGCAGTCCGGAAGAAACGCCGCACACGGCGCGGAGCCTGGCCAAGGAGACGAAGCTGCCCCTGCCGACAGTGGGCAAGTTGTTGCGGCAGCTATCTGAGCACCGGCTGTTGAGTTCTCATCGCGGAGTGAACGGCGGATACAACCTCGCCCGCGAAGCGCGCTCGATCACGGTGGCCGAGATCATCCTGGCGCTGGAAGGCCCAATCGGATTCACTGAATGCAGCGTGGTCAAAGGTCTATGCAATATGGAGCGTTCCTGCGCCATCATGAGCAACTCCCAGATCATTGGCGACGCTCTGCGCGACGCTCTGGAACACGTGACTTTATCTGACCTGAATCACGAGATGGCCCACCACGAGCGCAAGCACGACCAGGAATTAGTTGCATCGATCAAACCCGCAGCCAGAGTTGCGGAAGGAGTGAGATGAGCAGCACAGTCAACCAGATTAACGACCTCACGCAGCAGGAATATAAATGGGGATTTGTCACCTCCATTGATGAAGACCGTCTGCCTCCGGGGTTGAATGAAGACATCGTCCGAGCCATTGCGCTCAAGAAGGGCGAGCCGGAGTTCATGGTGGAGTGGCGGCTTAAGGCATATCGCCACTGGGCGTCGCTGGAGCAGAAGCATGCAGAGCCCACTTGGGCCAATGTGAAGTATCCGCCCATCGATTATCAGGCGCTCTCCTATTACTCCGCGCCCAAGCAGAAGAAAGAGCTCAAGAGCCTGGATGAAGTGGACCCCGAAATTCTGGACACTTACGCCAAGCTGGGCATTCCGCTGCATGAGCAAAAACTTCTTGCAGGAGTGGCCGTTGATGCCGTGTTTGACAGCGTTTCCGTGGCCACCACATTCAAGGCCAAGCTGGCCGCGGCGGGCGTGATCTTCTGTTCGTTTTCAGAAGCAGTGAAGAACCATCCTGAGCTGGTCAAAAAATATCTTGGGTCCGTGGTCCCGTACTCGGATAACTTCTTCGCGACGCTGAATTCCGCGGTCTTCAGCGATGGATCGTTTGTCTATGTGCCCAAGGGTGTTCGCTGTCCCATGGAGCTATCGACGTACTTCCGTATCAACGCGCAGAACACGGGGCAGTTTGAGCGCACTCTGATCATCGCCGATGAAGGCGCTTCCGTGAGCTATCTGGAAGGCTGCACGGCACCGATTCGCGATGAGAACCAATTGCACGCCGCCGTGGTTGAGCTGATCGCGCATGATAATGCCACGATCAAGTACTCCACCGTCCAGAACTGGTATCCGGGCGACAAGGAAGGCAAAGGCGGAATTTACAACTTCGTCACCAAGCGCGGCAAGGCGCTGGGCAAGAACTCCAAGATCTCGTGGACGCAGGTTGAAACCGGCTCAGCCATCACCTGGAAATATCCGAGCTGCATTCTGCAGGGCGACAACTCTGTGGGCGAGTTCTACTCCGTGGCGCTGACCAACAATTACCAGCAGGCCGATACCGGAACGAAGATGATTCACATCGGCAAGAACACGAAGAGCACGGTGGTGTCGAAGGGAATCTCCGCCGGCCACGGACAGAACACCTATCGCGGCATGGTGAAGATCCTGAAAGGCGCAACCGGCGCGCGCAATTACACGCAGTGCGATTCGCTCTTGATCGGCGACAAATGCGGCGCGCACACCTTCCCGTATATCGAGGTCAAAAACGCGAGCGCCCGTATGGAACACGAGGCGTCGACTTCGAAGATCGGCGAAGACCAGATTTTTTACCTGCAGCAGCGCGGTATCTCCAAGGAAGAGGCCGTCAGCATGATCATCAACGGTTTCTGCAAGGCAGTGTTTAAAGAACTGCCGATGGAGTTTGCCGTGGAAGCGCAGAAATTACTCAGCATCAGTCTTGAGGGGAGTGTTGGATAAACGATGAGTCTGCTTGAAATTAAAAATCTGCACGCCAGCGTGAATGGCAATGAGATTCTCAAGGGAATTGACCTGACGGTGAATCCCGGCGAGGTGCATTCCATCATGGGGCCGAACGGCTCCGGCAAGAGCACGCTGGCCCAGGTGCTGGCACGGCGCGAGAGTTATGAAGTGACTGCCGGGTCGATCACTTTCGAGGGCAAAGATCTTCTTGAAATGAAGCCGGAAGATGCCGCATGTGAAGGCCTGTTCATGGCATTTCAGTATCCGGTGGAAATTCCCGGGATCAGTAATGCGTACTTTCTTCGTGCGGCATTGAATGCGGTGCTGAAGTATCGCGGGCAGGATGAAATGGATGCCATCGATTTCCTGCCGCTGCTCAAAGAAAAGATGCGCATGCTTGAAATGGACGAGCGTTTTCTGAATCGCCCTGTGAATGAAGGCTTTTCCGGCGGCGAGAAGAAGCGCAATGAGATTGTCCAGATGGCCGTGCTGGAGCCCAAGCTGGCCGTGCTGGACGAAACCGATTCCGGTCTCGACATTGACGCGCTGAAGATTGTGGCCAAGGGCGTGAACGCCATGCGCAATAAAAATCGTGCCATGGTGCTGGTAACGCATTATCAGCGGCTGCTCGACTACATTGTGCCTGACTTTGTCCACGTGCTGGTGAATGGACGCATTGTGAAATCCGGCGGGCCGGAACTGGCGCTGGAACTAGAAGAGAAGGGCTATAGCTGGACAGAGCCGGAACTGGCAGGGAAGCGGTAGCTAAGAGAGCAGAAAGGCTGCAGGACTGTGTGCCTGATCCCCCTTTCTTCCTGAAACGAAATTCTAGAGGATTTATTTATCGTGATTACAGCAACCCAGGCTCCGGAAAAATATCTGGAGATTTTCGATCAGCTCAACAAGCGCACTTCGGCTGTCCAGCCGCTCTGGCTGCAATCGCTGCGAGAGGACGCTTTTGCGCGCTTTTCTGAGACGGGCTTTCCCACTACGCACGATGAAGATTGGCGCTTCACGAACGTCGGGGCGGTGGCGAGCACGCCTTTTGAACTGGCTGGGCACGATGCGGTCAGCAGGGAACAGCTGGAGCCGTTCGGTGCGTCGCAATTTGATTGCTGTCTGGTTTTTGTGAATGGACTGTTTTCGCAAGAGCTTTCAGCGGTGCCGGTGCTGCCCAAAGGCTTGACAGTTGGCAGCCTGGCCGCGCAACTCAAGAATGATCCTGCGAGTGTTGAACAGCATCTTGGACAGTACTTGAATACACAGCGCGATGCCTTTGCCGCGCTTAACACCTCATTGATTGAAGACGGCGTTTACGTTTACGTTCCTCGGGGCGTTGTGGTCGAAACCCCGATTTACGTCCTTTATGTCACGGTACCCGGCGCCGCGCCCACGATGAACCACCCGCGAAATCTCATCGTCGTGCACGAGAACAGCCAGGTCACAGTCGTCGAAGATTACGTTTCGCTGGGTGAGGGTATTACGTTCTCGAACGCCGTCACCGAACTTGTCGCGGGCGACAATGCCAATGTCTCGCATTATATGATCGTCCGCGAAGGCGAACAGGCTTATAACTTCTCCACTCTGCGGATCCAGCAGGGACGCCATGCCAACGTAGCTACGCATTCCCTGCTCTTAAGCGGAGCGCTGGTGCGGAACAACGTGCATCCTGTCCTGGCAGGCGAGGGAAGCGAGTGCTTGATCAATGGCCTGTTCATGGCCAATGGTCGCCAGCACATGGACAACTACATGCTGGTGGAGCATGCCAGCCCGCATTGCAACAGCCGCCAGTTTTACAACGGCATTTTGAATGGCCAGTCACACGGCGTGTTTCATGGGCGCATCATCGTGCATAAAGACGCGCAAAAGACTGACGCCAAACAGACCAATCGCAACCTGTTGCTTTCTGACGACGCGCAGATCGATACCAAGCCCCAACTTGAGATTTATGCCGACGACGTGAAGTGCACGCACGGCGCAACCATCGGCCAGTTTGATGACAATGCGCTGTTTTACCTGCGCTCACGCGGGCTGGCTGAAGCCGCGGCGCGCCACGTTCTGTTGCTGGCATTTGCCAATGAGTGTCTGGATCGGATGAATTCTCCACAGATTCGTGAACACCTGGAAAAGCTGGTTGTGTCCGGAATGCCGGAAGCCAGTTATTCTGGCGTGCGATTGGCAGAAGGCGCGGAACGTAATTGGGAGGAAGTGGGATGAGCACCGTCGCCAAATTACCGCGTGGAATTCATACTGCTTCTGCGTATGACGTGCAGAAAGTCCGTAAGGATTTCCCCATCCTGCATCAGAGGGTGCACGGCAAGCCGCTGGTGTACCTGGATAACGCCGCCACCACGCAGAAGCCACTTGCCGTCATTGAAGCGATCGAAAATTACTATCGACGCGACAATTCCAACATCCATCGTGGAGTCCACACGCTTTCTGAGCGCGCGACGGAAGCTTACGAAAACGTCCGCGTGGCCGCGCAGAAATTTCTGAACGCCGCCGACCATAAAGAGATCATCTTTGTTCGCGGGACCACGGAAGCGATCAACCTTGTCGCACAAACTTACGGTCGCAAGAACGTGGGCAGTGGCGATGAAGTCCTGATCACGGCGATGGAGCACCACTCGAACATCGTGCCGTGGCAGATGCTTTGCGACGAGAAGGGCGCGAAATTGCGCGTCGCGCCGATCAACGATCGCGGCGAACTGCAGCTGGATGAATTTGAAAAGCTGCTGGGTCCAAAAACAAAGATTGTGGCCGTGGGCCATCTTTCCAACGCTCTGGGCACAATCAACCCGGTGCGCGAGATAGTCCGCATGGCGCACGCGCGCAACATCCCCGTTCTAGTCGACGGAGCTCAGGCTGCGCCGCGTATGCAGGTTGACGTGCAAGCGCTGGATTGCGACTTCTACGCCTTGTCTGGCCACAAGATTTATGGCCCCACCGGCATCGGCATTCTTTACGGCAAAACAAAACTGCTGGAAGCCATGCCTCCATACCAGGGCGGCGGGGACATGATTGCCTCCGTCACGTTTGACAAGACGGTCTACAACCGGCTGCCTTATAAGTTTGAAGCCGGCACGCCGAATATTGCTGCCACCATCGGCCTGGGCGCTGCCTTTGAATACCTGAATGGCCTGGGATTGGAGCAGATTGAGCAGCATGAGGCTGACCTGCTGGACTATGCCACAAAATCGGTGGAAGTAATTCCCGGTGTGCAGCTAGTCGGCACGGCAGAGGAAAAAGCGGGTGTGCTGTCATTTGTGATGGAAGAGATTCACCCCCATGACATTGGCACCATCCTGGATACGGAAGGTATCGCCGTCCGCACCGGACACCACTGCGCACAGCCGGTAATGCAGCGCTTTGGCATTCCCGCCACCGCACGCGCCTCGTTTGGGCTTTACAACACGCGCGAAGAAGTAGACGCATTGGTGAAGGGAATTCGCAAGGTGCAAGAGGTGCTCGGATAATGTCTGACGTTCGCGAGCTGCGCGATCTTTATCAGGAAGTGATTCTTGAGCACAGCAAGAAGCCCAAGAACTTCCGCGCGATTGAAACCGCCAACCACAAGGCTGAGGGATTTAATCCGCTGTGTGGCGACCACTTCACGGTGTATGTTGACGTGCAAGATGGCGCGATCAACGACATTGGATTCCAGGGCAGTGGTTGCGCTATCTCAAAAGCATCAGCTTCCATGATGACGCAGATGCTTAAAGGCAAGACTGAGAGCGAAGCTGAAGGCATTTTCACCAGGTTTCACGATCTGGTGACAGGCCATGCCGGCGATGGGCAGGACCTGGGCAAACTTGCGGTGTTTGCCGGAGTTTCTGAGTTTCCCCTGCGGGTAAAGTGCGCAACGCTGGCCTGGCATGCGCTGCGAGCGGCGCTCAATGGCGACCAGGAAGCGGTCTCCACCGAATAAAGGCCATGGCATCCAACGAACAAATCGAATTGTCGCGTGAAGTGGACGCCACGCAGATCCCAAGCGGAATACCGCACCGTCTCGCTGCCGGAACCAAGGTGCGCCTGATGCAGGCCCTTGGCGGCAGTTACACCGTGATGACCGACATCGGCTATATGGTGCGCGTGGATGCCAAAGACGCGGACGCGATTGGACTGACTCCAACCTCGGCAGCAACGGATATGCCGCAGGAGTTCAGCGAAAAGCTGGTATGGGACAAGCTGCGGACTGTCTATGACCCGGAGATCCCAGTCAACGTGGTTGATCTTGGACTTATTTACGATTGCCACATCGCCCCAGTGGCGGAGGGCAACAAGATTGACATCAAGATGACGATGACCGCTCCGGGCTGCGGCATGGCGGATGTGCTCAAGTCAGATATTCAGCGAAAGATTTCCGATTTGCCTACGGTGAAGGAATTGAACGTTGAAGTGGTGTTTGAGCCGCCCTGGCATCCCGGCAAAATGAGCGAGGCAGCAAAGTTGCAGCTGGGACTTGACCTGGACAGTTCGCCTTTCCCAATGCATTGAAGTAGCGGGAGAACGTGCTATATCCCCACTCGCTCCCCCGCTTCTCCTTCCCTGCTTGAACCAACTCCATAGCTGGGCCCAACAGAAGTGAGATGAATTTCAGGAAGTGAACGTCCTCCCAAGCTGAAAAGTCGTTCTCTTGCGAAATTCGAAAAAGCGTGGCCGCTACGAATATAGTGGCGTGCTGGAACAAGAAAAATATAACCAGAAACGCGAATCGCCTCAACTCTCCTGCAAATTTTGTTAGAAAATCTAAAAGTGACCGGCCCTGCCTGAGTCAAGGGTGTCATTTTGTGGTTACAGCTAAACTGCTTGTAATCAGATATTTGGATGCCCATGTCTGTGGTCAAGCCAACCTCTTTTTTCGTCCGAATAAGCTGGATTATTGCGGTTGACCACTATGGTGCTATAGTCACCGCAGTCACAGAACTCTGCGGTGACCGGCGAATTTGAATGAACGCCGCCCAGGTAAGACTATGCAGCGCAAGACGCCCAAAATCGTGCTTCTGTTGATCGTGCTGATGGCCGTGTTTTCGCCATTTATGCAGCTCGACAGTCTGGACAACTTTCCCGTGGCGACTGGCGACATGGAATCGCATTTGATCTCCGTGCTATTTGAAACGGGAATGTTTTTTGTGTTTGCCGGGATCCTTAAACTTTTCCCGAAACTTCTTTGCACGAATGTCCAGCCACCGAGCATAATTTGTTCTGGTTTCACCCGTCCCGTGGCCCCGCTGCAGTCAGCTTTCTCCTGTTTTGCCGTCCCTCTCCGTATTTGATTCCTTCCATTCCCGAAGTGTGTCCGTAATCCAGAGTTTTCCTTTGCCAGTGTGGCTCGGAAACCTATTTGAGTGCGGGCACAGATGTGGCTTGAGCATGTGGATTGTTCCTGCCATGAACCCCTGGAAAATTGAAATCAAAGATTGGAAATGGAAATGAAACCCTCAGAAGTCTACACATCCGCCTCTCCTGCGGCTGTTATTGCAGGTCCGCCGGCACTCCTTAATGAAAGCGACATCGAGCAGTGTTGCTGTAACGATGGCCTCGAAATGGGCGAAGACGAATGGCTCGTGCAGGGCTGTATTCAGGGCGATCCCACAGCGTGGGAAGAGCTCATTGACAAGTACAAACGCCTGATCTACTCGATCCCGATCAAGTATGGCGCATCGTCTGCCGATGCCGCCGACGTTTTTCAGTCGGTATGCATAGAAGTAATGAACAGCCTGCCGCAATTGAAAAACGTGCAATCGCTGCGCTCATGGCTGATTACGGTCACCATACGGCAGTCGTACCGTTGGAAGAAAAAGCAATCCGCGCATATTGAACTCGATGCCATGGAGCCGGACGTGGCGGAAGGGCTGGCCTCCACACCCCCGGTGGAGACGCTTTTCCAGTTAGAAGAGGAACAGATCGTACGGGATGTGGTGGCCAAACTGGAACCACGGCACAGGGAATTGGTGCAGCTGCTTTTCTTTGAGCAGCCACCGCTGCCTTATGCAGAAGTGGCCCGGCGCATGGGGCTTGCCACGGGGTCCATTGGTTTTATCCGCGGGCGCTGCCTGGAAAAACTGCGCAAGGCATTGGTAGAGTTCGGCTTTTAACGGTTAGCGAAGTGAGTTCAGGAGCGCAACAGCTATGGAGCTGTTGCGCATCTTGTCAGTTTCATTGTGCTTGAAGATCAAGACGAGCTTGTTCGGCAGGCAGTTCCTGTCGTTGAGAGCTTGTCATCTCCCAGGCCGCCCGTAAGGTTGTGTTAAAACGCGCTTACCTTAAGGCCCCGAGGCGTTGCTTTTGCCGCATCACAGGGAAGATTGCTGATGCAAAACAATTCGTCAGGGTGAGGGAATACAACGCCGTTCGCAGCGTTGGTCCGGTAAATACCCAATACAACGTTTAACTGAAGGATTTCCTGTTCCAGCCCTAGAAGCATCCCGTTTCTTTTGGCATCGGCCATTGCAGTTTTTAAATAGGTGATGTCGTGCTCTATTGCTGCTGCCGCTTCCAGCCATTTCTGATCGTCGTCCATGGTACCTTTGTCTCCAAACCAGTGAATTAGTTACTCAACGCCATTTCCGCAATTACATCACTTCTCAACACTACGGCGATTGGGCTTCCTTCCCGGTAAGGTAAACAAGCCACCTGTTTCCAACTACTTAAAGCTGTTTCCTTTTAGATTCTGATTTTATTTTCCGTTACTCATAAGAGTACAAATGGGCCTTGAAAATATAGAAACGCGCAAGTTTTGTGCCAGTAACTAACTAGATTTCTCGCCAGGTGAAAAAGTTACGGTGCAGGGAAACTACGCGTTCCAATATTGGTACTAGGAGCCGTTTGCGATGGCCGGA